>Ga0075425_100003632_pt1 | contig 15691 bp, 12 predicted proteins | sample SoiMethybrSBSTD4_FD_75300 | JGI IMG/M metagenome (GOLD analysis project Ga0075425, IMG submission 75300) | Bulk soil microbial communities from a Populus tree surrounding site in Tennessee, USA - Soil MetaG P. TD hybrid SBSTD4 | ecosystem: Environmental > Terrestrial > Soil > Tree plantation... | reverse complement strand
ATCTCGCCGGACGGCACGAAGCAGGTCGCGCTCCGCACGATTGCGGCGCCGGCGATTCGCACGGAAGTGGATGCGACGTGCCCCAACGTCACCGTGCTCGCGACGCTCGATCCGCCGGCGGAAGGCGATTGGACGAACGCGTCGTGGACGATTACGAACGGCGTGTTCAGCGTCGGCGGTCCCGGCAACTGGTACGAGTCCGACACCACCAGCGGTCTCAATGTTGCTTTTCGCGCGAACGGCAGCGGGCCCGTGACGCTGACCGCGCGCGGCTACGACACGTATGGCTGTATCTCGCCGGACGGCACGAAGCAGGTCGCGCTCCGCACGATTGCGGCGCCGGTGATCCACACGGATTCACAGATCTGCCCGAATGTCGATACCGGAGGATGGATCGATCAGCCGGCCGAAGGTTCGTGGAGTCACGTGACGTGGACCATCACGAACGGCGTTTTTTACAACGGTCAGACCACCGTGGACACCACGGAGTTCTACATCCTCTTCCGTGCGAACGGCGCCGGCCCGGTCACGCTCACCGCGCGTGGCTACGACACGTTCGGTTGCGTGTCGCCTGACGGCACGACGCAGGTTGCGCTGCGCACGGTCGCGGCGCCGGTCATCCACCTCGATTCACAGATCTGCTCGAACGTCGATGCAGCCGGATGGATCGAACCGCCGGCCGAGGGCTCCTGGGATCACGTGACGTGGACCATCACGAACGGAGTTTTTTTCAACGGTCAGACGACCATCGAGACCTCGGATCTCTACATCTTCTTCCGCGCGAGCGGCAACGGTCCCGCGACGATCACCGCCCAGGGCCACACCACCCTCGGATGCACGTCGCCGGTCGGATCGGTGGACGTCACGCTCGCAACGGTCGACGCGACGATCACGGCGAGCGGAACGACGCTCTGTCCCGGCGGCTCGGTGACGCTGACCGCGAGCGGTAACGCGTCGTGGACCTGGTCGACCGGCGAGACGACGCAGTCCATCACGGTCACGGCGCCCGGCACGTATTCGGTCACGGTCACCGGTCCGAACGGCTGCAGCGGAACGTCGGCGCCGATCACGATCACGAGCGGCTCCGCGCCGGATCCGGTCATCGTCATGACCGAGTCCGCATCGCACTGCCCTGGCTCGACATCCGGTGCCTATGCGGGACAGATTCCGAATGCGTACGCGACGTACTACTGGACGATCACGAACGGAACGATCAACGGTCCGAACAATCAGTGGGGCGTGGACTTTACGGTTGGCAGCACCGGCGAGTCGGTGCTGACGGTCGTGGCCACGAATGGCGATGGCTGCTCGACGACCGCATCGCACACGATCACGGTGGGACCGCCGGACGCGAGCTTCACGCTGCCGGCGGCGGTCTGCTCACCGGGCGGATACACGCTCACCGCGCCGTCCAACGCGTTCGGCTCGACGTACGCGTGGAGCGTCACTGGTCCGGCATTCATCCAGGACAGCGTGTTGTATCTCCAGCCGCAGAGCGGAACGGTCAGCGTGACGCTCACCGTCACCGGCCCAGGCGGGTGCAGCGCGAGTCACACGGAGACGGCGCAGCACGACTACATTCCAACGAACATCGCCATCAGCGCGCCGGCCATCGCCTGTTCGCGCAACGGCAACAGCGCCTCGGTCGACAGCGGATACACCGCGTATCAGTGGTCGATCACGAACGGCACGCTGACCTCGAGCGCGACGCAGAGCTCCGTGACGTGGGATGCATCGCCGTCGGCGACGCAGGTCACGCTGTACGTCGTCGTCACGAACAACGGCTGCGATCGATATGTCTCGAAGGCGATCGCGATCGACACCGCGACGGCATCGATCACGCCGAGCGGGGCGACGAGTTTCTGTCCCGGCGGCAGCGTGACGCTGACCGCGAACAATGGCGCGAGCTGGCTCTGGTCGAACGGCGCGACGACGCAGTCGATCACCGTGAGCGCGAGCGGCAACTATCAGGTCACGGTCACGAATGCGAACGGCTGCAGCGCGACGGCGTCGCGCGGCGTGACCGTGTACGACGCGACCGCGACGATCACGCCGAGCGGGCCGACGACGTTCTGCGAATACGGCTCGGTGACCCTCACCGCGTCGAACGGCGCGAGCTGGCTCTGGACGAACGGCGCCACGACGCAGTCGATCACGGTCGTGAGCAGCGGCAATTACGGCGTGACGGTGACGACGGCGGACGGCTGCAGCGTCGCCGCGACGCCCGTCACGGTCACCGTGAATCCGACGCCGCACTTCGTGTCGATCGGATGGTCGCAGCATCCGGCGACGCTGTGCGACGGCGACGTCGAGCAGCTCAGCGCGCCGGACGGCTACACATATCAATGGTCGACGGGCGAGACCACGCAGCGCATCAACGTGACGGCGAGCGGGACGTACAGCGTGACCGTCACGAACGCGTCGGGCTGTTCGGAGACCGCGAGCATCCTGCTGGACTTCCGAACGAAACCGCTCCCGGTGATCACGCCGGAGGGTGGATCGACGTCGTTCTGCGCGTCGCTGAATCTCACCGCGAGCTCGACCGAGCCGGTCGATCTCTACACCTGGCGCCGCGTCGGCGCCGGCGACCTCGGATCGGGCAACACGATCACGGTGTACTTCACCGGCACGTATGAAGTGACGGCGTACTACACCGGCGGATGCTCGCGCACGTCGCGCATCGACGTGACGAAGTACCCGGCGCTGCCGGCGCCGGTGATTTCCGCGAACGGGCCGACGTCGTTCTGCGACGGCGGCTCGGTGCGCCTGACGGCTCCCGCGGGCTACTCGTATCTGTGGTCCAACGGCGCAACGACGTCGTTCATCGATGTCGCTGCGACCGGGACGTTCAACGTGACGGTGACCGACGCGAACGGATGCAGCGCGCGCAGCGCGGATGTCGTTGTGACCGAATACGCGGCGCTCGCGACGCCGGTGATTTCTGCGAACGGACCGCTGTCGTTCTGCGACGGCGGCTCGGTGCGCCTCACGGCGCCGGCGGGTTACTCGTACGTTTGGTCGAATAACTCGATGCAGCAGTTCATCGACGTCAACGCGACCGGCACGTTCAACGTGACCGTGACCGACGCGAACGGATGCACCGCGCGCAGCGCGGATGTTGTTGTGGCTGAGTACGCGCCTGTTGCGACGCCGGTCATCACTGCGAACGGACCGCTGTCGTTCTGCGACGGCGGTTCTGTGCGCCTTACGGCGCCGGCGGGCTACTCGTATCTGTGGTCAAACGGCGCAACGACTTCGTTTATCGACGTTGCTGCAAGCGGCACACTCAACGTGACGGTGACGGACGCGAACGGATGCACCGCGCGCAGCGCAGATCTCGTTGTGACCGAGTACGCGGCGCTCGCGACGCCGGTGATTTCTGCCAACGGACCTCTGTCGTTCTGCGACGGAGGATCGGTGCGCCTCACGGCGCCCGCCGGCTACTCGTACGCCTGGTCGAACAGCTCGACGCAGCAATTCATCGACGTGAGCGCAAGCGGCACGTTCAACGTGACCGTGACGGACGCGAACGGATGCACCGCGCGCAGCGCGGATGTGGTTGTGACTGAGTACGCGGCGCTTGCGACGCCAGTGATTTCTGCGAACGGACCTCTGTCGTTCTGCGATGGCGGCTCGGTGCGTCTCACGGCACCTGCGGGTTACGCGTATCTGTGGTCCAACGGCGCAACGAGCTCGTTCATCGACGTGAATGCGACCGGCACGTTCAACGTGACGGTGACTGACGCAAACGGATGCACCGCGCGCAGCGCGGATGTCGTTGTGACCGAATACGCGGCGCTCGCGACTCCGGTGATCACTGCGAACGGACCGCTGTCGTTCTGCGACGGCGGATCGGTGCGCCTCACTGCACCTGCCGGCTACTCGTATCTGTGGTCCAACGGCGCGACGACTTCGTTCATCGACGTTGTTTCAACGGGCACGTTCAACGTCACGGTGACTGACGCAAACGGATGCACCGCGCGCAGCGTGGATGTCGTTGTGACCGAATATGCGGCGCTTGCGACACCGGCGATTACTCCGAGCGGACCTCTGTCGTTCTGCGACGGCGGATCGGTGCGCCTCACTGCGCCTGCGGGTTACGCGTACCTGTGGTCGAACGGCGCAACGACGTCGTTCATCGATGTCGCTGCGACCGGCACGTTCAACGTGACCGTGACGGACGCGAACGGATGCACCGCACGCAGCGCGGATGTGGTGGTAACCGAATACGCGGCGATCCCGACCACGATCACGCCGAGCGGTCCGACATCGTTCTGCGACGGCGGTTCGGTGCGCCTCACTGCGCCGGCGGGTTACTCATACGTTTGGTCGAATAACTCGACGCAGCAGTTCATCGACGTCGTTGCGACTGGCACGTTCTACGTCACCGTCTCCGACACGCATGGTTGCAGTGCGCGCAGCGCGGATGTCGTGGTCACGGAGAATCCGATTCCGGCGACTCCGGTCGTTTCGGCGAACGGCCCGCTGACGTTCTGCCAGGGCGGGACGGTTCGTTTGACGGCACCTGCCGGCTACGCGTCGTACGCGTGGTCGAACGGTTCCACGCAGCAGTTCATCGACGTCACGGCGAGCGGTTCGTATCGCGTGACCGTCACGACCGCCGCAGCGTGCAGCGCGACGAGCGCGTACACGAACGTGACCGTCAATCCGTCGACCGTGATCACGACGCAGCCATACTCGGGACCGGTTCCGAAGAACACGACGAAGACGCTGACCGTCGCAGCGACCGGCACCGCGCCGCTGAGCTATCAGTGGCAGAAGGGCTCGAGCGCCACCGGTCCGTGGTCGAACGCCGGCACGAACTCGCCGTCGTATACGACGCCGAAGCTCTCGTCCGGTACGCACTGGTATCGCGTCATCGTGACCGGAGGCTGCGGCTCGGCGACGAGCAGCGTGTCGACGCTGACGGTGAATTAATCTGGACTGCGGCAGCGCAAGCTGCCGCTCTCACGCCGGCGGCGCAAGCCGCAGGCGGCCGCGGCTGTGCCGCGGCAATCGAGAGCGGCGGCATTGCCGCCGCAGTCCAGACGTTACGATGCCCATCATGCGACCCGCTCGAATCCTCCTCGCACTCTCGCTCGGACTTCTCGCCGCCGCGCCCGCGTTCGCAGTCACGAAAACGATTCGCATCTTCGACAAGCGTCAGATCGTGATCGCCGTCCCCGAAGGCTGGAAGTTCAATCTCACGAAGAACGGCGACGTGCCGGTGATCCACCTCGAGGATCGTGCGGACTCCGTGAATCTCGACGCGAGCTTCTTCCCTGACGCGGACAACGAGCTTGCGACCGAGGAGGCGCTCGAGGCGCGGATGCGGGACCTCTTCGCGCCGGTCGATGCCGAGACGAAGTTCACCTTCACGAAAACCTCCGACGGCGTCGAAGGTCACGCACACCTCGGCGACGAGACGAAAGGCATCCGCTCGTGGCCCGGCGTTTACCTCGTCTTCACGATCACCGGAGACGATGCGAAGGCGCTCGAGATCGTGACGAACGCGCTACGCGAGGTCGCGAAGTAGTCCGGACCGATAGACGTTGTGGCGCAGTCGCTCCATGTGCCGGTCGGGATGCGCGACCGGCGTGAAGCCGAACTGTGCGTAGAGGCCGTGCGCGTCGCGCGTCGAGAGATGAAAGCGGCGGAATCCCTGCAGCGACGGATGCGCGACGACGGCGTTCATGAGCTGCTTCGAGATGCCGCGGCTGCGATGCGATCGGAGGACGAAGACGTCGGCGAGATAGCCGAACGTCGCGTAGTCGGTCACGACGCGCGCGAAGCCGATCGTCGCGTCGCGGTCGAGCGCGGCGAAGCAGAGCGAGTTCGCCATCGCGCGCTCCACGATCTCGCGCGGAACTCCGTTCGCCCAGTACGACTCCTCGCTGAGGTAGCGATGGATCGTGTCGAGCGACATGCGCGTGCGGTCGGTGGTGATCTCGATTTCAGACAACGGTCTCGCTCCTTTCCTCATCGATCGCCGCGAGGATGTTCAGCGCCGTCTCCATCTCGCCGACCGTGGCCGGCGCGCCGATGCTGACGCGCACCGCGCGCGGCACGTCGTCGCCGACGGCGAACGACGATGCACTGGCGACGCGCACGCGACGGCGCCGCGCTTCTTCCGCGAACGAGTCCGCGGTCCAGCGCTTCGGCAGCTCGACCCAGAGATGCGACGACCGAACGTCTGCCGTGGCGCGTTTGCCGAGGATGCGGCGGGCGATGCGGCCTCGCAGCACGATCTCGTCGCGGCGCGTTGCCGCCATGCGCGACGCGGTGCCGTCCTCGATCCACGTCGCCGCGAGCTCGGCGAGGATCGGCGATGCGAAGAGGATCGACGCCGCGTGCGATGACTGCAGCCTCGGAATCCAGCTCTCCGGCGCGCTGACGTAGCCGATGCGCATCGGACCGGCGATGGCCTTGCCGAGGCCGGTGATGAAGATCGTGCGATCGGGCGCGATCGCGGCGATCGGCGGAGGAGGATCGGGCACGAGGAAACCGCAGACGTCGTCCTCGATGATCGTGAGGCCGTGCTGTTCCGCCGCGGCCGCGATCTCGCGGCGCCGTTTCTCCGGCATCACGATGCCGGTCGGATTCTGCAGCGTCGGGATCGTGTAGACGACGCGGGCGTTGCGCGCGCGGGCCGCGCGCTCGAGCGCATCCGGAAGGATGCCGAAGCGATCCATCGGCAGCGGCTCGAGCCTGATGTGCAGCAGCGCGGCGACCGCTTTCGCGCCGTGGTAGGTCACGTTGTCGGAGAGCACGACGTCGCCCGGCTTCGTCGTCGCGGCGAGCGCGAGAAAGAGCGCGTGCTGCGTGCCCGCGGTGACGATGATGCGCGACGGATCGCTGCGCCGTCCGGTCGTCTGCGCAACCCAGGCCGCGCCGGCGGAGCGATGCCGTTCGCTGCCCGGTCCAACGCCGTATCCCGTCGTCATCGTCGCCGCCGCGCGCAGCAGCGTCGCGGTCGTCGGCGTCGGAATCGGAATCGTGACCATGTTCGTGGCCATGTCGACGTCGTGCGCGATCACGATCTCGCGGCGGCTCGTGCGCACGAACGTCCCGCGTCCCGTCGCGCTCTCCACCAGTCCGCGCCGCGCCGCCTCGGCGTACGCGCGCGTCACCGTCACCGGCGTGATGCCGAGGTCGTGGGCGAGGCGGCGGTGGGTGGGGAGCTGGCTGCCGGCGACGAGGATGCCCGTCTGGACGTCGCGCTCGACGGCGTTGGCGATGCGAACGTAAATGGGATCGGGCGTGTTTTGTAACCGCGGTGACCAGAGCGATGTGGATAATGTCATAGTCTTAATGTCCTATTTGACGTCGTCTGAATGTAGCACATAAGGTTCGCACATGAAATTCGTCGATGAGCCCCTGATGGATCGAGCCCATCGCCATGCGGTCGACTTTCTTCGCGCGCTTCCCGAACGCCACGTCGCACCGCGCGCCACCCACGATGAGCTGATGGCGGCGCTGAACGTCCCCCTCGGCGACGACGGCGAGGACGCGGGCAGCGTGATCGACGCGCTGGCGAGTCAGGCCGATCGCGGCACGATGGGAAGCGCGTCGCCGCGCTTCTTCGGATTCGTGATCGGCGGCAGTCTGCCGGTCGCACTCGCGACCGACTGGCTCACCGGCGTGTGGGATCAGAACGCGGGACTGCACGTCGCGGCGCCGGTGCCGATGGTGACCGAGGAGATCGCGCGGCGATGGCTGCTGGAGCTGTTCGATCTGCCGCGCGAGGCGAGCCTCGGCTTCGTCACCGGCTGCCAGATGGCGCACTTCACCTGTCTCGCCGCGGCGCGGCACGCGGTGCTCCGCCGCGCCGGATGGAACGTCGAGGAAGACGGCCTGCACGGCGCACCGCGCGTGAATCTCGTCGTGAGCGCCGAGGCTCACGTCACGGTCGACGTCGCGCTGCGCTACCTCGGTTTCGGCACGCGATCGCTGCTGCGCGTCGAGACCGACGAGCAGGGGAGGATGCGGCCCGATCGCCTCGCGCGTCTGCTCGACAACGTGAGCGGACCGACGATCGTCTGCGCGCAGGCGGGCAACGTGAACACCGGATCGTTCGATCCGCTGCGCGAGATCGCGGCGCTCGCGCGCGAGCACGACGCGTGGTTGCACATCGACGGCGCGTTCGGACTCTGGGCGCGCGCGAGTCGCAAACACGCGGGTCTTGCGGACGGCATCGAGCTCGGCGACTCGTGGGCCACCGACGCGCACAAGTGGCTCAACGTGCCGTACGACTGCGGCATCTCGCTGGTGCGGGACACGTCGGCGCATCGCGCGTCGATGACGACCGCGGCGGCGTATCTCGAGCAGACGACCGGCACCGAACGGGATGCGGTCGACTGGACGCCGGAGTTTTCACGTCGCGCGCGCGGCCTGACGGTCTACGCCGCGCTGCGTCACCTCGGCCGCCGCGGCGTCGAGGATCTCGTCGATCGTCTCTGCGCGCGCGCGACGCAGATGGCCGAGCTCCTGAGTCGCGATCCGCGCGTGAAGATCCTCAACGACGTGCAGCTCAATCAGGTGCTGGTGCGCATCGATGACGACGACGCGCGCACGCGCGAGACCGTGAGCCGCGCGCAGAAGGACGGCACGTGCTGGATGGCGGGAACGACGTGGCACGGCGTGGCGGCGATTCGCATCTCGGTGTCGAACTGGGCGACGAGCGAGCAGGACATCGAGCGCAGCGCGGAGGCGATATTGCGATCGATGCCGGCGTCATCCTGAGCGAAGCGAAGGACCTCTTCGACGCAACTGTTTCGCAGGAAGAGTTCCTTCGCCGTCTTCGCGGCTCAGGATGACGATTCGTCATCGAGGTGCAGCGTGTGCAGCAGCCGGTGCGCGAACGGCGCGAGCACGACGCCGAGGATGCCGATGAAGAAGAGGCCCGAGAAGAGCGAGTAGCAGGAGGCGAACACCTTCGCCGCGGGATCGGTCAGCGGGTCCACCGGCCCCATGCCGCCGAGAATCATCGACGCGTTGAGAAGCGCGTCGATCCACGCGAGGTGGCCGAGGAAGCGATAGCCGACGACGCCGATGCCGAGCGAGATCGCGACCGCAATCAGCGCCATGGCGAAATGCGACAACACGCGCATCGCGAACTTCGCGCGGGGGAGCAGGCGCTCGCTGTGGTGCTCGTACAAGCGACGCCCAGTCTACCGGTTGTAGACGGGGTCAGACTCAGGCCTGACCCCCACGACCCGCGTGATCTCGGCCACGGCGTCCGCTTTGTCGACGACGTGGAACCGGTCGCCGACTTTGCGCTGCACGTCGTCCCGGTCGGAGCTGGTCATGAAGATCACGTGGTCCGTGGCCTCGCCGACTTCCTCGCGAAGGTACGTGAGCACGCCGTAGCCGCTGTGGCGCTGGACATCGGCATCGATGACGATCGCGTCGTAGCTCTCGTTCTCGAGCTTCTCGATCGCGTCCCAGCCGTCGGTCGCGCAGTCGCAGCCGACGTCGAGTCGATGGCCGGCCTCTTCGATGGCGCGCGCGATGAGCGGATTGTCTTCGACGACCAGGATTTTCATGTGGAGGCCACGTTAGGTCCGGGACGGGACCGTGGCAAGCACATCAGGCTTCCTTCAGCACCTTCGAGACGCGCGCCAGCAGGATGTTGTTCTTCACCGGCTTGCGGATGAAGTCCGCCGCGCCGATCTCGAACGCCTTCACCTCGGGTTCCTCGCCGGGGAGACCGGACACGAAGATCGTCGGCACGTCGATCCCTTTTTCGCGCAGCGCCTCGAGCACCTTGTGCCCGTCGATGAACGGCAGATCGACGTCGAGCAGCATCAGGTCGACGTGCTCCTTCGCCATCAGCATCAGCGCATCCGCGCCGTCGTTCGCGAGCAGGACGTTGTAGCCCGCGCCCTTCAGCAGCGCATTCGCGAGCTCGCGATTGAGAGCGTTGTCCTCGACGACGAGGACCGTTTTCTTCCGCTTCGACTGATCCGTCTGCGCGGGCGTCGCCGAACGGCGCGTGCGAAGCTGCACGATCTGCTGGTGCAGGGCCTTCGTCTCCGCATCCGGCTCGACGGAAAGCTCGCGGCGGATGATCTTCGCGCAGGCATCGAACTGCTGCAGCGCGTTGGTGAGATCGCCGCTCTGCACGTAGAGCTTCATCAGCCCGCGATGGACGCTCTCCTGCAGCGGATCGACGCGCAGCGATGCCTGCGAGACGGCGATCGCTTCGTCGAGACGCCCGTCGCGCGTGTGCATTTCGACGAGCTGCGCGTGCGCGCGCAAAGCCATGCGATGCAGGCGGTCGCGCTCGGCGATGACCCACTGATCGAACTTCTCCTCGTCGATCTCGAAGCCGTCGAGGAAGTCGCCGGTGTAGAGCTCGATCGCGCGCGACAGTGACGCCAGCGTTCCCTGCGCGACGCTCGATTCGAATTGCGCGGTGTCGACCTGCACGTTCGTCGCGTCGAGAGCGAGGAAGTCGCCCTCTTCGACGAGGATCTTCTTGTCGGACGAGATCTGCGACAGCTCCTTGCGCAGCGTGGAGAGCGTCTGACGCAGACTCTGCCGGGCCTGCTCCGGCGCGGTGCTGCTCCACAGCAGACTGGCCATCTTGTCGCGCGAGACGAGCTGCGCCGGCTTCGAACCGAGATACGCAAGCATCGCCTGGGACTTCTTCGCGGAAATGGCGATCAGTGCTCCCGCGTCGGAGAGCATGCGAAAGTCACCGAACAACCTGAGCTCGAGAACCGGCATCAGAGACGCGTCATTATCGCGTAAAAGTTCCGTTTCCTAACCCTGAGCCAGGCTGAGCTCGCTTTCCTCCCCGACGAACGCGCGGATCTCATCGAGCCGCGCCTCGATGTCGTGCTCGCCGATCTCGATGATGCGCCGCGTGTACTCGGGCTCGAACATCAGCAGCGAAATGAAATCGGGCGATTCGGTTTCCTTCGCGCCGAGGGCGCGGACGAGGAGCTTGAGCTTCGCGGGGAGGAACTTTTCGTACTCGCCGGCGATGCGCCCGAGATCGGTCGAGGGACGCAGCACGAGCAGATCGATCGGCTTCAGACCGTTGCGCTCGACCGGCTCCATCTTGCGGATCATCTCGTTCATGCGCTGCATCCGCTCGACGTCTTCATCGATGACGTCGAGGAAGATCGCGTTGACGAGCTGGCCGAGGAGCTGCGCGGCCGGCGGATATCCGACGATCGTCGGCTGGTTCGCTTCGGCGGGCGTGCGCTGATAGCCGGTCGACATGGCGATGATCTTCGTCGCGCCGAGGTGGACGGCGGGGGAGAGCGGCGCGGCGAGGCGGATGCCGCCGTCACCGTGCCACGACGATCCGATGCGCACCGCAGGGAAAATGAACGGCAGCGCGCACGACGCGAGCACGTGCTCGACGGTCATCATCGTCGGCTCGACCCTGCGATTCGGACCTTCGTACGCGTCGTGATGGCGGCCCTGCACCCAGCGCACGCTCTGACCGGTCGAGTAGTCGAGGGTCATCAAAGCGAGCGCGTTCAGACGGCCGGCGTGGATGTTCTCCGCGATGCCGGAGATCACGGTGTGATGCGGCACGCCGTAGATGCGGCAGAGCAGATCGCGCAGCGGCGTCGTGTCGACGATGCCGTGCGCGCTCTTGCGCGTCCATCGCTTCTTCGGAAATACGGAGGCCAGCGCGGAACGGAAGGGGAGCAGCGTTTTCCAGTCCCAGCGATAGATGTGGCTCGAGTCGAGCTCGCACCAGAACTGCGCGAGCTGTTCCGCTTTTTCGGCGAGCGTGCCGCGATGCGCGGCGAGAAACGTCGCGTTGATGGCGCCGGCGGAGACGCCGGTGATGATTTGAAAACGGAGCCGCGGGAACGATCGGGCGATGCCTTTCAGCAGGCCGACCTGATACGCGGCGCGCGCTCCGCCGCCGGTGAGCAGGACGGCGAGCTTCTCTTCGGGAGGCGGCGGCGGTACTTCGGTCAGGTGAGCGGGCACGCTCATACGGCTGAGGTCATTGCAGACGATTTGCCAAAAATCGTTGCTACGATTTCGACATGACTCCTCGCGTGGCGATCGTGGGCGGCGGCATCAACGGCTCGGGCATCGCCTGGGAGCTCGCGCGCCGCGACTACGACGTCGTCCTTTTCGAGAAAGGCGAATGCGGCGCGCAGACGTCGTCCGCGACGACGAAGATGATCCACGGAGGGCTGCGCTATCTCGAGCATCTGCAGGTCGGCCTCGTGCGCGAGTCGCTGCGCGAGCGCGCGTGGCTGCTCGAACACCTTCCGGAGCTCGTGAAAAAGATCGAGATTCTGCTGCCGCTGTACGACGACAGTCCGCGCCGTCGCGCGACGGTCAAACTCGGTCTGATGCTCTACGACGCGCTTGCAGGACGTGCAAATATTGCCGGTCACACTTCTCTTTCAGCGGATGAGCTGGCCGGGCGCGCTCCGCTGCGCATCGACGGTTTGCGCGGCGGTTTTTCGTACTGGGATGCGCAGGTCGACGACTACGCACTGGTCCGGACCGTCATCGCCTCGGCCATTCGCGACGGCGCCGACATCCGCGAGCACACGCGCGTCGATGCGATCGAAAAGGATGAAAACGGATGGCGCGTCAACGGCGAGCGTTTCGATCTCGTCGTGAACGCCGCCGGTCCGTGGATGAACGAGCTGCTGCACGCGAATCACATCCGCGCGCGTTACGTCCTGTCGCTCGTGCGCGGCACGCACATCGTTTTGAAGCATCGCGTCAGCGACGCGGGGCTGCTGCTGCAGTCGATCGGCGACCGGCGCGTTTTCTTCGTGCTGCCGTGGAAGGGAACGACGCTCGTCGGAACGACGGAGGTCGTGCAAAAGGAATCGCCGGATCACGTGCACGCGACCGATGCGGAGATCGCGTACCTGATCGCGCGCTTCAATCACTACATGCGCGACGCGATCACGCGCACCGACGTCGCGAGCGCGTTCGCCGGCGTGCGGCCGCTCGTGGGACGAGCGACGAATCCGAGCGCGATCGGCCGCGACTTCCGCGTCGTGCGCAGCGGCAGTCTAATCAACGTGTTCGGCGGCAAGATGACCACGTTCATGGCTCTCGCGCGCAAGGTGGCCATGCGCGCCGACAACTATTTCGGGCGGAGCCGCAGGGCGCGCGCGGCGGTTTTTCAGTTCATCCCGCGCGAAGACGCGGGATCAATGGAGCAATCTGCGACGAGCCAGCAAGTGGCGACAGCGTCGCGGATGCTCCATTGACTCCGCGTCTTCGCGCGGAGTGAACTCGAGGCCGGATAAACTGGAACCGATGACGTTCATCCCCACCCTCGACACCGACAGCAAGCAGCGCCCGCGCATCCCCCGCACGCTCGACGCCATCGAGCTCCGCGTCCTCGGATCGCTCATGGAGAAGCAGCTCTCCACGCCGGAGTACTACCCGCTGACGCTCAACGCGCTCGTCGCCGCGTCGAATCAGAAGTCGAATCGCGAGCCGGTCATGGAGCTCGGCGAGGATGAGATTCAGCGCGCGCTCGATCGCCTGCAGGACGAGAAGCTGGTCTGGAAAGTGATGGGAGGCCGTGCGGTGCGCTTCGATCACAACCTCGACACCGTGTGGCATCTGAAGCGCGGCGAGAAGGCGGTTCTCACGCTGCTCTTTCTGCGCGGCCCGCAAACCGCGGGCGAGCTGCGCGGCCGCAGCGATCGTCTGCAGCCGTTCGACTCCGTCCCGCAGGTCGAAGAACTGCTGCGCGACATGGCCGCGCACAGCGAGCCGCTCGTGCGCCAGCTCCCGCGACGCCCGGGACAGAAGGAAGAGCGATGGGCGCACCTGGCGGGCGGCGCGATTGACGAGTCTCCGAGTTTCCGGGAGACCGAGGCGCCGAGTGTCGCGAGCGCGTCGAGCGAGCCTCTTTCCGCACGCGTCGCGAGACTCGAGGAGACGGTCGCCGCCCTCGCAAACGAGTTGCGCACGTTGAAGGAAAAACTCGGCGAATAGTTATCGCGTTCTGAACCTCACGAACGCATAAATGCCCTGCGGTTTGTGGCCGTACGAGTCGGGGAGGTCGTGCGTCTGCGTGTGGTAGTCGATGTTCACGCCGAGGCCGGTGCGGTAGTTCTCCGTGTTCAGGACGTCGAGGATGTAGCCGACGGCGAAGTGCTGCGTGCTCTCGCTGCCGGTCAGCGCCGCCGCGGTGAACGCCGGAAACGCGGCGGGACGATCGACGCTCTCGACGCGGGCCATGAACGTGCTGCGCGCGACGCGGAAGGTCCCCTCGATGCCGATCGCATCCTCGCTCACGCCGCGCACTTCATCGTCGCGGCTCGTGTAGATCGCGGACACCGCCGCGTGCTCCGTGCCCCACGAGACCGACGCCGACGTGATGTTGCGCCGCGCGAATGTTTCTCCGAGCTCGCCACGCGAGACCTGCAGCGCGAGGCTCGGCGTCGGACGCAGCGTGATGCGCGCCGACTTCGAGTCGATGTCGCCGTCGTCGATCTCCGTGTGATCGCCGAACGTCACCGCATCGTGGAACACGCTCGCCTCGATGGTGACGCGCGGCGTGCCGACGCTCGCCGTCACGACGCGCGTCGAGTCGTGAAACGTTTCCTGCACCTCATACCCGAACGGCGCCTCGGCGAACTCGCGCGAGGACGCGCGCTGCGCGAACGGCACGGGACCAAGCGCCGGATCGCCGACCGCGGCGACGTACAGACTGCCGAAGCGCAGCGAGAGCTGCGCCGCGAGCTCGCCGACGAGATCGTGCGGACGCATGCGGTCGATGAGCGGCCCGCCCGCCTCGGCCGGCACGTACTGCAGCAGCTGCGGGTATCCGTCGTCGATCGTGTACGGCTCGAACGAAAGCCGTCCGCGTACGAGAAACGCGCTGTGCTCGCCGAGCGGGCGATGCAGTCCGGCCGTGAACCAGTTCGTCGAATACGTTTCGCTGCGCTGCACGACGGGACCGGTCTCGCTGACGTACGTGACATGCGCCGATCCGCTGAAAAAGAACTGCCACGGACCATCGCCCGAGGTGACGTGAGGATTCGTCACGCCCGGATTCGATGCAGTCCCGGAGACGTTCTGCAGCAGCTCGTTCTGCGCGAAGAGAGGCGCGGTGAGAAACAGAAGAAGAAAGACGACGCGTTTCATGCGCGCGCATTCTGCAACAAAGGGGCCGGTGTCCGATGTCCGGGTTCCGATGTCCGGACACCGGACAACGAACACCGGACACCGACCAACGGACCAACCGACCAACCGACTACCATCCGCGCATGTTCATCATCCGCGACATCTTCCGCTGCAAGCCCGGGAAGGCGAAGGAGCTCGTCGAGAAGTTCAGGCGCACGATTCCGGTGATGGAGCGCGACGATCAGTTCACGAACATCCGCGTGATGGTCGACGCGGTCGCCGACTACTGGACGGTCGTCCTCGAAGCCGACTGCGAGAGCCTCGAGCATTTCGAGCGCCACATGCGCGAGTTCGGCGCGCGCGCCGAGGTGCAGGAGGCGATGGCCGGCTACATGGATCTGGTCGAGGGCGGGCGGCGCGAGATCTGGCGTCTGGTTTAGCGCACCGCGCGCTGCTTCCCGCCACACCCCGAATCGGGCTGGAACCGCGATGTGTAGGCGAAGCCGTCGGTGAGCGCGGCGCGCGCGCCGGAGGGCGTCGTCACGATCACCGTCGCCGCACCGACGTCGCCCGCGGGAATCGCGGCGGTGAGCGTCGTTGG
>Ga0075425_100003630_pt1 | contig 15696 bp, 14 predicted proteins | sample SoiMethybrSBSTD4_FD_75300 | JGI IMG/M metagenome (GOLD analysis project Ga0075425, IMG submission 75300) | Bulk soil microbial communities from a Populus tree surrounding site in Tennessee, USA - Soil MetaG P. TD hybrid SBSTD4 | ecosystem: Environmental > Terrestrial > Soil > Tree plantation... | reverse complement strand
CACGCCTTTGAAGCAATCGAACGGCTTCCGGCCCGCTGTCGCCGACATCGAGCGCTTTCTCGACAACGACCCGTCGCCTCGAGCCATCTTCTTGAACTCCCCACACAACCCGACGGGCGGCGTTGCGACGCCCGACGACTTGAGGCAGATCGCCGACGTGATTCGCGGGAGAGATGTCGCGCTGTTCAGCGACGAGCCGTATTGCCACATGGTCTGGCGCGGAACGCATCGCTCGATCTTGAGCGAGCCCGGCATGCTCGAGCAGTGCGTCGGCGCTTACACGTTCAGCAAGTCGTACAGCATGAGCGGCTGGCGCCTCGGCTTCGCCGTGGCGTCCGTCGAGGTCGCCGAAACGATCGGCAAGATGATCAACACGACGCTGTCGTGCACGCCTCCTATCGTGCAGCTCGCGGGCACCGCGGCGCTGAAGCGCGACAAGAAGGAGCGCGACGAGGCGATGCTGAAGTTCCGCGAGAAGGTCGTGCTGCTGACCGAAGGCCTGAATCGTATCGAAGGCTTTCGCGCGCTCGATCCGACCGCGACGTTCTACGTCTTCCCGAACGTCGCGCGCGTCTGCAACGAGCTCGGCGTCACGAGCCACGGCCTCGCATTGTTCATGCTGCAGGGCGCGGACGATAAGTTCGGCATCGCGTGCTTGGGCGGCGAGTGCTTCGGCCAGGCCGGCGCGGGCTTCCTGCGCTTCAGCTGCGCGGAGCCGAACGACCGCTTGCAGCAAGCGCTCGACTTCATCCCGAAGGCGATCGCGCGCACGGACCGGCTGGCCTCCTGGCTCGAAAAGAGCCCGCAATACCGGCTCGCGAAGCCCTACGCGATCGAATAAACCCTGCTTTTGCGGCTCGGCGCACGGTCCGTCATCTCAGGCCTGTGACCGCGTTCACAGGTGCTTCCAACCTCGGGGAAGATACTGTCAAACAAGTTTTCGGAGATTTTGCTCCTGACGGTTTCCCCCTGAACTCGCCCGGCCTTGCGCCGGGCTTTTTTTTGACGGCCATGGATGGCCGGCATGCAAAAAATGCAGGAGCATTTTTTTGCTGCCCGCCAGGGATCTCACTCGCCGAACCGAATCCCCTGCGCCAGTGGCAACTCCTGCGAGTAGTTCACCGTGACGGTCTGCCGCCGCATGTAGCTCTTCCAGGCGTCGGTGCCGCTCTCGCGGCCGCCGCCGGTTTCTTTCTCGCCGCCGAACGCGCCGCCGATCTCTGCCCCGCTCGTGCCCATGTTCACGTTGGCGATGCCGCAATCGCTGCCGCGCGCGCTCGCGAACAATTCGGCCTCGCGCACGTCGTTCGTGAAAATCGCCGAGCTCAACCCTTGGCGCACGGCGTTCTGCAGAGCGATGGCCTCTTCGATCGAGCGGTAAGTCATCGCGTAGAGGATCGGCGCGAACGTCTCCTGCTGAACGACGGGCCACGTGTTGTCGGCCTCGACGATGCACGGAGTGACATAGAGCCCTCCCGCGGGCACGCCGCTCGGCCGCTCGCCGCCGCAGAGCACTCGCCCGCCGTTCTTCTTGGCGGCCGCGATCGCGCCCTCGTAGCTCTCGACCGCGCGCGCGTCGATCAGCGGGCCCATCAGCGTCTTCGGATCGAGCGGATCGCCGATCGGTATCTGCGCGTACGCGTCCGCGAGCAGGCGCATGAGCTCGGCGTAGATCGACTCATGGACGATGAGCCGCCGCGTGGTCGTGCAGCGCTGGCCAGCCGTGCCGACTGACGCGAACAATACGCCGCGCAACGCCAGCTTCAGGTCGGCCGAGGGCGCCACGATGATCGCGTTGTTGCCGCCGAGCTCGAGCAGCGTGCGACCGAGCCGGCGCGCGACGACTTCGGCGACATGGCGGCCCATCCGTATCGACCCGGTCGCGGATACGAGCGCGACGCGCGCGTCGGCGATCAGCGGCTCGCCGACTCGCGGGCCGTCGCCGCACGCGAGCGCGAAGATCGACGGATCGACGTCGAGCTCGCGGCACACGCGTTCGGCGAGGCGCACGCAGGCGATACCGGTCAACGGCGTCTTCTCGGACGGCTTCCAGATCGTCGCGTCGCCGCACGCCACGGCGAGCGCGCTGTTCCATGCCCACACCGCCGCGGGGAAATTGAAGGCCGAGATGATCGCGACGACCCCGAGCGGGTGCCATTGCTCCATGAGCCTGTGCTCCGGCCGCTCGCTCGCGATCGTGAGGCCATGCAGTTGGCGCGAGAGACCGACCGCGAAATCGCAGATGTCGATCATCTCCTGCACCTCGCCCTCGCCCTCGACGAGGATCTTGCCGGTCTCGAGCGTCACGAGCCGGCCGAGCTCGCGCTTGTGCAGGCGCAGCGCCTCGGCGTAACGGCGGACGAGCTCTCCGCGTTTCGGTGCCGGCACGTTGCGCCACGCGAGAAATGCCCGTTCCGCGGCGTCGACGACGCGCGATACGTCGGCTTGCGTTGCCGTCGTCGCGCGCGCGAGCACGCTGCCGTCGATCGGCGACGCCTTCTCGATTGGCGGACCAGACCCGAGCCATTCGCCGGCGAAAACCCCGGGATTGTCCGCCGCGAGGCCGAGCCGCGCGAAGACTTCCTCGGCCGCCGCTCCTACCGACGTCGCACGTGCCTTCCGGCTCATAGCTGCTCACTGCCGTAGACGCGCCCGCCCCACTGAGTCGACAGGAACTCGTCGAACGTGATCGACTCCTGTCTGACGAACGATTTCGCGAGCGCTCCGCGCGCGAACAGCTCGAGCAGCGCGACGACACCCGCGGCCGTCGAGAGCTGGATCGCCGAAAGGTGGCGCCCTTCGACCGTGCCGCCGCGTATTTTCCTCACGAAGCTGCGCTGGACGAGCTCGCCCCCGCTCGTGCCGACTGCGCTCACGTAGAACACGACGACGTCGTGCTCCGTCAGCGGCACTTCCTGATCGAAGATCTGCCGGAGCAGCTCTTGCTGACCGGCCAGGTTCAAATCTTGGAGCAGGAACTTCATCAGGTCGCGATGGCCGGGATAGCGGATCGTCTTGTAGTTGAGCTCGCCGACCTTGCCCTCGAACGTCTCGCACATGGTCGCCACGCCGCCGGCGGTGTTGAACGCCTCGTACTCGACGCCGTCGATCGTGAGGCGCTCCACGCCGTCGAGCGGCAGCGTGGCAATCCTCCGGCCCCCGTGCAGCGCCTCGCCGAGCTGGCAGTACTCGTTGATCAGGCCGGCCGTGCTCCAGCTCAAGTAGTACTTCATCTGGTTGCCGGCGGTGAGCGGCAGCGCGCCGACGCGCATCTCGACCGAGCGCACCGCGTCGAGCGACGACGCGAGCGCACCGCCCACGATGTTGATGGCGCCCGGCGCGAGACCGCACTGCGGTATGAACGTCACGCCCTTCGTCTCGGCGGCGAGCGTGCGCACGAGCGTCGTCGTCGCAACGTCCTCCGTGAGATCGAAGTACGCGACGCGCGCGTGCGCGCAGGTCTCGACGATCTCGCGATTGAGGAAGAACGGCAGCGCGCACACGATGGCATCGCAGCGCTTGACGAACGTCGTGAGCGCGGACCGCGCCTTCGCGTCGAGCTTTGTTACGCGCGCCTTGCCGAGCCCGTCGACTTTCAGGCCGGTTCGCACGTCGGCCAACGCCACCGCGTCGCAGAAGGCACACGACTCGAGCAGCGTCGCGATCGTGACGCCGATCTTGCCGGCGCCGACGACGCCTATGGTCATGCCGCCCTTGCGCGCCACGTCAGATCATCGCGGCCGAGAACGGCAAGCCGTGCGCCGCCGCAACGGCCTCGTTGGTGACGCGGCCCGCCTGGATGTTGATACCGCTCTTGAGCTCGGGGTGCTTGGCGCAGGCGCCGCTGACGCCGCCCTCGGCGAGCCACTGCGCGTACGGGAACGTCACGTTCGTCAGCGCCTGCGTGGCCGTGCGCGCGTAGGCGCCGGGCATGTTCGTCACGCAGTAGTGGGTCACGTCTTCCTCCACGTACGTCGGGTTGTCGTGCGTCGTCGGGCGCGACGTTTCGGCGCAGCCGCCTTGGTCGATCGCGATGTCGACGAACACGGTCCCCGGCTTCATCACGTGCAGCATCTCGCGCGTGATGAGCTTCGGCGCTTTGGCTCCGGGAAGGAGCACCGCGCCGATGATGAGGTCGATGTCGGGCAAAGCCTCGAGCAACGCGCCGGGGTTCGAGTACAGCGTATGCGCGGTGTGCATCGTGATATCGAGGAACCGCATGCGTTCGACGTCGACCTCCAAGATCGTCACGTCTGCGCCGATGCCCGTGGCGACTTGCGCGGCGTTCATGCCGGCCGTGCCGCCGCCGATGATCAGCACCTTGCCCGGCAGCACGCCGGGCACGCCGCCGAGCAGCACGCCGCGTCCGCCGTTGTGCTTGGCGAGAAAGTACGCGCCGATCATGACGCTCATGCGCCCCGCGATCTCGCTCATCGGCTCGAGCAGCGGCAGGCGGCGGTTTTTCTCGACGGTCTCGTAAGCAATCGCAGTGCAGCCGCTCTTCATGAGGCCCTCGGTCAGCGCTCGGTCCGCCGCGAGGTGCAGATAGGTGAAGAGCGTGTGCTTCTCGTGAAGCATCGCGATCTCTCGCGGCTGCGGCTCCTTGACCTTGACGATGAGCTCGGCCGCGTCGAACACGCCGGCCGCGTCGGCCACGATCTCGCAGCCCGCCTTCCGGTACTCGGTGTCGTCGTAACCCGCGCCCGCGCCGGCGCCCTTCTCGACGAGCACGCGCTGGCCGCGCTGCACGAGCTGCCACGCGGCCGACGGCAACAGCGCGACGCGGTGCTCTTTCTGCTTGATCTCTTTGGGAACGCCGATCGTCATCGCCGACACCGGGCCGCACTTGAAGGGGATTGTTTGCTTCGCGGAGCCGTTCCGCAATACGGGGCGCGCTCAACTCAACTGGCGACCTCTTTCCAGACGAACAGCCGGATCGCGAGTCCGAGCGCGACGATGGCCCAAACGATCAGGCCCGCGAGCGTGGGCAGGATGTCCCCGATGGCCGCTCCGTTGACGATGATCTCGCGCAGGCCCGTCGCAACGAAGCTCAGCGGCAGCAGCTGGGCGACGGGCTGGATGAGATCGGGCAACGTGTCGATCGGGTAGAAGATGCCCGACAGGAACACCTGCGGAAAAGTGACGAGGTTGCCGATGGCCATGATCGCAGCCTGCGTTTTGGCGAGGCTGCCAAGACAAAAACCGATGCTGAGGAACAACGCGGTGCCAAGAATGCCGACGACGTAGAGCGACGCGAACGAGCCCGCGACCTCGACACGGAGCAGCACGACCGCGACCGCCACCAGCACCGTGAGCTGGGTCATGCATATGATCGTGCGCGACAGCACGAGCCCGCCGATGAAATGCTTGGGCTGGATCGGCGTGACGAACAGGCGCTTGAGGATGCCCTTTCGCCGGTATTCCACGATGTTGAAGCCGCTGCCGCCGATGCTCAGTGTCATGAGCGTGAAGGCGAGCAGCCCCGGCACTACGAAGCTCAGGTAGCTCTGCGAGCGCGCCTTCACGTCTTCCACGGTCAGGCTGAATAACGACGTGGTGTTGCGCAGCTCGCGCTCGACGTCCACGAGGGCCTGCTCCAGCACGGGCATGATCAGACCGAGCTCGCGCACCTGCGCGGCATCGACGAGCAGGGTCAGCGCGCTCGGCGTGCCGTTGTCCTCGAACCCGGCAGGCAGTATCAGGGCTAGCCGCAAGTCGCCGGCAATCACTTGCTCACGCAGCGCCGCCTCGTCGCCTTCGTGGACTTCGAACAGCGGATTGGCGGAGAGCGTCGCGACAAATCGATGCGACAGCGCATTGTCGGCGTTGTCGACGATCCCGACCTTCATCGGGTCGTCGGCACGACTGCCCGCGAGACCGAATACGGTCATGAATATCAACGGGAAGAACAGCGAGAAGAAGATGGCCTGACGGTCGCGCGAGAACAACCGCAGGAAAGTCCGGGTCATGACGAGTGTCGGATTCACGTGTGCTCGCGTCTCACTCGCGCAATGCGGCGCCTGTCAGATGCAGGAACACGTCTTCCAAGTTGCCGTGCAGCGGCGCTGCGGGCGGCTCCGGCGCATGTTGCAGGATCAGTTCCTGCGGAGTGCCCTGCGCGATGATCTTGCCGTGATCCATGATCGCGATGCGGCCGCACAGGGATTCCGCTTCTTCCATGTTGTGCGTCGTCAGCACGATGGTCATGCCCTTGGCATTGAGAGCGCGGATCAGGTCCCAGATGTTGCGCTTGGCTTGCGGGTCGAGGCCGGTAGTCGGCTCGTCGAGGAACAGCACCTGCGGTTCGTTGACGAGTGCGCAGGCAATGGAGAAGCGCTGCTTCTGGCCGCCGGACAGCTTCGCCGGTTTCGCGTTCGCCTTTTCCAGCAGGTTGACGAGGCCGAGCAGCGTTTCCGGCGCTTCGGCGCGACCGTACAGGGCAGTGAAGAGTCGCAGCAATTCGCGTAGGGAAAGCTGATCGAAATACTCGTTGGCCTGCAACTGCACACCGATGCGTTGCTTGACCTTGTAGGGTTCCGTCTTCACGTCGAGGCCGGCCACGATCGCTTCGCCGGAGCCGATGTCGGTCAAGCCTTCGAGCATTTCCAGCGTCGTAGTCTTGCCGGCGCCGTTGGGACCGAGAATCCCGAAGATTTCGCCGGTCTCGATCGTCAGCGAGACGCCATCGACCGCATTGAACGTTTCCCCTTTGCGGTCGGGGCGCGGGTAGCTTTTGAACAGATCGCGGGCTTCGACTACGAACATGGTTGGGCGCTAATCCTTGTCGGCGCCCCGTATGTCGCGCAGCGTCCGGCGCATGTCCTCGACGAGCTTCATGCCGTCGAGCGTCGCTTGTAACGAGTCGGCCGTGGCACGCACGGCGTCGACCGCTGCATGACGCGCAGCTTCCGCCGCTGTGCGCGCTTCTTCGGCGGCGCCCCGCGCCGTCTCGGCGGCTATGCGCAGCTCCTCGCGCTCGCCGCGGACGGACTCGGCTGCCATGCGGTGCTTCTCCGTGAGCTGGCGAATCACCTCCGCGGCCCGGCGACTGTCCTCATCTTTCGCGCGCTCGGCCTCCGCCTCTTGGCGGCGCTGCTCCGGGATGTGGTCGTCCGGCATTGTGCCCTCCTCTTCCATGGGCAAGTCGACGATTCAGGGTAAGCGCACGCGGTTGCGAGGCGCTGTTCACAATGCGCCAGGACGCAGCTACGAACAAGACGCCAGGCGAGCCGCAGAACCGGGATCAGTCGTGCAGAACGACGTTCAGCAGAGCGCTGTTGACCTTGAGGTTGCCGTTGTACTCGATGAGACCGAGCTTGCGGAATTTGTTCATGAAAAAGTTCACGCGCGTGCGCGTCGCGCCGATCATTTCCGCGAGCGTCTCCTGCGAGATTCTGGGCACCGTCCGCTGCGAATCGGCCCCGCCGTAGCGCGCGAGCAGCAGCAGAGTCCGCGCGAGCCTCTTTTCGCTCGAGTTGAAGAGCTGATCGACGAGGTCCGCTTCGATGCGCATGTTGCGGCCCAGCATGTAGGCGAGGAACCGATCCGCGAACGTGGACTCCTCGTGGAGCAGGCGGATCATTGCCGCTTTCTCGATGATCAGCACGCTGCTCGCGCCCACCGAGACGGCGGTGCCGATGCGAACCGACTGGCCGGCAAGTGCTCCCTCGCCGAAAAAGTCGCCGGGCGCCAGCATTGCGACGACCGCCTCTTTGCCGAGGTGGGAAAGGACCGAGAGCTTGACGGCGCCCTTCTGGACGTACCTCACGTCGTCGCCGGCGTCCCCCTGCGCGAAGATCACCTCTCCGTCCCGGTACTTCACGATCCGGCGCGCCGGGCCGGTCGACATGAGATAGCTCTCGACGTCGAACCCTGGCCTTGCTCGGACTTGGCCGGATCGTGTCTTTGGCTTTTCTGAGCTTGATTTCCTTTTGCGCATCGCCCGGCTCGCTACGAGAGCCATCATACGCCGAAGAGGTTACTCGACCCCGATGAGCGGGCGACGGCGAGCGAGTTGCGTCGTCTGCTCGAAGGCACGCGCGAGCGCGAGCACGTCGACATCGCGGCCGCGCCGCCCGACGATTTGCAGTCCGACGGGCAGCCCGCCCGCAGAGAAGCCGCACGGCACGCTGATCGCCGGCAAGCCCGTCGCGCTGATGGCGTAGCAAGTCGCCATCCAGTCGATGTAGGTGTGCATGGCGACGCCTTCGATCTCGCGCGGCCATTCCACCTCGATGGGGAACGGCAACACTTGGACTGTCGGCAGCACGAGAAACTGGTGCGTCGCGAAGAACGCCGCGACGCGCGCATCGAGCGCCGCTTGGGCGCTTGCCGCGCGCTCGAGGTCGGCCGGCGTCAGCTTCAACCCTTGCTCGACGTTCCAGACGACGGTGTCCTTCAGCTGCGCGCGCCCGCGCGCAAGATCGCCGCGCAACGCGGCGGCGTAGCCTTCGGCGCGCAGCGTTTGAAACAAATCGTCGACGCCGTCGAAGTCGGGCTCGCCGTCGACAACGTCGCAACCGAGGGTCGTGAAGACCGAGCGCGCGGCGTTGCAGACCGCCGTGACGGCGGGCTCGACGGGATAACGGCCGAGGCGCGCGCTCCACGCGACACGAACGCCGCCGAAGCTGCGGTGCGGCACGTCGCGGAACGCCGCGCCCGGCTCCTCGAGCGACAACGGATCGCGACCATCGGGCCCCGCCATGACAGAGAGCAGCAGCGCAAGATCGTCGACGCTGCGCGCCATCGGGCCGTGCACGCCGAGCGTATCGCCGGGCCGTGCATTCAGGCGCGGCACGCGGCCCGGCGATGGCCTGAACCCGACGACGTTGCAGAAGCTCGCGGGATTGCGCAGCGAGCCGCCGAGATCCGTGCCATCGGCGAGCGGCAACATGCCGCACGCGAGCGCGACCGCCGCTCCGCCGCTGCTGCCGCCGCACGTCTTCGTGAGGTCGTACGGATTGCGCGTCGCGCCGAACAGCGCGTTGAAGGTCTGCGAGCCGGCCCCGAACTCCGGCGTGTTCGTCTTGCCGATGACGATCGCGCCCGCGCGGCGCACGCGCTCGACGTAGAGCTCGTCCGACGTCGGGATGAAGTTGCGGTAGAGCGTCGAGCCGAACGTCGTGCGCAGCCCGCGCGTCAGCGACAGATCCTTGATCGCGATCGGCAAGCCATGCAGAGGACCTGCCGTCTCGCCCGCGGCGAGCTTGCGATCGGCTGCGGCCGCTTCCGCGAGCAACTCGGCGCTCGGCCGCAGGGTCACGATCGCGTTGACGCGCGGGTTGACACGCTCGATCTGCCCGAGGAAGGCGCGCATGACCTCGACGGCCGAAAGCTCGCGGCTCGTGAGCTGCACAGCCAGCTCGCGCGCAGAGCGGAACACGAGCGGCTCGGACGGCACGGTCGTCACTCGCTCGACGCGCCGTGCGAGGTCAGATCGCCTGTCGGAGCGCTTGCGCCGCGATCGCGCGGCCGACCGCCGATAACGTGGCCTGCAAGGAGGCGAGCGAGGTGTCCTCGTCGATGCAGCAGGCTCTCGCCTGCTTACCGCCGACCTCGACCGTCACCGATGCCAGAGCCTTGGCTCCCGTGCCTGCCGACATCGCGTGCTCGTCGAACTCGACGACCTCGACGCTGACGCCGAAGCGCCGGTTCACGGCGTCGATCAGCGCCTCGATGAGCCCCTGCCCGTCTCCGCTCAGCGCGCCGGCGGCCAACCGAAACTTGCCGTGCGTGCGCTGCGCTTCGGAGTGCAGATCGTAGCCCTCGAGCCGCCAGCTCTCGGGTATGCCGAGGAAGTGTTGCTCGAACAGCGCGCGAATCTGCCGCGACGAGATTTCCTCGCCCGTCGAGTCGGCCTCCGCCTGCACGACGCGGCTCACGGCGGGGTGCAGCCATTTCGGCAGCGTGATGCCGTGGTCGCGCTCGAGCACCAGCGCGACGCCGCCCTTGCCGGACTGGCTGTTGATGCGCACGACTTCCTTGTAACGCCGGCCGAGATCGGCGGGATCGATCGGCAGGTAGGCGACGCCCCAATGCGGCAGCGCCTGGTCGCGATGGAACGCCATCGACTTGCGGATCGCATCCTGGTGGCTGCCCGAGAACGCGGCGTAGACCAGGTCGCCGGCCCACGGGTGGCGCGGATGCACGGGCATGTCGGTGCAGCGCTTGTAGACCTCGATGATGCGGCCCATGTCGGCGAGGTCGAGCATGGGATCGATGCCCTGCGAGTAGAGATTCATGGCCATCGTGACGATGTCCATGTTGCCGGTACGCTCGCCGTTACCGAACAGCGTTCCTTCGATGCGGTCGGCGCCCGCGAGCAGGCCGAGCTCCGCGGCCGCGACGGCGCAGCCGCGGTCGTTGTGCGTGTGCAAACTGACGCGAATGTGCTCGCGCTGCGCGACGTTGCGGCAGAAGTATTCGATTTGATCGGCAAATACATTTGCCGTCGTCATCTCGACCGTGGCCGGCAGATTGATGACGACCTTGCGGCCTTTCTGCGGCTGCCATACGTCGACGACGGCGTTGCATACGTCGACGGCAAAGTCGGGCTCGGTGCCGGAAAAGCTCTCGGGCGAGTACTCGAACGTCCAGTCGACGCCGGGGTTACGTGCCGCGCCATCCTGAACCATGCGCGCGCCGTTGACGGCGATGCCGATGATCTCCTTCTTCTCCGCTTTGAATACCTGCTCGCGCTGCACCGGTGACGTCGAGTTGTAGACGTGCACGACGGCGCGCTTGATGCCGCGCAGCGCTTCATACGTGCGCTCGATGAGCTCGCGGCGCGCCTGCGTCAGCACTTGCACCGTCACATCGTCCGGAATCAGATGCTTGTCGATGAGGCGCCGCGCGAAGTCGAACTCGGTTTGCGATGCGGATGGGAACCCGATCTCGATCTCCTTGAAACCGAGCTCGACGAGCAAAGCGAACATCTCGAGCTTCTTCGCAACCGACATCGGCTGGACGAGCGCTTGATTCCCGTCGCGCAGATCGACCGAGCACCAGTCGGGCGCTCTCTCGATCGTGCGATTCGGCCACTGTCGGTCGGCCACTGAGATAGGGTGATAGGGCTTGTACTTGCGGTAGTCGAAATCGCTCATGGAGTGTCCCTGGCTTGAGGCGAGCTGCGTCCGGCATTAAGGCAAATGTCATTCTAGGGCCTGCCTCGTGGCAGATTGCCGCTATTTCTACCCAAAATGAGCGCAGCTGCGCAATCTTCGGCTGCGAACCGGCGTGATCCCGGTGTATTCTTGCCCAATGACGGAAAAACTCGACTCTTTCGACCTGAAAATCCTCGCCGAGCTTCAGGCCAACGGCGGATTGAGCAACCAGGAGCTCGCGGATCGCGTCGGCTTGTCGGCGTCGCCCTGCTCGCGCCGCATCCGCGAGCTCGAAAGCGCAGGCGTCATTCGCGAGCGCGTCGTGCGGCTCGAGCCGCGCGCGATCGGGCTCGACCTCACCGTGCTTATCCACATCCGCATGGACCGCCACACGCCCGAGCGCTTCGCGCAGTTCGAGAGCGCCGTGCGCGGCTATCCCGAAGTGCTCGAGTGCTACTTGATCACCGGCCAGGAAGCGGACTACCAGCTCAAGATCAGCGTCCCGAACATGGACGAGTACCAACGCTTCCTGCTCACGAAGATCACACGCATCGACGGCGTGATCGGCGTGCATTCGTCGTTCGTGCTGCGCAAGGCCGTCGACACGACGGCGCTGCCGCTCGCCTACGCGCGCGCCTGAGGTCACCGTCAGCGCGACCGCCAATCCTCTTTCAGCAGCGCCCAGCGCTCGTGGTCGCGCCAGCGGTTGCCGATTTTCAGAAACCGTCGTGCTCTTCCCTCGCGCCGGAACCCGAGTCCCTCGACGAACGCGATCGAGCGCCGATTGCCGGGCTGGATGTTCGCTTCGAGCCTGTGCAAGCCGAGCTCGCGAAACGCGCACGTGATCACCAAAGCGAGCCCTTCGCGCATGAGCCCGTTGCGCGCGTGCGGCGCGAATGCGTAGTAGCCGAGCTGCCCCGATAGCGACGCATGACGCACGATGTTGTTGATGTTGATGACGCCGGCGAGCTCGCCCGACTCTTCGTCGACGACGAAGAACGACTCCTGATTGGCGCGGCGCGTCGCCCGCAGATACGCGTGGTACTCGCTCGGCGTGGACGCAGCGACGACGAAACCGCGATGTAACGCTCTACTTCTCAGAGCGCCGCCCAGGTAGTCGCGCTCGCGCCGCGCGCTCGGGCGCTCTAAGCGGACGCGCGGCTTCGGCTTGCTCACGGCCGAGCGCTACGGCAGCTCGTCGGCGTGAACCTTCTTGGCCTCGACGAAGTCCGACACCTCGACCTTCAGCGCCAACGCCATCGAGCTCGCGACGTAAATCGACGAGTAGGTGCCGACGACGATGCCGATCACGAGCGCGATCGAGAAACCCCAGAGCGTGTCCCCGGCGATGAAGATCAGCGCGAACAGCACGAGCAACGTCGTCACGCCGGTGACCAACGTGCGCGCGAGCGTCTGGTTCACGGAAGCGTTGACGATCGCTTCCGGCGTGCCGCGACGCATCAAACGGAAGTTGTCGCGAATGCGGTCGTAGACGACGATCGTGTCGTTGATCGAGTAACCGAGCACGGCGAGGATCGAGCCGAGCACGGTGAGGTCGAATTGCCAACCGACGAGCGCGAAGATGCCCGTCGTGACGAGCACGTCGTGAACCGTCGCGACGATCGCGCCGACGGCGAGCTTCCACCGGAAGCGCAGCATCACGTAGATGAAGATCATGATCAGCGCGAACAAGAGCGCGAGGCCCGCGTTCTCGTACAGCTCGGCACCGACCTGCCCACCGACGTTGTCGGCGCGGAGAATCGCGACGTTGGGATCCTCGGCGCGCAGCACTTCGAGGACGCGATCACGCAGCGCCGCGACGGCTGCAGTGTTCTCGGCGCTCCCTTCGTCGCCAGCCGGGGGCGGCAGACGAATCAACACGTCGTTGCCCGAGCCCGTGACTTGCATCGACTCGAATCCCGCGCCGGACAGCTCCGTGCGGATCGTGTCGAGCTCGGGGGCGACCGAATACCGCGCTTCGACGAGGATGCCGCCCGTGAAGTCGAGGCCGTAGTTCAGCCCCGGCCAGAAAACCGAGATGATCGAGAGCAGCGAGAGCGTGGTCGACGTGACCATCGCGACGCGACGGTACTTGACGAAGTTGAAATTCGGCGTGCGTGATAGAAATTGCATGGGGTCAGAGGAACGGGCCTACCGTTCCCGAGCGGGTCGCGAAGGGGAGGCTACTTCTTTTCTTCGTCGCGCGTCAGCTGCTTCGGAGGCTCGTCGGTGGTGTCTTCGGCGTCGCCCGCAGCGTTCATGGCTTTGCGGAAGCTCTTGACGGCACTGCCGAGGTCGCCGCCGACCTCCTTCAAACGCTTGGTGCCAAAGACCAGAGCCACGATCACGAGGATGATCAGTAGCTGAGGAACGCTCATCGCGAGACCCATACACTCTCTCCATTCGACGCCCGCTGGAAAGCGCGTCGAAGCGTCATTTTGCAGGGGGTGGCACGGAAAAGCCAATGCGCCAACCCGCCGGCGGGTGGAACTGTGCCCAGCATGCGACATATCGACCACGCCAGATACGCGTCAGTTCACAGGCCGTCGGCGGCGCCTCGCGTTCGTGGCCAGCATACGCGCCGGCGCTCGAGCCACGGGCGGTGGACCTAATGGATTCTTTGCATCGTGCTCACGCGCTGAAAACAAAGAGGGCCGCTTGCGCGGCCCTCCGTGAGAATGGGGTCTCTGAACCCAAAAAAGGTACGCGTTGCTAAGCGCCTCGCCCTTGGCAGGAACGCTCACACCGCATCGAAACCCCAAGAATCTCACTAGACATGGGATCACCTCCTTTGGGTTGTTAAACCTGGCGACAAGATTCGCCTATTCGCCGCCCAAAACGCAAGAGCACGGCGGCACGTGCGTGCTGCGGCGTGATACGGTTCACGCCGTGGGCGTCCGAGACAAACTCCGCGACCTCGGCAAGCGCCGCGGCGTTCGCTACGCGGCGTCTCTGCCCGAGCGCGTCGTGCGTTCCGCGTCGGCGCTCGCCGCGGGCACTGCTCGCGAAGTGGCAGCCGTCGCGTTGCCGATCGGACTGCGCCGCGGCCTGCTCTATCGCACGCTCGTCGACGTCACGCTGCAATTTCTCGTCGAGGACGTCGGCGGAGTGCAGAGCGAATCGACTCCACAGAAGCTCGGCGAAGACTTTCTTTTGCGGCGCGCCGCAGGCAACGGCATTGAGCTCCTGGGTGTCGTCGCGTTCCGCGCGTCGCCGGTGTGGGTGCTCGCAGCGCTCTCCGACGTCGCCGGCTTCGGCCGTCAGCTGATCCCCGAGATTACCGAGAGCCTGAAGAAGGAAGGACTGCTCGGGCCCGACGACTCGTTCACCACCATGGAGCAACTGCTCGGCGGTCTCGAGCGCGGCTCCGCCCAGCTCGCGGAAAGCGTCAACGCGCCACCGCTCGACGTGGCCGGCTTGCGCGCGGAGTGGCGCAAGTTTTCGGACGAGGCTCGCCAGTTGCCGGCGCCGCAGTTGCCGTCCGCGTCGGCGGTTACGCGACTGTGGCAAGAGGTGAACGCCACAGCCGAACGAGAGCAACGCTCGGTGTTCGAAGTGTCGTCGCTGCTCGCCCTTTCCGCCGTCGGTGAGCTGCCGGAGCGTGCGCGCGTGCTGTCGAAATCGGCGGCGATCGTGCTACGTCACGGCGGCGCCGCCGTCTCGAATGCGCTGCTCGAGCATTACCGCGAGTCGCTACGGCAATTGCGAGAGGTCGGCTATCTCCGCTATGGCGTCGAAAAGCTCACGCCGTACACGCAAGCGGCAATCGGTGCTTTCCATCCCGAGCGCGAGACGCTGACCGGCAGGCTGCTCGATCGGCTCTAGCGTCGCCTCATCGCTCAATCCTTGTGCGGTTATCGCTGGCCTCGAGCGACCGGCCGGCCTCTACGAGCTTGATCAGCGTGTTCCAGTTGCGCGCAGTGCCAGCCGTTTCGAGCTTGCCCTCGATCACGCCGCCCGTGAGCTTCGAGCGGCCGACTCCGTCGGGATAGTAGAGATAGATCTCGGGCCCGCGGACCTCGAGCAGCTCTTTCAATTGCTTGTCCTTGTGCCATTTTCGCAGCGCAGCTTGCGCAGACGCGCCTGGGACGGCGGACAAGAACATCACGAGCAGCTTGCTCTTGTCGGCACGCGGAGAGAGCACGGGACCGCGGTCGACGATGCTCGCGACTTCGGCGAGAGTTCGCAGAATCACCTCGATCTGCAAGTCGAAGCGCCGCTCGATCTCCTGCGCGATGCGCTTCGCGAGCCGTTCCCGGTCAGTGAGACCGCTGCGAAACAGGACGTTGCCGCTTTGCAGCAGGGTGCGCACATCGGCGAGGCCTAGCGACTCGTACGCTTCGCGTAGCGCATCCATCTTGAGCAGCCCGCTGCCGCCGACGTTGATTGCGCGCAGCATCGACACGTAGACCGTCATCGTGCCTCGCAACACGGAAATCCGGCGAGGGCACACTACCACCACATCCAGCGCGGTGACGTTCGGCTCGAAGCGAAACGGCTCGGCGAGCGCGGTATCGACGACGACGTCGACCCAGCCGATATCGGGGGAACCGAAGGTCTCGAGCCGCTGCAGGTTCGGGATCGACGCGCCGCT
>Ga0075425_100003628_pt1 | contig 15699 bp, 13 predicted proteins | sample SoiMethybrSBSTD4_FD_75300 | JGI IMG/M metagenome (GOLD analysis project Ga0075425, IMG submission 75300) | Bulk soil microbial communities from a Populus tree surrounding site in Tennessee, USA - Soil MetaG P. TD hybrid SBSTD4 | ecosystem: Environmental > Terrestrial > Soil > Tree plantation... | reverse complement strand
CCCGTCGAACTCGTCGGGCATCAGCAGGCTGTGGCGGCCGGTGGTGTTCTGCTGCGGTCCGTCGGTCATCTCGATGGTGCGGCCGCCGACCAGGGCGCGCCCACTTGGGACGAAGATCCGCGCCCACTGCTGATATCGCGCGTCCCACGCACCTCCGCAGCACCGGCGGTCGCGCCACAGCGCGACGAGGCGTCCGTCCTGCGTCCACGTGAGCGCGACATGGTCGTGCTGCACCGCGCCGTTGCCCCGGTCGTTCGGGACGTCGATGCGCGTGCTCCAGGTTCGTCCCCCGTCGGTTGTGTAGCGCATCACGATGCGCGAAGAGGTCGCCGATGTCTTCTGCGGCCACGCGACCGCGAGGTGCCCCGCGTGCCGCGGGTCCGCCGCGATCGACGAGATCATCTCGGTGTAGCTCGACAGCGCTTCGTCTGGACTCGACACGCGTTGCACGCCGGCGTCGACCGTCGAATACGAGAAAGTCTTGCCGCCGTCGCCCGAACGCGCGACGACGAGCCGGATCGGCGTCGAGGACGGTGCGAACGGCGTGACGGTCGCCGGCGCCTCGTCGTACACGACGTACAGCGCGCCGCCGGCGTCGACGACCGGACGGTTCCGGGGGTTGAACTGGGTCGTGTACAGGCCGTGGTCGACGCGGTGAGTGGGGCCCCAGGTGGCGCCGTGGTCGTGCGACGCGCGTACATACACTTCGGGCGGCACCTCGACGAACGGCGTCGTCTCGAACGCCATGTAGACGGTGCCGTCGCGCGGTCCGCCGGAGTTGTCCACAGCGAACCACGGCCGGTCGAGCTCCATCTTCTCCTGTGACACGCGCACGGCCGTGACGCCCTTGCCCCACGTGCGTAGTCCGTCGCTGGAGCGCCAGACGGTCGAGACCTCGTCGCCGCCGTGGTACACGCCGTGCACGTCACCACTTTCGAAGTAGGCGTTGCCGTGTCGGTCCCACGCGGCGTCGGCATCCGTAGTGTTGACGTTGCCGAGGTCGTTGAACTCGGGCGCGACGCCGAGCGCCGACGGCATCGGGTCGCGCACCCGGCCGAGGCCGCCCTGGTCCATCCGCCACCCCTTCCATGTCCGGCCGCCGTCGCGCGAGGTGTAGATGGTCGTGTCCATGATCCCGTTGCCGCCCGGCAGGTCCGACGCCGGGCCCGGCCACGTCCTCTGCCACGTGTTCGACACCGCGACGATCTCCATTGGGTTGAGCGGGTTGACGGACATCGGTTGCTCGGCCTCGGCGAAGTCTGGTGTGTTCGAGACGTTTACGACCCCGGTGTCGCCGGGCCCGTACCGGCGCGCACCGGCCGCGTGGCCGGGCAGGACCGCCGCGAGCAGGAATACCGTTAGCACCGACGCGCGGACCGCCAGGCCGGCGGAGCTTCCGCGGCGGGCGGCACGTTCCGAGCGATAAGACATTTTCTCTGTTTGTCTCATGAGACATTATGCTAATGTGTCTCACGTCGTCAAGAGGCCGACGCTGGAGGACGCGTGGCGATCCGCATGAGCACCGAGGTCGGGCCCGACGACCTCCTCGACCAGGCCCGACGGCAGTTCCTCCGCGGCGAGCGGCTCGAGATCCAGACGCTGGCGGAGGAGCTCGGGGTGTCGCGCGCGACGGCCTACCGATGGGCCGGCAACGTGGATCTCCTCACGGGGCGGATCATCGCGCAGATCGTCGAAGTCACCCACGCCCGCTGCGTCCGCGAGGCGCGGGGGAAGGGCTGGGACCGGATCGTTGACGCCAACGCGCGCGGCCTGCGCTACATCGCAGCGTCCAAGCCCTACCAACGTTTCCTCGCGCGCGACCCCGAGACCGCCTTGCGGATCGTCGCGACGAAAGAGGGGCCGGTTCAGGCGACGACCGTCCGTCTGCAGCAAGCCTTGATCGAAGAGGAGGCGCGTCGCGGCCGCATCAAGCTGCGCGTCGACGCGCACACCCTCGCCTATGCGGTGGTGCGCCTCTGCGAGTCGTTCCTCTACGCCGATCTCGTCGCTGGTGAAGAGCCCGACGTCGACAAGGCCGTCGAGGTGCTGCGCTTGTTGCTCCACTGAGCGGGCTCGGCGCTAGCATGCCGGCAGACCGAGGAGGCGACATGCGCACCGTCTACCGCACCTGTCCGTTGTGCGAGGCGACCTGCGGCCTCGAGCTCACGCTCGACGGACGCGAACTGGTGAAGGTGCGCGGCGATCGCGACGACGTCTTCTCGCACGGTTTCATCTGTCCGAAGGCGGTCGCGCTGATCGACCTCGAGCGCGACCCCGACGTCCTGCGCGCGCCGCTGGTTCGCGACGGCGACACGCTCCGAGAAGCGTCGTGGGAAGAAGCCTTCGAGCGCGTCGACGCCGGACTCCGTCCGATCATCGACGCGCACGGCCCTGATGCCGTCGCCGTCTACCTCGGCAACCCGAACGTCCACAACCTCGCCGGTTTGCTCTACAACCGCGTGCTGCTGCTCGCACTCGGAACCGCGAACCTCTACACGGCGACGAGCGTCGATCAGATGCCGAAGCAAGTTTCCTCCGCGTACATGTTCGGCACCGGTCTGTCGATCGCGATCCCCGACGTCGACCGCACCGATCACATGGTGATCCTCGGCGCGAACCCTATGGCCTCGAACGGCAGCCTGTTCACCGCGCCGGATCTACCCGGGCGGCTGCGCGACGTCCGCAAGCGCGGCGGGAAGCTGGTCGTGATCGACCCGCGCCGCACGCAGACCGCGGAGATCGCCGACGAGCACCACTTCATCGTGCCGGGCACCGACGCGCACCTGCTCTTCGCGATCGTTCACACGTTGTTCGCCGAAGGCCTGGTCGATCCCGGCCGTCTCGGAGAACACACCGTTGGAATCGAAGAAGTGCGCGCGCTGGCCGAAGCATTCTCGCCGGACGCAGTTGCCCCCGTCTGCGGGATCGCGGCAACCGACATCGCGCGGATGGCGCGCGAGATCGCGGCCGCGCGTCGAGCCGTTGTCTACGGCCGGATCGGCACGTGCACGCAGGAGTTCGGGACGCTGGCGTCGTGGCTCGTCGATGTGATCAACGTGCTGACGGGAAACCTCGACCGCGAAGGCGGTGCCATGTTCCCGACGCCGGCCGCCGGCAGTCCGAACACCGGGGGAACGCCGGGCATCGGGCGCGGCGCGCAATTCGGTCGCCGTCGCAGCCGCACCCACGATTTCCCCGAGCACTTCGGCGAGTTCCCGGTCGCGCATCTCGCCGACGAGATCCTCACGCCGGGAGACGGACAGGTCCGCGCGCTCATCACCGTTGCCGGGAACCCGGCGGCTTCGACGCCGGACGCCGGCCGCCTGTCGCGCGCGCTCGGAGAGCTCGACTTCATGGTCGCCGTCGATATCTATCTGAACCAGACCACGCGTCACGCCGACGTGGTGCTTCCCGGCCAGTCGACGCTCACGCGAAGCCACTACGACGTCGCGTTCGCTGCGCTCGCGTGTCGCAACGTCGCGAACTACTCGCCGCCGTCTCTCGACCTCGCCGACGGCGAGATGACGGAGTGGGAGGTTCTCCTGCGTCTCGCGGCGATCTGCGCACGCCAGGGTCCGCACGCGAACATCGAGGCGCTCGACGAGCTGGCCGCGCGTCAGGTGCTCGACCGCGGACTCAAGAGCCCCGCCTCGCCGGCGAAAGGCGTCGACGACACAACCGCGTGGACCATGCTCGGCGGACGTCGCGGGCCGGAGCGGTTGCTCGACATCTTGCTGCGCACGGGTCCGTTCGGCGACGGGTTCGGCGCGAAGCCGGACGGCCTGTCCCTCGCGGTCCTTGAAGAGAACCCCCATGGCGTCGACCTCGGCCCGATGGTTCCACGGATCCCCGAGGTGCTGCGCACGCCGTCGGGGAAGATCGAGCTCGCGCCCGAGCCGATCGTCGCCGACGTCGAGCGTCTGCGCGCATCGCTGTCGCGCAGGCGCAACGGGGAGCTTGTGCTCGTCGGCCGACGTCAGCTCCGGTCGAACAACTCCTGGATGCACAACCTGCCGACGCTCGCGGGCGGCTCGAACCGGTGCACGGTCCAGATCCATCCGCAAGACGCGTCGCGGATGGGGGTCGAACACGGCAAGCACGCGACGGTCACATCCACGGCCGGGTCGATCGAGGTCGAGGTCGAAGTGTGCGACGTCGTCATGCCGGGCGTCGTGTCTATCCCGCACGGCTGGGGTCTCGACGGCGACGGGATCCGCGCGCGCGTCGGCGCGGCCGATCCCGGCGCGAACTCGAACATCCTGGCGCCGTCCGATCTGATCGATCCGCTGTCCGGAAACGCGGTGCTGAACGGGATCCCCGTTACGGTCGCGCCTGCGTAAGAGCGGCCGGTGCCGTGATCACGCCGGCGGCGTGGTGTCCTTCCACGTGTTCCAGTACGTCATCTCGGCGACCGACCGGCGATTCGCCGGCTTGAACGTCTCGCCGGTGTAGTACGCGACGGGGATCAACCCGATCTGCGTCACGGTGTCGGGGATGCCGAGCAGCGCCGCTGCGTCGCGCTCGAGCGCCAAGTGCATCGTCGTCAGCGCCGACCCGAGACCGCGGCTGCGCAACGCGAGCATGAAGCTCCACACCGACGGCCACACCGATCCGTAGAAGCCGGAGGCGGCGACGTTGTCCGACAAGGTGTGCGGATAGCCGCCCGCGGTCAGGAGCGCGTTCGCGTCCGCCGGGCTGCCGAGCTCGCACGGGATCACCAGCACCGGCGCTTGGCCCATGACGTCGGCGAGATAACGCGAGGAAGAGATGACCTTGTCGTTCGCCCCGGATGCTGCGGCGAGCGGTTCCATGATCGCGTGGTACGGGTCCATGGCTCGCTTGTACAGATCGCCGATCGCGCGACGCTTGTCCGGGTCGGTGATGACGACCCAGCGCGTGCGCTGCAGATTGCCGCCGGTCGGTGCTTGCGCCGCCAGCTCGAGGCACTCGAGGACGATCGATGCAGGCACCGGCCGGGTGAGATCGAGACGCTTGCGAACGGTGCGCGTGGTCGTGAGCAGGTGGTCGGTCGCGTTCGTGTCGACGTCGGTCGCTGGCATGGCTGCTCCTCGCTCGCTGGGGTGCGGCGGTACGAAAGCGCCGGACGAAGCCACCTGTCAAAGGAGCTCGGCCGTTTCGACCGGCGCCGTTTGGGCATAGGAAGGCTTAGTAGGTTTCGTTTGCGTCGCTGTGACGACGTTTCCCGCCGTGCCGAAGCGAGGGGATGGGCCGTGACGAGCACGATCCCGGCCGGGGGGCAGCGGCAACACCGCTCTGAAACGCTGCTCCATGAAGCCGCCTTTTATGCCGGCGAAGACGACTTCGTCCGGCAGATGAGCGCGTTCGTGCTCGACGGCGTGCATGCGGGCGAACCGGTCCTCGTCATGATCCCCGGCCGGAAGATCGGGCCACTCCGGGACGCGCTCGGGACCGACGGCGCCGGCGTTCGCTTCGGGGACATGAATGAGATCGGACGCAACCCCGGGCGCATCATCTCGCGCTGGCGCGACTTCTGCGCCGAACACGCCGTATCCGGACGGCTCGCGCGCGGGATCGGTGAGCCGATCTGGGCCGGGCGCTCGCGCCAGGAGCTCGTCGAGGCGCAGCGACACGAAGCGCTCATCAATCTCGCGCTGCTCGACGCTCGGGCGTGGGTGGTTTGCCCGTACGACACGACATCGCTTGACGACGACGTCATCGACGAGGCTTACCGGAGCCATCCGATCGTCTCGAACGGCGCGACCGGCGGCGCGAGCGACCGGTACCGCTCGCCATCCGACGTCGATCGGCCGTTCGACGATCCGTTGCCGGACGCGCCCGACGCGGCGGACCCGTTGTCGATCACGCTGGACGATCTTTCGCTCATGCGTCACCGTCTCGCCGCACGGGCGATCGCGTTCGGCATCGACGACGACCACACGGCCGCGCTTGTGCTCGCCGTCAATGAAGTGATGTCCAACGGGCTCGTGCATGGAGAAGGGGCCGTCACGATGCGCACGTGGACGGAATCGGAAGACTTCGTGTGCGAGATCCGGGATGAAGGGCTGATCTCCGACGCGCTGGTCGGACGGCAGCGCCCTCAGCTCGGCGACCCGTCGGGCTACGGGCTGTGGATCGCGAACGAGCTGTGCGATCTGGTGCAGCTTCGCTCCGGCGACGCCGGCTCGGCGGTGCGCCTTCACATGGCGCGCCGCTGAAGCCTATCGGTCGAACAGCGCGGCCAGGTTCTTCACGAACTCCGCGTTCCGCTTCGGGACCATCGACCGCATCATCGGCGTCATCAGTACGGACAACCCCGACGGTTGCATCTGCACCCGGCGCGTGAACCGCGTGCCGCCTGCGTCCGGCGCGAACTCGTAGGTGATCGTCGGTTTCAATCCCATCGGACCCTTGCGCGCGACGAGCTGCTCCATCCGGTCTGGCTCGAACTCGACGATCTCCATGATCGACTCGCGCTTGCCCATGAAGTTCAGGGTCCACGAGTAGCTGCTCCCGAGCCGCGGTTGTCCTTGCGTCAACGGTTTCACCGCGAGCACGTCGGTGTGCCAGCGCGGCTCGTTCGTTCCGTCGGATACGAACGCGAACAACTCCTCCGGTGACGCCTTCACGAGCGCGTCGGCTGACGCTTCGATCATCTCCGCCTCCTCAGCTGGCCGTGGTCGCCGATGGATCGCTTGCCGCCGGTGGCGCGGAGGTCCGCTCGCGGTCGGCGATCCAGCGATCGATGCGCTCCCACCATCCGTACAGCCACTCGATCACGTCGTCCTGCTCGCGCGGGACCTCGGCCGGCGCGACGCGCCAGTAGCGGGCGACGACCGGTCGTTCGAATGGGATCCGGCTCCACAGCTCCTTGAAGTTGCCCACATCTTCCAGCACCGAGTGCGCGACGAGGACCACGTCCGCATCCGGAGCTCCTGCCATCGCCGCCATCACGCCGCCGTGGCGTGGCGGCAGGACGTGCTCCATCTTCTCCGCGCGCTCGGCCGCCGCACGCAGGCCCTTGCTCTTCAGGAATTCGATCGCACGCATCCGCACTCGCGGGGTGAAGTCCTTCCCCTCCGGGAAGAGCACGAACGCGTCGGCGTCGCCGAGCCGGGTCGCGAGCCCGGTGATCGCGTTCGTGTACAGCTCGCGCCGGGCCGGGTCGTGACGGATGAACCGGTTCGGCGTGCGGTTGAGCATCACGTCGTACAGCGGTTCCCACTGGAGCTTCGCGAGCATCACGATGCGTGGGTGCCGGCGGTAGCCGACCATGATCGTTCCGATCAGCAGCATCGAGTTGCCGGGCCCGGCGTGACGGCAGAACACGAGGATCGGGCCCGCGCGCGGCTCGGGGCGATCTTCGATCATGACTCGCATGTGGAAGACCTTCTTCGCGACGGCGTTGATCGACGAAAGCCACCAACGCATGAAGCCGTAGTGCGCGTTCTGCATGCGCTCGGAGCGCAGCGTCGCGCCGAACCCGCTCGCGACCCAGAGCACGAACATCGCGATGAGCCCGGCGGCCTCGAGCGCGAGGTAGCAGAGCAGGAACGTCACCAGACGCAGCGTTCGCCAGTTGCCGGGCAGGAACAGGTCGGCGATCGCGGCCGCAAGCAAAAGCACGGGGGAGATCGCCACGAGGAACACGCACAGCAACAACGCGAAGGGCGCGATGACGAGGCGCCGGACGAGCTTTGGCGGTAGTCGATCCACGGTGGCTCCCGTTCCGCGGCTCCGACCTTGCCCCGGCAGGATACCCGGCGTCAGTCGGCCTTCGGAAGCGCCTCGTCGAGATAGGCGGCCGTCGCACGGTGCGCGCGGTCGATCCGTCGCGCCACCGCTTTGAAGTCGCGGTAGTTGAGCTCAGAGATCTGCGCCTTGTTCGGTCGGACCGGCTCGCCGGTCGGCAAAACGTGCGCGACGACGCCGGAGGGCAGCGTCGCAAGATCGCGAGCGAAGCGGTGGCGCCGCGCGATCTCGAACGCAACCACCGCAACCTGGATCGGCGTGCGCGGCGGTGTGAGCGGGCGCTCGACCCTCCCGACGTGCAGCACGTAGACCTCCTTCGCGCCGAGCTCGACCGCGCGCGAGATCGGGATGCTGTTGACGATGCCACCGTCGACGAAATGCTCGCCGCCGATCGCGACGGGCGGCAGCACGCCGGGCACCGCGGCGGAGGCGAGGATCGCGTCGGCGAGCGGCCCGGCGGAGAACCAGTGCTCCGCGGCCTTCTCGATCGAGGCCGCCACGCACTGGAACGGAACCGCGAGCTCCTCGAACGTCGCCGGTAGGAGCCGCTCGATGATGTCGCGCAGCGCGCGGTTGGAATGGAGGTGGGTGCGGCTCCGAACCAGCGTCGCGGCTCCCGACAGGATCGAGCCGCCGAAGATGCTCTGCTCGTCGAGGCCGAGCCACAGCTCGCCCAGCCGCCGAACCGTGTCCGGGGTCGGCGCGGCCGCGATCGCGGCGCCGTTGAGCGCGCCGACCGAGGTCCCGACGACGAGGTCCGGCGTCACCCCGCGCTCTGCCAGCGCGCGCAGCATGCCCACCTCGTAGGCGCCCTGATGGCCTCCGCCCCCGAGCACGAACGCGACCCGAGGACGGCGGGTCCGGGGCGCGGCGGGGGACATCGGCGGGCATTGTGCCAGGCCCGGCAGGAAACCTGGGCAGATGGGGCGAAATGACTCACTCTGGGGTTGAACTGATCGGGGCAGCTGGGTGAGGAGCCGGCCGTGCCCACGGCCGCTTTCCAGGGAGGAATCGATGCTGGGGAAGAATCTGCGCACCTATCTCGTCGTCGTCGCGCTTGCGACGGCCGCCGTCGCGTCCGGGGTGGCTCGCGCCGCCGATGCCGGAACCGCGACCAACGGCACCGTCCACAGCCGCGACGGGGCGCTCGTCTACTACACCCTCTTCAAGCCCAACGGCGCCGACGCGGCGCACAAGGTGCCGATGATCTTCCACTCCCACGGCTGGGGCGGGTCGCGCTCGACGGCGGTGAGTGACTGGAACGACTGGCTCGCGGACGGGTTCGGCGTCCTCAGCTTCGATCAGCGCGGTCACGGCCAGTCGGCCGCCACCGCGACCGTCGAGGACCCGAACTACGAAGGTGAAGACGTCCGTGCGCTGATCAACTTCGTCGCGACGCTCGACTGGGTGCAGCTCGACGGGCCCGGCGACCCGGTGCTCGGCGCGATCGGCGGCAGCTACGGCGGCGGCTACCAGACGATCGGCGCGCTGACCGACCTGCGTGACCTCGGCCACACGCGCTTCAACGCGATCGCGCCCGAGATCACGTGGTACGACCTCCCCAACAGCCTCGCGCCGCAGGGCGTGCCGCGCACGCTGTGGACGACGCTGCTGTACGCGGTCGCTCCGCGTAACCGTGCGCGCTACATCGACGAGTCGGAGGCGTACGGACTCGCGACGGCGACATTCCCCGACGGCACCGTGCCCGTTGTCCCGAACCTCACGCAGATCTTCTACCAGCACAGCCCGAAGTGGTTCTCCGACCACGGATACCACCTCGACATCCCGGTGCTGTTCGGTCAGGGGATCACCGACAACCTGTTCAACTTGAACCAGGGGCTGCACAACTGGTTCAACGTGCTGACCCCCGACGCGCGGAGCAGGAGCATCTTCGTCGGCTACAACGCCGGTCACGTTCTCCCGGAAGTGCTCCCGCAGTCGACGAACCCGTCCGGAAACCCGTGCGTCGCGAACTGGGGCGCGTTCGAGCGCGCGTTCTTCCACGCCGCCTTCGCCGGTGCGAACCCGCGAGCGGCGCTGGACGCGAGCAACGGACCCGTGAAGACGTTCAACATCGGCACCAGCGACAACGGGTGCACCCGTACCGACTCGGTGACGACCTACAAGCGGTACGCGACCGGCATCCAAGGCACCGTCGTCTCACCGGCGGGCGTCGGCCTCCCGATCGCGTACAAGATCGTCTCGGGCCCGATCAAGATCGCCGGTATCGCGCATCTGCGCGGGCTCCTGACGACGCTTGGTGTCGACACGCGCGCGTTCTTCGCGCTGTCGGTCGGGACGAACCTCGCCACGGCGACGGTCGTCCAGAACAACGTGCTTCCGATCCGGCGACTGACGCCGGTGCGCGGCGAGGTACTCGACCTCGAGCTGCCGGGCGTCGCGATCGACGTGCCGGCCGGCCAGAGCCTGTTCCTCACCGTGTCGGCGGTCGCGTCGCAGTTCATCGGAACGTCTCGCGTGCCGGGCCTGGTCCTGATCCGCAACGCCGTCGTCGACCTTCCCATCCAGTGACCGACGCCGGCGAACCAACGAAGGAGGCTCGATGCGCAAGCTGATGTTGATCGCCCTCGTGGCGCTGATGATCCCGTTGACGGGTCGTGCAGCGGCGCCCCCGCCGACCGCCATGCAATACGTGAAGGTCGACGACGGTACCGAGATCGCCCTGCGTCTGTTCTGGCCGGACGGTTACGTCGCCGGCAACAAGTACCCCGCGCTGGTCGAGATCGAGGGATACGGCGGCGCAGCCGCGCCGAACGACAACACGTTCGTCGGCAACCCGAACTACGTCGTCGTCGCGATCTCGCTACGCGGCACCGGCTGTTCGGCGGGAACGCTGCAGCTTTTCAGCCAGCGCTCGAGCGATGACGGCGCGTGGATCATCGACAACTGGATCCCGAAACAGTCGTGGTCCAACGGCAAGGTCGGGATCTACGGCCACTCGTACGGCGGTCTCGAGGGGTTCCTCGTCGGTGCGGCCGTCAAGACCACCACGCACCTCAAGGCGATGGCGGTTTCTGGCCTGATCGACGATTTCTACCGGGGCATCCTGTACCCGGGCGGCGTCGCCAACTACGGATTCCCGATCTTGTGGGGTGCGGGCGTCCGGCCGCTGAGCGAACACGAATCGAACCTGCCGTTCATCGTCGGCGATCGCCACTGCTTGAAGAACTACCTGACCCACCGCACCACCGATCTCGTGCCCACTCCATTCCTGTTCCTCAACACCTACGGCTCGCCGTTCGCGACGCCGAGCTCGTGGGCGATCAGGAATGCGCTCCTCACGAAGATCCGCGGGATCAAGGTGCCCATCCAGCTCGGCCAGCAGTACCAGGACGAGCAGACGGGCCCGCGCGGCGGGCACGTGCTGTGGGAGAACATCCCCGCCGGGATCCCGAAGCGCATCACGATCTCGACCGGCATGCACAACCCGAACGACCCGACCGGTAACAAGAAGGACTGGCTCGACTGCTGGATCGTCGGCGTCGCGGCCAGCGGGCATTCCTGTGCCGACGTCGAGGACCCCGCGAAGCGAGTCCTGCTGTACTTCGAGTCCGAGGGTTCCAACCGGCTCGCGCCCTACGTGTCGAGCGACTGGCCGCTGCCGGAGACCGTGTGGACCCGCTACTACCTCCGCGGGAACGGCACGCTTTCGAAGGCGTCCGGCGTCGACACGCCGGTGACCTACCTGTCCACCGGCACGGGTCGCCACATGACGGCGGACTTCGGCAAGGCGCTGCCGATCCCACCGGATCTCCTCGCTCCGGTCGGCTTCACGACCGGGCTGCCGGACACCGCGCGGTACCTGCTGCCCTTCTCGCAGGACACGGCGATCGCGGGACCGATCGACCTGACGCTGTACGCAAAGGTGTTCTCGCCGGACGTCGACTTCTGGGCGGAGGTTCTCGACCTCGACACGGCGACCGGCGCGACGACATTCGTGCAGCGCGGCCTGCTCCGCGCGTCGATGGCGGAGGTTGACTATTCGAGGTCGCAGAAGACGCCGGCCGGCGACGTGTACCGTCCGTACCATCCGTTCTTGCTCCCGGCGCCGCTGGTACCGGCGACGATCCACAAGTTCGAGATCGAGGTCTTCCCGCTCGGCCACTACTGGCGAGCCGGGCACGCGCTGGTGCTGCAGCTCCACGCTCCGCCGGCCAACGACCCGATCTCGACGTACTCGTACGAGCCGAACCTGCCGTCCGTCGTACAGATACTGCAGGACGCGGCGCACCCGACGAGCATCCTGCTGCCGTTCATGCCGACGCTGCCGCCGCACCGCCCCACGGCGCCGGCGTGCGGCGATGTCGTGGGCGAGGTATGCGTCACACCGCTGCTCGGCTGAGTACCGTCCGATGAGCGACGAGGGCCGGTCTTCTCGACCGGCCCTCGTGGCGTCCGGGGTAGAGTCCGAGACTCAAACAGCCCCCATACAATCGCCGGACAGCTGATGGAAGGGAAGCCATGCGCACGCGACTGACCGCCGGGTTGTGCATCGTGCTGTGCCTCGCATTCGTCGCCTGCGGCGACAAGGACAAGAACAAGGACGAAGGAGGGGGGAAAGCGAGCGAGGCCTGCTTGCAGACCCCGGCTCCGATCGCCGACCCGAAGTTCCCCGCCGGGTTCCCGGACATCGGCGACGTGACCTGGACCCTCACGCAACAGACCGGCCCGACGCAGGTCGTCACCGGCTACACGGGTGACGCGCTCGAAGACCTCTACCGCGAGAACAAAGAGCGGTTCGCCGAAGGCGGATACAAGGTGACGAAGTCCGAGCGGGACCCGCACGACGCCGAAGTGAACTTCGAAGGCCCGAACAACACCGGACAGGTCGCCCTCGCTGAAGAATGTCAGGGGCGGCGCTCGGTTCGGGTCACGATCCGGCCGAAGTCGTAACCCCGGCGCTCCCAGGAGTAGCGTAGGCCGCGTGCGAACGGCCTCGGATCAGCGCGCTTCGTCTCCGTCGTCGGACGACGGCGCTCGACTCGCGACCGACGGGTACGTGATCCTGCGCGACGCGATCGCGCCGGACGCCGTGCGCGCGATCGACGCCGCCTTGCGCCCCTGGTTCGACAGCACTCCGCGGGGCCGCGGTGACTTCGAAGGGACCGCAACCCAGCGCGTATACAACCTCATCGAGAAAGTGCGCGACGTGTGGCCGCTCGTCATGCACGCGCGCGTCTGCGAGCTGGTGCGCGAACGGCTCGGCGGGTTCATGCAACTGTCGATCACCCAGGCCGTGCGCATCCACCCCGGCGAGACGGAGCAGCAGCTGCACACCGACGATCTGCCGTTCCCGATCCCGAAACCGCACCAGCCGGTGGTCGTGAATGCGATGTGGGCGATCACCGAGTTCACGCGCGCGAACGGAGCGACGCGGCTCGTGCCGGGCTCGCACACCTCGCCGGACGTCCCGCCGGAGAGCGGCTGCGTGTGGGCGGAGATGGATGCCGGGTCGGTGCTCGTGTGGGACGGCTCGGTGTTCCACGGCGGCGGCGCGAACACGTCAGAGGGCCACCGCGTCGGCGTGACCGTCAACTACAACGCGCCGTGGCTGCGACAGCAGGAGAACCAATACCTGTCGGTGCGGCGCGAGACGATCATGCAGATGCCCGAGGAGTTGCGGAGGCTGATCGGCTACGAGCTGTTCGGCGTGCTGGGCGTCGTCGACGGCGTCCATCCGTTGAAATCCTTGTAGGACGTTGCGCTGAAGGGGCCCGGCGGGTGCCGGGCCCCCGACCGGGCCCGGCGGCCGCGGGTCGCTAGGATTCGCGCATGGACACCCTCGCGACGCAGGCGAGCACGTACACGGTGCTCGACGGCGCCGGCGCCCGAACCGTCCGCCTCGACCGCGCCGAGCTGGCCGAGCTGAAGGATTCCGGACGGTTCTTCTGGCTGGACCTGTTCCACCCGGATGAGGCCGACTTCCCGGCGCTCGCGGAGGTCTTCGGTTTCCACCCGCTCGCGATCGAAGACTCCGAGCACTTCGGCCAACGGCCGAAGCTCGACGACTACGACACCTTCGTGTTCCTGGTTGCGTACGGCGCCTCGCCCGACGCCGACCGTCTGGTCGAGGTGCACTGCTTCTATTCGGAGCGATTCCTGATCACGGTGCACCGCGACGAATGCCCGGCGTTCGAAAGCCTGCGACAGCGTTACGTGAAGCGAGAGCAAGAAATCGGTGATCCTGCGTTGCTCCTGTATCGCATCGTCGACGGGCTCGTGGACAGCTTCTTCCCGATCCTTGCGGAATTCGACGATCGGATCGACGAGCTCGAAGACCAGATCTTTTTGAAGGCGAACGACGAGCAGCTGCAAGAGATCTTCTCGATGAAGCGCCTGCTCGTCGGGATGCGGCAGGTGATGTCGCCGCAACGTGACCTGTTCGCGAGCCTCGTGGCCGGCGTGTCGAGCCTGCCCGGCATGAGCGAGAAGGACGAGCGCTACTTCCGCGACGTGTACGACCACCTCATACGGATCACGGACCTGATCGACACCTACCGCGATCTGCTCACCGGCGCGATGGACGTCTACCTTTCGACGGTGTCGAACCGTCTCAACGTCGTGATGAAACAGCTCGCGATCATCGCGACCATCTTCCTGCCGCTCAGCTGGCTGACCGGGTTCTTCGGCCAGAACTTCGGCTGGCTCGTCGACCACATCGGGAGCGTGTGGGCGTTCGTCATCATCGGGCTGGGCACCGAAGCGTTGGCCGTAGCGATATTCGTGCGCATGTTCCGCCGCCGCGGCTGGTTCTAGCCCTTCGAGTGAAAGGGCATCAATGCGTTCGCGGGGATCGTTCCGAGCTTGCCGGCTCGGAAGTCTTCGAACGCTTGTACCAGCTCGTCGCGCGTGTTCATCACGAATGGACCGTACGCAGCCACCGGCTCACGGATCGGGCGGCCGCCGAGCACGAGCACCTCGAGCTCGGGCGTGTGGGAGTCCTGCGTTGGATCGGCGGCGATCGTGATCTGGTCGCCGGGCCCGAACACCGCCAGCTGACCCGTCTGGATCGGTGACGCGCTCGCGCCGACGCTGCCGCGTCCGGCGAGCACGTACACGAGCGCGTTGAAGTCGGCGCGCCACGGCAGGTGCAACGTCGCGCCCGGCGCGAGCGTGGCGTGGACGAAGGCGATCGGCGTGTGGGTGTCGCCCGGCCCGGCGTGCTCGCCGACGTCGCCGGCAACGACGCGCACCAACGCGCCTCCGTCTTCGCTCGACAGCAGCGTGACCATCTCGCCTTCGAGGGACTGGTAGCGCGGCGGCACGAACTTGTCCGCCGACGGCAGGTTCACCCACAGCTGGATGCCGTGGAAGAGCCCGCCGGAGATCACGAGCTTCTCCGGCGGCGTTTCGATGTGCAGGATGCCTGCGCCCGCTGTCATCCACTGCGTGGCTCCGTCGGTGATCACGCCGCCGCCGCCGTGCGAATCCTGATGCTGGAACGTGCCGTCGATCATGTACGTCACGGTTTCGAAACCGCGGTGTGGGTGCCACGGGGTGCCCTTCGGCTCGCCCGGCGCGTAGTCCACTTCGCCCATCTGATCCATGTGCACGAACGGGTCCAGGTCCGCGAGCGACACGCCGGCGAACGCGCGGCGGACCGGGAAGCCCTCGCCTTCGAAAGCGCTCGGCGCGGACGTGATCGTGCGCACGGGTCGCTCGACCGCGTCGGGTGCCGGCGTGATGCGAGGCAGACTCACGGTGTCGCGTCGGACGGCGGGCATATCGCTCCTCAGGTCGGGATCTCCGACGAAAACTCCGGTCGAGTGTGCATTATTCCGCAGCCGCCGTGAGGATAAGGCGTCATGGTGAGGCGAACCCCTCATGCACCTGCGCCGTACGAGGGGCTACCGTCGTCGGGTGGGACGGAACGTCCCGGAAGGGGGCAGTCATGAAGCTGGAGGCCAAGAACTTCTCGTCGCCGGACGAGAAGCGCGAACCACCGGG
>Ga0075425_100003627_pt1 | contig 15699 bp, 40 predicted proteins | sample SoiMethybrSBSTD4_FD_75300 | JGI IMG/M metagenome (GOLD analysis project Ga0075425, IMG submission 75300) | Bulk soil microbial communities from a Populus tree surrounding site in Tennessee, USA - Soil MetaG P. TD hybrid SBSTD4 | ecosystem: Environmental > Terrestrial > Soil > Tree plantation... | reverse complement strand
ATGTAACGGGAAAAATCGCTTCGTGTAGTCGCGCCTGAAATGCCTGTGGAAACGCACACATGATGCGCGCCTGGCGCACGTGCGTTTTCTGCCGCGTTTCGGGCTAGCCGCGTTTTGATCTTCACGCGTGCCTAAGCCGCAAAGCCGATCGTTCACTGCTACTCGCCTAGTCTCGACAACGCCTTGACACTGGGGGGTGCCCCCCGGAAGGAAGCCACCATGCTCGCTTTCGAGATCACGCACGGTTACGCTCGCGCTGCCGCGTTCCTGTCGCTGGCAGTCATGCCGTTGCTCGCGCTGTTCACGCGGATCGCGTTGCTGTAGTTTCAACTCCGTTTCCTGCGCGTCGAGATGAGACGACGTGGCGCTTGGGGTAAAGCGCTAGAACAAGCCCCGCCAAATCACGGAACCGCAACCGGAGGAATCGTCCAGCATTTCAACCAACCACAGGGAGAAAGAACATGCACGTTGCCTTCACCGCAGCTGCACTCGCGGTCCGCGTCATCTCTGCCGGGTCCGGTGCTGCCGGGTCGGGCGTGGTACTCGATCGCTGGACCGTGGCCACTTCGGCAGAGCTCGTTTCGTCTGCCGAGGATGGGAAGGTCTACGTCTTCGTGGCAGCGGACGCAGAGCCGATCGTCGCCTGGGTCGAAGCGATGTCGCCGACCGGCGTGGCCTGGCTGGATCTCGAGGTCCCGCTGAAGGAAGAGGTCAGGCTTGCTACCGCGACTTCGAAGGGTGCCGCGGTTCGAGCCGGGTACTGGGGACCGGACGTGGCCTCTACACTGAGGGGTCGAGTCATCGACTCCGTTTTGGCTTCATGCTCTCGCTACTCGGAGTTTCTGGCGGCGGGCCCCGTCCTGGTCCGTGTCCTGCGCACGACGTTCCGAGTGCCGCCCGGAGCTCTAGGCGCCGGCGTACTGGATTCGTCCGGCAAGCTGGTAGGAATCCTGGTCGGTACCATCGGCTCGTACGGGGCCGTCGTTTCGTTGTAGTCCTGCCTACCGATACCCCTCGCCTGTTCTAGGCCCGTGTCCTGCCTGCCGTCCTGGCGGGTAGGACACCGGTACTAGAGGACGTGAGGACCAAGCACAAGGGAGAAAAGAAATGCCGCGTACGAAGCCGAATTACTGGTCCGCGCTGCCGGATCAACTGGAGTACCCGCCCGGTGTGCGCCGCGTCATCGAACGCGGACAGGCCCACTACAACAAGATGACCGACGCACAGACGGAGTGGATCCGGCGCATGCGCGCCATCTACGATTTCACGCAGGAGGACGGAACCACGCAAGAGCCGGATTGGTACCGGATGTGGGGCGACTTCCTCTGCTAGGGACTTGCCGGGTTGATCTCCGGAAAGCTTGGACCGTTTGGTTGGGTGGAGGACGCTATTTGCTCCGATGAAGCCTAACGGGACGGTGGTAAAATCAAGCCGGGCGCGCATGCCGAGGCGGGCCGTTTCACCAAGAGAGAAAGCGAATGCGAAGACTCCGTACGCATGCCACCGCGAGCGACGTTGCGTGGGCTGTCGTGACTGCCGTGGTTGGTCTGAGCCTGTTTGGCGGAGGGCTGTTCGTGATCGTACATTTCATCGTCAAGTTCTGGTAGGGGGACCAAATGCCATCGACCCGAGACTGCGATTGGTGTGGCTTGCCGAGTGACGACCGGTTCGTGCGGTTGCCATGCGCCCGATGCGGAAACCCGGGGGCCGCATTGATGATCGCCGCAGACCACGAGGAATGCCTGCGATCTGCCAAGAGCCCAATCGGCGCTGCGTGCTGCTCGTGCGACGACGATGGCGATCTCGGCCAGGAGAACCTGCGATGAGCCTCTACGACGTTTGGCGCGCCGCCGGCCGCCAGGACTGCGTGAACGCGATCGATCTAGATGAGATCGAGGAGCGCACCGAAGACGTCCTCGAGCGGGGCCGTGACGCACGGTTGCTCGCTTGCCTCGCGAACCCAAGTGACGCGGGGCTCCGGCACGCGCAGAGGATCGCAGTCACAGAACTGCTCTTGGAGGGCCGCGCGGTTTGGATGTCGCAGCACGCCTTGGATGTCTACGCAGACGGACTGGAACCCGCAAAGGCTTGGAAGGCGTGGCAGAGTAGTTGGACGGAGTGCGCCCTTGACCTTCTACGAACACAGACACGCTTTCCTTAACGACCAAACACAAGGAAGAAGGAACACGATGAAGCGCTTTCTCTTCGCAGCCTCGCTCTTTGCGCTGGCTCTCTCTGCCTCGAACTGCGACTACTCGCCGGACGCCTGCGTCGGGCCGGTCGTGATCGAGGTCCCGCTGCCGGACGCGCCGCTCAACCCGGTGCCGCCGCCGGCGCCCGTGCCGAACGCCTGCGTGCCGACCGGGAACGGGGACTGCGTCCTCGTCGACGTGCCGACCAACACGTGGTGGTGTCCGTCCGACTCGCCGATGTGCGTGGAGTACGGCCCGGCCATGACCGCGAACGTCGTGGTCAAGTGCTCGGCGGATTAGGGAGGGCGCGTGGCAAAGAAGCTCACCGTCTACTGCGCAAAGGCGGGCTGGTCAAGTTCCGTTTGGCTACCTTCAAGGCGCCTCAACAGGAGAAGCCGTGATGCCAACATACAAACAGTGGTGCGAGCGCGCCCTAGACGAAGAGCGTGCCAAAGAAGAAACGGCCGGGAAGGAAGACACACTCAAGCTCCTGACCGAACTCATCGAAGCGCACTGTCACATCGGCTTCTGGCGCGATAACACCGGCGCAGGTTGCCACACCCTGTCCTTTCACGGGAAGTACGGAGGCACGTACGGTCTCATGCGCTGGAATAGCCACGACCTGGCCGATTGCATCCGCCGCGCTTGGATCGGTGCGCAACCGGACGAGTTCGTGTGTATCGAAACCGACATCTGGTAGGAGCCTCCACATGCAATGCTACAGCAAGTTCGCGCCAACCCCGTTCGACCCGCGCGGCGCACACCTTGATGACGATCGCCAGGACTGGCTGGTCGCTCCCTGCGGGCTGAACCGCGATTCGGGAATCCTCGACCGTGCGAACTTCGAGGCGCTGCGCGCCCTGCTCGAAGAGCACGCCGAAGATCACGAGCTCCACCGCTTCGGTCACTGGGCTTGCGGGTGGTTTGAGATCATCATCGTTCGCCCGGGCTCTGCCGCGGAGAAGGCGGGCCTTGATGCAGAGGCCCGCCTTGCCGACTATCCGGTCCTCGACGACGATCGCTACTCGGAACTCGAGTACGAGGAAGCAACCGAAGCGTGGTGCAGCCTGTCGATTGCGGACCGCATCCGCCTGATCAAGCGGTCGCACCGCATCAGCGTGTTCGCGGCACGACACGATCGAATCCCGGATGGGATCGACACGCACGCACTGACGGAGTAGGAGAAAGCCAATGGCCCGACGCTACATCGGTGACGCTGTGATCGAGATCTTCTACCGTGATCGCGGCGACTACGCCGGCCGTGTCACGGCACACAAGAAGACCTGGCACTTCGAAGACCTGTACGCAGCCGCGATCGGTTTCGGACCAGGCATCGCCTACGATTCGCCTGCGGCCTACGATGAGATGGCACAATCGGCTGTATCGTTCGGCTCGTACTACACGATCGACAACCGCGGACCTGAGTTCGAAGAGCAGGCGGCTTGTAACAACTGCGGATCGCCATCGACCGCTTGGAAGGACGTGCAAGATGTAGACGTGCGCGACCAAACAGGTCACCGCGTTGCCAAGGCTTTCGTATGTGAGAACTGCGGCCACGCACACATCGCAAAGCGGAACCCCGACTTGGTCGGCTACCCCGACGCAGCCACAGCCGATGCGATCGCCGAAGCCGTGAACTGCGTGCTTCGTGACGACGGAACCTACGAAGTGAAGCGGAGTCGCAAATGAATCCACCAGAGACCAAGCCGGATTGGAAGAAGCGTGAAGAGCATTGGCACGCAATCGATGACGCGCATCGGAGCCTTGGTCACTACGACACGAAGGGCCGCATTCGCCGCTTCACAGGGGTACCATTCTTCGACTTGATCTTGAAGTCTGGCCACGATTCCAATGTGTACGAGGATTGCTCTTGTCGCGGGAGGTCGTGATGCCGAAGCACTGTCACGTCCTAGTGGGGTTGGAAGGCGGCTACCTGCCGGACTCCAACTACTACTTCGCCGACCGGAGAGTAGCGCGCGCTGCCGCCAAGGCGGAGGCAGAGCACCTCGCCGACTACGAGTACGACGAAGAGAGCGGCGCCAAGGCGTCGGTCGCCGGCGGGCCCGACCTCTACACGCTCGAGATCGAGAACGCATCGCCGACGCACCTGCGGACCTACGTCGAAGTTGCGGACTGCGATGACGAATCCTGCAAGGACGAGGAGTAGCCACATGCAAAAGAGGAGCAAGCCGCGTTGGACAGCGAACCGAGTCTACTGCGCGCTGATCCAAGCCGCATCGGACGACGAGTATCCTGCAATCGAACGCGCCGCTGAAAGCGTCGGCTTGGTGTGGCGTTGCGGTCAACTCCACTGCGGTTATGTCAACTGGTACAAAGAGTTGCGTTGCGAGAACTGCGGAGAACGCCCCTACAAACCGTGATCTTCAACCCTTCCAACCTCCAAACAGAAGGAGTTCGACACCATGACCACGCTCGCGTACGCCTTGCAGCAGGCCGGCGTCACCCGCGCCACGCTGCCGCAGAACCGGAAGAACGCCGAGGCCATCGCGCTCCACGAGCGCAAGGTGTGGGAAGCGACCAAGGCCGCTTGGTTCGGCGCGTTCCACGTCGTGCTCAGCCGCATCCGCCGCTACGAGGACGAGACGGGCCGGAAGGGCTTCGCCTCCCCGTACCGCGCGGAGAAGCTGGCGCTGCTCGCCGCGCTGAAGGAATAGGCGCGTGGGCAAGGTGAACATCCACACGCTGATGGAATGGCTGATGGAACTTGGGTACAAGCCGGCACCGGAGGTCCGCATCTTCGGCGGTCCCTTCGCACTGCGTCGGCCCGATGGCTCCACCCTTTGGGAGCGGGACTTCGAAGCCGAGCTCGAGAAGGTGCTCAAGTAGCCCTCGAAGAATCTAGGAGGAATGGACACGAAGCGGTAAACTGCTACGGGAAGTTAGAACCCGCCTGCCGATTTTCTCGCCTGTTCTAGGCTCGCGTCCTGCTCCTCATCCTGGGAAGCAGGACGCCGGCACTTAGAGAAGACGAGACCCACGCCGGGGTGGTGGAACTGGAAGACACAGCGATCTCAAACATCGCCAGGCCCTTGCAGGCCTGTGAGGGTTCGACTCCCTCCCCCGGTACCAAATCCAAGCACAAGGAAGAAGAGCCCAATGCACTTCGAGTTTTCGATTGCTGCCTGCCGCTTCACGATGGAGCAGCCGCCAAGGCACGTGCTCACAGGCCACTTCACCCTCCGCCTCGGAGACAAGCGAGGCCGGGTGCTGGCCGTTGGCCCGAGCTCTGGTTCGGTGATTCACTTCGCGCGCCAGTACGCCAAGGCGCCACAGTTGTTCGAAGAGGTCGGGGTTCTGTTCCTCGACGGGAACGGATCGATCTACACAGCGGCCGGACGGCCGGGGAGGACAGCGTGAACAAGGTCTACGGTTACGAGAGCCCGAGGGCGCACGCCACCACGGACGAGTGGCTTCTCTACCTCGCCGAGTCCTGGCAGGTCACCATCGGATCGACCGAAGCCGGTTGGTCCGTGATGCTCACGGATCCGCGCACCGGTGACGACTTCCTGTTCAAGGCGGAGACGCTGCGCTCGGCCGTACTGCGCGCCGTGGGCGGGTGAGGCGTGTTCCTCAACACGAAGTACGGCGGCTACAACCGCCATGGGGAGCAGACTGCCGGCGGTGCCTTTTTGATCTTGTTCAACCGCGTGAGCAACGAGGGTTGGCCAACGGATCCGACCGTGCCCTTCTTTCGTCCACCGGCCGAACGCCGTGAATTGCGCTGCCTCGTACGTTACGTACGGATGACGCAGTTCGGGCACTTCATGATGGGACGGGTACGTGTCGGAGAACACAAGCTCGGCCTGTCTGGTAGTTACGGAGCCGACGGGTTGCCGTGTGACCCACCGCCCAACTTGTGGGAGAGGCTGCACCCGTTACCCACCACCCTCGCCGAACTGTACTGGAAGAGCGACGGCCACAACTCTTCGGGTGCGGAGGGCCCGGCCCTGCGCACCTGGGCCCTTGAAAACTTGAGCACGCTGAAGAAGCTGCGCTAAGGGACAAGCCGATGAAGAAGCCTCGCTACGCCCTGACTGCAGGGCGCGTCATCGAGCGCGACGGTGTGCTGATCGCCTACCTGAGCGGCGTCTCCAAGGGAGGCGTCATCAACTACGGCCCGCCTTACGTCATCGGGATGCCGGCGGACCTGGACGACTTCGCGCACGAGATCGTAGCCGTGCTCAACCGTTCGGGAAAGAAGCGATGAAGAACGACTTCGACACAAGCCACCTGACCGGCACGGCGAAGAAGATCGCCGACGCGATCGTTGACCACATCCGCAAAGAAGAGGGCCGCGAGCCGACCGGCGGTGGTTGCAGTGCGTTCTACACGCCCGAGGAATGGCGTGAACGGCATGCGGATGTCAGTTGCACCGGCGCCCTGCTCATCCTCGTTCACGATGGCGGGGATCTCGCGCTGCGCTGCAACTTCTCGTACGAACAGTACGACGCGATGGAGCAACTTGCCGCTGTGCTCAAGGCGCACGGTTATTGGGTCGAACAGGCCACCGGTTGGTGGTCGGCTGTGTATCCATTGCGTACTTGGGCCGATGCCGTCAATGCGGACATCGCAGCCAGTGTGCTTGCAGACGAAGAGTACGTCTGCCCGCATTGCGGTAGCGATGAGATCGAGATCCCGATGTGGGTCAAACAGAAGACCGGCACCGTGATGGACGACTACGATTGTGATGGTGGTCCCTACCACATCTGGTGTCCGAAATGCACGGAACTGTACGAGGAAGACCTGACGACCCGCGCCGAGTTCGCCGCGAAGCCCAAAGGATAACCATCATGCTATGGCAAGTGGTGAAGGAGTGGGCGCATCTCTGGGTGCTCGCCGAGGAGATGGCACAAGGGGCAGCCTGGGACGCAGCCGAAGATCCATTCGGCGCGGCGACCGAAGCCGAGCGTTGGTGGACCCGCGTTCGCTGGTTGCGTACGCGAACGTTCGCTGCACAGACAGCGGCGCGTCTTGAAGAGTGGTCGTCGATCATCGACGCAGTTGAAGTCTAACTTCCGAAGAAGCAAGGAGAACCAAGATGGGTGAAGCACGCCGCAAGCTTGTCGCACGCAAGGCGCTCGAAGTCGCCTGCCCGCTCTGCGACCAACCGCCGGGCAAGTACTGCCGGAAGATCAGGTGGGAGTCGGCGCTGCCGCACGCCGCTTACAAGATGGTCGTCCTCGACGAGGAGACGACGGTCTGTGGTGCTCGCGTCCTCGCCTACGAAGACCTGCACGGAAAGATCAAGCCGTTCAAGCGCGACACGGTGTATCGCTTGGACGGGCCGAAGCCGCCTCCCGCCCCGCTGCGCAAGCCCGCGTTCGACGCACTCGCGATGGCTGCTGCAATCGCAGCGCCCTTCAAAAAGTAGAGGAGACAACCATGAGTGTCTACAGCGATCGTCTTGAACTCTTCCTGAACGAGGGACGTTTGATACGCGGCAGTTGGAACGGACGGGACGATGATGGCCGAGAAACGGCTTGCCTTCTGGCCGCGTTGGTTCCTGGTTGCAGTTCGACTTCGAACTGTCCCGCGGATCTCATGCCTGCGTGGCTCGCGCACCTGACGCCTTGGATCGATGACGCGGGGAGTGAAGAGAACTGGATGGAGACTGTGTTCCGGTTCGCTGATCTCGCTGCGAGCTGGCATGTGCTCAGCCCGGAGCAGTGGCGCCGCCTGGATTTCGTGGTTCGCGGTATCATCGTTCAAGAAGCGATGGCGCACACGACCGACGAACCGGTGCTTGCCGTGTGCAGGACGGTCCTCGCTCTTTGTAACCGCACTGCTGCGGGGGAGACTATTACTCCTGCTGAATGGTCCGCGGCGGAGAGTGCGGCGAGGAGCGCGGCGAGGAGTGCGGCGTGGAGTGCGGAGAGTGCGGCGAGTGCGGCGAGGAGTGCGGCGTGGAGTGCGGAGAGTGCGGCGAGTGCGGCGTGGAGTGCGGCGGCCGATCGGATCATCGCCGGTATCCTCGACGCGATCCAAACCGCCATTGTCCAAGGGTGGCCGAAAGGGAAATAACGATGGCTCGTGCCGAACTCGAACAGGTCATGAAGGACCTCTGCCTTGCGGTCAAGGCAGACTTCATCCCGTGGTCGAAGTCTCGCCACGCAGGCGATAAGGATCGCTCCCTCAACTGGAAGGTCGGTCTGTGGCGCAGGACGACGATCACAAACGTCTCCGGTTACAGCTTCACCGACCGCCTGATCCTGACCACGTTCTACACCGCCGGCATCGCACACTGTCCGAGTTACAGTCAATTCGATCACCGCACCATTTACGCCGTGGAAGCGATCGAAGCCGAGACAGAACACGGCAAAGCGGTGACCGACAAGCCCGGCTTCATGCGGCGTTTCGGACAGCCCATCCTGCCCGATCCCTGCGACGTGTTGTACAGCCTCAGTTGTGATGCCGACGCGATCGATTACTCCACCTTCGACGCGTGGGCTACGAACTACGGTCTCGACGTGGACAGCCGCAAGGCGGAGAAGACTTGGCGGGACTGCCTCGAGATCGGTCTGGCTCTGCGCAACGGCCTCGGCGAGGACGGTCTGCGGAAGCTGCGCGAAGCGGCGCAGGACTACTAGAAGCAACCAAGCACAAAGAGGAAGACTTCAATGCCCTACCTCCCGACTGCCGACCTCCCGCAGCCTGTGCAGAACGCCTTGCGCGGCCTCGGCTACCGCAAGCCGGACATCCAAGTCGTAGCCAAGGACACCATCTCTCCGATGGAAGCAGGAGAGAAGGGCCGCCGCGGTTTCTTCTGCGCGGTCGAGCTCCGTACCGGCGAAGCCAAGACCAAGTGGGGATCGTGGGGAGGCGCGAACATCTTCAACGCGAACAACGCCGTCGACCTCGACGACGAACTGTATCCGATCCCGCGCGGGGTGATGGTGCTCAAGGGTTCGGACGGAGACAAGGTGTTCGCTGTGCTGTACGTGCGGCCTGAGGACTTCGCGCCGCTCCTGCCACCGCCGCCTGAAGCGCTGACCGAAGACGAGCAGGCCGTGCTGTACGCCTTTGCCTGCTTGAAGTCCGGCCCGTACCGCCAGGAGTTCCTCGCCAGGGTGGATCTCGTTCACTGGAGACTGACAGGGCGCAACGGCGGAAGTGAAGCACACATCGAATCGTTGGCCCAGCGAGGCTACCTCAAGCGTGCCGCGAATGGCGCGACACAGATCACAACGCGCGGTAAGAACGTGCGCGGCAATTTCAAGGAGTACCTCTATGGAGAGTAACGCCATGTGTGAATGGGGCCCGTGCTACTTGCCCGCGACGAAAATCATCCTGATCTCTCGGAGAGGCAAGGTACTCGTAACACGCAACGCGTGTGAGCACCACGTCGCCGACATGCGGAAGATGGAAGAGCGGCACAGCCTGAACACGATCGACGTGTGCGAGATGAAGAGGGTGGGCGGATGACCATCTTCGACGAGAGCTTCCTCGGCGACAGACACTTCAAGTACAACTCAACCACCTCACCCGCCGCGACGCCACAGCCGCAACCGGAAGAGGACCCGCACGCCGACGATGCCGCGCGTGCTGCTTACTACGGCGTGCGCGTCGAGTTCCGAGCGAAGCGCACACCTGCGCCCGCACCACCTGTCGCCGCAATAGCACCGGCGCTCAGCTTCGACGAGAACCGGCCCGTCCCCGAACCGGACGTGATCTGGGATCTAATCGTAGACTGGCTGTATTTCGCCGGCCTTGCTGCCCTGGAAGACGGGGAAACGCTCCAGACCTGCGAAGTCGTGCGAGCCGAACTGAAGTGGTCGCGAACGCAGGCACAACGTGCCCTGATCAAGGACCGCGGGGCGTACGAGGGCATCACACGGGATCTGTTGGCGGGTCTACACAAGGCCCAAGAGAAGAAGGGGAAGTGAACATGCCGAAGAGAATGACACGCGCGCTTAGCGGACCCGAACACACCGCACTTGCAGGGGCGCTCGACTGCGCGCGCCTGTCGTACAAGGAAGCGATCGAGACCGCGAATCAACACCCACGCATCGCCGAGCAGTTCCGGCGCCAGTTCAAGGACGTGGAAGGGCTGATCGAACTGCTTGAGGGCTGTGAACGGATCACAATTGAGTGGGAGGATTTCTGATGCGAATGTGGCGCCTCGGCAGCGGCCATCTCGTGGTCGACCGCCCCGGTCACTCGCACGTACAGGACCACGCCGCTGTCTTGCCCTTGCTCGACAAGGCGCTGTCCGAGGTGGTCGCGCAACCCGAGGACGACATCATCGTACGGGAGATCGAGTTCGACCGCGTAGTCGGTGCGTCACAGTGCGTCGCAACGACGGAAGCGGATGACGTCTTCTTCCACAAGCGTACGGGCCGGAAGGGCCCCACGCGCTTCGTGCACAACCGCAAGCCGGAGCCGACGCGCTTCGTCACGGTCGTGCTCAAGCGGAACAAGACGATGACGGAAGTCTTCGTCTTGAGCACGGCCTACGTCGGCAAGACCGCACCGCCCGAGCCATGGAGTCATCTGGCTACGGTTATCTCGGTAGAATTCTGGCGCACACACGCACTCGTATGGTTGGATGAGTAGTAGAACCCTGATCCGGGATCGTTTAGCGACAGGACCTCGCACTTTGGATGCGATGACGGAGGTTTGAATCCTCCTCCCGGAACCAGTTCAAACCAAACACAAGGAAGAAAGAACACCATGAGCAGGAACACGAAGCCGGTCAACGCCCACGGGCGGGTCAACCGTGGTCCGAAGGGGATCGCCCGCCAGGCGAAGGCGAAGCGTCGCGCCGAAGCAGCCGACCGTAGCGCCGTGTACGGCGCGCTCTCTCTGAAGGAGCGGCTCGCTCGACTTGGCAGTCTCTCCGCGAAGCGGGAGCGTGCACGCATCACGGCGCAGATGGAGAAGGCGCGCCAGCCGGCGGGGAAGACCAAGTGACTGCCCCTGCCGGTGGGGCCAAGAAACTGTGGGAGCACCGTGCACGCCGTGTACTGAACTCCTTGTCTCGCGGCCTTAAGGCGATCGGCTTTGAAGTATCGCCAGTACACTTCAACGCCGGTGGTGTTGCTGTGTGGGGGGAAGTGTCCTTCCACGCACGCCGTCCGTCCTCGAACCGCTCCGTGTACGTGTGTGCCTACCACGACATGGGTACACCCAACGGCGAGGCGGTCTTGTACCGCGTCGAAGAATGGCCGGAACACCTCGGTGGAGCACGCGGTCACAAGCGCACGGGCCCAAACATGTGGCTTGCTCTGTGTTTTGTTTTACCGACCTTCGTGAAGGTACTCGCCGAATTCGCCGACAGCCAAACTTTCGAGTAGGTGGAAGGATGAAAGACAAATGCCATCGACCCAGACGAAGCGAACGAAGAAGCCGGAAGCCAAGGAGCAGGTGCGGATTCGCGTTGTGCGCGATGAGTACGCAGATAGCCCGCGCGAATGGAGCAACACCGGCCTGATGGCGTGTTGGCATCGCAACTATAACCTCGGCGACGTGCAGCCGAAGCGCGACCCGCAGGCTTGGTTCGAGGAGAACGTACCGGAGGGCAGCGTCGTGCTGGACCTCTGGCTCATCGACCACAGCGGCATCTCGATGCGGACGTCGTCGTTCGACGACTGCGACCCGGGGCGCTGGGATTCCGGGCAGGTCGGCTGGATCGTTGCCACGCCGGAGAAGATGCGAGAAGGCCTCGGCTTGAAACCGGACGAGCCGATCACCGACGGGCACCGCGCCGAGATCCGGAAGTACCTCAAGCAGGAGGTCGAAACGTACGACGAATTCATCCAGGGGAACTGTTGGGGATACGTGATCGAGAAGGGTACCACCTGCTCCGAAGACTTCATCCATTGGGAGGTCGAGGACTCCTGCTACGGCTTCATCGGCGATGACCTCGACGGCATGAAGGGACACGTGGACGAGAAGCTGTGGCCGCTGCTCGAGAAGGCGTGGGAGGACCGTCGGTGAAGAAGCCATTCGACGACGACCCGGACTTCGCACTGCTCGAAGTGCGCAGCCTAGCCCAGATGTCCACAGGCTCGGACTATGAGTTGGACTACCGTGCTGTGCTCGACAGCGCGCTGTTCAAGTGGCGTGCCCGTGCCTCCAATCCTGCAGAGCAGGAACGCCGCAAGCGTGTGGTCTTCGTGTATGCGTACACCACCATGAAGGTAGAGACCTACTCCGCTGTGTGCACGCTGTTCAAGGCGATCACCGGTGAGAGTATGGGAGGGAACTGAAATCAGCCCGGCACCGCCTAGAGTTCGGGGAAACTTCGCCGCAGGTAATTCTGCCTGCGTAGTCGTCGGGCGCCTGGGCGGTGCCGGGCTATCGCTTCTTCCCTGTGTTTGGTCTGCTCACAGGACCAGTGTGTTATCATGGACATCACGTTGACCAACGACGACTTCAAGCGCCGTTCGCCACCTGTACCAGTCGAAGTGATCAAGCTCGAGCGAGAGCTCCGGCGCCTTGAGTGGCAGGCTATCCAGACCTGCGCACCGCAGGACATCCGCAATTATCAGATCTTCAAGGCCTACGTCGACGCCAAGCGCAAGCCGTAGCCACCAAGCACAAGGAGAAAAGATGGGAGACGACGTGACACGCGCACGCCTGGAGGCGCTGCGTGCGGAACGCGCACGCCTGGAGGCGCTGCGTGCGGAACGCGCACGCCTGGAGGCGCTGCGTGCGGAACGCGACTGCGCGAAGGCAGTAGCGGAGGCACAGATCATGGCGAGTTACTTGGCCGCAGCCGCGTCAGCTTTGGAACCGCGGGACAGACAGCACGCCCCGACACTGGCACAGTTTGCGGTCCATCTTCGAAACGAAGTCGAGCGAAGGCTGGGAGGTAAGGGATGAGTAACACGAAGCTTGCGATGCGAACGATCGCGGAGTGGCGAAGCCAAGTGCAGCCGATGCCGCAACCACCCAACGACATGTTGTACGTGTGCGGACGTTGCGGCTCGCCGGAGATCCAAGTCCTGTGGTGGGTCGGGGTGAACGACAACATTCCGGTAGGACCAGACTATGGTGATGACGTGTACTGCCCTCGCTGTGAGGTTCTTGTCGGTGACGGGAACCAAAACGCAATGCTCACCTACCGGGATTGGAAGGCGGAAGTTCGCGGCAAGAACTGCGGGTGTGACGCGGCATGGCTGCTTGTAACAGGTTGGGACCATGCCTTCGCGGATGGGCACGACGCCTTCGAGATCCAGCGTTGTGACAACTGCAAGAAGTTCGGAGACGATGACGAGGCTCGCCGCGTGCACGATGTGGAGTGCGGTTGCGGCTACGTCAACACGGGACAGGTGTAACCATGGAATGCCGTGAGATGGAGGTTCGCTACGTTAAGGGTGCGAACCTGAAGTTCGACGGGCGCAAGCCGCTGACCACGTCGGCGGACGTAGCCGCGATGCTTCGCCCTCTCCTTGAGAACAACACGCGGGAGTCGTTCATCGCCATCTACTTGGATGGCAGACTGCGCCCGATTGGCTACGTTCGCACGGATGGCCAGGTGACCAGTGTGCCGGTCAGGCCGACCGATCTCCTAGGCACCGCCTTCCTGTGTGCCAGCAAGGCGCTGGTGGTTGCGCACAACCATCCAAGCGGAGACGTGCAGCCGAGCGCGGAAGACCGAATGCTCACGAAGCGACTGAGCGAGGCGTGCTCGCTTCTCGGTGTCGATCTGCTCGATCACGTGATCATCGGTGCGGACGGGGCGCACTTCAGTTTCTACGACGCGGGTCTGACGGAGCGCCTGTGATCACCAACCCACCCCGCCGCGCTAGCGCCGATGACACAAAACCAGTGTGTCCCGCGTGCAAGAACGCGGACACGGAACGCATCAACTACCTCGAAGAGGTAACCGCAAACCGAGCCGTAATCGGCTTTATTGGAAAGGTGCTCATCGTAAGTGATGCTGAGAACTTCGACGTTTACGACACAGACTCACGCGACGTGCGCTTGATCTGTCTCGAGTGTACGGAAGAGTTTGAGTTGCCGTCGAAGATGGAGTTAGAGTTTGGCACTGACTGTTCCTAGTGCCCATCTCAACGAGGACTAATGCTCGACCGCAAAGAACTGAACGACCTTCTCACCGTCGCGCTTGCGGACTGGAGCCTCGCCCCCGCCGACGTGAAGAAGGTCTTGCGCTTGGCCATCTACCTTGAGCTCCTCGGGAAGTCTGAGGACGAGGCGTGGCTTTGGGCGTTCGCCAACAAGCCGAGCAGCGACGTGTCCCTCGACGCCTTGACCACGGCTTGGGACTTGCTGTTTCCCCGACGCGAGGCGCGGGAGTTCGATCCTTGGGTCGAAGACTACATGTATGACGACTACGACTACCACGTAGATGATGACGTCGATGCCGAACACCAGGCTGAACGAGACGACGCGTACGCCCATTACTCACCGGAAGACGAAGACGAAGTGGAAGAGGAAGTGAAGGACAAGGCCTGCGAGAACTGCGAGCAGGACCGCTGCCTCTGCCACAAGATCCGCTGAACGATACAGCCACCAACCGAAAGGAAGAAGTGAACATGATCATGGGACTTACTTGCGTCTGCGGCGGGGAACTCAGGCCGCGTTTCGCATCGGACTCGATGGGCGGCATTCTCTACCGCTGCGCCGGTAGCCTGCGCGCTGTCGACGTCATCAAGTTCGGAACGAAGGCGAACGGGAAGCGGACCAAGAGCACGAAGCAGCGGCGTTCCCGTTCGTGTGGTCGTACGAAGAAGCTCTTCAAGTACCCGACCTGGATCGGGGAGAACCAGAAGAAGCGCGGCCTCACGCCGGTGGACGTGCTGTGATGCGGGGCATCCCTGTCAAGCTCTTGCGCGCGCTCATCGCCGCGCAGGTAGCCGTGGTCGAGAACGAGGATTCGGACCTGCCGGACTTCACCGCACTCAATGCCTTGGACGCCGCGCTTCGTGAAGCGGTGGTCCTCGCGAAGAAACTGCGGAAGGAGGACACATGAGCGTGTACACGGACCGCCTCGAAACCTTCTTGAACGAAGGGCGCCTGACGCGCAAAGAGTGGGCAAGCCAAGATGATGCTGGTCGCGCGACGGCTTGTCTTCTGGCCGCACTCGTTCCGGAGTGCGGAAGGGATGGGAGCGCCGCGGCTTGCCCTGCCGAGCTCATGCCCGCTTGGTTGGCGCACCTGACGCCTTGGATCGATGACGCGGGGAGTGAAGAGAACTGGATGGAGACTGTGTTCCGGTTCGCTGATCTCGCTGCGAGCTGGCATGTGCTTGATACCGAGACGTGGCGCCGCCTGGAGTACCGTGTCAAGGCGGTCGTTGTTCGCGAAGCTGTGCGGCATACGACGAACGCGGGGGCTTTGTCTGCGTGCGAGACCGTGATCGATCTTTGCGATCGTGCTGCGAGTGGCGAAGCGATTCCCGACACGACGTGGAGTGCGGCGAGGAGTGCGGCGAGGAGTGCGGAGAGGAGTGCGACGTGGAGTGCGGCGAGGAGTGCGGCGTGGAGTGCGGAGAGTGCGGCGAGTGCGGCGTGGAGTGCGG
>Ga0075425_100003626_pt1 | contig 15700 bp, 10 predicted proteins | sample SoiMethybrSBSTD4_FD_75300 | JGI IMG/M metagenome (GOLD analysis project Ga0075425, IMG submission 75300) | Bulk soil microbial communities from a Populus tree surrounding site in Tennessee, USA - Soil MetaG P. TD hybrid SBSTD4 | ecosystem: Environmental > Terrestrial > Soil > Tree plantation... | reverse complement strand
AAGGCTGCAGAGTCGGAAATTAGCAAACAACAACGATTTCTTTCTGCCGGCCGCTCGGTGGCAGCTGAGGAGGCGTTGAGGCGGACTGCCCAATCCGATCGAAGCAGTCCAGCGAACGCTGCGATCGACGATGCGCAAAAGCTCGACCTGAGCAACCCGTTCATCAACCCGGTTTATCAGACGCTCGAGTTTCAAATCGCAAGCAGCCGTGCACGCCTTGCCGCGCTCGAGCAACAGCGGCGTGAACTCGTCGAGGTGAAGAAGCTGGGTGGCCGCGAGCTGAAGGAATTGAGCGAACTGTACAGCCGACAGATCGAACAGGCTCGGTTGCAGACCAATTACGACTTGGCCAAACGTGTCTACAGCGACCTCCGGGTGCGCTACGAGGAAACCCGGAGCGAGGGCGTCAGTAGCAGCGCAGTGTTGCAGATTGTGGACGATGCGATTCCGCCAGACCGGCCGTTGTCGCGGCAGACCACGAAATTCACCGCGCTCGGTTTGGTCGCCGGATTCATGGCTGCGGCTCTCATGGCGCTCGTGCTCGACAGCCGCCAGCGGCGCGACGAACGTCGCACGTAACCATCGGTGCAACCAGCCTCGGAAGCGGTCGCTTCCGGTATTGCCGGAGAGAGCCTTCGCGTGCGGATGGCACGCGGCCTCGTCTGGAACCTTGTCGGCACCGCCACGCTTCAGGGCAGCACGTTCATCATCAATATTGCGATCGCGAATCTGCTCGGCCGGCGTGTGTTCGGCGAGTACGCAATCGTTCAGAGTACGGTTGCCCTTTTTGTGTCGGTGGTCCAGTGGGCGACCGGCTACACCACAACGAAATACCTGGCGGAGTTCAGGAGCAACGATCCCGCGCGTGCCGGACGGTTGCTCGGCATGCTGGCCGTCTTGTCCGGAACGCTGGGCGCGGTCCTCGCTTTCCTCTTGCTGGCGGGCGCCAGGAGCCTCGCCGTCTACGTGCTGGCGAACCCGGAGCTCTCGAGACCGTTGATGATTGCGGCAGGGGCCGTATTCTTCGGCGTCGCCAATGTCTTTCTGATCGGTTTGCTCGCCGGGCTCGAAAGCTATCCGGCATACGCCCGCGCCGGCTTGATTGCCGGCACATGCACCGTGATCGCGTGCGTCATCGGCGCAAGAGTTGGCGGCCTTGCCGGCGCCGTCGTCGGATTGGTGGCAGGCGGAATCATCCAATCGGCGACTCTCGCGACTCTCGTCGCCAATGAGACTGCCCGTCACGGGATCGCGATGGAGTTTGCGGGAGTACGCACCGAATCGAATCTGCTCATCAGGTCTTCGCTGCCTGTTGCACTGAGCGGTTTGGTCACGCTCCCTGCGATCTGGCTTGGAAACACGTTCCTCGCACGTCAGCCTGGCGGATACGACGCCATGGCAGTCTTCGCCGCCGCAAACAGTTTTCGAATCATCGTGATCTTCCTGCCCAGCATCGTCAACAGCGTCAGCCTGTCGTTGCTCAACAATCAACGAGGGTTGGGTGACGAGCGACGATTCCGGCGAATCTTCTGGTTCAATGTTGGCGCTGCCGGTGTCATCGCCGGCTGCGCCGCGTTGGTGATCTCGTTTGTCGGCCCCGTCCTTCTGAAGGCTTTCGGTCGCGAGTTCGGTGGCGGTTATGCGGTCCTGCTGGTGCTCATGGCGGCGACCGTACCGGAGAGCCTCGCCAATGCCATGGTCCAGCTCGTACACAGCCGGGAGCGTAGCTGGCTGGCGCTTCGGTGGGTGACCATTCCCGCGTTTGGAACCCTGGTGCTGGCCGCGTGGCTGCTGACGCCGATCGCTGGAGCTGTGGGACTCGCGTGGGCCTACGTCGTCGCGTGGGCTGTCGCGCTTGTCACCAGCAGTCTCGTCGTCTCGAGGCTGGGCATTCGAGGAGGCCCGCTTCACGCGGGGTAAGCTTAGCGTCGTGCCCGTTGTATCAAAGTATGTGTGGCCGTTGGCGGTGCTACTTATTCTGGCCGCCTGTATTGCCGCCACCAACCCGCAAACACTGCCTGTCACGGCGCCGCTGTCCATCGCATTGGTGCTGAGCACGCTCTTCTACCGCGTGTTGTGGAAGCGGCGGCGGGGCGTCATGCCGTGGTTTGAGATTGGCGCCGTTTATGTCACGGTCGTGACGCTGTACACGGCGTATCCACTCGTCGGGTACTTAGTCCTTGACGGCCACTATGTCGTGACAAACGACAACCGTCTCTGGGTGATGCAGCCGACCGCCCAGGAGGTCGGCCAGATCGCGTGGTTGTATGTCTGTCATCTGGCATCTTTCGTTGCCGCGTACGTGATCGTGCGCGGCAGACTGCCGCTCGTTCAGCGACCGCTTCGGTCGCCGACGATGGCTGTCTTTGTCGCGGTTGGATCGCTGTACCTGATCATCCAGGGGTTCACGATATTCGTCGGCCTTTTCTATAACACGTCGGCAAATAGTTACCTCGAGTCCTATCTCGTCCAGCGGCGTTTGCCGCTGCTCGTGGCACAAGCCTTCAGCCACCTGAACGGCATGAAGCACGCGCTTGCAGTCGTCCTGCTCGCTGCGCTGTTCAGCCGCTACCCGCGAACGCGATCGATCATCATCTGGTGGATTGTGGTGACGGCGCTCGTCTCCGTGACGAGGCTCGCCAGTCGTACTGAGTTGGTCTTACTGATCTTGACAGCAGCGATGATGTACCAGTTGGTCGTCCGCCCTGTGTCGCTGCGTTTCGTATTCGCGATGGCCGGTTTGGGCCTGATCGGCTTCACCGTATTCGGAGTCCTTAGAGGCGGCTTTCTTCCCAGCGGCCGTTTCTCCTTCAACCCATTCGAGTATGCGAGTGAGTTCGAAATACTGATGGGGAACGCCCTCGATCTTGCGCGGATGCAATCGCTGGGCAGCCTCGGTGTGCTCCCCGATGGGTTTCACTTGGCCGATCTCACCGGCCTCGTGCCACAGCAGCTCGCGCCGTTCAAAAAAGTAGACCCCGCCGATTGGTACGTGACGACCTTCTATCCGATCTTTGCGGCTCAAGGTGGCGGGCTGGCGTTCGGCACAATTGCCGAAGCGGTCTTGACCGGCGGCTGGGTGAGTGCCGCCGCTCGCGGCGCAGCACTGGGGTTTTGCTTCGCGAAAATCCATCGATTCTACGTAAAGCACGCCAGCAGTTATTGGATACTGGCCGCGTACGTATGGCTTGCAACGCTCAGCTATCAGTCGTTTAGAAACCGTACGTTCATTCTGCTTCTGTTGTTCGTGTATCGGTTCCTTCCGGCGATGATTGCGGTGAAGGTTCTCGTGACGATTCTCAATCGCGCAGCGCGTCACGTCAGGATCCCATTGCCTGGACGCTTCGCCAGGGCGAATGCGTAAGTGAGAGTCCTCCATTGTGTGCCTTCGCTGGCGGGAGGTGGCGCCGAGCGACAATTGACGTATCTGGCAAAAGAACTTGTCCAGACCGGTTGCGAGGTGCACGTCGCCTACCTCCATGGCGGTCCGAACCTGAAGCGGCTGGAAGAGACAGGTGCGACGCTTCATGCGGTGAAGGCGCTCGGGAACTATGATCCTCTGATTCTCGCCCGGCTCCTGACCACTATCAGAGAGGTCAACCCGGACGTCGTACAATGCTGGTTACTACAGATGGAGGTCCTGGGCGGCCTCGCGTCAATGTTGACCCGCACGCCATGGGTGTTCACTGAACGTTCCTCCGAACAGGCATACCCCGCGAGCTTCAAGGCGCGGCTGCGTCTCAGGATGGGATTGATGGCGACTGTCATCGTTCCCAATTCTGAAGGGGGGGAACGATACTGGCGCGAGCAGGCGCGCGGGGACGTGCGATGCCGCGTCATTCGAAACGGATTGCCGCTGGAAGAAATCGACGGGGCGCCACGCGCGACGATTGAGGAAGCGGGCATCGGACCGGGTGAGCGGCTCGTGCTAAACGCAGGCCGCCTGGGGCCGGAAAAGAATCTCGAGGCATTCGTTCGAGCGATCCGGTTGATCATCGCTCGTTATCCTGCCCGGGCGATCTGTTGCGGTGACGGTCCGCTTCGCCAGCGCGTCGCGGAGCTCGTCGCTGAGATGGGCCTCAGTGATCGAATTCGCATGGTGGGATACGCCCCGAATCTCTGGAGTTTTATGAAGCGGGCAGACGTGACCGTCTCGGTCTCCTGGTTTGAAGGCACTCCAAACGTCGTCCTCGAAGCGATGGCGTGCGGGTGTCCGCTCGTCGTCTCCGACATCGCGGCTCATCGGGAACTGTTGGACGAACAGGCAGCGATCTTTGTTGATCCTCGAGACCCACAGGGGATCGCCGATGCGATCGGCGAGGTCCTCGGCGATCCTGAAGCAGCGGCCAACCGAGCGCGCGTTGCCCGCGATCGTGTTGAACGTTATTCAATGTCTGCAATCGCGCGCGAGTACGCTGACCTCTATCAGGAGCTTGCCGCTTCTCGCGAACGCCGGCTGACGCGAGTGGTCTTGTAAAGAGGTGGTTTCAAAACCCCTTTACGACAGGTAGCGCAGGGCTTCAGCCCTGCCAGTGTGGCAGCCCTAAAGGGCTGCGCTACACGTTTTGAAACCAGTGCTAGCGATTAGTGAATCAAAAAGGTGGTTTCAACCTCGAGGTTCACCGGGTTGAAACCTTCTAGATTAGTGATCAGTGATCAGGGATTAGCGATTCAAAATGTGTGGCATTGTCGGTTACGCCAGCAGCACTAGACGGTTCGCTCAGCCCTTGTTGCTCGAGATGAGGGACACGCTTCGCCATCGCGGCCCTGACGATGAGGGCGCATGGTGGTCGGAAGAAGGAGCGGTGGGCCTGGGCCATCGCCGGCTCGCGATCATTGATTTGTCGGCCGCCGGACGACAGCCGATGGCCGATTCGTCCGGCCGGCTTCAGATTGTTTTCAACGGCGAGATTTACAACTACCAGGAAGTTCGGCGAGAGCTCCAGACACGCAACCACGTCTTCCGCACTGCCACGGACACCGAGGTCATTCTCGAGGCCTACCTCGAGTGGGGTGACGATTGTTTGCAGCGGTTGAACGGGATGTTTGCGTTCGCGCTCTACGACGCAAGCCGGCGGCGGCTTCTGTTAGCTCGCGATCGGGCGGGCGAGAAACCACTTTTTTACCGCCATGAGAACGGGACACTGGTTTTTGCCTCCGAGCTCAAGGCGTTGCTGGCCGACGCGTCCTGCCCGCGCGTACTGGACGTCGAGGCGCTCGATTTTTATCTCGCATTTGGATATGTCCCTGGCGATCGGTGTTTGCTGAGTGGCGTTCGCAAGTTGCCTCAGGGGCATGCGCTGGTTTTCGATCTCTCATCCGGTGAAGCTCGGACGTCACGTTACTGGGAGCTGCCGCGGCCGGTTCATGGCGCAGTCCCGCACGAGGACGAGCTGTTGGCCGAGCTCGAAGAAACGTTGCTCGACTCCGTGCGCCTCCGGCTGATCGCGGATGTGCCTGTAGGGATCATGTTAAGTGGAGGCGTCGACTCCAGTCTGGTTGTGGCGATGGCGGCGCGCGTCTCTTCGCGCCGCGTCAAGACGTTCAACATCTCATTCCCAGGCTACGGTGGGTTCGACGAGGCGCCTTACGCCCGCGAGGTCGCCCGCCATTTCGATACCGAACACGTCGAGCTTGCGGCCGAGATGGCGACCCTGGATCTTCTGCCGGAACTCGCGCGACAGTACGACGAACCGATCGCCGATTCGTCAATGGTTCCCACCTATCTCGTCTCGCGCCTCATCCGGCGCGAAGCCACCGTGGCGCTGGGTGGGGACGGTGGTGACGAGTTGTTCGGCGGCTACTGGCAACACACCTGGGTGCAACAGCAGGCGCGTCTGGGCGGCTGGATTCCACGACCCGCGAAACGTCTCGCACGTTCCGCCGTCAGCCGCCTGCTGCCGGTCGGAACGATGGGTCGAAACTACTTGTTCGGGCTCACGGCCGACTGGCCGATGAACATCGTCCAGTTCAACGTGTACTTCGACGAGGACGCGCGTCATCGCCTGCTCGCCCCTCTTGGTGCGGCTCGACCGCCTCGTGGCGCACCCGAAGCGTACAAGGCCGGACTCTTTGCGGATCGCGAGAGTCCGCTCCAGCAGGCTACGGCGCTCGATTTCCGCACCTATCTGGTCGACGACATTCTCGTGAAAGTGGATCGTGCGAGCATGTTGTGTTCACTCGAGGTTCGGGCGCCATTTCTCGACCCCCGCTTGATCGAATTCGCATTCCGCAAGGTGCCAGACCACCTGCGTGCGACTGCTCACGAGCGGAAGATTCTGTCGCGCCGGCTCGCCGAGCGGCTGCTGCCGCCGACGCTCGATCTCAAGCGGAAGCAGGGCTTCGCGCTGCCGCTGCGCCAGTGGTTGAAAGGAGATTGGGGCCGCTTCATCGAAGACGTGCTGACCGGCCCAGAGGCAGATCTGTTCGATCGCGGCACCGTCCGCCGATTGCTGGCGGGCCAACGGGGTGGCTTCTCGAACATGCAACGGCTGTTTGCGTTGACGATGATCGAGCTGTGGCGCCGCGAGTACCGAATCAGCGACGTGAGCGCTTCGGCCGAGCGCGTCGGCGAACTCGAACCTGTGAACTAAATCGGACAGCAGGCGAACGAGCGCGCGAGTGAGCCCACGCGAGCGGAGCGGGGATCGCGGGGCCCCCGCGAGCGAGCGTGAGGGGAGTCCGAGGGGCGCAGCCCCTCGGAGTGATTTCAGATGGGACTTGCATGGCGATAACGATCGCGGAACCGGAGAACCCGGGCGCCAATGAACGCACCCGGTTCCCGTTCGGGCGCAACTGGGCGAGTTTCCTTGACGTCCTCACCGAAGCGCGGATTCAGGAAGCCGAGCGATCGCTCAAAGAGATGCTCGGCGCGGACCGGGTGGCAGGCGCAGCGTTTCTTGACGCGGGCTCCGGGAGCGGTCTTTTTTCCCTCGCCGCGATGAGACTCGGCGCTCGGCGAGTGCATTCGTTCGATTTCGATCCGGATAGCGTCGGGTGCGCGCGGGAGTTGCGACGACGGTACTTTCCTGATGCCGAGAACTGGACCGTCGAACAGGGGAGCGTGCTCGATCCCGACTACATGAATCGGCTCGGACAGTGGGACATCGTCTATTCCTGGGGCGTGCTTCATCACACCGGCCGAATGTGGGAGGCGCTCGCGCGGGTGATTCCTAACGTGAAGCAGCCTGGTCTCCTCTTTGTGAGCATCTACAACGATCAAGGACGAACGTCGAGCGCATGGCGATTTATCAAGCGGCTCTACAACACAGGAACGATCGGAAAGGCGAGCGTGATCTCGGTGTTCGTTCCATATTTCGCGATGCGCGGCCTGACAATCGACCTCATACAAGGACGCCATCCAGCCGCCCGCTATCGCGAGTACCGGACCAGCCGCGGCATGTCGCTGCTACACGACTGGAACGATTGGCTTGGCGGATACCCGTTCGAAGTCGCGAAACCGGAGGAAGTGTTCGACTTTTACCGGAGCCGTGGATTTTGGCTCGAGAAGCTCACGACCTGTGGCGGGCGGTTCGGATGCAACGAGTTCGTCTTTGCGCGACCCGCGTAGTGCGACCTCGCCCGTTGTTCCGATCCAACCGCGCCGAGCCATCATGACCGACGAGCAAGTCCGATTTTTCCGATGCTTGACCTGCGGCGATGGCGGATTACGCATCGAGGACGGGGCGAGTCGACTGACGTGCGTGAGCTGCGGCGCGTCGTACCCAGTCGTGAACGGCGTCGTACGCTTTGTCGACCGGGAGCAGTATGCCGGTTCGTTCGGCTTCCAGTGGAACGTCCATCGTCAGACGCAGCTGGACAGCTACACGGGTCTTCCGCTTTCTCGCAATCGGCTCTTTCAGGTCACGCGCTGGCCGGACGACTTGCGCGGCCAGACAATCCTCGAAGCCGGCTCTGGCGCAGGGCGCTTTACCGAAGTGCTGGTCAGTACGGGCGCGCAAGTGTTGTCGTTCGACCTCTCGACCGCAGTCGACGCCAATCGCGCCAACAATGGCGGAAATCGCAACCTCATCATCTTTCAAGCCGACATGACCGACATTCCGGTGCGACCGTTATCGGTGGACAAGGTGATCTGCCTTGGCGTTCTGCAGCACACGCCAGATCCCGCCGCAGCGTTCCGCCACTTGACAGAGGCTCTGCGGCCCGGGGGCGAGCTTGTCGTCGACGTCTACGCCGCACGCCTGCGTTCCGTTATTTCATGGAAGTACCTACTGAGGCCGCTGACCAGGCGTGCTAACAAGGAACGTCTGCACCAGATCGTTGCGGCGGCCACGCCACCGCTTGTTCCGCTTTCTGCGTGGCTGTACCGGGTGGCGGGGCGGGCCGGCACGCGTCTGCTGCCCATCCTCCAATACGAACACCTTGGATTGCCGGCGGCGCTGAACCGTGAGTGGGCTATCCTCGACACGTACGACATGTATGCACCGACTCATGATCATCCGCAACGCTTGAATACCGTTCGTCGCTGGTTCACGGAATCTGGATTTGTCGATGTGATCGTCGAGTACGGCCCTAACGGGATCATCGCTCGCGGGCGCAGACCCCCGGCGATCTGACACCTGCTCGATGCGAATTCTCTACGTCACCCCTGGCTACAAGCCGGCGTATCGTCTCGGCGGTCCGATCTGGTCGGTCTCGGCGTTGGCGGAAGGGATGGCCAGGCGCGGGCACGACGTGACAGTGTTCACTCCCAACGGCAATGGCGACGAAGATCTGGACGTGCCGACCGATCGCGTCGTGTTCGTCGACGGCGTCGCTGTCCGGTACTTCCGTCGTGAAGAACCGCTCAAGCGTTACTTGCCGGCTCTCAAGTACCTGAGTCAATCGATCGGGTACCTGTACACGCCAGACTTGCTTCCAGTCCTGCGCCCCATGCTGCGGAGCATCGACGTCGTCCACACTCAAATGCCGTTCGTTTATCCGACCCAGGCGGCCGCAAGGTTGGCGATCGCTCACCGCACGCCGCTCTTCTACAGCCAGCGCGGCGTGTTCGATCCGTCGCGGCTTCGGTTTCGCGGCTTGAAGAAGTCGATTTACATCCGCCTCGTCGAACGCCCGATCATGCGGCGTGCGACGGGACTCGTGGCGTTGACGCCGGACGAAGTCAGAAGCTTCCAATCGCTGCATGTGAAAACGCCGATTCATCTGATTCCCAATGGCATCGACGTTGCGCGATTTCGGCGCTCCGCGGAGCCCGGCGCGCTGGCCGACCTGGGAATCTCGGAATCGCACAGGGTCATTCTTTTCATGGGTCGCCTGCACGAACTCAAGGGGCCCGACCTGGCAGTCGATGCCTTTATCAAGGTCGCCGAGCGTCATCCCGATGCCGTTCTCGTTCTCGCGGGGCACGACGAGCAAGATCTCCTGCCAGATTTGCGCGCACGGATTGCTGAGAGAAACCTGAGCGACCGGTTCATCACTCCGGGAATGGTGACTGCCGAGCGAAAACTCGATCTGCTTGCGAGGGCCGACCTGTTCATGCTCCCTTCGGTCGGGGAAGGGTTGTCGATGGCAATTCTCGAGGCATTGGCGAGCGGCACGCCTGTCATCATCTCCCGCGAATGCAACCTGCCGATTGTGGCCGAGACCGGCGCGGGCGCCGTCGTCGGTCGCAGTGCTCGAGAGTTCGCAGATGCGCTTTCCGGATTCCTGAGTCGCCCCGCGATGCTCAACGAAGCAAAAGCGCGAGCATACGCGCTGGCGCGTGATCAGTTTGGCTGGGCGCCGATTCTGGAGCGCCTCGAGGCGATCTATTCGAATGCCGTTCACTCGCTGAAAGGATCTGAGATCTGATCGGCGCTTCAGTCAGCGCACTCGGGCTGCTTCACCGTCAGGGTGGCCATCCGGGAAGCCTCACAGCGAAATCGCCTCGCGTATACTCATGACATGTGGTGCGATCCTATCGTCGGCTTGCCTCAGCATGAGCCCGTTTGAAATCAAACCGAAGGCGTTTGCGACCGGGCTTGCGTCGTTTGTACCGGGCGTGCGCCGATTCATGGTTCGCGGAACTGGCGGCACGTGTTCGGCCCGCTACTGCTACACCGTCTGGCTTCGCCATCTCGTCAAGGCTGACGCGGCGGGCATCCCGACTGTTCAATCGTGTGTCGCTGAATTGGGTCCAGGAGATTCACTTGGTGTCGGGCTGGCAGCGCTATTGTCCGGCGCTACCGGGTACGTCGCGCTCGATGCCAAGCCGCACGCCAATCCTCAACAGAACCTGACGGTCTTTGAAGAACTGGTCGAGTTGTTCCGCCGGCGGGAGCCGATTCCCGACGACGTCGAATTTCCGCTGGTGCGGCCCAGGTTGCAGGACTACCGATTTCCGTCGCACATTCTTTCGGACGATCGGCTGTCCTCCGCGTTGTGCGCGTCCCGCATCGAAGCCATTCGTGCCGCGATCCTTGGCGCCCAGACGAGCGGTATTCGGCTCGACTACCGCGCGCCGTGGACCGATCCGTCGGTTGTTGTCTCCGGTTCCGTCGATTTTCTTTTCTCGCAGGCGGTACTGGAACACGTGGAGGACCTCGAGCGGACTTACAAGGCCATGCGGGCCTGGGTGAAGCCGAGTGGATTCCTGTCCCATAGCATCGACTTCACATCACACGACACGACGAGATCGTGGAACGGTCATTGGACACTCAACGATCCGGCATGGAAGATAGTGCGCGGCACCAGACCGTACTTCATCAACCGTGAGCCGCTGTCGCGTCATCTTGCACTTCTCTCTAAATACGGCTTCGCGTTGCTGCATGTGGATAAACAGCAAGCTTCCGTGGATCCTGCGTTTCGCCCGGCGCGGCGGTTCCGGGGAATGGATCGCCTTGACGTGTCGACACGTGGTGCGTTCGTCCAGGCGAAGGCCACCTGACACTGGCCCAACGCGCCTCTATTCCATATGCCTCAATTGATGGAGCCCACGACGATCGCCAAATCTCCGGCGCGCGAGAAGTACAACGCGTCTCGGCTCGCGCACTGGGATGGCGTAGCCAAAGACAGCGATCGGCGTGCGACCTGGGGCGGCTACTATCGCCGGCGGCTCGCCCAGGTATATCGCGCATTCGTCGCGCCTGGCTGCCGTGTGCTCGAAGTCGGCAGCGGGTTGGGTGACCTGCTGGCGAATCTCAACGCGACGGAAGCCGTAGGTGTCGATTTCTCACGTGAGATGGTGGACCGTGCCGCGGCCCGTCATCCGGAGATCAGGTTCATCTGCGCCGACGCGCACAGACTGAACCAGGCGGTTGATGGTCATTTTGATTTGATCATTCTTTCCGACCTGGTCAACGATTTGTGGGACGTCCAGGAAGTCCTCGAACAGGTCGCCCGTGTGTCGACGCCGCGCACGCGACTCGTGCTCAACTTCTACAGCCGGCTCTGGGAACCGGTTCTTTCGGTCGCTGACCGGCTCGGTCTGGCGAAGCCAACGCTGCAGCAGAACTGGTTCACCGTTGACGACGTCGTCAATCTCATTCAACTGACTGGGTTCGAGCCGATCAGGCACTCTGAAGAGATCCTGTGGCCGATCGACACGCCAGTGCTCGCACCCCTGGCGAATCGCTATTTAGTAAAGATTTGGCCGTTTCGGTGGCTCGCGCTGACCAACGTCTTGCTGGCGCGACCTCGAGCGCAGGACCGAGGCGGCGCCGCTCCGGTTGTCTCGGTCATCGTGCCGGCACGGAACGAAGCCGGCAATATCCCGCAGGTGTTTGACAGAGTGCCAGAGATGGGCGGAGGTACGGAGATCGTATTCGTCGAAGGGCATTCAAAAGACGACACACTGGCGGCGATTCAGCAAGAGATTGCCGCTCATCCCGAGCGGCGCTGCCTCGCATTACAGCAAACCGGCGTGGGCAAAGGCGACGCCGTACGACTTGGCTTTGCCAAAGCGTCCGGTGACGTCTTGATGATTCTCGACGCGGACTTGACCGTGCCGCCCGAAGACTTGCCGAGATTCTATGAAGCGCTCGCCTCAGGTCACGGCGAATTCATTAACGGTGTGCGGCTCGTCTACCCGCTCGAAGGCGAGGCGATGCGCTTCTTCAACTTCATCGCGAACAAGCTCTTCGGTCTCACTTTTTCCTGGCTGCTCGGTCAGCCGGTCAAAGATACGCTGTGCGGCACGAAGGTACTCTGGAAGTCGGACTACGATCTGATCGCCGCAAATCGTGCTCACTTCGGTGAATTGGATCCCTTTGGAGATTTCGACCTGCTATTCGGCTCGGCGCGCCTGGGTCTCAAGATTGTTGACCTCCCGATTCGGTATCGGGCGCGCACCTATGGAACGACGAACATTCAGCGATGGCGCCACGGTGTTCTGCTGTTCCGGATGGTCCTGCTGGCTGCTCGACGCCTGAAGTTCTGGTGACGACTGCTCTCGCGCCAAGTGGGCAAATCTACTTCCGGATCAAGCGCTCGTTCGGCAATGCCAACAGGTCCAGCCCTCCGCCCGTCGGACACGTTCGAAAAAAATCCTCTTGACTGATCGGCTGGAAGCCGCTGCGCTCGCAAATCGTGTAGTTGTACGATCTGAAAAGTTTCGCGAAGTCATCGAACGTGGGACGCGGTGGCACGAGCAGATACTCGCAGGCCTCGAAGATGACGGCGGGACGAAGTTGGTCGAAACAGCGCGTTCCCCCACTCAATACCGCGAACTCGTGACCGTCAGTATCAATCTTCACGAGAGAGACCGCTGATATGCCGTGCTCCTCGATCAGCGTGTCGAGCGTCAGTTGTCCGCAAGGGGCGGTTTGCTGCACGCCCTTGTGCACCGGATGCTGACGTTCATCATCGCGGCCGCTGACCGGCCAACTGCTGTAAGCGACCAGCTCGGACTCCTTTGCGGTCTCGGCCGCAACAAAGGACTGAATCGTCGTCACTCGCGCCGACACGGCGGGATTCAAAGCGAGGTTTCGGCGCAGCTTCGCCAGAGCAAAATCGGTCGGCTCGACGGCGTAGACGTGTCCTCGCTCGAGGTAGGCCGCAACGGGAAGGGTCAGGGCGCCAATGTTGGCGCCCACGTCGATGAAGATGCCGTCGGGTCGAACGAGCGTCTTGATCGTGCTGAGGATGTCTCGCTCGAACGAGCCGAACAGAAACAAAGAGAGATCAATCCCTTCTCGAATGTCGACGTCGAAGGTCAGCCCATGTCGTCGGATCTGCCTTTGCGTGCGCACGCCAAGACGAACCAGTGTTGTCGAAGCCAGCCGAGCGAGCGTCACCTTGGTCGCGGTCGAGAACGGAGTGAAGGGTATCATCGGTAAAGTACGGCAATGATCGCTACTTGAGTGGTGGCACGACTGGATTTGCCTCGCTCACGCGGAACCAATAGCCTCGTCCCTCTTCGCTCGGAGTCTCCAGGGTCAGTCGCCAGGCGAGCACGTCGCGGCGTGCGAGGACCTCGGGCGGCGCAAGGAACAAGCTTCCTTCAGTGCCATTTGTGTTCGGCGCCGCGACGAAGGCAAAGGCCACCGAAGGAGGCGGAAGATTCAGTTTCTGGTACATCCCGTTGCCCGAGTACTCGAAGGCCTGGATGAAATCCGATCTCCGCATCGATGCAACATCCCTCGGCACAGCTTGATCATCTGGAACGACGATGAAGCCTGCCATGTGTCTGCTGCCGAGAACGACTCGTTCACCGGCATTGGGTTGTACTGTCCTGAATGCTGCAGCGCCAATCGGGTCGAGCCGATGCGCCATACCAGGAGTGACAATCCACAGTGACATAGTCACAAGCAGGCCCGCGAGTGCCAGTCTCGGCGTCCGGTTCTCTGTAGGTACGGCCGAAGCAACCTCTTGACGGGTGGCAAACCCGCATGCAAAGAAAACCGCGACGAACGGGAGGACGCTCGAAAGGATTCGCCAGCCATCAGCGAAGATTACGAGCGGTGCCGACGTAAGAAGCCCGAGCCACATGAACAGCCAGAAAGACAATTCGCTCCGTTCCCGCCGCAGCCACAACGTGATCGCGAGCCCGAAGGCAGCCATGAGGGCCCACGCCTTCCAGGGAAACCAGCGTGGAATGCCTCGCATGGTATAGCCACCGAGCGAGACCTGGACCAGGTTTTCCAGGAACACCCGCTCTCCTTCGATGAGGCGACCGAAGAATATCGACGGCTGGCGACGAAATCCTTCCCACGCTTTCGCATAGAGGTAGTGGGCTTGCTCGGCGCTAAATCCCGCTCCGAGCTTGCGAAGATCGTCGCGATACAGCGACTCACAAACTGTCCAATCGCCTCCGTGCGTCGCGCCGCAGATCACCGATGAAAAGTTCGAGCCCAGGAATCCGGATCCCGAGCCATAGAGGCGAAGAAGGATCACGCTCATCAGCGAGCACCCCAGCAACACTGCTGCGATCGTGACGAGCGCAAATTTGAGGCGCTTTGCATTCCGAGCCTGAGTCCATACCAGCCAGACCGCAAACGCCGGAATCGTGAACATGCTTCCCATCCGGGTCAGCAGTGACAGCGTAGTAGTCAGGAAGCTGACGGCTCCATCAACCAGCGAGCCGTCGCGAAGAAGACGTATCAGAAAAGGTAGGGAGAGGAGCACCCAGAACAGCCCGAGAGGCTCGGTCAGATGGGTCGTCAAGTACGGCCGCACCAGCGCGAGAGCAAGACCAAAGAACGTCATGCCAGCCCACAATCCGCGCCAGTGCATCACCGATCTGGTTGCCGCATAGGTCACCGCGGCGATCGCCAGGGCCTGCAAAAGCAGGAAACGAACATTCGAATAGCCTGCGAGAAACATCATCAGCGCGCGATGCGCTGCGGCCAGCGGTCGCTGTTCCAGGAGTGGTTCCCAATGGCCGGTGATGACCTGCATGAACGTCATGTCGAAATAGCCATGCGCGTCGATGAAGGGAATCAGGCCACCCATCGCACTGGTTTGCAGATCCTCGCGTCTCGCGATCCCGCTCCAAGTTGCTCCCAGCGAGAAAAGAAAAAGGGCCGCGACCACCAACAGGCCGTAACGAGTCCAGCATCGAATGAGCCCGGCTTCATTCTTCTGAAATGCCGATGGTGACAGCCAGGAGAGTGCGGCGCCCACCATAGCGACCAAGACAATCAAATATTGCGCGGTGGGTTCATAGATCGCCAGTTGCCGCGTCCATGGAAGCAACTGGAACACCGCGGTATTCGGAAGGGCGTAACCTTGGCCGAAGCCAATCACAATCGTGACAAGGTAGGTCGCCGTTGCGACGGCAGCGACGCTGAAAAGCGCGAGAGCCCCCGCACTAGCCGACCGCGCCGACAGGGCCGCTTTACGACGGAGGCTCTCAGGATCACGCTGCCACGCTCGAAAGGTCAGAAACGCACTGCTCAAAACGAGTCCGAGCCAACCGAAGCTGTAGATTTTATTCTGGAGCCTCAGTGAATACTCGACGACCGCGGTCGTGCCTGCCTCGTTTATGGTGTCCGGGGGCAGCGAGAACAGGAGCACGTTCCCCCAATGACTGTAACGCCCACCGCCCTGGTTGCGAATTTCCGCATGAAGCGCGTGCGCCGGACCTGCTGGCTGTCCATTGATCCATAGCCTGAGGTTCGATCGAGATGGAGCGTCCGGCGTGTCTCCTGCCGTGGTGAATAGCTGGCGGATCGTGGGATTCTCGCCCAATCCAATGGCGAAGGCGTAAGCAGTTTGAGACGACTCGTTCCTGAACGGTCCGTGAAAGGACTCAGTCGAT
>Ga0075425_100003625_pt1 | contig 15702 bp, 16 predicted proteins | sample SoiMethybrSBSTD4_FD_75300 | JGI IMG/M metagenome (GOLD analysis project Ga0075425, IMG submission 75300) | Bulk soil microbial communities from a Populus tree surrounding site in Tennessee, USA - Soil MetaG P. TD hybrid SBSTD4 | ecosystem: Environmental > Terrestrial > Soil > Tree plantation... | reverse complement strand
TGAGAGAGGATAGAGGAGCCTTTGTTCGGAATAAATGGCGTCCGGTTCGCTGGGCCATCCCTACTAGTCATCTCAGGGACTGTTATCAGTCAATACGACATGTTGCAGGAACTGGTTTATTCCGCACGGTAAACAGGTTTTGTTGACTTTCTTCCCACTGAATGCTGAACTCCACAAGCACGGTGGTTGGTGTAGGCTGAGAGTAGGGGAGGTTGGGGGGCATGTTAATCAAGGTAGTTTCTAAGAAGAGAACAGGAGCTAGCTGCATTGTATGTCCGCTATAGACCAAGGAGCACTGGCGATTCACTATGGCGGTTACCACAATCCAGATTGGAAATAGGCGTTTCGTGCTAGACCGTGATAAAGCTGAAGCGGCGTTCACTGCCAAGCGAGTTATCAACGGACGGAAGACAATGTTTTTTAATATTCTCCCTCTCAAGTACCAATGGGCCTACGATCTCTACAAGAGGATGAAAGCTAACCACTGGGAACCTGAGGATATTCCCATGCAAAAAGATTGCGAACAGTGGGGAGATTTAGCTATTCCAGAGATTGAGCGCTGGATTGTTAAGATGGGTGTTGGCTACTTCTCAGCGGCCGAAGGAATCGTTGGGGATAACATTATGCATGTTGTTCGAGAGTTAGTGACAGCGCCAGAGCTAAAACTGGTTTTAGGGCGCCATGCTCACGAGGAAAATATTCATACTGACTCCTTGGTATATATGATTAGCTCCCTGGGGATCAACGCCCACGAATGCGAAGCGATGTTTGAGGATATCGAGACGATCAAGAAAAAGACGGATTTTGTGGTGAGTAACAGCCATGAAATGCGGCGCAGCTTGGACCTAACAGATCGGACGAACAAACAAGCATTAGCGAAAAACATTTTCCTCTTTGGGCAGTGTGTAGAGGGGACTCAGTTTTTTGGCTTGTTTGGGCTTATTCTTGCCCTTTATCGCAACAATAAGTTTCCAGGCATTGGACAAATGTTCCGCTACACCCTACGTGATGAGTCCAACCACATCGAACTTCTACGCAACCTGCTAATGGACCTTGTAGAAGAAAATCCAGAGATTTGGACAGAAACTTTTCGTTCGGACTTAAGGGCGACTATGGCTGAGGCTGTTCGTCTAGAAAAGCAGTTTATTCAGGACTGCTTACCAGTTCATGTGGTTGGTCTAACAGGTCAAGAATTTAAACTTTATATCGACTACATTGGAGACCGGCGCCTTGTGGAATGTGGGTTGCCTCCACTAAATATACCCATTGCCAATCCATTGCCGTGGATAGCTGAAATGATGGACATTAAAAAGGAGCAGAACTTCTTTGAGGGACGTGTTACCGATTACCAGAAATCCAATGTTCTGGCTACCTCACCTGATAGTGAACTCTAATGCCTTTCTACAGCGCTTCTGCCATATGTCGATTGAAGAGAGAGAGGAGGGAAGGGGAAGAGTCGCGCTGCTTAAGTGACTTGTCCAGTTTTCAAAAGAAGCCTAGTTGCACTTGTCGGGGACTGCTTCATTCCAGAAGATCTTCCAATGAAGACTGCCGTAATGTGGTAGTAAGAAGAAGGGAGTAAGCGGCTAAGTGCGAAGGCGGAGCGGGCAGGTTGAGTAAGACGTATCCTAAAATACCTTCTCCCTTGTCCACGCATAAAGCGAAGGAAGCCCACTGAAGGAAGCCCACTACTATATAACTGTGGGTTGGCGGTACGGCTTAAAGTGCCGAATATCTGCTCGTGGGACGAGTGGAGCATGAACAATATTCCATACATCTGAGGATGACCTTTTTTTCGCTTATCGAAATTGAAATCTGCCCTTCAAGAAGCTACAATGGCCCGCAGAGACAGCTCCCTTCAGAGCCGATCGCCTAGGTTTTGGTAATTGTGCTGTTCCAACTCAACAGGATTGTCTTGCTGTGCCTTGGAACGAGGCGAGTCGAGACTGCTTTTCCAAAAGGCTATTCCTCACTATGAAGAGCCTCCACTTCCAGCATCAAAAAATTGCGGTTACTATTTTCGAACGGTTTTTGACAAAGTAGCAACACCTTGTTGGTCAGGACGTACAAGATATGGTACAAGAAGAGCTAATGCGTGATGGTCACTATGGTGGGATTGCAGAAGGTCACATCCTTTGCCGCATTCAAAGCTCTCGTTTACGATGTGAAAAATCCGGACGAGCCTCCTTTTCTCGCTCACTGGAACAACAGGAACCTCCCATTATCGTCCATACTATGACAGGCCAAAGTGTCCTTTGGGATGGGAGTGACCTAGAAAACCGTATCCAGTTTGCCTCAGTTGGTCTGGATCTTTGTCTGAATAGTACACAGATTGTAAGTGAGTTGCGTCGCTCCATTGGAACAGAGGTTTCTGAAGACGTCCTCAGAAAAACTGTCATTTTAAATGCAAAGACCCTAATCGAGCGTGATGCCGATTTCTCCAGGTTTGCAGGTCGTATTCTACTTTCCTACATCTATGAAGAGGTACTTGACTGGCACGTGCGCGATGGCATCGAAGGCCTAAAGGTGGCACACTGCAAAGCCTTCAGCAAATATTTGGAGCGGGCAATCGCTATTGAGCGTTTAACTCCGAGACTACTCTCTTATGATTTAGGCCTTCTAGCCAATGCATTGGATCCTTCCGCAGATTTGGACTTTGACTACCTCGGGATGCAAACCCTCTATGACCGCTACCTTATAGTAGACAAAACTGTAAAGCCGATCCGCCGCCTTGAAACCCCTCAATTTTTCTGGATGAGAGTAGCCATGGGTATTTTTCTAGAGGATTTTGGGGATCGTACTGCCCTTGCTCTCCAATTGTACTACCTCTACAAAAACAGGCGATTTTGCTCCTCCACGCCCACGTTGTTTAATTCTGGCACCTTACGTAGCCAGCTTTCCTCATGTTATCTCTATAAAGTGGATGATAGCATCGAGTCCATCATGCAGCGGGGCATCGCAGATAATGCCTATCTCGCAAAGTGGGCTGGAGGGCTGGGGGGATCATGGACGGCAGTGCGTGGTACTGGTAGTCACATTAAAGGAACCAACGGGGAAAGCCAGGGAGTGATCCCGTTTTTAAAACTACACAACGACCAGTTGGTAGCTGTTAACCAAGGTGGGAAACGTAAGGGATCTGGCTGTGCTTATTTGGAAACGTGGCATAGCGACATTTTCGACTTCCTCAAGCTGCGTGTTAACACGGGTGATGAGAGGCGGCGTACCCATGACATGAACACAGCGAATTGGATTCCGGATCTCTTTATGAAGCGCATGGAAGCACGGCAAAACTGGATGCTTTTTCGTTCCAATGAGGTCCGTGATCTTCACGGACTTTATGGGCGGTTGTTCGAAGAACGCTATCAATATTACGAGATCCTTGCGCGTCAAGGTCAGATCTTCGGACAAGAAGTACCCGCAATTGATTTGTGGAAGGAAATGCTCAGAATGGTCTTTGAGACAGGTCATCCCTGGATAACTTTTAAGGATCCTTGTAATATTTGCTCACCGCAGGACCATGTGGGTGTAGTCTATTCTTCGAACCTCTGTACGGAGATTACGCTTAACACTAGTGAAGAAGAGACAGCAGTCTGCAATCTTGGATCCATTGTTTTAGATAGCCATCTTCTTGATGATGGCAGCATTGACCATGCAATGCTGAGAGATACTATTCGGACTGCTGTACGTGCACTGGACAACGTTATTGACATCAATTTTTATCCAATTGAGGCTGCTAGAAGAAGCAGTTTACGCCATCGCCCTATCGGTCTAGGCGTGATGGGATTGCAAAATGCTCTACACAAGCGTGGGATTGGTTTTGCCTCGCAGGAAGCTGTAGAGTTCAATGATGAATTTATGGAAGTGATTGCGTTTTATGCTTATAGTGCCTCTAGTGATCTCGCAGCTGAACGGGGGACTTATAAAAGTTATGTAGGTTCCAAATGGGAGCGCGGCCTTCTCCCCCAGGATACCATTACTCTTCTGGAACAGGAAAGGGGGAGATCTATAGAAGTTCCAAGAGACTGCGGTAAGATGGATTGGAAAATCGTACGCGAGAAGATTCGTAAACAGGGAATGCGCAACTCGAATGTGCTTGCTATCGCCCCCACTGCGACTATCTCCAATATCATGGGGACCACTCCGTGTATTGAGCCAAATTTTCGCAACCTTTACGTGAAGAGCAATCTGGGTGGTGATTTTGTCGTACTGAACAGGGAGCTTGTTCTAGATCTGAAGGCGGAAGGACTGTGGGACTCGGAGATGCTCGACCAGCTCAAATACTTTAACGGTGAACTTAAAGACATTCCAAATATTCCAGAATCCCTTAAGGAGAAGCACCTTACGGTGTTTTCTATCGATTTTAATTATATTGTCGATGCTGCCGCACGCCGCCAGAGGTGGATTGATCAATCTCAATCTGTGACCCTTTTTCTGGCAGATCCGGACATGAAAACCCTTAGTCATATGTACCGTGCGGCTTGGAGAAAGGGACTGAAAACGACTTATTATCTTCGCATACTGAGTGCCTCTGATGTTGAAAAAATTACTCTCTCTGAATCGAAGAAAAAGGTCCGCGGTACAGTCGCCAAAATGGCCGCAAGCTCAGCAACTTGTTCTCTAGAGACTCCCCAGATTAGCTTCGAATGTGAGGCTTGCCAGTAATGTTTAGCAAAACTTCCTAGATGCTTGCTAAGCTCGTGTATGACATAAGTTTTTTTGCCGAGGGAAGATCTTTTCTTCTTCTAGCAACAGTTTTATGTGTGGGCCGCAGTGTTCTCCTTGCTGGGTTGCGATTCCTTTGGAGAAGAGTTTACAAGGAGGTGAATTATGCAAGTTCCAGACGTCACACCCCCTCTGCTGCTAAGAAATGAACGTGGGAACGCCGCCTCCTTGGGAGATTTGCTTTCTAGCTCGTCATGGATTCCAAAGCATATCTTGCTGCGCCTAGAAGAGCGGTTTGATCATTTAGGATGATCTTGATTGGCATCGCCTTCATTAGAGGACCCATCCTTCCCTTATCCGCAAATGCGTGAAGAAAGACGGAGCTTTTTATGTATTCGGCGTTTCGTACAGGAATGCCGCCCCCTAGGTAGACTCCACCTGTGGCCATAACTTTTAGGGCCAAATTGCCAGCTTCTGCACCCAAACATCCTACAAAGATTTCCATGGTTTGTACGCAAACAGGACACGTTCCTGCGTGAGCATACTTAGAGACGACGTAGGCAGCGTCTTGAAAGGCAACATGTTGCTCAGCCATTTCTTCTATCACTTTTGGTGAGGGCTCTATACGGCCTGTACTCTGCAAAAAATTGAAGATGTTCTGGATACCTTGACCACTAATGATGCGCTCATAGCTGACATGTCCAAATTGGCGTGTAAGATAGCGCAAGAGGGCGATTTCCAGATCGCTGCGAGGGGAGAAATCTGCATGCCCCCCCTCACAGGCCCAAACTTGATGGCGTTTTCCATCCCAATAAATGCCAGCCTCGCCCAGCCCCGTTCCAGGGGAGATGACACAACGGTTGCTAGCATTTAATTCAAGATTTCCTTCCTGAATAGTCAGAAAATCAGAGAGCTTCAGTTCTGTGATTCCGTGTGCATTTGCAGCTAGGTCATTGATAAGGTGTACCGATGGAATGGAAAACTCCTCTGCGATTTCCTGGCTGTGAATGCTCCAGGGTAGATTGCTCAACTTTACCTCATCCTTGCGGACAGGTCCAGGAACCCCGAAGCATGCCGCCTGAATGGGGAAGGTCTCTCTAAAAAGAAATCCTCGCAAGATTGTATTTAGACGCGGATAGGAAGCGCTTGGATATCGGCGGGTTCTCAGTAGCACTAGGTGCTTTCCTGTTTTATTATAGTCTACACTAAAGAGGGCAATGATACATTTTGTGCCGCCAATATCTCCTGCCAGAATGTATTCTGATCGATGAGGAGGCATGAAGAGGGTGGTGTGGCAAGGTCTTGCTTTGTTAGGGCAGAGGCAGACACAATGCCATTGATATCCAGAGTTGGCAACAAGGATGATAGGATAGGTAAGCCACACTTCAGAAATTAATTAAACCACCGCTTGAGAGCGTCTCTTCCTGACAAGGAAGAGGGAGCTTGTTGCGGATATCAACTTAGCATTAACAAATTCCTTCTGGATATCTTTTGAAAGAGTGATAGGATGCCCTGTACCTCTTTATGCAAAGAAAAAGTGCTTTCTCTCGTCGGATTCCAGACCTCGTAACGGAGGAGCTTGTTGCCGCCCTCCTTAAGGGGAATGGCACCTTCGAATTCAAACATTTATTTGATATCGTCCATGAGAGGTTACGTGCTCGAAATGCTGCAAGTGGAGGTGAAGAGATGTTACGCTTGCGAGCTTACGAAAAGCTTCAGAATCTTGTCTCCCGCGGCATGGTCAAAAAAAGCGGCAGGAAGTATAAGGGGCTAGCCGCTTTAGCCAAGGCATCGGCCGTAGCGGCAGACGTTCCCCCGCTAGCTATCAAGTAGATACTCTCTTTCCTCTAGGAGGTATCAACGGCCCTCTAATCCTATCCGGTTTGGTAAAACCCGCGCCCCAGCCAAACATCCCTCCTATCTTTTTCCATAAAGCCCCTGTGTTCCAATAGACGGCAAGCAACGAGGGTGAGAATCTAGAAGAGGAAGCAACCAGAAGAAGTAGTGGGGGGTGAAGGGAGGAGAGGGCCTTCCTTGGCTGGTATGCAGGAAAACAGGCCATGCTCACCTTCTAGAACCTGGATGATGATTTGTGCAATGGAAGACAGAAGAGAAATTCGAGTGGTGTTGCGCGGCGAGAATCTCTAGGAGGAATTGGCGAGCGTAGCACGGGATACTATGCTTTCCCAAAGCTCCTTCTGATGAAAAGTGTCAATGCTTTGGCGTACGGAATCCAGAAACGCGTTTGGTGTAGAGGCATAAAAGATAAATCCATACCCTGTGTTGCTAATCTCTTCGTACTCCTGTACTAGCCCACGGAGGCCTTGAGCATGGGCAACTGGAATGACTCCGCAGCCTAATGCTTGTGTTAGGAAAGAATCACCTGGCTTTATGGATGTGGGCGCCAGGAGAACATGAGACCCTCTGAGGACACGACCAACCCACGAGCCATCGCACTCCTGCAAGTAGGAGAATTTGGAGACATATCTGCAAGCAAAAAATCTGAGTATGGATCCATTTTTGTCCAGGGCGTTTCCCAGTACAATAAGGCGTACGTCTTCGGCAAGCAATCGGTCTAGAATGGGTAGCAAAATGTCCGTCCAATCTCCCTTTACCATTTGACTGATCAAGCCAAAGACAGGTCCTTGAGGAGATGGGGCAAGCCGAAGTGAGGAAAGAAGCCTGACCATGTACAAGAGCTTATCCCTCCTTACTGCCATACTACCCCGTATCTTCAGCGACAATGACTGACTCTCGTTAGAATTCTGGGCTGTGTGTATCCATCCCTCTCTGCTGAATGTCTCTGGGCGTACCAAGAGTCTCTTCGGGGAACGATATCCCCTTTCTTTGGGTAGTGCCAGAACCACTGACCTTTTAATACAAGGAGAGAGTACGCGCTCTTAGAAGATACAAAGACAACACCTGCTTTAATAAAAGCAGGAGGCATTCCGCATGGACAGCTCCGACGAGAGAGTTTTTATATTCCGACGAGCGAAAGTCCACAATCCCCGTAACCTCACCTGAACCACAAAGCACGCGGAGGAGTTTTCCTCCCGCCTTCGGCGGAACTTCTCTCCATAAACATAAAGGCCTACGACGGGCCCCATAATATAACCCCCCCCTCCACTTACTCCTTCTTTTTCTCCACCTTACCCTTTCCCCGCTATTGCACAAGCAATTATGTCCTACCAGGGGGCGAACGACGTCGCAGCAATTAGAAATTGCCGATGACTGTTCTTAGTGATGCCATAGTATAATGGCGGTTCGCTCTAGAAATAAATTCTACCGGAATGCCTGCAGGGCAAACGGCCTCGCATTCATAAAAATTGGAGCACCCTCCAAATCCCTCAGCATCCGTGGCGTGTATCATGTTGAGAACACGCTGCTGAGCTTCCAACTTCCCCTGCGGCAGGAGCTCTAGATGCGTCACTTTCGCAGCGACAAAGAGCGTAGCGGAACCATTTGGGCAAGCAGCTACACAGGCTCCGCAGCCGATGCACGCTGCAGCATCCATAGCTAACTCAGCGGTAGCCTTTGGAATAGGACAAGCATTTGCATCTGAGGCAGAACCGGATCGTCCGCTAATAAAGCCGCCTGCTTGGATTATACGATCAAACGCAGAACGGTCGACAGAAAGATCACAGAGAACGGGAAATGAACTAGCGCGAAAGGGTTCGACGTAGATAGTTGAACCATTGGAAAATTTCCGCATGTAAAGCTGGCAAGTGGTCTCACCACCTGCATAGCCACAGCCATGCGGAATGCCATTGATTGTCAGACCACATGCCCCACAAATCCCCTCCCGGCAATCATGATCAAACTGGATAGGAACTTCCTTCTTGGAAGTAAGTTCTTCGTTGACGATGTCTAGCATTTCCAGAAACGAAGCCTCAGATGGGATATTCCTTGCTTCATAGTCTACCATTCTCCCAGGTGCTCTTGGACCAGCTTGTCTCCAAACTTTAAGATGGAAATTCATGGGTGCAGCGGCAACTTTATTTGTAACTCCGTGTAGTAGGCTGGATGGATTCGTACGCGAGATGCTCTTTTATGAGAGAAGGAGCAACGTGTTCCCCATTAAAATTCCACGCTGCTACATAGGAATAATTTTCATCGTCGCGGAGGGCTTCTCCCTCATCTGTTTGGTGCTCTATACGGAAATGCCCCCCGCAGGACTCCTCTCGATGGAGAGCATCACGGCAAAGAAGCTCGCCAAACTCCAAAAAATCAGCCACGCGGCCAGCTTTCTCCAAAGACTGATTAAACTCCTCCCCACTACCTGGAACACTGGCATTCTTCCAGAACTCTTCGCGGATCTTAGGAATCTCCTCAAGGGCCCTCTCCAGGCTTTCTCGGCTGCGAGCCATACCACAGTTGTCCCATAAAAGCAATCCTAACTCACGGTGAAGGGAGTCTGTCGAGCGGTTGCCACGGATGGAAAGCAGTTGCGCGGTACGGGCACTTACCTTGTGTTCTGCACTACGAAAGGCGGGATGGTCGGGGGAAGGTCGCCGAACTCCCAATTGAGTGACAAGATAGGCCGTAAGAGTGTAAGGAATGATAAAATAGCCGTCTGCAAGCCCCTGCATAAGGGCGCTGGCTCCAAGCCGATTAGCGCCATGATCAGAGAAATTAGCTTCCCCTAAAACATAAAGACCAGGAATATTACTCATCAGATTGTAATCTACCCAAAGCCCACCCATAGTGTAATGGGCTGCTGGATAAATGCGCATCGGGGACTCATAAGCATCTTCCCCAGTAATGTTGTTATAAATTTTGAAAAGGTTACCGTAGCGTTCTTCAATCACAGAGCGCCCCAGTCTTCTCATAGCGTCAATGAAGTCAAGATAAACGCCGCGCCCCCCCGGGCCAACTCCACGTTCCTCATCGCAAACTTCCTTCGCACTACGGGAGGCGATGTCACGTGGGGCCAGGTTGCCATAGCTAGGGTATTTACGCTCAAGATAGTAGTCCCTTCCAATTTCTGGAATACCCTCTGGAGTCTTAAAACAATCTTCTTTGTTTTTTGGTACCCAAACTCGACCATCATTACGCAACGATTCAGACATGAGTGTAAGTTTAGATTGATAATCTCCGCTGGCAGGGATGCAGGTGGGATGGATTTGAGTATAACAAGGATTAGCAAACAAGGCACCTTGCTTGTAAGCTCTATATGTGGCGGTCACATTGCAACCCTTCGCGTTTGTTGAAAGGTAGAAAATATTGCTGTATCCACCAGTGCAGAGAAGTACAACGTCAGCCGCATGACTATCAACTCTACCAGTCACGAGGTCGCGTACAATAATGCCCTTGGCATGTCCCCGCACCAGAACTAGGTCGAGCATTTCTGTACGTGGAAACATCTTGACTTGTCCCAAGGCAACTTGGCGCTGTAGCGCTTGGTAAGCACCTAACAGAAGCTGCTGCCCAGTCTGTCCGCGGGCATAAAAGGTCCTAGAGACCTGAGCTCCTCCGAAAGAGCGATTGGCCAAAAGTCCGCTGTACTCGCGTGCAAAAGGAACCCCCTGTGCAACACACTGATCGATGATAAAGGTACTCACCTCAGCGAGACGATATACATTGGCTTCCCGTGATCGGAAATCCCCGCCCTTGATAGTGTCATGAAAAAGACGAAAAACGCTATCGCCGTCGTTTTGATAGTTTTTTGCGGCGTTGATCCCCCCCTGGGCTGCGACACTATGAGCACGTCGTGGACTATCTTGATAGCAAAAACACTCCACCTGGTATCCCTGTTCGCCCAATGTTGCTGCCGCTGAAGCTCCAGCCAAACCACTGCCTACCACCAGTATCTTAAACTTGCGTTTATTGGCAGGGCTTATTAAGCCTGTGCTATCCTTGAACAGAGTCCATTTCTCTCCAAGGGGTCCTCTGGGGATTTTTGGGTCCAGCGTCATCTTATGAAATCACTGCCTAGCCCAAAAAATAGAATGGAAATAGGAATAGAGACATAGCCTGCAAAAAGCATCCATGCAATAAAATGGCCGGTAACACAAAAGACTGGCTGAAACTTTCGGTTGGAAATACCTAATGTCTGGAAAAGGCTGCCGACACCGTGACTTAGATGAAAGGAGAGCAAGAGAAGCCCAAGGATGTATAATCCTGAAATAAAAGGATTTTGAAATCCATGAGCAATCATGCTGAAGATATCATGTTCTCCATCAGAAGTTTTCAAATGCGCATACGCAGGTTGCACAATCCCCCAAGTGAAGTGACAAAGATGGAACAAGATAAAGATAAGGACACTGATCCCACTCAGCCTTACTGTGCGGTTAAAGAGATTCGTTTGAATATGTGTGCGAAAAACATTCTTCTTAAGAGTGGCCTTTGCAGCTTCTCTCCACAAAACTGCAGTAAAGTAAATATGAAAAAAGCCCGCTACTAAAAGAATGATCCGTATCCCCCAGAGGATGGGCCAAAAATCTCGTAAGTGTTTCCCATAGCTGTTAGTCCAACCAGGCCCCATGTACACAGTCAAGTTCCCAGATAAATGCCCAAACAGAAAAGACAGAAGAATAATTCCAGTGAGAGCAACGACGGTTTTCCTCCCCACAGAAGAATGTATCCAAGCAGAGGAACCCGATGAGGAGGAGCTTCCCTGCAAGGTGGTCCATATTGGAAGAGACGGCATGCTAGGTGTTCTGTTACCCTCCCCAAAGGGAATATTCAATACTTCTTTAATATTCAATATTTCTCTCGGAAATCCCTTGTGCTTATGATCCTGGAAGACGGCTCATTGAGTTGAGGGCTTGTTCATGGACAGCGCTTTTAGGTATCTCCCATGTAAACTAGATAAGAAATAAGGAAAATGAGGAAATATGGCCTAGACATGTCTACCATTGCGCTTAGTGTCTGCATGCTTCTTCCCCTCCTAGGGAACACGGCTGGGGATACAGCGTTTGAAGAAGTTCAGGCGTTGACGATGGGGGGATACGACCCTACTGTAGCAGGAAAGGTTTACGGGATTCGTGGTAAGCATATGTCTCCAAACCCAGCCTCATGGACTCTCTTGCTTAAGGAGCTAAATCTGGGCCTGGACAAAAAGCGCGCGAGAACACTAGTACTGTTTCTGGAGGAAAAGTGTTCCCAGAACGAACGCTGCCTCTGCTTGAACTTGAAAAAAGGGATAATGGGATTGATACCTTCCCTGGATATAGGAACTTTGAGAATCGATCCTGGCCATGCGCTACAAATCACAAACGTTCAAGCGGCAAAACAGCAGGTAGGATTGCATCGGGTGAATTACAGACCAGGAAGGTCGGGTGGCAATGAAGTGGTTTGGAAACTCAAGCTCCTTGAGCATACAGGAACAGTTGTTGGGTACTTGTTTTTATCGGCGAAGGACGGCTCCATTCTACCACCTCCGGTAATGGAACTTAGCAGGCATATTTCTTCTCGATCAAAGAATAAGTGGATAACGGAGGGCGGATTGGTTGGGCACATAAAGTCCACCGCTCTTGCTCTTGTGCACAAAGCGCCGAGTTCTACCAGACAAATAGCAGATAGAACTAAAGTGTCCGAGAGTGGGTTGCAGAAAAACGGACTATTGGAGTACATTGAGAAGACGCGGTACTTCCCTAATTCCTTAAAAAATAGAATAGGGAGCGCTAAGTGCTAGTCCATATGCATACGGTCCTCGTCTTTACTCTAGTTGGTTTTTTACTTTTGTCAGCGGAAGTACTTTTTCCCAGCATGATGCTGGGAGCGCTTGGATTTATGGCGTTCCTTACGGCGATAATACTTGGATACACAGAATATGGCCTCACTTGGGGAAGCTGGATTTTCGCCGGAATAGGGATGCTTTGTTCGTTGGGATTTCTTCTTTGGTTGAGAGTCATTACGTATTCCTCAATTGGAAAGTATATTGCCAACCGAGAGTCCCTTCCATCTTCCCCGGCAGGCAGTCCTCGCATGATAGGAGTCCATGGCGTGGCTCTCTCTGCATTACGTCCCACCGGTATTGCTTTTGTCGATGGGAAACGACGAGACGTTATAAGCGACGGATCCTTTATTGCCGCTGGCTCATCCATTACGGTAATCGCTGAGGACGGACAAAAGCTGGTTGTACAGGCTTCAAGCTATGGGTAGACTTGCAAATCACATACAAATGTGGGAAATGTGGGCTTATAATCAGGGTTGATAGTGAAAACAAATGAATATTTCTTCCTACTTCTTTTCTACCTTTCTAGTGACAATAATCGTCCTGGCACTGTTATTTTCCCTTGTTCTCGCTAATTTTTTTGGGGTTTGGTTACGCGCTAAAATTGCAGACGCTCCGGTCCCTTTTTCCAAGCTTATTGGAATGAGGTTGAGACGAGTGCCGGTGGGACTTATCGTGGACAACCGTATCACGGCTCTCAAAGCTGGTCTGGAGGCAGATACTGATTTGCTGGAAGCGCACTATCTAGCAGGTGGTAACGTAACTCATATCGTACTCGCTCTCGTTGCTGCAGATAAAGCTAGTATTACTCTAAGTTTTAACCGCGCTTGTGCCATCGATCTTGCCATAAAGGGAACTAGCAAAACTGTACTGGAAGCTGTACGCACTAGCATCAATCCAAAGGTGATTGATTGTCCCACCCCTTCTACTGGGAAGGCGACTATTGATGCTGTTGCATGTGACGGTATTGGAGTAAAGGTACGTGCGCGGGTAACGGTACGTTCCAATCTTGATCGTTTTGTAGGTGGAGCCACTGAAGAAACTATCATTGCACGTGTAGGCGAGGGTATCGTTACAGCTATTGGTTCTTCCCCGTCCTACAAAGATGTCTTAGAAAATCCCGACCGTATTTCTAAGGTAGTCCTGGAAAAAGGGTTGGATAGCGGCACCGCGTTCGAGATTCTATCAGTAGATATTGCTGATGTAGATGTTGGTGAAAACGTCGGAGCAAAGCTGCAGGTAAAACAGGCAGAAGCAGACAAGGTAGTCGCCCAGGCGAAGGCGGAGATGCGTCGAGCAGCAGCAGTTGCCTCCGAACAAGAAATGAAGGCAAAGACACAGGAAATGCAGGCCAAGGTAGTAGAGGCTGAGGCTCAAGTACCACAAGCGATAGCGGAAGCCTTTCGAAGTGGCAATTTGGGAGTTTTCGATTACTTGCGCATGAAGAATTTACAGTCAGATACCCACATGCGAGAAACTATCGCAGAAAGTCCTCGGTCGGAATGGAACAAGCAGTGAGAGCAGCGCTTTTGTCCGTTGACCTGAAGCAAATCCTGCTGCTGGTCACGCCTTTCCTCATCATTGTAATGCTTTTTAGAAAAAGATCCCAACCCAGCGATATCCGAGAAAAGACGGTAGAGCCTTCGCAGATCACTACGGATAGGTCTCGAAAGAAGTTAATGGAAGCATTGGGTCTACCAGACAGTGTAATGCCACCAGGTCCTCTATCAAAAAAAAGGGTTCCTCCGTCTGAAAAATTGCCCTTAGCGTCACAACAGCTTCTGTCCAAAAAATCTGAGGGATGTATGGACTCTGTAGCCTCTCCTATTGAGGAGAAGGCAGCCTCGCAAGTTGGACAGCAGCCTTCGCCATTTCAGGCGTTCGATCCGGCATCCTTACGGCATGCTATCGTCGCGCGAGAGGTACTTAATCCACCAAAAGCCTTGCAGTAGAGGGGACTGCGGTGGCTAACTCTCGTTAGGCTAGAGCTTGTTTTATCCGCAGAGGAACGCCTTCGTTGCACACCATACTTTTTGGGCCCTGTTTAGCGCATAATGTTTTGTTAGGGACTGGAATCCATCTGCTTCCATTAGGGAAAGTAGCGCCTCGTAGGAAAAACGCATGATTTCGGCTGGGAGGAGGTTTTTGCGGTCTGATCGAGGGAGAACCATTTTCACCTCGTCGAAAAGCTTGCGGATGCTTTGACTTTCGAACTTCATAAGTTCGTTAAACCTAGGTTCACACTCTCGGCGAAGAAGAGCCTGACGAGTAATCTGAAAATGTTGAAGGTCTTCCTCGGGGATATAAACTCGACCAAGTTGAGCATCTTTGCCAAGATCGCGTAGGATGTGTGTTAATTGGAGTGCTAATCCAAGCATTTCGGCATAGGTACAGCTTTGTGGGTCTTTACATTCAAAGATCTGGATGCTGATAAGTCCTACCGTACTTGCTACACGCCAGCAATATTGACGGAGCTCCGAAAGGGTTTGGTATAAAACTGGACGGAGATCAGAGGAAACTCCATGGATAATTTCTAAAAAAAGGGCCGGATTCAACGATCGACGGGAGATGAGGTCGGATAGTTCGCTGGGAAGTGAGGAGTAATCACGTGAAACAAAGGCATCAGCCCAGTTCCCTAGCATACGGGACTTCTCTTCTGTTGACAGACTAGGACTATCCGCAATATCGTCCGCTAACCGGCAGAATTTATAAAGTGTACGGATGTCGGCTGACTTTTGTCCCCGCAAGAGTGAGAGGGCGAACGCGAGGTTTGATACCTTCCCAGCAGGAGTGATCCCGGACATCGTAAAAGCCATAGGAAATAAGCAGATAAACTTATTTAGTCTCAATGAATCATCAGGAGGCTGGATTCTCTTTCGTTACTTCTTATGTTGGGAGTATAAGCTTTCCTGAGCAAAGGATTTCGCTTGGGATCCGACAGATTCAGGAATTCCCTATCTTTCCCCTGTAAAGAGAAAGGGGCATTTTTGGGGGATGACTTTGGCCAATCGGATTACTTTAGTTAGAATTCTTCTCATACCGGTTTTTGCCTTTTTGGCTATCCGTTATGGTGTGAGTATAGTAGAGGAGCATCCCAAGGAGTGGCGGCGCTTAATAGCAAGTGGAATTTTTCTTCTAGCCTGTGCTACTGATGCTTTAGATGGCTGGGCGGCCAGACGGTTCGGAGGGTGTACCAGACTAGGAAGTATTCTAGATCCCATTGCAGATAAGGGGCTTTTACTTACAGCAATTTTAACTCTCAGCCTTAGTAAATGGCCTATAGTGCTACCATTATGGTTTACACTGCTAGTTGTCGCTCACGATTTAGTGCTATTCCTCGGTTGCAGTTTGCTGTTTTATGC
>Ga0075425_100003624_pt1 | contig 15703 bp, 12 predicted proteins | sample SoiMethybrSBSTD4_FD_75300 | JGI IMG/M metagenome (GOLD analysis project Ga0075425, IMG submission 75300) | Bulk soil microbial communities from a Populus tree surrounding site in Tennessee, USA - Soil MetaG P. TD hybrid SBSTD4 | ecosystem: Environmental > Terrestrial > Soil > Tree plantation... | reverse complement strand
TCTCCTCAAAGACCTTCACGACGCTGGAGACAATGACCAACGCCCACACGGCCCGCGACTGGTCGCTGGCGGGGCTTGGAGGCGACGAAGCTTCAGTCGCAAAGCACTTTGTCGCCGTGTCAACGAACGCAAAAGAGGTCGCGAAGTTCGGTATCGATACCGCCAATATGTTCGAGTTCTGGGATTGGGTGGGCGGTCGTTATTCGATGGATTCTGCGATCGGGCTTTCGACGATGCTCGCTATTGGCCCCGGTAACTTTCGCGCTATGTTGGATGGTTTCCGTCAGATGGATGAGCATTTCCGCACGACACCTTTCGAGCGCAACCTTCCGGTGCTGATGGGTCTGCTGGCGGTCTGGTACAACGACTTCTTCGGCGCCCAGACTGTCGCGGTGCTGCCCTATGAACAATACTTGAAACGCTTCCCGGCATATCTGCAGCAGTTGACGATGGAGAGCAACGGCAAGCATGTCACAGTTGATGGAACCCAAGTCACATGCGAAACCGGTCCAATCTACTGGGGCGAGCCAGGCACGAACGGTCAACATTCGTTCTATCAGTTGATTCATCAGGGAACGAGACTGATTCCGTGTGACTTCATCGCTTTTGCCAAATCACTCAATCCTATTGGCCGGCATCACGATATGCTGCTGGCGAATGTGTTCGCGCAGACGGAGGCTCTTGCATTCGGCAAGACTCCCGAACAAGTGAAGGCCGAGGGCACGCCGGACTGGCTGGTGCCGCATCGAGTCTTCGAAGGCAACCGGCCGTCGAACACAATCTTTGCGGATCGGCTGACGCCTGAAGTTTTGGGTAAGCTCATCGCGCTTTATGAGCACTCCGTCTTTACTCAGGGAGTAATTTGGAATATCGACTCGTTCGATCAGTGGGGCGTGGAGCTCGGCAAGGTGCTGGCTCAGCGGATTGTCCCGGAGCTCGAGAGTGCGGAGGAACCGAAGCTCGATCACGATAGTTCTACTAACAATCTGATCCGACGCTATCGGAAGATGAAAGCAGAATGATCATTAAGAGGTTTTCTGTAAGGTGAAGTACGGCTCGTAACTTCTGTTGCCCTCGAGCGAGGGATATACAACCTTTGAGACTACTACAAGACTACACGCTCGCAATCAGATATAGAGCAGTTGATTCTTAATCTCATCTAAGCTGACAGCGTTCAGTATTGCCAACAGTCGCTCGGCAATTTCGTACGGAGAGCGACGGACTGCGATGATGATGCCGTAATGTTCCTCGCCAACACCAAAATACTCCTTAGCAAGTAGTTCGAAGTCTGCGCGGTTGTGTGTGAGAAGCGTGCGTTGTAGGCCAATAGCGGATGCTAATTGTTCCCTGTCACTCGAACCGAGATTCCCGGCTTCTTGTGTGGTATGACTGCAAAGCCTCTGGCTCTGATTAGGTCAGCAACCAGTATGTCAACATCCTCATCGAGGTACAGTTCTAAGAAGAGACCCTTCATTACCTCTTCACGATCGGATCAATCTTGTCCTCGGGTATATGATTGCGTTCGATGTAAGTGTTTATCTCTTGTGGGTGATCGCTGTAGTAGCTCAGGGCGTCGAACACCTGCGCAAGAGCTAGGTGTGGAAGCCGATATGGAATTTCCTCTGGAGCAACACCAAGGCGATACATCTCAATGATTGCTCGCACCGGTGTTCGAGTCCCTTGGATGATTGGTTCACCGTTCAGAATCTGGTCATCGGTCACTACGTAAAGATGTTCGGTAGCTGTCGTCATCGTAATCCCCAGCTCTTTTCTAACATCATATACGACAGAACGGGAGGCGTAACAATCTGCTCTGCAATATAACTGTATCGGCAACTTATTATATTCTCGACCTGACTGGACTCGCCGTGCCCCTCCGGTCGGTCGATCTTAATTTGATGCGCGCGCTTCTGCTGCTAAGGTTATCCCTGTTATGGACACGCGATTCCTCTCAAACGAGTTTCCTCTTTCCTCGAAATACAATCCCGACTGGTTGATTGCGTCGGTGAGCGGTGGCGCAAATTCTCTGTGGCTGACTGAATGGCTCGCCAAAGCGCTCGACTTGCGACCAGGGATGCGGGTTCTCGACCTCGGATGTGGGAGGGCGGCTTCGTCGATCTTTCTCAGACGCGAATTTGGCGCCAGCGTCTGGGCGACTGATCTATGGTTTAATGTTTCTGAGAATGCTCGTCGCATAAGTGATGCCGGCGTCGAAGATGGTGTCTTTCCGATCCATGCCGACGCCAGAGCTCTTCCGTTTGCCGATGGATTCTTTGACGCGATCGTCTCAATCGATTCCTTTTCTTACTACGGAACCGATGATTTGTACTTGAACTACATCGCGAGATTCTTAAAGCCCGGTGGAGTGATTGGAATTGCCGGCGCGGGTCTGATGAAGGAAATCGAAGGCGCGCCTCCCGACCATCTGCACGACTGGTGGACTCCCGATTTGTGGTGTCTCCATTCAGCGGCCTGGTGGCGCAGACATTGGGAGCGAACTGGGATCTTGAATATTGAAGTCGCTGACGCGATTGTTGATGGCTGGCGGCGATGGCTTGATTGGCACCGCGTCGTGAGCCCGGATAATGAAGTTGAGATCAAGGCGCTGGAGGCAGATGCCGGAAGTTATCTTGGTTACGTTCGTGTCGTTGGTCGACGCATCGCCGAGGTAGAGTTGAGCGATCAAATTATTTCAATTCCTGAGAATTACATCAGCAAGCCGCTGCTTCGCGAAGGATAGTTGGTAGATGTGTGTACCCGTTCCGGCGTGCTTGTAGGTCGTCGAATCATTGGCCTAATCTAAGCGATGACATCCGGCCGGCAACACGAGCCTGGCATACCTGAGGCGGTTAAACACGAGGCTTTCAAATGAGTGAGATCAGTAGAAGAAAGTTTTTGGAATTAGCCGCGTCCTTTGGCGCGGTTCTGGCATGGAGCGGTCCATCAATCGGTTCGTCCGGTAGATGGACCGAACGAACGGATGCCTACCCTCAAGGCGTTGCTTCAGCCGACCCGCACCCGGACAGCGTCATGCTGTGGACTCGCCGGCCTCCGCTCGACGGGAAGGCCGCCAGACAATTGTCAGTCGAGATCTCAGAGGACTCCGACTTTCGAAAGATCATCGCCAAATCTGTAGCGAAGAATACCGCCGACACCGATTGGACTTGTCGTGTCCTTGCCGCCGGTCTGAAACCGAGTCGCGTTTATTGGTATCGGTTCACCGATGAATTTGGATTCGGGAGTCGCGTCGGTCGCACGGCCACTGCGCCTTCGAACACCGATACTCGGCCGGTGCAATTCGCGTTTGTGAGTTGTCAAAACGTACAGCAGGGAGCCTGCAATGCTTATCGTCGAATGATCTTTGAGGACGAACGTCGCGCCGAGGCAGATCGACTCGACTTTGTCCTGCATCTTGGAGATTTCATCTACGAGATCGTCTGGTATCCGGAAGATCGACCGCAGGGAATGTACAGCCGGCGACTCCGCGACGTCGTTCGGTACAAATCGGGTGAAAAGGTTAGCGACTTTCATATACCGACGACCGTAGAAGACTATCGATCGGTCTACCGCGCGTATCTGCTCGATCCCGATCTGCAGGACGCGCGGGCGCGATGGCCATTCATCTGTATGTGGGACAATCACGAATTTTCGTGGAAAGGCTGGCAGAGTCAGGAGAATTTCAGCGGAGTGCGTCCGGCTCAGACGCGCAAAGTTGCAGCCGCGCAGGCGTGGTTCGAGTATCAGCCAGCTCGAGTAATAAAAGCTACAAGCGCGGGAGTCGATCGTTACGACCCGCCAAAGGTTTCTGATAAAGCGTTAACCGAGTATGACGATCACGGTCTCGGGCTCGAACCCGATAACCTGGCCGCGATCAACAGCCTCAAGCTCTTCCGGACCTTTCGTTACGGCAAGAACGTAGATTTGATTCTCACTGACAACCGCTCGTTTCGTTCGGAGCCGATCGGCGATCAAGCCACTACCGCCCCATTTCAGCCACGTGATTTTCCTTACACGGTGCCTCAGGATGTGATCGAAATTCTGGACGCCGGCCGCACCTGCAACGGAGGCCGGCCACCGGAAACAATTCGCTTCAATGGAAAGGATCTTCCAAACCCAAGAAAATCTGCGCCGCCGCAATCGTTGCTCGGCGTTGCGCAGAAGAAATGGTTTGTAACTCAGCTGCGAGAATCTAAGGCGACCTGGAAGCTTTGGGGCAACTCGGTGGGTATGCTCGATTGGCGTCTCGATTTTCAGAATCTTCCGAAAGAGATCGGTCTAAGCTGGCCCACGACCGGGTATGCATCGATCGGCAGCGATGACTGGTCGGCGTGTTATGTAGAGCGTTCGGAGATACTGAATCTGATTCGACGCGAAGGGATAACCGGTTTGGTGACGGTTGCCGGCGACCGGCATTCTTTCCAGGCGGGTTTGTTATCTGAGTCACTCCCGCCAAAACGATTTGAGCCGGTTGCGGTTGAGTTTGTTACCGGTTCGATATCGGCGCCAACTCTGTTTGAAGGTTCTGAATACAACTTGCCGAAGGATCATCGACTTCGTTCGGTTTATCTCTACAAGCCGGCGGACGGTTCGGCTGTGCAACCAGCGATCAATCTCTCATTGATGCATGGAGTCAAGAGCGGTCTCGAGTTGCAGAATAGCGGAGATCTAAAGAAGGCGATTGCCGAACACAACCCCGACGTGGCGCCACATCTGTCCTTCATGGATCTGAGCGGACACGGTTACGCTGTCGTGCGCGCGGGCGGTGATGCTCTTGATGTTGAGTTTGTTTGTATTCGTAGGCCCGTGGAGCGGAGCGAATCCAAAGACGGTGGACCGTTATCGTATCGGGTTTCACATCATCTGAAGATGTGGGCGCGCGGCGAAGCACCGCGGTTGGAGAAGAAGGTTATTGAAGGAACGCCGCCGCTGGTAGTGTGAATTGGAATTTTGAGTGAAGAAATTGTGTCACCGTTCCTCAAATCCCACTAACGCAGTTGGTGGTATTTGCAGAGAAGGAAATTCGAAACGCCCGGTTGCGTGCTCTTGTAGGCAGAGTCTGAACATTCCACCAACTGCGTTGGTGGGATTCGGAGCATTATCTTCAGATGCCGAATAAAGATCTTACTGCTGATTCTGTAACAGACGTCGTTATACGCATCGCTGTACCTCAAGACGCAAACACACTTGCGAAGCTCCGATACGAATTCCGATCTTCATTCCATGCGAATTGCGAAGCGGAAGCTGGCTTCGTCGAACGATGTGCGAGCTGGATGAAGGATCGCTTACAGGAAAATAAATTTTGGAAGTGCTGGATCGCCGAGTGCGACGGCGTTCCCTCCGGCAATATCTGGGCGCAGTTAATCGAGAAGATTCCAAACCCGATGATTGAAAGGGAGCGATTGGGTTACATAACCAACTTTTACGTTAACGAGGTCTATCGCGATCGCGGCGTTGGATCGCGATTGTTCGCGGCGGCGATCGAGTGGCTCAAAGAAAACAACGTCGATGCCGTGATACTGTGGCCGACCGAGCGGAGTCGATCATTCTATCGACGAGAGGGCTTCTCCGACGAGGTTCGATTGATGGAGCTAGTCGTCGGAAGTGATGAGTGCTGAGTGATGAGCAGCTAAGAAAGGTTCTGATTGCTGCTCAGCACTCAGGACTCAGCACTTCCGAGCCACTCAGCACTTAGGTTAGATCTTTTCTCAAAAAGTACAGCGTGACGCCCTCGGCTACTCCAGGCAATTCGCCAAACACCTCATACCCCAATCCTTCATAAAACGGTCGCGCCTGGAAGCTCGTCGTTTCAAGATACGCAAGCCGGTGCCCATGCCTCGCCGCATATTCTTCAACCTTAGTCAGAAGTTTCGAACCATAACCTTTGCCTCGATAGCTGTCGTCGACCCACATCGCGGCGATGTGAACGGACGCACCCCATAGGTCACCGTGGGCGCCGCCGACGATGCGACCCTGTTCGTCCTTCAAGAAGCAGGCGACGGCTCGCGGACGCTCGTGTGCGGTGACCGACTTGTTGAAGGTGCGCACTCCATCGACAACTCGACGCAGATCGTCTGGCTTCGGTTCGTCGTCTAGTACAAAACTGAGCGCCACAATTACCTCTCATTCCGCAACTGATCGTTATCTCTCTTCCGATACTAACTCTCATAAGCAACAACGGAAAAGGATGGCCTATTAGAGATTCGTTACCTCTCGCGGACGGTCTTCGGAAGTCGCGTAACAAACTTCATAGTTCGGCCTACACATTCGCCGACCTGGAAGGGCCATCGCGGCAGAGCATTAAATGAACCTCGCATATAGATGGTAGCTTCGATCGGATTAGGCCACCTCGCGCGCAGATCGCTCAAGAGTCCGGATGGGTTCGTGAGATAGCTAGCCATTGGCGCTCGATGTCGCGCAACGCCATGGGACTTCGAGAAAGGTCTTTCCCATTGTTCGAGCACTGACTTAGGCAACCAGGATGGAAGGCTCTTCGTCCGTTGTTGTATTGGCGTGTCCTCGATGCGCGCTCCCAAAACTTTGTGCGCCAAAGCAATCGTCGAAGCCACCCAATCAGCCACTCGTTTGTTGCTACTAAGACAGCGATCCCAGTCAAAGTCCTGTCCTCTTGATTCAACCGCTACGGCGATATCGCAGAGCCATAAAGGGCGAAACGCGCCGTGTCGCAAAAGATGCAGACACAGAGTCCGCAGGTTCTCCTCGGGTTTCAGGATCCGGACTTCGAGGTCGCCGAGCATTACCAACTGCGTTTTGGAATTCCAGTCTCCGTTTGCATCCACCGGATCGACTGCGCTCAACCCACAATGGATGTCAACGTAACCTTGAAGTGACTCGACCGCGGAAATCAGAGACTGGGCCGATGCCTGTTCTTCGGGTCGAACTATCAAATCGACGTCATCGTAAGGACGGAGACCTTTTTCAGGATATTGGCGAGCGATAGACCATCCTTTGACTAGAATCGGCTCGATCCCGGCATCGCGCAACAGCGAGAAGCTTTGCTTGATATGAGACTCGTGGAGAGCGGCCTCGAGGGTGTGTTTACGATAAGCTTGTTGGAGGTCGCCGGCCGATTTCTCGGTCTTGAGATGAGAGTATCTGATTCGGTGCCAGCCGAGCGAGCCGGCACCCGACCCCAGAAGTAGCGGTGTTATCCGGTTTAGCTCATGAATAGAGATATCTAGCGGAAGAGGCGCCCGGTACCATGCCGAACTTAGAACGCGAGCAACGAGGCTGGCCCGAGTGCTCATAGAAAGGATTTGGTGGATTGATTACGTACAAACACCCGCGCCCACGTCACAAGTACAAGGACCGCAGTTAGCCTGCGTGACACAAGGGCGACCAACACAACTCAATGCGGCCGATGCGGTCGGCGCGATAATCGAGACTACGATCGGAATGGACACGGCTAAGCCAATTCTCTTGACTAATTCTCGACGCGACAGCTTGACGTCGGCGTTCGACGTCGACCCACGGCTCTCGAGCAGCCGCGCGCGATAGAGCTGATCCAACCCGTATGACACCACATCGCTTGAAATCTTTTCTCCGGCGCTTCGATTTTCGAGCATCGTCCTGAGATCTTCTGTACTCGTCGCGCCATCGCAGTGATCCCACAGAAACGCAGCGGTCTCATTCAGACAGTGAGCCTTCTGACGTTCCAAATCGTAAACTAAGACTTCGTCGGGCAGGCTTTCCACCAACAGGCCTGCTTTACGTGCACGAGGCAACTCCTGCTCCGATCGAACCATGGTCTTCTTCTCCAACTATTTGCTGGGGGCAAAACAGCTAAATCGTAGCCTTTTTATAGTGACCGATACTAAAATTGTCAACAATTAATACAGTCCGAATTAGAAGATTGAAGATGGAGGATCGAAGATGGAAGATTGAGAATTGAGAATTGAAGATAGAGGATCAGGGTCAATCCCGATCTTCCATCTTCGATCTTCCATCTTGACCCTCCATCTTCGATCCTCCATCTTCTATCCTCGCAGGCTTTCCTCACCTAATCTTGGTAGCCGGGTCGCCGAGCAGAATCCAGGTCCGACGCACGTCAGCATTTGGCGTGGCGGCTTTGGCCTGGGCAGTGATCTCGCCGATGGTTAAGTTTGATCCGTTGAACAGCATCTGAACTGCCTGCTGATTCATCACCTGTTGGGCTGCGGGGTCGGTCATTCCTGAAGAAGCCCAGACCGCGATTGCACCACCCGGTGACTTCATCAGCGCCTCTCCCAGGCTCTCGACGGTGGCATTCTGGAAGAGTCCATTCAAACAGGTCATCGCGTCGAACAGGGCGAGGCGCTCGTGATTCAGCAAGTCTGGCGCATCGTCGGCACTCAGAATCTGTGCATCCGTCCACAACCTGCTGGAACCGTGACCATAGAAGTTTATGAAACGAGCACCATGATTGATGGCAGCGATCAACTGGCTCCTCGCATTTGTGTCACCGATCTGTCCGCGTCGGATATCGATGACGCTGAAAGAGCCTGGGATTAGCGGCTGAAGCTGGCTGCTCGCCGCCTCGAAGTCGTAACCGTCAAAGTGATCAGAGAACAGGATTACTCTCGGGACTCTTTCGGTCCGATCGTAGGTTACGATCTTTGATACCATATCGATCGATTCCAGAGGAGTGCGCACCGGCAGACGTCCAATTGCAATGTCCGGTATCGAATCGCCGTTGATATCTACAAACCAGTCATCGGTGGCGGTTTCATTGAAATTCGTTTCAATCAACCTGGTTGGAACGATATCGAAATCACCAACCCCGAGATAATTCTTCGGGTCATATGAAGCATCGCCAACCAGCGTCGCGAATCGAGGCGCTTTCTTCCAGTTTGTTTTGGTGTAGACGAAGAAGTCCTTCAGCGCTTGCGGAGTCTTGTTGCCAAAACTGAACTCGTCGTAAATATCTTCCACATCGATCGAGAAGCTCTTGAGTCCCTGCTTGGTACGCAACTGCAAGAGCGCTGACAGAGACAGCATGAAATCCTTGCGGGCGATTGCAACGTAATCGGCGGAATTCGCCTTTGTGGCCCAATTGGACGGTTGGTTCGTAGAAATGGACGCGGCGGCTTTCTTCTGATCAGTGGTAAATGCCAGCAAGCTCCGACTACCGACGCCAGGCGCGGTGAATGTCGCCGAAAACGACGTACCGCTGCCCACCGTTGCCGTTAGTTCCTGAGGCGTGTTCGGGTTGGTTACATCGACTACTCTAATCGTGCCATTTGTAAACCCATCAACGGTAACCTGCTGACCACCCGGCGAAGTAAGCTTCAGAGAATTACTATCGGCTCGATCGGTGTGCTGATAGGTGACGCGCACGTACTCAGCGAGACTCAGGTCCACAAATCCAGAAGGTCCGATCAGCTGTATTTGGTTGTTGCCTTCGAGAAGACTGCTTTGTGGTACCGAGTACTGCGCAACGCCCTTTGCGAAACCGCTAAACTGGACTGTGCCAAGTTCCGTTCCATTCAACAGTACTCGCACCGCGTGAGTGGTGTCGGTAAATCCCTGGATAGATACTTGAACGGTTGCGAGAGTGGGAGTCGCGGCTATGTTGTGCAGCGTAACTGATTGGTCAACCGGCTGTGCATTGGAGATCAACGGCCCGAAGAACTTTTCCGCGCCGCCGTTCTTGAGAGCAGGGAAGTAATGTACCTTGTCCCTGTGTTCAACTGTGTAAGAGAAAGCCGAAGGTGCTGGTGCTCCTGCTGCCGGCGGCAAAACGTTTACGCGAAGGCCGGGAGTGGTTCCGACGACAAGCCAGTAGACATGAGAATCAGTATACGGACTGTCGATACCGAGACCATAAAACTCGATGCCGTCCCACGAAGCAGAAGGTTTGGCGCCTTTAACCGGAGCAGCGCCACCGGTCGTTACTTCGATGGGCAGCTGAGTTCCATCGGCGAAGAGCTGCAACAAGCTTGGATCGACATTGCTCGAGATTCCAGCCGCGGCAAGATCGGTCTGGTTAACCCTGTACCAGCCTTCACTCTTGACTGAAAGCTTTACGGCTTGTTGAGAGGCGATGCCCGACTGAATCGTCAGCAACGTCGGGGTGAGTTTTGTCTGCTGAGCCGCTGGGGTTACTGGATAGGATCTGTTCGATTCCGCGGGGTTCGATCCAAGCGAACCAAGCGTGAGCGACTGGTCCCTGGCAGCGTCGTGGCTGTCGCTCGATGCGGAAACAAAGAACGGACCGCGCATCGAAGTAGTGCCTTTCAGGTCGATATCTTCGATCCAGTATTTTTGATTACAGTCGTTGCCGGAGCATTCGCTGCTAGTATCCCACCAGGAATAAGCGAAGCCGGCTTTTAATTTAACTCTGGGCCCGAAGAGCAACGCGGATCCGGCGATCGGTTCGGGAGTAATCTTGACCATCGAACCTTTTTGTTCTCGATAGATGTTGAAACCAACATTGCTTACTTCGTAGCCAGTTTGCCACTCGAGTAGGATTCGCTTGTCATAGCGAGTCGCTTTGAGGTCGAGCATCGCGATGTCAGTCGGTGCGTTGGGACCCGAAATCACCCACGGCGAGAAAGCCCCGACACCTGCGAGCTCAACCCAGTTGTTGGTCGTATCGGTCGCGGTGGCGCCTTGCGAGACCCAGACGGCGCCGGTCTTTTTCCACAGTTCGAGACTTGGGCTTGTTTCTGTATTGCCGTTCAGCTCGGAGTCAAGATAGTGCAGCCTCACCGTAGCGGAGAACCCCGCGCCGCCTGCCGGGCTGATGGTATAGGTGCGCGTTACTGCATTCGTAAAATCGTTTGGTGCGACCTTGATCAGGTTGATCGTAATCGATGTTGGATTTGTTCCAGCGCCGGTGAAATTGAGCGTCACGAACGGATTGCCAAAGGCGTACGAAGTGGCGTTTGAGAAGACGTGCGCCCGAGTCACATTGCCGATAACATCATTGGTCCCGGTTGAAGTTGATCCGACTGTTTGATTGAGGATTCTCGCGCCTGTCGTCAGATCGCCGCCCGAGAGGCTCAGGATCCCGTTCACTGTTGCGTCCACACCACTGAGACTGACGCCTGCGCTGTTACTGATCGTCAGAGCGTTAAAAACCGTCAGATTGGATCCGCCTATTGTCTGAGGTGATGTTCCGTTGAACACAACGGTGGCGGGCTGCAGGAAACTTCCGCTGTTGCTCCAGTTCCCGGCGAGGTTCAGGTTCTTGGCGTTTGCATCCAGCGTCGCGCCCGACTGAATGGTGAGATTGTTCTTCAGCGTAAGAGGCGCCGAGTCCAAAAACAACGTCGGACCGTTCGTGCTATTCACAACGACGTTAAATACCGAGATTAAACTATTGATAGAGAAAAATCTTAACGTTGGCGTGGAGGCATTGCCGAATTGAATCGTTCCTCCGGTAACATTGTTTGTGATCGAGCCAAAAAAAGAATCCGGTTGGATGGTTGTAGCAGTATGATGGATGATGGTTCCGCTGCTCATCGTGAAAGAAGAACCGGCGGCTCTAATGTCAAATGCTCCAAAGGTTGCGCTGGTCGAACCGACGGTCACCACTGTTACAACCCCGCCACTCTGGCTATAGCTGGTCGCACTCGCTGGTACGTTTGGTCGGAGCGCCCCGGCGATTGTTAGCGCACCGCCTTGAATATCGATCGTAGAACCGGTGTCATAAAGCAAATCATCATTTGCCGCAGTCCCGATGTTGTAGTTCCCAGCCGAGATTCTCAGGAGCCCGCTTAAAGACGCATCGCCGTTTTGAGCAGTTACCGTAACATTTGAATTGTTGATCCAGATACCTTCATCGGAGTTGATTGAGTACGCCGCGGTCGCAAAGAAAGTATTAGTGAACGAGTACGTACCGGACATCTTCAGAATGCCCGAGGTAAGAGTCAGAAATCCCGCTGTCGACGTCGTGAGATTTGTTGGTAAAACCTCGACTATGTTGTTGCCTGCGCCACCAGTGTTAGCAATAGTCAACGAATTGATATTAGTAGTTGACCCGGTTCCGCTGAGAGTCTGATTCGCCGCACCGTTGAACGTAACTCCAATGTTCCGGGCGCCAATGTCACCGTCCAAGGTTCCACCGTTGGTTAGGTTGCCACCGATGTTCATCACGTGGTTGGCGTCAGTTGCTCCGGCTACGATTGAGCCGCCGGAGGAGATTGAGACATCGCCGGTTACTGTGATCGTTCTGCCAGTCGCATCATTTCCCACGGTAAGATTCCCGCCGACGCTCAGGCTGAGAAGGCTGTTGGTATCGGTGTCCAGCGTAACGTCCGCACCGGCCGGTATCACTGCGTCATCGCCGTTTTGCGGGACGGTTCCACCCCAATTCGCTGCCGAACTCCAAAGGCCAGTACCGGTATAGGTTCGCGTTGTAGCACTCGCAGGAGAAACGGCAAGTAATCCGGCGACGAGTAAAGTTAAGATCCCTGCGGATCTGGCTAATTTGTGAGTTCGTTCGATTGATTTTTTGCTCGATTTGACGGTTGGGACATTCAAAAACGAAGCGAATTTTTGCAGGCAAGACAGGACTTCCCGTTTCACGATGCTACCCCCACATTTTGTTCTAATGCTCTGAGAAACCGACGTGCGTGTTTCTTTCTATTGGTTCGTTGGTAGGCATTTCGACGCGGGACGAGGCCGTCGGGGTGTCCTACCTCGGCGTGGAATACTACCACACCCTCAGCGCTTTTTCTGCAATAAATAATGAGAGGAACCAGACCGGGTCTTCGGGTGCGAGACCACTTGTAATTGCTGTAAATAAGAGGGGCAAAGCCATAATGAACCCGATTTAGGGGATCAATACGTGCTTCTAGAACCGCTCTCCACCTGGCCATAATGAGGACAAATAACTAATCGAACGGTGATTCCGAAGGAAGAAGGGATGAGGGATGAGGGCGGAGGGATGAAGGCGGAGGTAGGAGGGATCAATATGAAGGGTTGGGCTTCATACCTCATCCCTCCGCCCTCATCCTTCATAGCTCATCCCGTTGCTTGTGGGCCAACATGAAGTGCACGGTCCGGCTGATGCACTCGCCAACTTGAAAAGGCCAGCGAGGCAATGAGTTGAATGGCCCCCCGACGTGCATTGTCGCCTCGATTGGGTTGGGCCACCGAGTTCGAATGTCCCTAAGAAGGCCTGCCGGGTTTCTGAGATAACTGGCCATTGGAGCTCTATGTCTGGCGACGCCGTGATCTATTGCAAAGGGCTTCTCCCATTGCTTGAGCACGCTTCGGATCAGCCAGCGCGGCAGCGTCTCAGCCCGACGTTTCACGGGGGTGTCGTCCACAGTGGCGCCGAGTAATTGATGCGCCAAGCCTATTGTGCAGGCCAACCAATCGGCCGTGCGTTTGTTCCGGCCGAGGCAGCGATCCCAATCGAATTCGGCATGCCGCGACTCCACGGCTACAGCGATGTCACACAACCAAAGTGGACGAAACGCTCCGTGATGCAAAAGGTGAAGGCATAGAATCCGTAGCGCATCTTCTGGTGCGGGAATCCGCACGTCAACTTCCCCGAGCCTAACCAGTTGGGAGTTTTCGAAGAAGTCATCGTCATTGTCGTATCCGAACTCCTCTAGCCCGTTGTGCAAGTCGACAGAGAACTCCGTGGCGTTCCGTTCTTTATTAATAACCTGCGCACTTGAATATTGATCACGTTTAACGACCAAGTCTAAATCGTCGTAAGGGCGCAACCCCTTTTCCGGGTAGAGGCGGGCGATAGACCATCCCTTGATCAACACCGGTTCAATGCCGTTAAACCGGAGTAATTGAAATGTCTTGACCGTGTCTTGCTCGTGGAGCGCAGCTTCGAGAGTGTGATGCCAATATGCTTGATGAAGTTCTGAGGCTGCTGAAAAAGTAGCAGCTATAGGAGAATGCCTGATTCGAAACCAAGCAAGCGCCCCTGCGCCTGATCCAAGGAGCAAGGGCGAAATCTCATTCAGCTCCTCGGCAGAAATGCTGATGGGGCTCGCGCTGGAGCGCCAGGCTTGAGACAGCAGGTCTGCAACAACGCTACCTCTTATGTGCTGATTAGCTTTGATCTTAAGGATTCGCCTATTGACAATTGCCCGCGATGCAGGTGCACGGTGCAACACAAGCAGGAACACATCCGGGGTGAGCACAGCTAATGGCCGCTGAGGCTCGTGGCGCTATGATTGAAGTGACCAAGGGTATGGAGACTGCGAGACCAATCTTCTTGACCAGCTCTCGTCGCGAGAGTCTTTCCTTGCCGGCCGGCATTACCACCGGTTCCTCAATCAGTCGCGCTTTTTGCAGGCGGTCCAGCCCCAACCACACGACATCTTTGTCAGTTGGACTCTTGGACCTCTCACCAAGAATAATTGCCATCTCGTCGACACTCGTTTTGCCATCACAATGATTCCAAATTAGCGCAGCAGTTTCATTAAGACAGTGGGCCTTCTTTCGGTCTAAGTCGTACACGAGTACTTCATCAGGCAGTGATTCAATCAAGAGCCTTTCTCTTCGCGCCTTCGGCAGGTACTGCTCTCGTTCCTTGATCATTGTATCCTCCGGGACCTCTTCCTGCTGTTGGGGCAAATAAAGACACACACAACTTGTATAGCTCCGTATATCAATTGTCAATAATATTAGTTGTTACGTTAAGCGGTTCAGCAAACAATTGACGACGGACTCAGCTTCACCACGGACCCCCTTTATCACCGTCGCATGTGCGGCGACTTCTTTGAGGATCGGAAAAGCCACTTCAGGCTTTTTCTGAATAGAGATTGTATTGTCTAATAACGCCAATGCACTCTCGCCAGGGGAGAGGCTTCGCGGACGCCAACGTGCTCCCTCCTTGTACCTGGTGACCAGCACCAATCCGATCGGCAACGGCTTTGAGCCGGTGAAGCCACACAGCGACTCCACTGTGAGTTTGCGCTGCTCCAGAGTCCCGCGTTCCCTGACTCCTAGCTGGCTTGGGTATGGATGCACTCGTCCCTTCGAGTCCAGAACCGCATATTCATCGGAGTAGTAAGTCGCGCCGGCTCGCACCAGTTCAGCTACCAGCGTTGTCTTGCCGCTTAAGCTTCGACCGGGTATCAGAATTGCCTGTCCTCGCCAACCCACTACACCGGCGTGGATAAAAACTCTGCGTGGAGATTCTTCGGCGATGTACAACTTCAGATCCGATTCGAATAAGTTTAGAAGACTTTCAAGATCGAAAGATCGACCCAACCTTCCGACATTCCCATACAGCAGATGAAACCGGCGCATGTTCGGACGCGAGGACTCTCCCGCAACCGCTAGTGAATACAAACGTTGCACTATCGTCGAGGTCGAGGGTTTCCAACCGGGGGGGAGATACTCCCTGATTTGCTCGATCGCTTCCGTTCTATTTACCCTGACTCCCGCGCGCACACCGTAAGCTTGAAATGAGAATCCCGCCGTCCATCCTAGACGGTCTAGCCTCTCCATTCAGGTTGATTTCCGTTTGAGCCGCGGTAATTCCAATAGCACTATGCAGTCTCCTTTCAATGAAGGGTTACCTATATCTAAGAGGGCATAATCAGTCAGTGATAGCGGATTGACGTTCGGCAAAATGGCGAATCCATTGCTAGAAGTCATCGAGTTGACTTCTAGCAATGGACTTCTAAATGTTGCTAGTCGGAAACGGTCTTACTTGATCTTTGTAGCGGGATCACCAAGAAGTACCCACGTCCGCCTAACATCCGGGTCACCGGTAACCGCTTTC
>Ga0075425_100003623_pt1 | contig 15704 bp, 13 predicted proteins | sample SoiMethybrSBSTD4_FD_75300 | JGI IMG/M metagenome (GOLD analysis project Ga0075425, IMG submission 75300) | Bulk soil microbial communities from a Populus tree surrounding site in Tennessee, USA - Soil MetaG P. TD hybrid SBSTD4 | ecosystem: Environmental > Terrestrial > Soil > Tree plantation... | reverse complement strand
AATAGACGGCGACGATTCCGGCCGGGACTCCGACGATGGCGCCGCCGAGTATGCCGTAGCCGACAGCTCCGGCGGCCCAGCCGATCAGGGCCCCGACACCGACAGAAGCCGTCGTCGTGGCGGCGAGGAGCATGCCTGCACCCGCCGGCTCGAACGTCGGGCGGGAGGGCTCCATCGCTGCGAGCATAGCAGAGTTTGTGACACTCGAAACCGGCCATTTCTCCACGAAAACGGGCGATTTACCGCCTACTTTGTTCACACAGATATCGTGGCGCTCTTGGACCGAGTCGTCCTCGTGCACGGCAGTGTCGGCACCGGCCCGGTGACATGGTCGGCGCAGGCCGCGCTCGCCGATCGCTTCGACCTCGTCGTCGTCGAGCGCTCCGGATACCCGCCGAACCCGCCCCTAGAGCAGATCGACTTTGCCGAGCAGGCCGATGAACTCGTCGAACGGCTGCGTCCTGGAGACCATCTCGTCGGCCACTCCTACGGCGGCGTCGTCGCGCTACTTGCCGCCCCCCGCGCGGACATCCGTTCACTGACGGTCAACGAACCGCCGGCATTCGGGCTCGCCCGAGGGAACCCCGCCGTGGAAGAGTTCCTCACGAAGATGAAACAGGCGCCCACTGAGCCGCGCGCGTATCTCGAGTACTTCTTACCCTTGGTCGGCGTCGAGATGGACGTGCCGGCGGAGCTGGCGCCCGCCTTCGAGGCGGCTGTCCGGGCGGCGATGGCCGAGCGGCCACCGCACGAGGCCGAGATCCCGTTCGAGCAGCTCGCGGAAGAACGATTTCCGAAGCTCGTCGTCACCGGGGCGCACAACCCGGCCCTCGACGCGGTCGCCGACGTCCTAGAGAGACGGCTTCCGGCGGCGCGGGTTGTCCTGCCGGGCGCGGGCCACAACCTTCCGCGGGCTCCCGGCTACAACGAGACGCTCACCAGGTTCATAGAGTCAGCGTGATCCGGCTCCCACTCGAGACCGAGCGTCTCGTCATCCGACCCTTCGAGCCGGAGCGCGACGCCGCGCCGCTGCACGAGCTCTGGGGCGACCCCGGTGCGATGCAATTCATTCCCGGCGGCGCTCGAGCGAACGTCGAGGAGACGCGCGAGCGGCTGGAGTCCCTTCCGGACCGTGCCCCGGACGGCTTGGGCTTCTGGGCGCTCGAAGAGCGAGCCAGCGGACGGCTCGTCGGCGGCGTCGGCCTCTTCCCGCTTGGTTGGCAGGGGCCCGAGCTCGAGCTCGCCTACCACGTCGTCCCGTCGGCGTGGAACCGCGGGTTTGCGAGCGAAGCGGCCGCCGCCGTCCTCGCCGTCGCCTGGGAGGCCCGGCTCGATCACGTCGTCGCCGTTGCGATGCCCGGGAACCTTGCCTCGCAGCGGGTGATGGAGAAGGTCGGGATGAGCCGCGAGGGGCCGGCCCGCTATCGCGACTTCGAGGTCGTGCGCTACTCGATCGCGCGACCACGTGATCCAGATCACAAGGAGATGGACTGATGGCGCGTGTCTGGGTCGACCTGACCAATCCCGCGCACGTCGTCGTGCTGCGGCCGCTGGTCGAGCTGCTCGAGGCGGACGCCCACGAAGTGACGATCACTGCGCGGCCGCTCTCGCACACGACCGAGCTGCTCGATGACTGGGGACACCCCTACACGGCGATCGGGCACCACGGCGGAGCGAGCCGGGTCGGCAAGGCGCTCGCGGCTTCCTCGCGGGCCGCGCAAGTCCTCCGCTTCGCCCGCGGGAAGGACTTTGACTACGGCCTGGCCCACGGCTCGACCGACCTGCCGCCGGTCGCGCGCGTCCTCAGGTTCCCGAACACGACAATGTTCGACTACGAATGGGCTCGGCTGCAGCACGAGCTCAACTGCCGGCTCGCGACGCGCGTCCTCGTGCCCGACGCGATTCCGACTGAGCGGGTCGCGCCCTACGGCGCCCGGCCGCCGAAGCTCGTGCGCTATCCGGGGCTGAAGGAGGAGTACTACCTCGCAGACTTCGCGCCGGACGCTTCCGTGCTGGCTGAGCTCGGGCTCGACCGCGAGCGTGTGATCGCAGTCGTCCGGACCGCGCCCTCGTACGCGCTCTACCTGGGCGGCTCGGAGAACGAGCTCGTGCCGCGCGTGCTGCGGCGGCTGCTCGACGAGGACGCGCAAGTGGTCGTGCTCGCGCGGACGGACGAGCAGCGGCGCTCGCTCCGCGAGCTCGATCCTCAGCTTGTCCTCCCAGAGCGCGCGGTCGACGGCCGTAGCATCGCGGCGCTCGCAGACCTCGTCGTCTCGGCGGGCGGGACGATGATCCGCGAGGCAGCCGTGCTGGGAACGCCGGTCTGGTCGATCTTCGAGGGCAGGCTGGGAGCGGTCGACGAACAGCTCATGGCCGAGGGCCGGGTCCGCTTTCTGCGTGATCCTGAGGAGCTCGTCATCGAGAAAGCGCCGGCGCAACGCGAGCGGCGAGGTCGGCGCGATCCTGCCGACTTGCTCAGGCTCGCGCTGCCTGATCTGCAATAGGCACCTGGGGTTCCGCCTCGAGCGTGCGGATGCTCGGTAGCGAGACGATCACAACCGTCGAGACTGAGCCGATCACAGCGCCGATCCAGAGCGTCCCGCTCAAGCCAAGCACGTGCGCCGCCACGAGACCGGCAACCGCGTAGCCGAGCGGCTGGAAGACGAGCGCGGCGAACCAGTCATAGGCGACGACACGCGAGAGCAAGCGTGCGGGTATGTGCTTCTGCAACGTCGTCTCCCAAACGGTGTTCAGGAAGGTCAGCGTTGCCCCGGCAGGGATCGCGCAGGCAGCTATGGCGATCGCCGGGGCGTGGACGGCCAGGAGAACGAGCACCGGGACGTTGGAGATCGTCGCGCCGAGCCCGACCAGCATCGGCCTCCGGGGCCTGAGCGTCAGCGAGATCAGGCCGCCGAGGACGAGGCCAACACCGAAGCACGCGGCGATCAGCGCCCAGGCGCCGACTCCCCCGAGGAAGCGCCTGGCGATTGCTGGGCCGATCACGTAGAACGGCGCCAACATCGTCACGTTCGCGATTGCCGCGTGGACGTTCGCGAGCACGAGCCAGGCTCGGGAGCGAAACTCGTGCCAGCCCTCGATCAGGTCGCGGAGCAGCGAGCTCTGTGAGATGACGTCGTGCGGCGGCAGTTGGAGGCGGCTGAGGAATAAGGCACTGATCGCGAAGCTGCCCGCGTCGCACGCGAGCGCCCAACCCGGCCCGAAAGCCGCCACAAGGACTCCGGCGATTGCCGGGCCCGCGATGCTCCCACTCGAACCGGCCAGCGAGCGGAGCGCGTTCGCTTCTTGCAGACGCTCGCTCGAGACGACCTGCACTGTCAAGCCAGTCACGGCGGGAAGGAAGAAGGCGGTCGCAGTCCCGCCGAGGAACTGTAGGACGAGCAGGTGCCAGAGCTCCGCGTGATGCATCAGCAGCAGCGCAGCCAGCAGTCCCTGGGTCACACAGCGCGCGCTGTCCGAAACGAGCATCACTGCCCGCCGCGGCAACCGGTCGGCGACCGTGCCGCCAACGATCAGGAAGAGCACGAGGGGAACGGTCTGCGCCGCCAGCACGAGGCCAAGGTCCGAGACCGAGCCGGTCAGGTCGAGAACGGCAAACGAGAGGGCGACTCCCACCATCCCCGTGCCGAGCTGCGAGGTCGCCTGCCCGATGAAGAAGAGGCGGAAGTTCCGCTCCCGGAGCGCTTCGAGCCTGCGCGGGAGCTTCAAGGCAGTTGCTTAGCGCCGGCTGCCTGCGCTGAGCGCCCGCTCGACAGCCTCCTCGGGCTCCGGCTCCTCCGCAAGCTTGCCGCGCCGGAGCACCTGCAGGTGCCGCGACTTCAGAATCTCGAGCGTGTAGACCATCCAAACCGACGCCGCGAGCACGACGATCCCGACGCCGACCGCGATCAGCGTGTTGCCCAGGTCCCACTTGCCGAGCGGACGCGGCGGGACGAAGCGCAGCAGGATCGCGTACGCCGAGAGCAGGAGAGCCCAGAGGTGAAGGTAGGCGGCCGTCCGCCGTTGCGTGAAGCCGATGCGCATGAAGCGGTGGTAGAAGTGGTTCTGGTCGGGCGCGAACGGCGAGCGTTTGTACTTGAGCCGCTTCAAGACCACGAAGGACGTGTCGAGGATCGGCACGGCGAGCACTAAGAGAGGCCCTACGAGGGCGATCGTCGCCGCCGTCTTCAGCACGCCTTGGACGGCGACGCAAGCGAGCAGGAACCCAAGCGCGAGCGCCCCCGTGTCGCCCATGAAGATCTTAGCCGGGTGGTAGTTGTGGCGCAGAAACGCCAGCGTCGCTCCACAGACGATCGCGGCCAGGACGGCGGCATCGGTTCGGGCGAAAGAGGCTGCGAGGAGCGCCAGGGATCCGGAGGCGATCGCGACGATCCCCGAGGCGAGTCCGTCCAGGCCGTCGATCAGGTTGACCAGGTTGGCGAGTAAGGCGATCCAGAAGATCGTCAGGGGGTAGGCAGCCCAACCGAGGTCGAAGTTGCCGACGAGCGGCAGCCCGCCGCCCGTCCACTTGAGGCCGAACCCGGCGACGGGGATCAGCGCCGCGACGACGATCCCGAGCATCTTGATGCCGGCGTTGATGCCGCGGATGTCGTCGATCAGCCCGAGCGCGGCGACCATAAGCGTCCCAAGCAGGATCCCGAGGTAAACGCCCTCGGGCTTGACGAAGATCGCCGTCGAGATCGCGATCGCCGACACGATGGCGAGGCCACCGATGCGTGGGATCGGCTTGCCCCCGTGGACGCGCGGACGGTCGGCCTTGTCGTCGACGCCCCCGATCCGTGGCGCGAGCCAGACGACGACGGGCGTCAATGCGAGGACAAGCGCACCCGCGGCCAGGAAGCCCCAGATCGCGTTGCTGTCGCGAAAGAGCGCGTGCAGCGAGTCCGCGAAGGACATTGGAGCGGTTATAGCTGAGACCGCGGCGAGAGGCCATCGCCGGTTCTCGGCGCCAGAGCTGCCCAAGCCTCCAAGCGACATCGCAAGCGACGCCTCGGAGCAGGTGACTTTGCAGGAATCGGACGGCCGCGCCGATACTGGTTCCAGCAAACGACGTTGCTAGCCTGCACAGCCTCTTGAGCAAGGTTCTCTCACCCGAAACGGCCTTCGACGAGCGGATCGCGCAGCGCGCCGCGGCGATCGGGATCGTCGGTCTCGGCTACGCCGGGCTGCCGCTCGCGATGGCCTTCGCGGAGACCGGCTTCGACGTCACCGGTATCGATCTGAACGCCGAGCGTGTTCGAGCCGTTCAGGCACGCGAGTCGTACCTCGTGGACGTACCGACCCAACGCTACGAGAAGCTCGACGGCACACTCAGCGCCACTACTGACTACGCGACCGTCGCCGAGCTCGATGCCCTGACCATCTGCGTCCCGACCCCGTTGTCGAAGACGCGAACGCCCGACCTCAACTTCATCGTCTCCGCGGCCGAGTCGGTCGGTTCGAACATCAAGCCGGGGATGCTGATCGTGCTCCAGTCGACGACCCATCCGGGGACAACGGAGGAGGTCGTGCTGCCGATCCTGGAGCAGCGGTCGGGCGGCAAGGTCGGCAAGGACTTCTTCCTCGGCTATGCGCCCGAGCGCGTCGATCCAGGCAATGCGACCTTCACGATCAAGAACACGCCGAAGCTCGTCGCCGGGGTCACGGAGGAGTGCCTGCGCCGCACCGCGCTGCTCTACGAGCAGATCGTCGACACGGTGCAGCCGGTCTCCAGCCCGATGGTCGCCGAGACAGCGAAGCTGCACGAGAACACCTTCCGCGCGGTCAACATCGCACTCGCGAACGAGTTGGCGTTGATGTGCGATCGCCTCGGGATCTCGCCCTGGGAAGTGATCGAGGCCGCATCCTCGAAGCCGTTCGGCTTCCTCCCCCACTACCCCGGCCCAGGACTCGGCGGCGACTGCATCCCGGTCGTGCCGCACTTCCTGGCCTGGCGCCTGCGCGAGTACGGCTACTCCGCGCGCCTGATCGAGGCCGCACATGAGATCAATGCTGCGATGCCGCTCTTCGTCGTCCAGAAGATCTCCGACGCGCTAAACGACTCCGGCAAGCCGATCAAGGGCTCACGGTTGCTGCTGCTGGGCATGGCGTACAAGGCCGACGTCCACGACACACGCGAGTCGCCATCGCTCGAGATCATGCGGCAGCTGATCCAGCGCGGCGGCGACGTTCGCTACTGCGATCCGTGGGTCGCCGAGGTCGAGCTCGACGGGACGTCACACCGCTCGGTCGAGTGGTCGGCCGGCGAGGTCGCCGCAGCCGACTGCGTCGTCGTGCTGACCCCGCACACGGTCTTCTCGGAGCAGCCGCTCTGGGATCACGCGCAGCTGATCGTCGACACGCGGCACGCGGTGCCGGACGGGCCGACGGTCCATCAGATCTAGCCTGTGGGGCGCGTCCTGGTCCTCGGGGCCGGGTACATCGGCGCGAGGCTGGGCGTGCTCGCGCTCGGCGACGGGCACCAGGTCGTGCTCGCGGACAACTGGTTCGCGACCGAGCGGTCCCAGCTGGACGGGCTCGAGGCCGCCGGGGCGCGCGTCGAGACCGCGGACATCCGTGAGGACATCAGCCGACTCCTCGACCCCCGGCCCGACGTCGTGTTCCTGCTCGCCGCCCAGGCCTCACGGCCGCTTTCCGAGCGTGACCCGGACTACACCGAAGAGACGAACGTCAGCGGGACACGACGAGTCGGCCGCGCAGTCGGCGAAGCAGGTGTGCCGTTGCTCGTCTTCGCCTCCTCCCTGCAGGTCTACGGCAGCGATCTCACGGGCAAGATCGGACCGCAGACTCCGTTCGGACATCCGGGCGATCTCGCCCATCTCACGAAGATCTACGGCGAGGTGGCACTGGCGCTCAAGTCGAGGCGCCACGCTTTCGATCTGGCCATCCTGCGCCTCGGGATCGTCTACGGGCCGAGCCCAGTCGAGCATTCCGCGGCGGAGTCGCAGACCGTGGTCGACAAGTTCCGCCGGCTTGCCGAGGCCGGCGAGGAGCTGCCGATCGAGGACGGCGGCCGGACGACGATCGGGGTCGTCCACGTCGACGACGCCGCGCGGATCTTGCTCGCCGCGAAGCCTGGCGCGGAGAACGTCGCCGCCGAGACCGTGACGGTCGCCGACGTCGCGGCGCTCGCCAGGGGGGAAGAGCAGGCAGGCGGAGCGGCGTTCACCGTCATCTCGCCGTTTAGATACGACCACCGGCTGGCGGACTACCTAGGCCGATGAAGTTCCTCGTCACGGGCGCGAACGGCTTTCTCGGCTCTCGGGCTTCCGAGCTCCTCGCTGAGAACGGCCACGACGTCGTCCGCGTGTCACGGCCCGGGGGCGCGGAGCGCGCGGGAGCAAAGGACGCGATCCGCGTCGACGCCGGTGACCCGGCTGCTCGCGACCTGATCCCCGGATGCGACGCCGTCCTGCACCTCGCCGGGATCCCGGATCCCGCGCGCGCGCGAAAGGACCCTGCGCGCGCCGTGCGGGAGAACGCCGGCACGACCCTGAACCTTTTGGAGGGCTGTCTCGAGCACGGCGCGGGGCTCGTCTACCCCTCGACGGTGCGCGCGGCACTCGATCCGCCGCCCGATCCCTATGCGCATTCGAAGCGCCTCGGCGAGGAGGCGTGCCGCCTGCACGAGGCGCCGACGCTCGTCGTCCGCCTGACCTCGGTGTACGGCCCCGGCCAGGTCGCCTGGGAAGGCGCAACAGGCGCGATCGCTTCGTTTGCGGCCCGAGCGCTGGAGGGCGAGCCGATCGTGATCGCCGGCGACCCGGAGCGCAGCCGTGATTTCGTCTACGTCGACGATGCGCTGGCGGCGGTCGAGGCGCTCGTCGCGGGGGGACGCTGGAACGAGACCGTGCTGATCGCCAGCGGGCGTTCGACCTCGCTCATGCGCGCCGCCGAGCTCGTCCGTGAGGCCGCAGGCTCGTCGTCACCGATCGAAACGCCGGGAGGGGAGCTGCCGGCCGGCGAGAACGAGAGCTATCAGGCAGCTCCGGAGGCCCCGTTACCCTTGAACCTGTCCCTCGAGGAGGGAATCCGCCGCTATGTCGACTGGCTTCAAACACTACGCGTCCTGAAAGCACGCGTATGAGAGCGCAACGACGATGACAAACCTGGCGCCGCGCCCGATTCCGATGCTCAAGTCAGCGCCCGAGCCAGAGCAACTCGCCGACCGGCTCGACGGCGGAGACTGGCGCGGAATCGAGATCGCGCTGATGCCCGGCCACGTCGCCGACGACGGCGCGCTCGCTCGAGCCGTCGAGGCGACTCGCGAGGCCGCGGCCGGCCTCATCGTCACCGCCGAGGCGCCGGTCGCGTGGCCAAGGGGTGCCTTCGTCCGCGTCGACCGGCTGGACGAGGAGGCGCGGGCTGGGATCGAGCGGAGCGCCGACTTCGCTGCCCGGGTGGATTCCCCGGTGCTGACGATCCACCTGTTCATTCCGCTTTCGCCGGACGAGTTCCGCGCCTCCGGGGCCGTCGACGTGGACGCGGTCGAGGAGTTCCTCGGCTTTTACGCGGAGGCCTGCCTGAGCCGGGGCGTCGAGCCCCTGATCGAGAACGTGCCGCCTGTGCTGCGGATGCGGACCGGAGGCGTCTTCCTTTCCCCCATCGGCGGCCACTGGCGCGACCTGCTCGACTGGCGCGAGCGCGTTCCCGAGCTCGGATTCACGATCGATACCTCGCACGCGGCGCTGTTCCGCTCGTTCGCCACCGTCTATCCGGGGCTGTTCGCGCACCCCTGGGACGAGGAGCTCGAGCTCAGCCGTTACGTGGAGGAGCTCGGGCCGCATGCCGAGGTGGCCCATGTCTCGGACGCGCACGGTCTGCTCGGCGAGGGCCTCCCGTACGGGTCGGGTGAGCTCGACCTCGATCCCGTCGTGAGGAGGCTCGGCGAGGTCGTTCCGTTCCTCGTCGCCGAGATCAACGAGCCGGATCCTGCGCGCTCCGTCGAGATGAAGCGGGCGTACCGCTCGATCGAGCGGGCGCTGGCGCTTCCTTCTCCCGAGCCTCAGCCTGCCCGGCGCCGCGTTCCGGCCGATTCGTTCGACTGGCAGCAAGTGCTCGAGCGGCGCGATCCCGTCCCTTCCGTGCTCGAGCTGCAGGAACGCTTCGGCGGCCGGCGCGTGCTCCTCACCGGCGGCGGCGGATCGATCGGCGGCGCGCTTGCGACTTTCCTCGGCGGCTTTCGACCCGAGCGGATCACGATCGTCGATGGGCACGAGTCCTCGCTGATCGCCGACCGGCGCGCACGCGATCCACAAACGCTCGGGCTCTTCAATCACGTGCTCTGCGATATCCGAGAACCGGGCCGGCTCGAGCGGGAGCTCGCGGCCGCGAAGCCGGAGATCGTGTTCCACCTCGCGGCCTACAAGCACGTCGACTGGGCGGAGGTCTTCCCCGAAGAGTTCGTCGACACGAACCTGCACGGCTCGTGGAACGTGCTGCGCGCGGCCGAGGCCGCAGGCGTCGAGACCGTGGTTGTCGCCTCGACCGACAAGGCCGCTCTGGCGCAGAGCTTCTACGGACGGACGAAGCGGTTCATGGAGCAGTTGACCGCCTTCGCCGCCCGCGCCTCCTCATTGCAGCGCACGGCCGTCCGGCTCGTGAATGTGCTCGGCTCGGCGGGCGCCGCCTCCGAGATCTTTCTCAGCCAGGCTCGCGCTGGAGTTCCGCTGACCGTCACCGATACCGGCATGGTCCGCTACTGGATCACGATGCCCCACGCGGCGTGCCTCGTCGCACAGGCCGCCTTGCTGGCAGGAGACGGCGTACCTCTCTGCAGCCCGCACGATCCCGTGATGCTGACCGTCGGCGAGCTGGCGGAGCGGATCTGGCGGCTTGCGGGGCCCGGCGGCGAGACCGAGATCGAGCTGCTCGGCATCCGCCGCGGCGAGACGCTGAGCGAGGTGCTCACCGGTCCGGGCGAGATGCTCGGCGAGGAGCTCCACCAGGGCATCTGCGCGATCGAGGGCGAGATCCCGACGGCGGGCGCCGCTTGGGTGATCGAGCGGCTCCCGAGCAGCACCGGCCGCGAAGACGCGCGCGCGATCTGGCTCGAGGCGATGCAGCGCCCCGGGCTGCTGGCGCCCGCGGCGCGCAGGGACTGACCCGAAGGGTCTGTCCCGAAAAACGCTTCTCAGGCCGTACCGGTTGCCGGGACAGTCCCCTGTGGGGACAGTCCCTCAGCGAGTCCCGTAGAGCCGGTCGCCGGCGTCGCCGAGGCCCGGGACGATGAACCCTCGCTCGTCGAGGCCGCGGTCGACGGCGGCCGTGACGATGTGTACGTCGGGATGCTCTGCATGCACGTGCTCGATCCCCTCCGGGGCGGAGACTAGGCAGACCAGCATCGTCGAACGCGCGCCCGCGTTCTTCACGGTCGTGAGGGCCGCGACGCTCGAGTTCCCGGTCGCGAGCATCGGATCGAGCACGATCGCGTCCCGCTGGTCGAGATCGCCCGGGAGCTTCACGTAGTACTCGACCGGCTGGAGCGTCTCCTCGTCGCGATACATGCCCAGGAAGCCGACCCGCGCGCTCGACACCAGCGACAGCACCCCGTCGAGCATTCCCAGGCCGGCGCGCAACACCGGGCAGACCGCCACCTTCTTGCCCGAGATCCGTTCGGCCATCATCCGCTCGAGCGGCGTCTCGACCTCGACCGGTTCGGTCTGGAAATCCTTCGTCGCCTCGTAGGTCAACAGCAGCGTGACCTCGTTCGCGAGCTTGCGGAAATGGACGGTGGGCGTCTCCTGGTCGCGCAGGTACGACAGCTTGTGCTGTACGAGCGGATGCGAGACGACGGTCAGCCGAGGCGTCACGCCACGTACGTGGTGAACCCGCGGAAGCCCGGATAGAGCGGGCGCCGCTCGCAAAGCGCCGCGCTCCGTGCGGCCAGCGCGCCGAGATCCGGGCTCGGGCCGAGTGCCTCGACGATCACCTGTCCGACTTCGCGGAAGTCGGATTCGTCGAAGCCGCGCATCGTGGCGGCCGGCGTCCCGATGCGAACGCCGGAAGCAACAGTCGGCGGCCGCTCGTCGAAGGGAACCGTGTTCCGGTTGACAGTCAGCTTCACCTCGGCGAGACGCTCCTCCGCCTCCTTGCCCGTCCACTCTGTCGACCGCAGATCGAGCTGAAGCAGATGCGTGTCGGTGCCACCGGTGAGAACGTCGAGCCCGCCCTCCTGCAGCGTCTCGGCGAGCACGTCCGCGTTCTTGCGAACCTGGCCCTGGTATTCGCGGAAGGCCTCGGTCGCGGCGATCTTGAAACACGCGGCCTTCGCCGCGATCGTATGCATGAGCGGCCCGCCCTGGATGCCTGGAAAGACGGCGCGATCGACCGCCTGTGCGTGCTCCTCGTCGCAGAGGATGAAGCCGGCGCGAGGGCCCGCCAGGGTCTTGTGCGTGGTCGACGTGACGAAGTGCGCATGTTGGGCGGGGTTCGGATGCAGACCGGCCGCGACCAGCCCGGCGAAATGGGCCATGTCGCAGAGCAGCAGCGCTTCGACCTCATCCGCAATCTCGCGGAACTTGTCGGTCTCCACGGTGCGCGGGTAGGCGGAGCCGCCGCAGACGATCAGCTTCGGCCGGTTTTCCTTGGCCAGCCGGAGCACGTCGTCGTAGTCGACGACGTTCGTCTGGCGGGAGACGCCATAGTGGACGATGTTGTAGAGCCGTCCGGAGAAATTGACCTTGAGGCCGTGCGTCAGATGCCCGCCGTGCGCGAGCTCGAGCGAGAGGATGGTGTCGCCCGGCTGCAGGGCCGCCATGTAGACGGCCATGTTCGTTTGCGCGCCCGCATGGGGTTGCACGTTCGCGTGCTCCGCGCCGAAGAGCTCCTTTGCGCGGTCGATTGCAAGCTGCTCGATCTCGTCGACGACCTCGCAGCCGCCGTAGTAGCGCTTCCCGGGATAGCCCTCGGCGTACTTGTTCGTCGGCACGCTGCCGACCGCCTCGAAGATGCTCGGCCAGGTGAAGTTCTCCGACGCGATCAGCTCGATCTGGTTGCGCTCGCGCTCGAGCTCCCGGCCGAGCAGCTCGGCGATCTCGGGATCGATGTCGGCGAGTCCGGCGGTGCGCAGGTGGTGAAAGGTTTCCGTGGCAACGGCCATGCGGGCACTCCTGGGTCGTTTCGCCTGATGCTACTCGGCTGCCAGGCCGGCGAGCCGGTCCAGGACTTTCCGGGCGGGGACGGCACCTTCACGCACCACCTTTGGCTCGTCAGCGGTGAGGTCGATCACGGTCGAGGAGACACCCGGGAGCTCGCCGGCGTCGATCGCGGCCCCGCAGCCCTCGAGGATCTCGTCCGGAACGTCCTCCAGCCGCGCGGGATCCGGCCCACCGGGCAGGTTCGCGCTCGTTGCCATCACCAGTCCGACCTGCGACAACACCTCGTCCGCGGGCGCCGGCAAATCCGGCACACGGACGCCGATCGTGTCGGCGCGTTTGCCCGTCAGCAAGCGAAAGCGTTGCGCCGGATTTGCGACGACGAGGGTAACCGGCCCCGGTAGTAGTGTCCGCAAGACCGGCTCGACCCGGCTCCGGAGCTCGGGCAGGCACTCGAGCAGCCTGTCGACGTCGTTTGCGAGCAGCGCGCTCGGCTGCTGCGCGTCACGACCCTTGAGGTCGTATGCCCGGCGGACCGATTCCTCCGTGTGGGGATTCGCGCAGAGACCGTAGACGGTGTCCGTCGGTAGCACGACCGGGATTCCCTCACGAAGGGCCGCCACCGCAGCGTCGACCTCGCCGTTACCTCCCCTCAGCGCCTCCATTGGGCCTCGATCACCCGATCGCGCCCCGCCATGTCGGACGAGATCCTCAGGTTTTCGTAGCCGAGCTCGAGCAGCAATTTCGCGACCTTCGCAGCCTGGTTCTCGGCGATCTCCAGGACGACCCAGCCGCCGGGCCGCAAAGCCTGGGTCGCCGCGCGCGCGACCGCCTCCGTCGCGCCGTGCGCAACGAGCGCGATTCGCGGCTCCCAGTCGCGCACTTCCGGTTGGAGCCGCTCGATGTCCTCCGGCTCGATGTACGGCGGGTTGGAGACGACGAGGTCGAAGGCGTCATGGCCGAGGCCTTCGGTCAGGTCGTGCTCCACGAGCCTGACCCGGCCGTTGATTCCGAGCAGGTCGAGGTTCTCGCGGGCGAGCGCAAGCGCGTCCTTCGAGGCGTCGATGGCCGTCACCCGCGCGCCCGGATGCTCGTCGACGATCGCGAGCGCGATCGCTCCCGTCCCGGTCCCGACGTCGAGCACGGCCGGCTCGCCGCCGTCAAGGTGCTCCAGGGCACGCTCGACGACGATCTCGGTTTCCGGCCGCGGGACCAGCGCCCGGTGATCCGTCTTCAGGGTCAGTCGACGGAAGCCCCAGTGGCCGAGGATGTACGCGAGCGGCTCCCGGCGTGCCCGGCGGGTGAGGAGCTCCTCGTAGCTCTCCTCGGCCTCGGGCGAGAGCTCCCGGCGCAGCTCCATGTAGAGCAGCGCCCTCGCGCAGTCGTCGCACGCCTTCGCGAGCAGCAGCTCGGCCTCGAGCCGTGCGGTATCGATGCCCGCTCCAGCGAGCACGTTGGTTCCGTGCGCGAGGGCTTCGCCGACGGTCATTTCAGACAGCTGCGGTTTCGAGAGCCTGGCGGCGTTCTTCCGCCTGCAGCGCTTCCGTGAATTCTTCCAGCTCGCCTTCGAGGACGCGGTCGAGATTGTGCACCGTCAGCTTTACGCGGTGGTCGGTGACCCGGTTCTCCGGGTAGTTGTAGGTACGGATCTTCTCCGCCCGTTCGCCGGAGCCGATCTGCGAGCGCCGAGTCGCCGCCTGCTCGGCCGCCTGGCGCTCACGCTCGAGCTCGTAGAGGCGGGCGCGGAGGACGCGCAGCGCCTTCGTCTTGTTCTGAAGCTGCGATTTCTCGTCCTGCATCGCGACCACCGTGCCGGTCGGCAGATGCGTGATCCGCACGGCCGAATCGGTCGTGTTGACGCTCTGCCCCCCGGGGCCCGTCGAGCGGTAGACGTCGATCTTGAGCTCGTTGTCGTTGATCTCGACGTCGACGTCTTCGGCCTCCGGCATCACGGCAACGGTCGCGGTCGAGGTATGGATCCGCCCTTGCGATTCAGTCACCGGGACGCGCTGCACCCGGTGTGTGCCGCCCTCCCACTTGAAGATCGAGTACGCGCCGTCGCCCTTGACTGCGAAGCTGATGCTCTGGAAGCCGCCGGTCGCGTTCGGGCTCGCCTCCAGCTGCTCCCACTTGAATCCGCGACGCTCCGCGTAGCGGGTCAGCATCCGGAAGACGTCGCCGGCCCAGAGCGCCGCCTCGTCGCCGCCGGCCGCCTGGCGGATCTCGACGATCACGTCCTTGTGATCGGCCGGATCCGTCTCGACCAGCGCGAGCTTCAACTCCTGCTCCAGCCGTTCGACCCGTTCCTCGAGCTCAGGCACGAGCTCGCGCAGGTCGCCGTCGTTATGCGCGGCCTCGAGATCGGAAGAAGCCTCGAGCCATTCCGCCGCAAGTCTGTGCGCCGCCTCGAGCTCCTTCAGGCGCCGGCCGACCTCCGCCGCTTCGCGGTGGTCGTTGTAGACAGAGGGGTCCGAGAGACGCTCCTGCGTTTCGGCGTAGGAGCGCTCGACCTCCTCGACGAGGTCTTGCATCGCGGCCATAACGGGAGGTTAGCCGTGGCCGCCGCGCAGAGACCCAAGCGCAATGGACGTCGTGTTGCCCGAGGAATCCGCCGCAAAAAGCGTCGCCGTCCAGACTCCTTTCGGAGCTGGGAGCAGCGCCGAGCCTCGGAACGTCTGCTTGCCAAGCGGGAGCGTGCGCACGGCGCCCGGCCGCCTGATCACGACCTTCAGTGCGAGCCACGGGGAGGCGTCGTCGCTGGCTCGCCAGTAGAGCCTGCGAGCCGCCAGCGCGGCACTCACCTTCGGCGCCTGCGTGTCCCGGAGGACCTCGACCGTTGCGAGATCGGTGTCCGAGGCATTCCCGGCGACGTCGACCGCGTGGAGGTCCGGCGTGTATGTCCCCGGCTGGATCTTGCCCGGGCTCCAGCGGATGGCGTGCCAGCCACGAGAGACCACGATCGGCGGGCCGGCGTGGTCGACCTGCAGGCGAACGGTCGAGCGCTTCGAGACCCAGAAGACGTAGCGCGCGTAGTCACGGAAGCCGTCCTGCGGCCACGGATAGATCGCTCCCGGCGTCGCGCCCTCCTTGACCACGGGCGATTGGTGCAGGTCGGCGCCGAAGCGCTGCGCGTAGGTCGTCAGCGTCGGGTCCTGCGTCCGCCGGGACAGGATCCCGAGCAGGCGGACGACGTACTGGTGGTAGTCGAGCGGGGCCTCGACCCCGCCCAGCGAGTAGAGCGACCAGTAGCCGGTGTCGAACTGCGGCAGCATCGCTATGGCCGAAGTGAGCAGCTGGGAAACGAGGTTCGTTGCGGCCGGGTCGCCGGTCCGGGTCGCGTAGTCCTGCAGCGAGACGATCGTCTGCAGCTGCGCGTTCAGGACGGTCTCGTTGTTGAATGCGTACAGCCGGATCCACGGGCCGGCCGAGACGGAGCGGGTCAGCGAGGGAACCGTCTTGTAGACGCGTTGAGACGCCGAGGTGAACGTCGGATCGGCGAGGAGCGTTCCGGCGCCCGACAGCGCCTGAGCCGCGACCGCCTGCGCCATCCCCGAGATCCACGGCGGCCGCCCGCCCTCGAAGCGGAAGTAG
>Ga0075425_100003622_pt1 | contig 15705 bp, 12 predicted proteins | sample SoiMethybrSBSTD4_FD_75300 | JGI IMG/M metagenome (GOLD analysis project Ga0075425, IMG submission 75300) | Bulk soil microbial communities from a Populus tree surrounding site in Tennessee, USA - Soil MetaG P. TD hybrid SBSTD4 | ecosystem: Environmental > Terrestrial > Soil > Tree plantation... | reverse complement strand
GATTTATTTGATCGGCTTGGGTAAGGACAAGCCGGTTGAAGACAACAAGACTCGCGATGGTCGCGCAGCTAACCGGCGCGTTGACATTCGCCTGATGACGAACACAACTGAAGGCCAGCAACAGCCGGCCGCCAGTTCAGCTCCGCCATCGATGTGATTGGCTGCCGCGAACCGGGTTCGCGGCAGACATGATTTTTCCCTCCTCCCCGGAGGACTTCGCCAAGGGCCGCTCTGAGAAGAGCGGCCTTTTTTGTTCCCACGATGCTGCCAACTACATTTGTTCGCTTCTGGACATCCCATCTGGAATCCGGACACCGCTGTAGCGGTAAGCGACCTTGCTTGACTTTCCGAAATTGCAGATACCTCAACCACTTGCCCGAGTTTGCGACTTTGGCTCGAAAGATGCGAATAATGATCGACGCGACCGTGGATTAGTGTGTCTCGACTACCTGCGAGAGGACCTGCCATCATGGGCGGACCAAGCGTATTCCACAACTTTGCCAGAGATCTTTATTTCGGGATCCGGCTGCTCCGCCGCAGTCCAGGCTTTTCCCTGATTGTGATTCTGTGTCTCACGCTGGGAATCGGCGCGAATACTGCGGTTTTCAGCTGGATTGAGGGTATCCTGCTACGCCCTTTTCCAACCGTGCCCCATCAGGAACGGTTGCTGGTTTTGGGCGGGACGGTTCGCGGCCAGAACTATTTCGACGATATGTCGTACCTTGATTTCCTTGACCTGCAAAGAAACTCCAAGCTCATCGACTCTTTCATCGTTAACAAAATCACCGGGACGACACTCAATATTGGTGACCGTGCACAGCCTGCTGCGGGCAGCATCGTTTCTGCAAATTATTTTTCGGCGCTCGGAGTACGCCCGTTTCTTGGGCGAGGATTCGATCCTTCAGAAGATCAGGGCCGAAATGCGCATCCGGTTGCGGTCATCAGCTATTCGCTATGGAAAGAGCGTTTCGATGGCGACAAAAACATCATTGGCAAAACCCAGCTGCTGAATGGCGTCCGGCATACGATCGTCGGCGTCGCGCCGGAAGGCTTTTACGGGACATTCGTTGGCCGTTTCATCCAGCTCTGGGTTCCGGTTTCCATGCAGGAAACCTTTGAGTCGGACGGATACAAACTGGAGGACCGCGGCGCGCGCTGGATCGAAGGATTTGCGCTGCTCAAGCCCGGTGTCACTCGTGAACAGGCAGAGGATGAGCTCTCGGGTATTGCGAAACGTCTGGAAGCCGATTATCCGGCGACGAATCGCGGACGAGGGATTCAGCTTTTTCCGCTCTCGAATCATCCGTTTGATCACGCCGCCGAGCAACTCCCGGTTTTGAAAATCTCGAGCGTGGTCACGTTTCTGTTGCTGTTGATCGTGTGCGCCAACGTCAGCAATCTGTTGCTAGTCCGCTCTTTTGCCCGGCGCAAAGAAATGGTTGTACGCCTAGCTATTGGTGCCGGCCGCAGCCGGTTAATAAAGCAGCTTGTGACTGAAGGGTTGGTGCTATCGCTGGTGGCAGCTGGTGGCGGCATATTGGTCGCATACCTGTGCCGCAATCTGGTGAGTATTTTATTTCCAGTGAATGGCGCGCTTACCATAAATTTGAACGGAACTCTGGATGTGCGTGTTCTCGCCATCAGTATTGCTGTTTGTCTGGTTTCCACACTGCTTTTCTCACTGGCTCCCGCGGTACAGAACAGCCGGATAGATCTGGCAGGCGCACTGAAGTCTGAATCAGGATCGGTCTTCGGCGGCGCACGAAAATCGAAAGTGCAGTCTGGGCTGGTGCTGGTCCAGGTCGCACTGAGTTTCGTCTTGCTGGTTGGCGCGGTTTTACTGATTGAAAGCGTGCGCAATATTCGCACCGCCGATCCCGGCTTCTCTACAGAAAACTTGCTAACCACCTCGGTCGGTCTTTCTTCCGCAAATTACGATTGGCCTCGCGCCAAGGCTTTCGAGGACGCGTTGGTCGATCGCCTGACGGCAATTAACGGCGTGGAATCGGCTTCCTTTTCGGACTCCCAGCCGTTTGCCTACGCTCCGTTTCCAACTGCCTCCATTGCGGTCGAAGGTTATGAACCCGGCAAAGACGAGCAACTAAGGGCTGAATACAATATGGTCGGCCCTGAATATCTCAAGACGATTGGAGTTCCCCTTCTCACAGGCCGCGAATTCACCCGTGCGGACAACGAATCTTCTCCGCTGGTGGCGGTCGTCAACGAGAAAATGGTCGCGCAGTATTTCCGGGGGCAGGATCCCGTTGGCAAGCGCTTCCAAATGGATGGCAAATGGATGCAGGTAGTCGGCATTGCCAGGCAAGCAAATTACGACGCGCTGACCGAGCCAGCGAAACCATTCTTCTACGTTCCGCTGCGCCAAAATCCTTCGGTTGACGCCAGCCTGAACATACGCACGTCGATGGGACCCGCGACCATCGAGTCGCAACTAATTCACGAAATCCATGCTCTTGACGCAAATCTGGCCCCACGAGAAATCATCACCATGCGTACACAAGTGAATCGCATTGCGCTCGCATCGCAGCAATTTGGCGTCACCTTGCTCGGGATCTTCGGAGTGCTTGCGGTGTTGCTGGCCTCGGTTGGATTGTATGGCGTCATGTCGTACGCAGTGAATCAGAAGACGCGGGAACTCGGAATGCGGATGGCTTTGGGCGCGACCACGGCTCACGTTTTACGATTGGTGCTATCACGAGGGTACGTTCTCGTGACATTAGGAACCGTCATCGGTGCAGGTGTGACGATGGGCCTGACGCGCCTGATCGCCAGCTTGCTGTACAAAGTGAGCCCGCGCGATCCGGTTGCGTTTGGCTCGGCAGTGCTGGTGATGTCAGTTACCGCGCTGGTTGCGTTGTGGGTACCGGCCCAACGTGCAGCGGGGATCGATCCTGCCAGAGCGGTGCGGGAGTGATGGGCAAATGCTCGGCAACTTCAAGGGAAACCACACCGAACGGATGCCCAAGCAAAAACCCGAATCACTCAACGTGATCCGGGGCGCCAACCTGTCCAGCTACAACTTTCATTATCGGCGACCGAAATCTTTTCTTCATACGCTGAAAGCACGCACCTCCAGGTTAGATAAAATACATTCATGTTGTGGAAACGGAATATCATCCCGCTCTTTGTTCTGAGCTTCTGCTTGATACCCATGTGGGCTCAGGAAGAGACATCTGCGCCATCGGCCCAGGACCAGAAAGAGCAGCAATCCGCCCGCGAGGGTGAATTGAGTTCCAGCAAAGACACGCGCATCGATCTCACTCCTCCGGCAGACGACGCCAAGAAGCATCCTGACAGTGGCGCTGCCATCATGGACTCAGAGAATCCTGCGTCCGACGTTCAGGAATTCCAGCCATGGGACCCGCACAAGGCCGCGAAGGACATCGAGGTCGGAGATTATTACTACAAGCGCAAGAATTACCGCGCGGCACGGGAACGTTACAAAGAAGCGCTGGTGTACAAGCCCAACGACGCCATAGCAAATTTCAGATTGGCAGAGTGCCAGGAAAAAACCGGAAAACCCGCAGAGGCTGTCCCCTACTACGAGGCGTATCTGAAGATCCTGCCCCACGGACCTTTGGCGCCCGATGCGCAAAAAGCGCTAGACCGGCTGAAGGCTAGCGACGTCAAAGAGAATGTCGCGAAGTAACTCATGACATTTTTGCACCCTCGAAGCTATCTCACGTTTCGGGAAGGGCACGGCTTGAAGCCTTGCCCGAAAATGGCCCAAAATGACGAACGGGCGCGGCTCAAAGCCGCGCCCTTCTAACTGTTCGGAAAAACATAGATCCTTCGCGGCCTGAAGGCTGCTCAGGATGACACTGGAAAACTCTATTTCTTGACTCCGGCGTCGCTATTTTGCGCCGTCGTTGTTCCGGATCCGCCGGCAGGAGCAGCTGAATCACCTGCAGCCGCCACCGTTCCAAGCCGCGTCAGTCTTGGGAAGAATGGCGTGACCTCGAACGGCATTTTGTCGCGAGCCGAGGTGATCGATACCGGAGCCGCCTTCACCATCTCAACGTGGTCCTGCCAGGGATCGAGCTTGATTCGTCCGCCCAGCGGCAAGGCAGCGATCTGGTCGAGCTTGCCTTCCTCGAGACTCGGCGCACTAATCATCAGCGCCGACAGACGCCTTACTTGCCCCTTGTCATCGGTGAAGCTATTGCCGAGATGCGATGTAAGCAAAGCGGAGAGTTCCGGCGCACGCGCCTGGAGCTGTTTCAAATACAGGCCGCCCGATGCCAATTTCTGTGCGTATGGCGAATTCTTAAGCAGCTCGACAGCTTTTGCATCTGCCGCAGCTTCCTCTTCCGGATTGTGGCGGAAGCCGAAATTCTGATAAGTGGATTCATCGGAAAACAGCATGCGATCGGTGAATGCGAACTTGCTTCCCAGATTATGTCCCAGCACGATGTGCGCAAGCTCGTGAGAAAGGATTGCGGCCAGACTGGCTTCGTCAGGAAGCGTGTCGATCAACCCGCGGCTGATCACGATGGTATTGCCTACGCTGAACGTCTCTAGCGGGTAAGTCACCATCACCCGCGCGCGAACCGGTCGCGGCAGATCGATGTTGTTGGTGATCTCAATGTTGTTGACGACGGTTTGAAGAACTTTATCAACCTCGCCTGATGGAGCAAGCAGTCCCGCGCGCTGCAAACGCTCTAAAACGTTGTCCTCAGCCTGTTGCTGCCAGGCACGCTGCGCTTCCAGCGGAGATAAGTCCTGTGAAACCGGGCTCTCGTCTTTGACCGCGTCAATTTTCAGGTCGGTCAGCTCATCTTCGCGGCTATCGCGGGTAACATCGTATCCCCAGATGCGCGACTGCGCCTTAAAAGCCAGCTTGTCGTGCGAGCCGTAGCTGAAGTCGCCTTCTTCGCTGTAAATATAAGCGGGAATCCAATAGCCGGGGACCAGGTTTAAGCGCCAACTATCCATGTGAAAATAGAATGCGTTTTTGGGTCGCGGCCAGTAGGTCCCGTTTAGCCGGACGATGTTGTAGTTCTGATCTTCCACCCAGATCTGCCCTTTGAACATCCCGGTTCCAGCGTTCTTTTTGGGCGTCACTTCGAAGGCCAGGCATTTCACTTCGCCCAGAAATTCGCGGTGCAGGTAATGAAAGTCGTAATGATTACGATCAAAGTTCTGGCGATCGGCAAAAATCATCCAGGAAAAGCCCATGGGCTGGTACTGGATGCGGAACAGTTTGGTAACGCCGCCCATCAGGACGTGCTGAAAACTGGCTTGCTTGGAAAGATAGTCGCGGCGGTCGATCGTGTCCGCCATGTCCAGCCGGCCAAGAAAGTAATGATCTTCTTTGGGAGCTGAGCCAAGCTTGCTGTTCGGCGTCAGGTTCTGCAGATAGGTCTCCACTAGCGGCGTCCGGTCCTTCAAGAACTGAATTAATGCGTGCTCGCGCTCGATGATTTGATCAACTACCTGGTCCACGCTGACCGGAACTCTGGCCGCGGGTTGAGCGAGCGCTATGCCGGGGGTAGCCGAAACTGGTTGAACTGCTGCTGGCGGTGCGGACGTGGGCTGATCGCCACTCTGTTGAGCGCCGATGCTCGCTGGCAGAAACAAACAGGCGGCCAAAACCCAACCGCAGTGTTTCACATTTCTCATGATCTTCGTCCTAAACCAGATTTCGACTAAGAAGCTAGCTGAAACATAACGTGCACAATGGCTGTCGAATCCACGGCAGCGCCATTTCGCTGGGCGGGTTTGAATTTGATTTTGGCGGCTGCAGTGACGGCCGCTTCATCCAGTCCGTGGCCCAACCCCCGCACCACACGGTTCACATGCAGCTCGCCATTAGCGCCAAACATGACCTCCAACAGGACCTCACCCTCCAGATTCAGCTTGCGGGCTTCATCGGTATATTTCGGCATCGGCTTGGAAACAATCTCGACCGGGAATGTGGCCGCGCTAGTTTCCTCCAGATTGTGCTTCGCCGTATTAGTTGCTATCTGTTGTGCTGTAAAGCCGGACGCTTGCACTCCCTGGCCATTCCTGCGCCCATCCCCCTGGCCTGGTTGGGCGATGCCATTTCCGAATCCAGCACTAGCAATTGTGCCTTTGATTCCTTTGGCCCCGCCAGTGCCATTACCGGTTCCGGCACCTTCGGGTAAATCAAACGATCCCAATTTGGCCGCCGTCAGCTTTGCCCCTTGCTTGCCCTCTCCGCGGAGTCCGTTGGGATCTCCAAACCCGCCGGTCTGAACTTTCTCGATTGGCGCATTAACCGTCGGAGTCGCCGAGCTTCCAAACGAGCCGGTGTAAATCACGCGCGCCGGCATGGCTCCAGAAACCGGGGCGATCTTCGGAGTTTCAAACACCGGCTGAATTTTCGGAGGCTCGAGCTTTGCCTGTTCGATCCTGGGCTTAGGCATGTCCTTCGGCACGACCAGCTTCGGAGCTTCAAACTTGACTTCCGGCAGTAGCTTAGTCACTCTCGGCCTGGGCTTCACAATCGGCTTCTCCGGCACCAGGTCGGGCCGGGGAATGATTTCTGTGACCGTAAACTTCCCCCAAATACTCATGCGATCCGGCCACAACAAGTGCGACACCAGAAGGCACAGCAGCAAGAAAAGACAGATCCCGTAACTAACTACAAACTTGCGCCAGTCAAGTTCTCTGTCTGGCAAAAGTCCGAGGGTGAGGCCGTCATTCGACTGCATTCGCTAGCTCCAAAGGGTTACGCAGACTTGGGGAGATACAGATCGGGCAAAGTTCTAAGCTATTGGAAAACAGAGCATCAGAGAAAGTCCCTCCCGCGCCTGTACTTAAGTAATCAACACTTCTCCAACGCGGGAAGTTGCCCAGAATGGGGTTTGCACTGCTCATACTCGACGACGAAGGGCAAAAGTGAAGTAAACCGGGATTCCAGCCAAAATCACCAGAGTTCCCAGGGCTGAATAGCGTAAGTTGCTGCTGAAAGTGTAGTAGAGCAGCGCCCCCGACGCCACAATAAAAAGGGCAGGTGCCAGTGGATATCCCCAAAATCGGAACCGGCTATTTAGGGCAAATCCCTTACTCCGAAAGACAAAAAGAGTAGTGCTGGCAGTGACATACGAGAGCCATTCCGCAAATAGAGCCAAGGTAAAGAGCTGGCGAAAATTACCTCCAATTAAAAGAAATCCTATTGAAAGAATGCATTGCGCCGAAATCGCGATATGCGGGGTGTGGAAGCGTGGATGGACTTTTGAGAGGACCGCAAAAAAATTGCCGTCGCGCGAAAGGGCGAAACTCATGCGCGCCCCGCTCATCGCAACCCCGTTCAGGGAAGCGGTGAGGGCAATGACCATAGCGATTGAAACCAGAGCGGCAGCTCCATTTCCTAAGAAGGAAGAGCGCACTGCGTCGGACATTGCGGACGAAGACAGGGCGACCGTTGCTGGCGCGAGTGCGTACAGCACCGCCGCATTCACCAGCATGTAAAGCACGCCGATTACTATCAGACCGCCGATAAGAGCCAGGGGAATGTTTCGCGCAGGATCGCGAACTTCCTCGGCAACCATATTCAAGTCGCTCCAACCGTCATAAGCCCAGAGCGCTGCCGCGAGCGCGGCAAAGAATCCCACCACCCCACCGGTCGCGCCCGAATAGCTTTGGGCGAAATGACCCCAATCTCCAGGTGAAGTAAACGCAATGGCCGCGATTACGACTATAAGGACGAGTTTAAGGAGCGTGAACGCCAGCTGAAAATTGGCCGCCCTCTTCACGCCAACATAATTAAGCGCCGAAACAAAGCAGACAAAAACGATGGCGACCAGCTGTCCATAGGTCAGCGATCCGCGACCAAAACTAATCGCTTGCGTAGTCAGGAACGCGAGCGGCGAACAATTTGCGAGTATGCGAACCACGCCGATTGAAATGGCCGCGAGGGATGAGGGCTTGACCACTACCGTCCACGTCCACCCGGTGAGAAATCCAGCCAGCGGGCCATAGGCATCGCGAATGTATACGTACTCACCGCCGGCTTGGGGCTTCAGGGCGCCGAGCTCTGCGTAAGTTACAGCGCCGAAGAAGGAAAAGATTCCGGCTACAATCCATGCCAGATAAACCAGTCGGGCCGACCCGGCGGCCTGCATCATCTCTGAGGGGACCAGGAAAATCCCGCTGCCGATCACGACTCCGATAACGATTGACGCAGCATGAGCTGGGCCAAGTGCGCGCAGGAGTTCGGTCCGGTGACCTGCGGATGAGATAGCAGCCATTGTGCGAAAGTATAGCTGCGACCCGGGCTGCACTTCCGCTCTGTGCTATCCCTTGGCAAGACTGCAAGTATCGCGAGACCGTCGTAAGTCTATGACAACGCTGGCTGTGAGCGTGAAACCGGGCGGGTACTTGCGTCATCTAATGGTGTGTAGGTAACAGACAAATGCCTGTTGTACAATTCAATCAGAGAGAAATCCCATGCGCGGAACTGAATGGCTGTAAATTTTTGAAGCATTGTGACCCGGTGAAATTGTCTATGACAAAGTGCGGCACGGAGTGGCTCTAGATTTGTGGAGTTGTGAGCCTGTACTTTTCCCATTCCTCAGGTAGTCCTTTGATTTTGTTCTGGCACGCTTCCGAGAGATTTCTCTGCGGGTATTCAGGTTTAGAATCAAATTCAAATTCGAAAATCAGCGGTCGCGGAATTCCATACCAATGCTCGTCAAAGGGCCGGTTGGCCTCAAATCTGAACACCGCCTGAATCAAATCTACCAACTTTAAGTACCGTTCGAATTCGTCTCGATTGGTGTTGATGTATCCTCGAAACCCCTCAAGGCACTTCTTGAATTTCAAGATTTTAGGTTGGAACTCAGCGAACCCATCATCAACGGCCATATCCTTCAGCGCGAGAGCTACATTAGCCTCACCCAGCGCTGAAAGGAGTCCTTCTCTCAACACGAACCACGAGTCAGCGGCTATCCTCTCCGCCAATCCGTTCTGAAAGAATATTTGCCCCTTGCTTCGGCGCAGATGGTCCATGCGCTTGAGCAGAAACAGAGTGTCGAAGAAAATCTTCTCTTCTGAACTGTCTGGGCGGTGCTCCTTCAATTTCTTGTGGTCGTCGATGAGGAGCCGCGCTCCCCGAACAATCGGCATATAGTGCTGCTCCGCCAAAGTCATAACCAAGGGCAGAATGTTCTGCCGCACCTGCTCCCGTTCCTGCCTGATTGCTTCCTGCTCGCGAGCAGCCCTGTCGCGCCTGCCTTGGCTCAACTGGAAGTACCGGTCGCGACGGCTTTGGAGTCGCTGAAATATGTATCCCAGCACTGCCAGAACGATTGGCAACGTGAGGTCTTTGGTCAGTTGGGCAAGTCGCCGCCCAAACCTGAGCCAATTTTCCTCGCCCCACAGGCCGACCATTCTTATTGGACCGACAGTAAGTGACGACGAGCGAAATGCATCCAAGTTCCAGTTGTAAAGGACCACAACGTTGTAGGATCCCGACTGCGCCAACGCGGTAAGGGGCACGACTCTGGTTAGAGTGGATTTTGATGCGATGTTGGTCGGAAGTTGGGAAGAGAACTTACTCGCGTCCCACTCGAAACCGGGGGCCGATAGTGAAGCATAAAATCCGGCCAAGGCCGCTGCGTTATCGTTCTGCACGGTCATTGTTAACAGCAAGTTCTGACCGCGCGACACCTGATTGCGGTCCAGGTGCAGGGTTACATTTACTTTCGATTTTGCCGAGTTTGCGTCGCTGGCGAAGAGTGCCGATGAAGTGAATGTGTTCTTCTCTGGGACGAAGAACAACGCCAGCAGAACCGCAGCAAACGCAATCGCTATCAGGACGATAACGCGTGGCTTCATCTTGAAATTACCCTTAGCCGCCGAATTAAGCGCCAAGGAATGGCAGGTATTCTCCTCGCCAGCAAAGCCGCTGTCAACACAGTGCCACGCCGTTCAGTGCCACGCCGTGCATGGAAAGACCAAGCTCGCCCTGGTTCGATCGGTATGGAATCGAAACTAGCTCAAAGATGAACGCTTAGCGAAATCAATGGTATGGCTTGCCAGGAGGCCGATCAGAAAAGTCACGGCCGTCCCAATGGCCACGTACCAAGTCCAAGGCACCGGAGTGAACTGCCAGAGGTAAACTTCGGCTGCGAATCCGCAGAGCATGCCTACGATCGCGCCGTTCTGATTCACCCGGCGCGTGAGGATGCCAAGCAGAAAGACACCGAGCAGCGCACCATAGGAAACGGAGGCGATTTGCAGGCCGACTTCGACCACGCGGCCCACTCGATGCAGGCAGAGGACCGCCAATCCGAACAATACAGCTGCCCATAGCACGGTAGCAAAGCGCGACAGTTGCATACGCTTGCCTTCTTCGGTGTGCGGCCGCAGACGCAAATAGAGATCCAAAATCGTGCTGGATGAAAGCGAGTTCAGCGCGGCACTCAAGTTCGACATTGCAGCCGCGAGAATGGCTGCGATCAGCAGGCCGGAAATTCCATGCGGCATTCTGGTGACGATGAACGTCGGATAGATTCGGTCGGCGGTGCCAAAGTGCGAAGTCGGCAACAGGTAATAAGCGAAAAGCATCAGGCCGAGCAACAGAAATAATGCGAACATAACGAAAATCGCAATCCCGCTCAAGACCAGGGCCAACCCCGACTGACGTTGGTTTCTTGCGGCCAGCAAACGTTGCACAATGAGCTGATCCGTACCGTGGCTGGCGATGGTGAAGAAAGTCCCGCCGATCAATCCTGACCAGAAGGTATAAGGCTTCCAGAAGCTGGGAGAGAAGTCGAAGATGCGCAGCTTTCCGTGTGCGTCGGCGATTTGATGAATGTACGTCCAGCCTCCTGGGACGTAGTGCAAGATGATTCCGACGCCGATGGCCGTCCCACCTACATAAATCGCGGTTTGCACTACGTCTGTCCAGATCACCGCTGCAAGTCCACCTTCGAACGTGTAGATCAAAGTGAGCGCCGTGATGATTGCGATTGAAGCAATCTGGCCCGTGCCCAGTGCGATCGAGACCACGATTGAAACGGCGTAGACGCGCACTCCTTCGGCTGCGGCGCGCGTCAACAGAAAAAGCCCGGAGGTCACGGAGCGCAATTTAAGTCCAAAGCGACGCCCAATCAATTCATAGGCGGTGTAGAGGTCTCCGCGAAAATAATGCGGCAGCAACAAAAAGCTGATAACGATACGCCCGACGATATATCCCAAGGCCACTTGCAAAAAAGTCATGTTGCCGTCGTAAGCGAGGCCGGGCATGCTGACGATGGTCAGCGTGCTGGTTTCGGCGGCGACAATGGAAAGCGCGATGGCCCACCAGGGAATGTCGCGTCCAGCGAGGAAGTAGTCACGCAGAGTGCGCTGGCGCTTGCGAAAATGCAGGCCGAACAACGTGATGCCCGCGAGGTAAACCGCGATGATTGCGAAGTCGAGACGGTTGAGGCCCATGTGTCCTGCACAAGCCTAGCGCGGTTCTGCTCTGATCGGTTGCGTCGCGTGGAGGGGTACCTAAGGAGTGATTAGTGGTCAAGCTTGATAAGCGATATGGGGATTTTTCAAAAGTCGGTGCTACTCTTTTTGTCAGCGGCCCTGTTTCCGTAGCTCATGATTGCCCACAGCAGATGTGTCGCGAAAGTCTTTTTACGTGTGCTGTCGTGGGTGTTGTTCGTAATTGCCGCGCTGGCGTTCTGGGCGGGCGGAAGGGCGATCAGCGAATTTGGTCATATAGACCGAATACTGGCTGAGGCCTTCGGTCTCTCAATTGCTGGCGCAACTGGATTTCTTGGGTACATATTGAAGGGCAGCGCAGATGATCTTTCGAAAGACGAAGACTTGTCGGGTGAATGAGTGCTATCGCGATTTCTCAACAGTGGTCGTTATGCTAGAAGCTCAAAGCGGACATCGGCAACGAGTTGTCCAATGATCTGCACGTCAGATTGAGTCTCACTATCGTTGTGCAGATGAGCCAGCACAGTGTACGAGAATACCGCTTCGCGGATCGAATCGGGGCCAACGGAACCGCCCACAAACCAGTAATGGATGTGGATCGGCGTGCCATCCTGGGTTAACGCCTTCTCTGATCGTGCTATGAGGTTTCCGGTCGTGGGGTTCAGTTGAACATTGCCATGTGCTTTCTGGAAACTCTCCCTTAGTTTCTCCGCAGGGCCATGCCCAGTGATTAACGAGACTCGAAAGAAACCGGATGTCGCATTTGGCAACTGATACTGATAGGCGTCGTTTTCGTCGGACTCGACTTCGATCCACTCATGTGGGATCAAAAATGTCAGTTTGTTATTGAAGATCGAGACTGCATCTAGCCGTTTGATTGTCATGCGTTTAAGCAATGGCTTCGGGCTTTAGATTTGGTCGAATAAACTGCTTCATCCGGTTTCCAGAAGGCGAACCGGCCAGGACTAATTTCTAGCCTCGGGCACAAACCTATTCGTCCAAATTCGGCGGCCAGCTCCGATGGATCACCACAGTTCACGAAATGGATCACGTGGTGCGCTTTGATGACGTCGCCAAAATTATTCTGATTATTCGCTTGGGCGAGCTCCAGCATACCTTGTCCATTGCCAATCTTGTAGGTATGTATGTCATGGTCGATTGCGTATGTGCGTAATCTCCAACAACCTCCCTCGCCGAGCCACCACTGAACAGTATCGGGAACGTCGTCTGCGTCCGCAACCGCAAGCTCCACATTCTGGGAATAGCTACTCTTTATCGTGAGTACGGCAAGCACCAGAATGCCACGCATAGATTTTCCATAATACTTATGAGACGCCTAATCCTGCAGCCCCAAGCAGAATAAATCAACACTAAGTGGCGAGAACAGGCGATTTCATTCAAAATCCTCGCCAAGGCTTAGGTCTCCACAGCTAGGCTTTTCCTTATACGCCAAAACACTGCAGCGGAATCGCGCGAGCCTACGGCCGTCAACCTGCAAACTGGGGCCGGTTCTTCCACTACACTATCTTCAATGCCCGTCTCCATCTCCGGTTTGCGGCGCTGGTTTGCGGCGGCCTTGATGCTTGTCATCATTGCGGTGGCGGGAACATATTTCTATGCGCGGCATCGGGTGGAGAATGCGCTGAAGCAAGTCCCGGGAAAAATGGGGATCGAAGTCCAGCAGAGTGCTCAAGGATTTACCATCTCCAAATCTGAGCAGGGAAGAACGCTCTTCAAAGTCCAGGCCAGCAAAGCGATACAGTTCAAGCAGGGCGGACGCTCTGAACTGCACGATGTCACAATTACCATTTACGGATCAAACTCCTCCCGCTTTGATCAGGTATACGGAAAAGAATTTGAATACGATCAGCAAACCGGGGACATCACCAGTCACGGCGAAGTTGCTATTGACCTCGAAGCGAATCCGCAAGGCCTCAGCAATCCCGACCAGGCTGCTCCCAGGGAACTGAAGAACCCGATTCATCTGCGCACGACAAACCTGGTTTTCAACCAAAAAACCGGTGACGGCTGGACTGATGCGCCAATTGAATTCAGTGTTCCCCAGGCGAACGGTTCGGCAGTAGGCGCGAAGTATGTCGCCAGAGATAATGCGCTTACGCTCGAGTCTCAAGTGCGGATCATTATGCACGGGACAACTCCGGCAACCGTCCTTGCACGAGAAGCGCGCTTAGCAAAAAACCCGAGGCAGATCGTGCTTCGGTATCCGCATATTGAATCGCCAAAGCAGCAGGCGCAGGCGGATGAAGCAACGTTGTACTTGCGCGAAGACAATACTCTGGACCATGCAATGGCACTGGGAAACGTGCAAATCGAATCGGAAGGGAATCGTGTAAACCGGCGCGCCCACACGGCGCAGAACTCAAGCCTGCCCACGACACGATCTCACGTTTCAGCGCAACGGCTTGAAGTCAAGATGACATCTGCGTCCGACGTTGAGGACGCGGTGTTGTCAGGAGACGTTCATTTCAACAATGAAGGCCCGCAGCCCGCAGAAGCTTCGGCTGGCTCGACACTGTTCTCGTTCGGACCTGGGAACACACTCACCAAAGTTCATGCTGATCAGAATGTCAGATTGCTGCAGCATCAGGGTTCGGGAGCGGACACAGAGCAGGATGTTGAAGTCACTGCGCCAGCTATGGATTATTTCATTGCGGGCGGGCAACGACTCACCAAAGTTGAAACCATTGGCCCGCCGCAGGTTTTATTACTCCCCGCGGATAAAAATAAAGACCAGACACGCATTACCGCCGACAAGCTTACCGCGAAGTTTGATTCTTCAGGTCAGCTTTCGCAGGTGCATGGTGAAGCTAATGCACGAGTGGTTTCGACGGCTTCCCGGGCAAACGGTTCCCCTCAGACTGATCGCACGACTACGAGTGACAGTATTGATGCGGGTTTTCGTCCGGGAACAGGCGTCGAAAGTCTGGTTCAATCCGGACACTTCGCCTACAGTTCCGGAACGCAAAGGGCCTTCGCCGATCGCGCACGCTATACACCGGCCGACCAAATACTCATTCTCAGCGGCTCTCCGCGATTGCAAGACGCCGGCATGGAAACCACCGCTCGAGTCGTTCGCCTCAATCGCGAGACTGGGGACGGTTTTGCCGAGGGCGACGTTAAGACAACCTACAACGACTTGAAGCCTCAGCCTAGTGGAGCTTTGCTGGCTTCGTCTGATCCAGTTCACGTGACTGCGCAGAGCATGACAGCCCACAACAATCCAGCTGTTGCCGTATACACAGGCAATGCTCGCTTGTGGCAAAACGCGAATGTGGTAGAGGCGCCATCTATTCAGTTCCAAAAAGAGCGACGCTCAGTTACGGCCGATTCGAACGCCAGCCAGAAGGTCTCGACCGTCCTTTTCGGGACCAACAAAAGTGGCAAAGGGACACCGGTCAGCATAGTTTCCGGACACCTTTCGTACATCGACGCCGAACGGATGGCCCACTATGACGGCGGAGTCGTGGTTCACAGCTCTGATCTGACCGTCACGGCTAGACAGATGGATGTATCTTTAGCACCCGCATCATCAGCGCCCAGGTCATCGACAGGCGCAACCCCCGCAGCTCCGAATCCTGCCAAGCTCGAAAAGATTGTGGCTAACGGGTCGGTCGTCATAACTGAACCGAACCGGCGAGGAACCGGTGACCAGTTGGTATATACAGCAAAGGACGAGAAGTTCGTGCTAACCGGTGGACCGCCTAGCATTTTTGATGCCGAACATGGCAAGATTACCGGGGTTTCGTTGACTTTGTATAGGCACGATGATAGGGTCATCGTTGAAGGTGACAGCAGTTCGCCCGCCGTCACCGAGACCACAGTGGTACGTTAAATGCAAACGCTGGCCGCCGAAGAAATATGTAAGTCTTATCGCGGCCGCCGGGTTGTAAACGGCGTCAGCGTAAGCGTCAGTCAGGGCGAAGTTGTTGGATTGCTTGGACCTAACGGTGCAGGCAAGACAACCACGTTCTACATGATCGTCGGCCTGATACCCCCCGACACAGGCCGGATCCTCTTAAATGAGGACGAGATCACCGACGTGCCCATGTACCGGCGGGCTCGGCAGTTCGGGATCAGTTATCTCCCCCAAGAGGCATCGGTTTTCCGAAAGCTGACGGTCGAGGAGAACATTCTCGCCGTGTTGGAAGCCCAGCCTGTCTCCTGGCACGAACGTCGGGAGACCATGGAGCAGTTGATTGACCAGTTGGGGTTGGAGCACATTCGTCTGAACCGGGGATACGCACTGTCCGGTGGTGAACG
>Ga0075425_100003621_pt1 | contig 15706 bp, 16 predicted proteins | sample SoiMethybrSBSTD4_FD_75300 | JGI IMG/M metagenome (GOLD analysis project Ga0075425, IMG submission 75300) | Bulk soil microbial communities from a Populus tree surrounding site in Tennessee, USA - Soil MetaG P. TD hybrid SBSTD4 | ecosystem: Environmental > Terrestrial > Soil > Tree plantation... | reverse complement strand
CGTTTCGCCGACGTCGATCTCGGCGCACTCGTGCGGGACTCAGTCGCCGGAATCGCGCTCGCGCAGGACGAGGTAAGCGTGGTCTCGGACGTACACGGCGAGCTCCCGACCGTCCGCGGGGACCGCGACCGCCTCCAGCAGGTGCTGACGAACCTGCTCGACAACGCGGTCAAGTATTCGCCGTCCGGGGAGAAGGTCACGGTCAGTGCCTTCCGGCAGGACTCGCGCGTTCGAATCCAGGTCTCCGACCACGGGCCCGGCGTCCCCGCCGATCAGCAGCGCGTGATCTTCGAGAAGTTCGGTCGCGGTCACACGGCCGGCTCACCCGGCAAGCCCGGCACCGGTCTCGGCCTCTACATCGCACGGTCGATCGCGGAGGCACACGGGGGCGTGCTCGAGGTCGACTCGGGGCCGGCCCCGGGCGCCACTTTCACGCTTGTCCTGCCGGTCGGCTCAGTGCGCTGACGGGACGCGCACACGCGTCAGGCCCAGCTCGGCCTGGAGCTTTCGGGCCCGGTCGGCGATCCGCGCGCGCAGCTCCTTCGGCTCGCGCACGACAGCCTCGCCGCGGAACGAGAGGATCTCGCCGATCAACCAGTCCTCGCCGCCGACCGCGACCTCCTCGATCGCCGACCCGTCTTTGAGGAGCCTCGCCGTCCCGCGCTCCAGCCGCCAGCGCGCAACTTCCGGCGAGTACCAGATCTGAACCGGCCTGGCATCACGCAGGCCGCGGGGCTCGAAGCCCTCCCGTGGCTCGAAGGTCTCGTCGAGCAGGTGTGCGCTCCGCATTCGGTCGAGCCGGAAGGAACGTTCGCCATCGCGGGTCCGATCCCAGGTGTGCACGTACCAGTACGGGAGCCGGCGCTCGATCGAGTAGGGCTCGACCAGGTGTGCCGAGGTCGATTCCTCGCCCTCCTTGAGATAGTCGAGCTCGATCAGCCGGCGCTCGCGGATTCCCTGGGTCAGCGTCGCGACGAGTCCTTCCTCGTCCTCACCGATGTGCAGCTCCGGGGTCTGTCCGAGATCGAACTCGCCGAACGTCTCCTCGAGCTTCTTGCGCACGCGGTCGAGCGGGGTGCGAGCGTCGGCGGCGATCATCGGCCCGACGAACTCCAGCGCGAGCCGAATCGCACGCGCCTCGAGCGGTGTCAGTCGAGGTGGAGCGCGGAACGTGTCTCCAAAGAGCTCCTTGTCCACACGCACCTTTCCGTCGGACAGCTCCGCATAGATCGCGTAGCAGCCGCCGCCGAAGTTGACGAGGTTGAGCAGCGACAGATGCTCCTCGAGCTCGTCGGGCGGGATGTGGAACCGCTCGATCAGGTCGGCGGCGTCGACGACGGCTTCGTTGCTGTCGCCGCAGCGGTCGAGCAGGTACGCGAGCAGTGCCTGCAGAACGGCGAACCGCTCCGGGGCAACCGGGCCGGTCACCCGCTCGAGCTCTGCCTGCTCTCGCGCTTTCGCCTCGGCTGCAAGCTCCTTGGGCGGCCCTTCGTGGCGGTCGCGAACGAGACGGAGGCCTCGAGCGACTTCTCGCCTCAGATCGGGAGGCGAGACGGGCGCTGCGCGGCCGTCCTGCCGGACGATCCAGGATGCAAGTTGGCCCGGACTCGAGTACGCCGTCACGAAGACGCCGTCCTCCACCCGGCCGTGCTCGCCGTACGTCCGCTCGACCCACCAGGCCGTGTCGTCGGCCACCTCGATCTTCGCCTCGCCGACGAGATCCCCGATCTGCCAGGGCGGGCGGTCGCGATACGGCTCGATGTCGAATTCCGCCGGCAGGCGGAAGTCACGCTCCCTGCGCGTCGCGAAACGGATGTCGCCTCGGATCCGCGAGACGCGGAAGGTGCGGATGTCCTCGCGGACGAGATCCTGGCCGACCACGTACCAGGCGCCGTTGTCCTGGAACAGCGCATACGGGTTGAGCGACCGCTCCTCCTCGGAGTCCCGCGAGATCGACCAGTAGTTGAACTTGACGGTGCGCTGCTTCGAGATTGCGCCCTCGACCTTGCCGAGCCGGCCCGCGAGCTCGGCCGAGTACTCCGGATCGAGCACCTCGACCCGTAAGGCCGTGTCGGTCGGAGCCTCGGCGAACCCAGGGCGCCCGAGCGCGAGGTTCTGGAGCGCGAGCCGGAGCGGCTCTGCATAGGCGAACTTGCCCTCAAGCAGGTAGAGGGCCGTCTGCAGCGCGGCAAGCTCGTCGTCCTTGAGATCGAGCTGGGGGAGGAAGTACGCCTCGGAGCGCATCGTGTACAGCTCCTCGCCGGTGTACTCGTCGCGCTGGGAATGCAGCGGTACCCCGAGCGCGATCAGCTCTGCCCGGTCGGAGTAGAAGCGACGCGCGAAGGCTTCGTCCGACATCTCCTGGTAGCCCTCGACGTTTCCCTTGATGTCCCGTGCCGTCACCGCCCGCCGTTCCGCCATCAGGAAGGCGACGAGCGAGAGCTGCCGGATCAGCTTGTCGGTGTCGTGAGACACGCGCCCGAGACTATCGCGTGCGGCCTGTGGAAAACCTGCGGGCTAACGGGCTCAGGCTAGGCGGCGACCCGCGAGCGAGTCTCGAGATGCTGGTGCGACGGGCAGTAGTCGCGCTCGGGAAGCGGAGTGCGCTGGCATGGCTTGCCCTTCCGCGTCGTCGCGCGGCAGCGGGAGATGCCGCCGTCGAAGGCGCCGGCCTCGATCTGCGACTCGATGAACGCGCAGGCGGCAGAGACTCCCTCGCTCACGGCCCAGGCCACCTGCGCCTGCGCAGTGATCGGGAAGTAGCGGCGAATGTCCTGGAAAAGCGCCCGCTCGGGCTTTGCGAAGTAGAGCGGGTCGGTTGCAAGACGCTCCATGGTCTGCTCGCAAGCTTCGAGCACTTGGCGCCGGTATTCGATGCGGGTCTCGGGGTCGACGTAGGGGTCTACGAGATCCTTGATCGAGCGATAGATCGCCCGCGAGTACTGATACATACAGGCTTGAATTTGCAGCATTCGCTCGTCAGAAATCAGTATCCCGTCCAGCCTATTAATCCCCCGCAAAGCTTTGTTAAGTACCGATTAAACCGTCCCTCAGCATCTCCGACCGGGGGACAGCTTAAACGGTTTGCGGCTTGTCACAAAGTCCGCGCCCGAGTTTTCTTGTGAGAAAACGCGCGAACGAGTCAGGGCGTGATGCGCTTCGGGTAGGCCCGTCTATATCCGTGGGACTGGGCCGTCGTGGCTGCGGTGTTCGCGTCGTCGAACGACGTGTAGATGCCGGTGAAGAGGACGTAGTAGCCCGGGTGGAGACTCGCGAACTTCGAGGAATCGATGATCCCGACAGCTTGCAGGCCGCTGTGCTCGGCGGCACGCGCCTGGGCCAGCGCAAAGGGGCGCCCGTTTGCGGTTGGCAGGGACGCGAGCACGACGGTCCAGCCGCTTTTGCCGGTGGGCCACTCCTTCAGGGCCGGAGGCGGTGCGGACGTCGTTCCGGGCGGCGTCGGCCCCGTGCCGGTCGGAGTGGTCGGTGCGGTGAGCGAAGGCGTGGTCCGCTCGGGGGGCGGCGCGATCGTTACGGGCGGCGCCCCGAAGGGACTTGTCCCCGTGACGTAGTCGGCGCGCTTCTGGTCGTGAGAGACGAATGCAGCGGCGCCGATGCCTGCCAGAGCCGCGATCAGGAGTGCGAGTAGCGACGGCCACACCCAGTCGCCCGGATACCAACCGAGCTGTCTTCGCCAGGCGCGGCCCAGCCCCGGCACGAGCCCGCGAGCCTCGACCGGAAGCCGGAGCCCGCATTCGAGGCAGTACTCCTGATTTGCCTCGTGAGGGGTTCCGCAGCGCGGGCAGAGCGGCCGGCCTGATGACTGGATTTTCTGAGGATCCTGAGTGGGACCTTCGTCGTTGCCCGAAGGCGAGTCCGTCACCGCCTACTCCTCCCAGCGATCGGGCTTCGGGCTTCCCTCCTCGGCGCCGACCCCGGCCTGCCTGACGACCGCCGCGTCGGGCTCGCGCTCGCCGTCGCCGTTGGCCGGCGGCTCGGCGGCCTTCCCGCAGCTTGGGCAAAAGCCGGCATCGGCCGGCAGTGGATGGCCGCACTGCGTACAGGTGACGATGGCCTGCTCGCCGACGGGGCGTCCGCAGTTCGCGCAAAAGTGCGAGCCCCAGATGATGGGGGCGCCGCATTCACAGCGGCTCGCCGTGGCGCGGCGCCCTGCCGCGGCCGCGGCCAGCATCGAGTCGAGCTCGTGCAGGCGTGCCTCGAGATTGGCGATGTCCCGCGCGTGTTCGCTCAGCAGGTCTTCGCGAAACTGCTCCCGCCTGTACATCTCCATCGCAAGGCCGCCGAGGTCCCGGAGCAGCTCCTCTCGGGCTTTCAGGATCGCCTTGCGCTCGCGCCGCAGCGCACCTGGCGAGCTCGCACGGCGAATCGGGGGCGGTGGCGTTGTGGGGGAAGCCTCGTTTTGGCCGCGCTGCCGCCGTCGGCGTCCAGGCAGGGGAAATCGCGGCACGAGCGCCGACTTTAGCAAGGTGACCGGGCGACTCTAGAAGCGTGCGGCTGGGTGCTACAGGTCGATCACTACGAGTCGCTCTTCCGTCAACTCGCGTACCGCGTAGGCTGGGCCCTCGCGCGTGTTGCCTGAGTCCTTGACACCGCCGTAGGGCATCTGGTCGGCCCGGAACGTGGGTGCTTCGTTGACGATCACGCCGCCGAACTCGAGCTCCTGTGCTGCCTGTAGCGCTGTCTCGAGCTTGCTCGTGAAAATGCCGGCCTGGAGCCCAAAGCGCGTGCCGTTGGCAAGCTCGATCGCTTCGTCCACGGAGCCGACCGAGTTGACTGTGCAGACGGGGCCGAAGACCTCTTCGCAGCTGACCTTGAGCTCGGGGCCGGCCTTGGCGATCACGGTTGGCCGGATCAGCTCGCCGTCGAGCTCCCCGCCGGTGAGCACGCTGGCGCCGCCCGCCCGGGCCTCCTCGATCCACTCGATGATCCGCTCGCGTGCATCGTCGTCGATAACCGGCCCGACGTCGGTTTCCTCGTCTGCCGGATCGCCTACCTTCAGCTCCTCGACCTTGGGCACGAACGCCTCGACGAAGCGGTCATACGCGGGCGCCTCGACGTAGATCCGCTGCACCGAGATGCAGCTCTGGCCCGCAAAGGAGAATGCGTTAGCCGCCATCGCCTTCGCCGCGGCGTCGATGTCGGCATCCGCGGCTATGACCACCGGCGTCGCGTTGCCGAGCTCGAGGTTCACCCGTTTCCTGGGCGCGCGCTCGGCCAACTTCCAGCCGACCGGTCCAGAGCCCGTGAACGTGAGCGCCTTGACGCGGTCGTCCTCGATCAGGACGTCGCCGATCTCCGACGCAGGCCCGACGAGGACATTCAGCCAGCCGGGCGGCAGACCGGCTTCCGTCTCGAGCTCGGCGAGGAGCAGCGCCGAGAGCGGCGTCTGGCTCGCGGGCTTGAGCACGACCGCGCACCCCGCCGCGAGCGCGGGCGCGAGCTTGTGGGCGACCAGGTTGAGCGGAAAGTTGAAAGGTGAGATCGCCCCGACGACCCCGATCGGGCGTCTCAGCGTGAAGGCGAGTTTGCCCTCGCCGGCCTGCGAGGCGTCCATCGGCACCATCTCGCCGGCGAGCTTGCGGGCCTCGACGGCCGCAAAGGTGTACGTCGACATCGCCCGCGCCGCCTCGACGCGGGCCGCCTTCATCGGCTTGCCGGCCTCGTCGGAGATCGTCCGCGCGACCTCGTCGTGGCGCTTCCCGAGGTAGCCGGCGACCCGGACGAGGATCTCGGCGCGCTTGTGTGCCGGCAGCGGCTCCTCCATGGCCTTCTCGGCGGCATCGATCGCCTGCCGCGTCTCGTCCGCGCCCGCTTTCGCCACCCGGCCGACGGTCTCGCCCGAGTACGGTGAGGCGACGTCGATCCAGTCGCCGGTCTCGATCCACTCGCCGCCGATCAGCAACCTGCGTGCCTGGGCCGTTACAGCCATGAGGGCTAGTCTAGATCGGCGTGGGCTACTGGCTGCTCGTCCGCGGTCGAGGCGAGAAGCCGCTCGACCGCCACGTCGACCCAGCGCAGATTCGGACGCAAGGATCGTCGAGGCGGCCGTCGGTGCAACGCGGTGACCGTGCGATCCTGTACGCGTCGGTCTGGCAGGCGATCTTCGGCGTGGCCGACGTCGCCGGCGATCCCGAGCACGACCCGGCGCTCAACCGTTGGTCGTGGCGCTACGCGATTCGACCTGTGAGTGTCGTCACCGACCTGAACGATGCGCCGCCCGTCGAGGCTGCCGGCATCTTCCCGCAGAGCCTGTGGCGGCATTCGCACATCCGGCTCACCGACGAACAATTCGACTCCGCGTGCAAGCTGATCGAGGCCGCCACGAAGTAGGATCGCGCGCCGTGGAGATTCGGAAAGTCGGTGTCGTCGGACTCGGGACGATGGGGGCCGGGATTGCCCAGGTGAGCGTCCAGGCCGGCTACGAGACGGTCGGGCGTGAGGTCAGCGACGAGCTCGGCAGTCGAGGAAAGGCGACGATCGACCGCTATCTCAACCGCGGCGTCGAAAAGGGGCGGCTCACACACGAGGAAAAGGACGCGGCGATCGGCCGGCTGACGCTGACGACCGAGCTGGGCGACCTCGCCGAGTGCGATCTCGTGATCGAGGCCGTCCTCGAAGAGTTGCCCCTCAAGCGGGAAGTCTTTGCAGAGCTCGACCGCGTGACCGGGTCCGAGGCGATCCTCGCCACCAACACGTCCGCGCTGTCGGTCGCCGAGATCGCCCAGGCTACGGAGCGCCCTGAACGCGTCGTCGGCATGCACTTCTTCAATCCGGCGCCCGTACTGCCGCTGGTCGAGATCGTGCGGGCGCCGAAGAGCTCCGACGAGGCGGTGCAGGCCGCCTACGACTGGGCGGAGGGCGCCGGCAAGCAGCCCGTCAATTGCAACGACACTCCCGGCTTCATCGTCAACCGGATCCTGATCCCGCTGCTGAACGACTGCGTGCGCGTGCTCGACGAGGCAGGCGTCTCACCCGAAGACCTCGACAAGGCGATGACGAACGGCGCCGGCTGGCCGCTGGGGCCGTGCGCTCTCGTCGATCTCGTCGGAATCGACGTCCACATCCACGCCTCCGAAGCGCTTTACGACAAGCTCGGCGAGGAGCGGATGGCTCCGCCCGAACGGCTGATCCAGCTGCAGGCGGAGGGCCGCCTCGGCCGCAAGACGGGCCGCGGCTTCTTCGAGTACACGTGATCTAGATCACTATTCGAAACCGGCGGCCCGGCGGCGCGACTGGCCCGGGGTTGCGAGCCAGTCGAGCACGGCCTGGCGGGAGAAACGCCATTGGCGTCCGACCTTGCGGCCGGGGAGCTCGCCCTTCGTGGCTAGCGAGCGGACCGTCTTCTCGTCCACCTGCAGCAGCTCGGCCAGCTGCTCGATCGTTAGCACGTCCGGCTCGCCGACCTTTGACGCGCGCCCGAGGGCGACGTCGTCGGCACCAAGGTAGCGGTCGACGAGATCGGCGACGAGCTCCCGCTTCGGCGTCTTCAGCTCGAACGCAGCACGGCTGAGCGTCTCGGCCGACGCTGTCGGTAGGCGGACGAAGAGTGGGGACGTGGGCTCGCCGGCCATGCTGATATCAGAATATCAAGCTGCTATCGTCGCGCCGGTGGCGCGGCGGGCGTTTCTTCTCGGCGGGAGCGGCCAGACCGGTCGCGCGTTGATCCCTCGGCTCCGGGAGCGAGGGTGGGAAGTCGTCGTCGGCAGTCGGGGCGAGCACGAGCTGACGCCGGGCGTCGAGCACGTCCAGGTCGACCGGGCCGACACCGACGCTCTGCGCCAGGCGCTTGGTGTGGGTGCGGATGTCCTCGTCGACTTCGTCGCCTTCGAGCAGGAGCATGCCGAGCAGCTACTCGCGTTGAGGGAGCTGATCGGATCGCTCGTGGTCATCTCGACGGCCTCCGTCTACACCGACCGGGAGGGCCGAACGTTCGACGAGGCGAAGACGCCCGAGCAGTTCCCGCGTTTTCCGATTCCGATCAGCGAACGCGACCAGCCGACGGTCCGGCCGGGAGGCGCGAGCTACTCGACCAAGAAGGCAGCGATCGAGCGGGTCCTGCTTGGACAGACCGACCTGCCGGCGAGCTTGATCCGGGCCGGGGCCATCTACGGCCCCGGCGGGAGCGTGCGAGAGTGGTACTTCGTCAAGCGGGTCCTCGATGGGCGGCGTTTGGTGATGCTCGGCGACCGCGGTCAAAGCCGGTTCCATCCGGTCTCGACCGAGAATCTCGCCGAGCTGATCTGGCTTGCGGCCGAGCACCCGGGGCAGCGGGTCGTGAACGCCGGCGACCCGGGACCGCCGACGCTGCTCGAGATCTCGCGCGCGATCGCTGCTGCGCTCGGGCACGAGTGGACCGAGGTCTTGCTTCCGACGCTGGGGGAGCCATGCGAGACGCCGTGGTCCTGCCCGCGCCCGGTCGTGCTCGACATGACCGAAGCCGCCTTCGAGGTCGGCTACCGCCCGGTCACGACCTACGAGCGGGCCGTACCCGCGACCTGCGAATGGCTCGTGGAGGCGACGAAGGAGCACCCGTGGCAGGAGCTGATGCCGCGCATGGCCGAGTACCTGCAGGACGCGTTCGACTATGAGGCGGAGGACGAACTCCTCGGCGAGCTCTTCAAGGGTGGCTGAGCCTCGCCCAGACGTTGTCGAGCAGCCTTGCAACGACGGGATTCGTGACGGACGAGGCGAAGTTGAGCGCACCCGCAGCGAACACCTTCGCACCGGCGGCCGTCTCGTAGTACGTCATCTCGGCCGTCCGGCCGGGCCCCATCAGGTCGGGGATCGAAGCCAGCAGAATCGTCCCCGGCGGGCTGGCCGGCGAGCGGATGTCGATCTCGTACCCGTACTGGCCGAACGTGTCGCCGGTCGAGAGCCCGGTGCCCGCGAAGACCCAGGGAGCAGCTGTGGTGTTCGCGATGTAGGCGCCCAGGCGGCCGCCGTAATTACTGGACACGTACTGCACGCCGACGACGCTCGCCTCAGGACGGCCGAGGTTCCGCCATTCGCCAACCCTGCGCATCACGTGCCCGTGGAAGACGACCTTCCAGAAGAGGTTGTTCGCCGACAGGAACATCAGGTTTCCGCCGAGGTCGCGGTAGCGCTTGATCAGGTTGTACTCGTGCGCGGTCGTGTACTCCTCGTGTCCGGGAAACACGATCAGGTCGTAGTCGTGGGCGAGCAGGTCCCCGCTCGGGGCGTGAGCGAGATCGAGGTCTGTGAGGAAGTCCAGGTCTCCCCGCCCGCTGAGCCAGCCGTTGATTGCCGCGTCGAAGTCTCCGAAGCGGTACGGGATCCCCGAGTCGAGGTACGGCCGGTTGATATCGACTCTTCGGAACGCCCCATTCACGTACCAGCTGTCTCCCCAGCCGTCGCCGTTGGCGTCGGTGAAGTTGTACGCCTGCCAGGTGTTCGTCGGAAGAACGACCGCGATCCGGGTCGTGCCGAGCACGCGGGGACGGACAACGAAAGGCGCGTAGCCCGTTCGGCCATCGGCGGACGTGATGCGGATGAAATAGAGGCCGCTCGGCCAGGCGCCGATCCGGATTCGGAGTGGGGCGGGAGCATTCCGGTGTCCCCGCCAGGTAAGTGTCGCGGACGGGGCAATCGGGCTCGCTCCAGTCCTCGGATCCGGGGAACCTCGCCCGTTCCGGTAGGAGAGGATGTCGACGTTGAGCCGACGGGCATCGGTCGCGACCGAGACGACTGCCGTCTCGCCGGGCATGTATCGCGCGCCGATCGAAACGTCGATTCTCTGGATGCGGACGACCGGCGCCCGGACACGGACGCGGCCAGCGACCGGAAGGTCGTTGTAAATGCGCTTTCGCCCCTCGGCGTCCGTGACGGTCAGCTCGAGCACGTAGCTGCCGCTCGGGACGGAGTGGGCAGGAGTCCAGACGAGCCGGTGCCGACCGGGAGTGAACGCGTGCCGCTCGGTGACGATCGTCTGCACGGTGTTCGTCCCCCGCTTGACGTTCACCGTCCGAAGGACGTCCAGCTCGACGGTCGCGCTCACCGTGAGCCGGAAGCTGACGATCGCGCGGTCGCGGAATCGGTCGCCGTTCGGGCTCACGGTCGTCAGGAGCCGACCATCCCCCGCGTAGGGTGTCGACCCGTTGCTCACACGGAGGTCGAGCAGCCTCGGGGCGGGGTGGACCCGGGTTGCGGGGGCCGCAGCGGCAACGAGCAAAAGGGCGAGCAGCGCCGCGAGCGCGGCACGAGTTGCCACCGGGCAAATTTTCCCTGCATAACCCCGCATGTTGACGCTAACGAACCCCTTACAATCCCCTCATCCTCGGCTCACCTGCGGCATTGATACTTCGCGCGTCGATGAGGCGTCTCGTCTGGATGACCGTGCTCGCGGCTGCTCTTGCGGTCCCCGCCGTTGCGTTTGCGCTGAGCGAGGACAACGACGGCACGCTATCGGTCAGGGCGGGCATCGGGCGGGTCAGTCTCACCTTCGACGGTTCCGCGGTCGGGCGGGTGCGGAGCGGCTCGATCCAGGTGACCGATCCGGTTGCCAACGACGGCGCAGGCTTCGAGTTCTCAAATTGCGATGTGGTGATAAACAAGAGCGACACGACTTTGGCCAAGGGCGACTCGATCAAGGTGTGCCGCGGCGACAACATCCGCTTCCGCGCGGTCGGCGGCAAGTACGTGATCTCGATCAAGGGCGCCGGCATCTACCTCTCTGCGGTCGGGCACGGGTCGGCCTTCCTGAACGGAGCCGGTGATAACCCGGACGTCGTCTTGGACGGGACCTACTCGCTGAACGACGGGCCCTACAAATCGTTGCCCGACTTCGGGGCGCCAGTCATCCTGGCGGCTCCGACCGGCGGCTAACACCGTGGGATACTGATGCCGTGGCGACAGCACAGGCCCAGACGGTGCTGGTGGTCGAAGACGAGGCCTCGATTGCATCGTTCATCTCCCTCTACCTGAAGAACGCCGGCTACAGGGTCAAAGCGGTCGGTTCCGGCGGAGACGCGCTGGCGCAGGTGGAGCTCGAGCAGCCGGCGCTAATCGTGCTCGACCTGATGCTGCCGGACATGGACGGCATCGACGTCTGCCGGCGCATCCGCCAGAACAAGGACATCCCGATCCTGATGCTGACCGCCCGGGACGAGGACGTGGACAAGATCATCGGTCTCGAGGTCGGCGCCGACGACTACATGACCAAGCCGTTCAACCCCCGGGAGCTCGTCGCGCGGGTGAAGTCGATCCTGCGGCGGTCGACGCCTGCCCGCCGCGCATCGGAATCGGCGCAGATCCGCCACGGCGATTTGCACGTCGATTCGGGCCGCCGCGAGGCCCACGTCGGCGGCGAGGAGATCCAGCTTGCGCCGAAGGAGTTCGACCTTCTCTGGGAGCTGCTCGACCATCGCGGACTTGTTCTCACGCGCGATCAGCTGCTCGAACGTGTCTGGGGTTACACCTTCGCCGGAGACACCCGTACGGTCGACGTCCACGTTCGCCAGCTGCGTCGCAAACTCGGTGACGCCTCGCCGATCGTGACGGTCTGGGGAGTGGGCTACAAGGTCGCTCCGGCACGGGATTCGGTGAACGCCTAGCGAAGAGGCGACCGATGTTCCGCTCGCTTCGTTTCCGGCTTCCCGCTCTCTTCCTCGCAGGAATCGTTCTCGCAGGCTTCGTCTCCACCGCGGTGGCGGTCAGCGTCTCGAAGCGCTACGCCGAAAGCACGCTCAGAAAGCAGGCCTACCGTCAGCTCGGCCAGGAAGCGGCTGGGATCGATCAGATCTACGCACAGAACATCACCCCGCCGAAGTCTCGTCAGCTCGAGCGTGCGTCGGGAGACCAGATCTTCTACATCCGGCGCGCCAAGGGAATCGACGTCTTCCCGGGCCCGACACCCGCGTACACGCTGCTGCCGCGATCGATTCTCGACTTCAAGCAGATCCTTGCCGGACAGAACGTCCAGTTCGAGTTCAACCGGCCGGGCGACAATGTGCGTCTGCTCGGGTTCGCGAGGCCGCAGAGGCTCTTCGGGGGCAAGCAGGTCTTCGGGGCAATCATCCTCGCGAGGCCGACCACGCAGTTGAGCCAGGGCTGGTTTCCATTCGCCTGGCGGCTGCTGCCTGCGTTCTTCGCGGGAATCCTCGTTGCCGGTGCGCTCGCCTGGTATCTCTCGCGGCGGATCACGAAGCCTGTTCTGGCACTCTCCGATGCCGCGGACGAGGTTGCCACAGGACGCTATGACGTCGCCGTCCCCGTTCCACCGGGTGGCGACGAGATCAGTCATCTTGCGGAGCGCTTCCGCGAGATGGCGACCGAGTTGCAGGCGGCGGACGCGCTCGAGCGAAACTTCCTGATGACGGTCTCGCACGAGCTACGGACGCCGTTGACCGCGATCCGCGGCCATGTCGAGGCCTTGCTCGAGGGCGTGGTCGAGGACGAGGAGGCGCGCTCGTACTCGCTCGAGGTGATCAGCCTCGAGGCCGAGCGGCTCGAGCGGCTCGTCGGGGACGTGCTCGACCTAGCGAAGCTCGATACGCATCGGTTTTCCCTCCTGCGGGAGGAGGTCGACCTGGAGCGGCTTGTCGACCGCGCCTACTCGGCGTTCGGTGAGGAGGCTCGCCGCCGGGGGATCGACTACAGCCGCTCGGTCGCGGCCACACCTGTGCTCGAGACGGACGGCGACCGCGTACTGCAGGTGATTTCCAACCTGCTCGCGAACGCGTTCCGCTGGACGCCCGACGGAGGTCATGTCGGCCTTGCGCTCACCCAGGTCGACGGAACGGTCCGGATCGCGGTCGACGACAGCGGGCCGGGGATCCCGGCCGACGAGCGCGAGCGGATCTTCCGACCGTTCTGGTCGCGGGACGGACATGGAACGGGCCTCGGGCTCGCGATCGCGAGCGAGCTGGCGGCGGCGCTGGGTGGCGAGATCGAACTGCAGTCGCAGTCTGGGAAGGGCAGCCGCTTCGAATTGATCCTGCCCGTAAGGCGGACTCTGACCTAGGTTCCGGAGCGGCGGTCTTCGATCCGGTAGACGATTGCACCTTCGTCGGCGCCGAGAGCTCGCTCGAGGCGGGCCAGGCGGTCGTCGACGCCCTGCCAGCCCGAGACGATCAGGTCGACGAGCAGGGCGAGATCGTCGACCCGCGCGTGCCGCTCGGCAAGGAGGTCTGCGTCCAGCCGCTCGAGCCTTCGGACGGTGTTCGCGGACAGGCCGCGCACCTCGGCGAGATGCCTCGCGACCGGCAGAACCTCTTCGCGGAGACCGGCCTGCACGGCCTCTCCAACCCGGTCCGGCAGCGTTGCCTCGAGCTGCGCGGCGGTCTCGGCGAGGGACTCGACCTGCTGGCGGGCCCGCTCGAGCGTGGCCTCGACGACCGCCGGCTCTGTTCGGCCTTCGGCGGCCTGCCGCAAACGCTCGTTCGCCCGCTCGATTGCGAGTGGATTCATGGCTCGCAACGCTAGCGTTCACATCGGATGAAGCTCTCCGAGCTCGATTACGCGCTGCCGCCGGAGCTGATCGCGCAGCGGCCGCTGGGGCGCCGCGACGACTCACGCCTGCTTGTCTACGACCGCGCGAGCGGTGATGTCCGCCACCGCCGGTTCTCCGAGCTCCCCGACGAGCTCGGGCCTGACGAGCTTGTCGTCGTCAACGACACGCGGGTGATCCCGGCGAGGATCCGGATCGAGCAGCCGCGGGGCGAGGTCCTGCTGCTCGAGCGAACGGACCAGAACGGGCTCTGGGAAGGGCTCGCGCGGCCGACGAAGCGGCTCCGCGCGGGTCGGCGCTACGGACCCGTCGAGCTCGTCGAGCACCTCGGAGAGGGCCGCTGGCTGCTCCGGCTCGAAGGAGAGCCCGCCGGCGAGATGCCTCTGCCGCCCTACATCACCGAGACGCTTGCCGAGCCGGACCGCTACCAGACCGTTTACGCGCAGGCGGATGGGTCCGCCGCGGCTCCGACCGCGGGTCTCCACTTCACGCCGCAGCTGCTCGAGCGGCTGGACGTCGAGCGGGTGACTCTCCATGTCGGCCTCGACACCTTCCGGCCGGTCAAAGCCGAGGAACTGGAGCGCCACGAGCTGCACAGCGAGCGTTACGACGTTTCTGCGGCGGCCTGGGAGCGGATCCGCGAAGCGCCGCGGGTGCTCGCGGTCGGCACCACCACCGTGCGGGTGCTCGAGTCGCTCGCTCGCGGAGCGCCGCTTCGGGGGCGCACCAACCTCTTCGTCACGCCGGGCTTCGCGTTTCGGCGCGTCGACTCGCTGCTCACGAACTTCCACCTGCCGCGATCCACGCTGCTGGCGCTCGTGATGGCGTTCTGCGGGATCGAGGAGACGCGCCGCCTCTACCGGCTCGCCGTCGAAGAGCGCTACCGCTTCTACTCCTTCGGCGACGCAATGCTCATCCGCTGAGGCCGTGTCTGTGGACGAGAAGTCACACCTTTGTTGCAGTGGCCATGACCGTTTGCGTCACTTCGGGTGGACAGTCCACGCTGGAGCCCGCCAGTGACGTTCCGCGTGACCGCGACCGCCGGCGCGGCTCGTGCCGGCGTGCTCTCGACCGCGCACGGCGAGGTGCCGACGCCGGCGTTCATGCCGGTCGGCACGAAGGCGACCGTCAAGAGCGTCGCCCCCGACGAGCTGCGGGAGCTCGGGGCGACGATCGTGCTCGGCAACACCTACCACCTGCACTTCCGGCCAGGCGCCGACCTGATCGCCGAGCTCGGCGGACTGCACCGGTTCATGGGGTGGGACGGCCCGATCCTGACCGACTCGGGCGGCTTCCAGGTCTTCTCCCTCCGGCACACGATCCTCCGCGCCGACGACGACGGCGTCACCTTCCGCTCCGTCTACGACGGCGAGGCCGAGAGCTTTGGTCCCGAGACCGTGGCCGCGATCCAGGCCCAGCTCGGCTCGGACATCGCGATGTGCCTGGACGCCGTTCCGCCTGCGGACGCCCCTCGCGAGGCGCTCGAGGAAGCCGTTCGGCTGACGACGCTGTGGGCTGCGCGCCAGCGCTCGGCCGAACGGGCGCCGGGCCAGCTCGTCTTCGGGATCGCGCAAGGCGGCACCGAGGTCGAGTTGCGCACGCGGTCGATCGACGAGATCACGGCGCTCGAGTTCGACGGATACGCGCTCGGCGGGCTCGCGATCGGCGAGGACCGCGACCTGATGTTCGAGACCGTGGGCTGGGCGGCGCCGCTCCTCCCGGCCGATCGCGCTCGCTACTTCATGGGCATCGGCGATCCACAGGGCGTGCTCGAGGTGATCGAACGCGGGATCGACATGTTCGACTGCGTACTGCCGACGCGGCTCGGGCGGACCGGCTCGGCGCTGACGTGGTCAGGCCGGCTCAACCTGAAGAACGCCCGCCATGCCCGAGACCCGGCGCCGCTCCAGGAGGGCTGCGGCTGCCCGGCCTGTACGCGCTTCTCTCGCGCGTACATCCGCCATCTCGTGAACCAACAGGAATTGCTCGGCCACCGCCTCCTGAGCCTGCACAATCTACGATTCCTGCTCGACCTGACGGCGGGCGCGAGAGCGGCGATCGAGCGGGGCGAGTTCGAGATCTACAAGCGCGAGGCGCTCGCTCGGCTGGGTGCGCCCTCGGAACAGGACCGAGGCATCGCTTGCGATGCCGACGCGGAGGCCGTGGCGGCTTCGCCGGCGCGGCCGTCCAAACCAGGCGGAAGGATCACGTGATTACGAA
>Ga0075425_100003620_pt1 | contig 15709 bp, 17 predicted proteins | sample SoiMethybrSBSTD4_FD_75300 | JGI IMG/M metagenome (GOLD analysis project Ga0075425, IMG submission 75300) | Bulk soil microbial communities from a Populus tree surrounding site in Tennessee, USA - Soil MetaG P. TD hybrid SBSTD4 | ecosystem: Environmental > Terrestrial > Soil > Tree plantation... | reverse complement strand
ACGACGATGTGGATCACGCCCGAGATCGAATACTCGCTATTGTAAAAACTGCCCGAATATCTGTTCTCGCCGACCTGGCGTACCGTGGCTATTTGCGAAGCTCTGCCCGAGGCCGTGGCGCAGGTGGCATTCACCGTGTAGCTGCTCGTGCCTGCGCTGCGGTAATGCGCTCGGCAGCGCGCCTGCTCCTTCGCGCCGGATGCGAACGATACCGAGCCGCCGCCGCTCCATGACCCTTCGAGACTGGCAACGGATTCCTTCTTGGCGGCCTGCGCATTGCCGGTATGCGGCAGCCCAATCAGCGCAAGCGCGGCGACGAGAGCGAACATTGCACCCTTTCCTGCTTGGTGATGGGAAGAGTGGCGCGAACAGTCTCGCGACATGTCGAATCTCCTGCCGAACCATCGAATAGAGGAAAAACCTAGAGGCTATATGACGACCCGCAGCGCTCCGCCTCGCGCGTGTCTCGAAGCCTCTCTTCGTCGCTAGTGGGTCTCGCGTTCAGGCTGCTCGTAAGACTTGCTGCCACTCAGGTCGGCTGCGTTCACCTGGCCCGCGATACCCGCGAGAATAGAAAGCGCAAGCAGGGCGGATGCGATCGTTTTCATGGCCATCCTGCGCTATGTTTTGCTTCCACGCAATGACTGCTCGGCCAGCCGGATATGGGGTCGCAGAGAGACCCCAGAAGGCCTCCTCGCGCAAACGTGATTTTAGTCGCCCGCCGCGTTCGGCGTCGTCGTGCTGCGCACGAGCCGCGTGCCGCGTCTCGGCCATCCAGCGCAGCGCCATCAACCTCAGATCGAGCATCGCGAGTTCTGCCCGGTCAACGTCAGGACCGGGCACAACGAGCTCTGGCGGGCCTGGAGGCGGAGGCATGTTCCATACCGCAACCCGCACCGGCTCCTGATTGGCGAGTAAGAGGCGCTCCAGATTTGCACCAGCTTGGTCGCCAGTTCACACTCTGACGGGAGGTAATAAGCCGATTGTAACGAAATTTTTCGACGCATAAGGGCGGTGACACTGCGCGTGCGGTCGACGAGATTCTAACTCCCCGGTTGTACACGATCGCGCCTCAGGTTTGGTTTACTTGAGATCAGGATAGCTGCCCATCCTCCTGCCTACTGGAAATGCTGGCGCCTTGCCGGCTCGCTTTGGTGTGGCCGTCAGGAGGAACGTTCATGGTGCGGTCGCGTGCGCGTTGTCGTGCTTCCTTCCAATCCTCCGCGAAGTCTTTTCCAAACCAACCTTCCATCGTCGCTGCGTCGTAAGCGTCTTCTTCGGCAGTCTGCTGTAGCCACTGATCTAGGGATGGATCTTGGAGCTTGCGCCAGATCCCTTTCTCTTCAGCCTTGAGCCAACCGCCATCATCCTTGTGCCACCTGTAGCCCTTTCCACGATTGGGAACCCACCAGAATACGCCGACAGGAACATCTGGCACCTGTCCTTGTTCGATCTTCTCTGCATTGTTTTTGGAACGAATTCGAAGCATCGCATTTGATGGTCTTGGGCCACCACGTATTGATTTCCAGCCATTGCGCTTCATCCACGGCACAATGTCGCGGCGGTAGTTGATCCAACCTTGACTCTCGACTTCGTCTTGAACCCACTTGACTCTCGTAGGCAGCCCTTTCGTCAACTCTATGGTGTACCGCTCGATATCCGCCAAATCTGCTTCTTTCGAGTCGATTGCTTTCTCCCAATTGGTCGATTCAAACTTGACTTGGGCTGGCTCGGTATCGTCATCGGGATTGACCTTGAATGTGCGGAACTTCAGGAATTCTTCGACAGGGGCGTCTTGTGATTTGAACACTCGGAGAGTACGTCCATGCTCGCTGTCACATCGTTCGATCTTCAAACAATGACGAGCGATTTGCACGATGGCATCCGACCCCATCACCTTGTTGCGATATTCTTTCCAATGAATGATGCCGACAATCCCCATGTGGTTCTTGGCAGCTAAACGTGTCAGCTCATTCATGCTTTTGCGTGCGGCCTCATCGTTCTTGACGCCACTTCCGAGGTACTGCTGCAAGGGGTCGATGACGAGCAATGCCGGCGCGTCGTTGGCTTGAAGGATGGCAAGGACTTGCGCTTGATCGTGGACGTAATGGAGGAAGTCGAGGTTGCCGCCCATGAGCTTGATGCGCTTGTCCCACTTGGCTTGGCTATCCTCGTCACTGCGATAGATGACGGCATGCTTGTTCTCTTTCGTGATGGCCGCCGCGATGTAGCCAACGAGCGAAGACTTGCCGACCCCTGAGACACCTGTGAACAGGGTGACGACGCCAAGCTGCACAATGCGTTCGAACCCAGGCAACCAATGCGCTTTGGCGGCGTATTCAAGTTCGCGCTCATCAACCCGTGCCCTCCACGACGGCGGCGGGACCGGAACAAGCGCGTGGTCTCTTGGGATGGGCCTGGAAGACGGATTAGTCGCCTGCCTCCTCCCATGGGGCTTGGGCACGGTACCTACGTTGACCACCTTGCTCACGATCCGACGTGCCTTAGCGTCGAAGTTGCGAGGTTTGCGCTTTCTACCTTTGCGAGAGCCCGTGCGTTTAGGAGTGTGAGGTGAGTGAGAGGTGTTGGCCATGGAGGAAGACCTTCAAGTCGAAACGGCCCGCGAATCGGTCCGCGGATGTTCTGTCAGGTTGGTTAAGTGGCTGATCAGGCTTAGGAAAATGGGTGGCTAGCGGGGGACCGTCGCGTGCTTGCCCAGCACCGGATTGGCATCACCCATCTCAGCATGCGCGTGAGTTGGCCGGGCATGGCCCAAGCCGATATCTTGAGCGGGATTGAGCTTTTGGGAACGAAAGTGTTGCCCGAAGTGCGGCGTCGAGCTACGGGCCATTAATTGTGCGGCCCCCGCTGTGCTCCAGGCAGAAGAAGCGACGTGTCCGCCCCCCTCGCGCCCCCGCCCGTGAGGGAAACGGCGGGCGCAGCTGATCGTGCACGGCGGACCCCGGCCTGGTCCAAAAGTACCGAGAGCGGGGCTGCGCCTCTTACCGGGCAACTCGGATGAGGCGATCCTGGAAAGCCGATCCCGGCAAGTCGATCTTGGCACGAGTGCGCTCTTGCTCTCATCTTGGCGCCCTTACTCAATCGCTGTCTGCGCCCCAAAGGGGCGGCGCTTTCCTCGGTGCGCGCCGCGCGCCCGGGGCGCTGGCAATGCTTGGCGTGGGACCATGCAAGCTACCCTGGGGGAGCTGGAATCGGATAGCCTCGGCCGGATGCTGCGCCGCGACCGCGGGGCGTCCACCCACAGTCTGATTTGGAGCACCAATGCCGACGCTCGCGCCGAAGCCCTGGGTCGGTGAAGTTCTGAAGTTCTGGTTTGAGGAGACTCAACCCGAGCAATGGTTCAAGAAGGACGCCGCCTTCGACGCCACGGTCCGCAGCCGCTTCTTCGATTTGCATGCGGAGCTCGCGGTGCAATCGCAGCAAGAGCTCCTGGGTGATGAGCGCAGTGCGCTTGCAGCCCTGATCGTGTTCGATCAGATGTCTCGCAACATGTTTCGTGATACGCCCGCGGCGTTTGCGAGCGATGCAGTTGCGCTTTCTCTGGCGCGGGAGGCCGTTGCGCGCGGGTTTGATCGGGGGTTCAGCAAGGCCCAACGCCTGTTCTTCTACCTTCCCTTCGAACATGCAGAGGATAGACAAGCGCAAGCGCGCTGCGTCGAGTTGATGGCGAGCCTCGATGACCCCGAGCTCACTAAGTGGGCCACGGACCACCAGGGGATCATCGACCAATTTGGCCGCTTCCCGCATCGCAACGCCATATTGGGGCGAACGTCGACCCGGGAGGAACTGGAATTCCTGGAGCAGACCGGCAGTTCGTTCTGATCCTGACCTGTCAGTGGGGCGTGGCGCAGCGGCTAGGTTTGTAGCCCGAGGCTTGTAGTCCCGGGTTGGCGATCCCGGGTTGGCGATCCCGGGTTGGCGATCCAAGAGCACTGCCCAAGTGCGCCGGTCTAAGCGCTTCGCCCTCCCCAAATGGGCTGGATTGCCGCGCGTTCGTGCGACCAGCGTGCTCGGGTGGGCTAGTTTCGCCGCGCTCGCGTATGGTCGAGGAACTCACACGTGATTGAGACCGCGCAATCCAAGATCTCTGCACGCAGCTCCGTCCCGCTGGGAACTGAAAACACCAACGTGTCGCCGCGTGCGATCCAGGTCGCGATGAGCTGGTTGCCTGGCCGCAGAATGAACAAGGTCGCCGAGCCCTTACCCGTAGCGACCAATTCGAAACTGACAGTGTGCCTGTCTCGGAACCAGGCCCGATCGAGCAACGAGTGAAGCTGCGCCAGCTTCTGCGCACCTCCCGCCAGCGGTCCAGCGACCTCACGGGCGCGATGGTACATTCTGTTGTCGCCAATGTCCCCCGCTACCGTCACGTCGCTCATGACATTTCCCCTCCGGTGGGCTTATTGAGTGCCATTGAGTTACTCTTCAGGCAGCCGACGCAATGGATTATAGTACGGTCTGTCCCCGCGCGGTCCGGCGGCAACAAATTGTACTGAGAAAAATTGTGGTGTGTGATGCTTTTGCCGCTGTCCGATGCAGAAGGAGGGCGTTCTGGTGTGTTCAGTTCTGCTCGCATTCGCTGTGGCGGTTGCATGTCCCTCGCGTCCTGTTCAGGGCTGACACTTGCACGCTGCGTGGGCTAGGCTGGCCGCAACACTTGACCGCACGGTCTCTTCATCGCTGCGTGCCGCAGAGAGGGTGGTGCTGTGGCCGCTGGCGTGAAGTGAGTTCTTGCGACGCAAGGCTCGATCAGTCTTGTGCGCCAGGTAGGAGAACGTGCAGGAATTGGTCTAGCATGAAAGTGCCGCGCCGAACATTCCTACGGTTGGCAACAAGTTCTGCTGCATTGCCAATGCTGCCGCCCCTAGCACGGGCGCAAGCGTATCCGCTGCGGCCGGTGCATATGTTCGTCGGATTTGCGGCCGGCCAAGCCATTGACGTGCTAGCACGCCTCATCGGCCAGTGGCTGTCCGAGCGTCTGGGGCAGCAATTTGTCATCGAGAACCGGCCGGGCGCTGGCGGCAATATTGCGGCGGACGCCGTGGTGCGTGCGCCTGCGGATGGTTATACCCTGCTCGTGATCGGGGCCAACAACGCGATCAATACGACCCTTTACAAGAAACTCAATTTCAATCTCCTGCGCGATGTCGCACCGGTGGCTGGCATCTATCGCGTTCGCCAAGTCATGGAGGTACATCCGTCATTTCCGGCGCGAACCGTCGCTGAGTTTATCACCTACGCCAAGGCAAATCCTGGAAAGATCAATTTCGCGTCGGCTGGCAACGGATCGGTCGCCCACGTGAGCGCCGAGCTCTTCAAGATGATGGCGGATGTAAATATGGTGCACGTCGCCTATCGAGGGGCGCCAGCCGCGCTGACCGACCTGTTCGGGGGCCATGTGCATGTCATGTTCGACAACCTACCGTCTTCCATCGAATACATCAAAACGGGCAGCCTGCGCGCGCTTGGGGTGAGTTCACCGGCGCGGCTCGATTTGTTGCCTGACGTACCAGCCGTGGCGGAAACTGTCCCTGGGTTCGAGACGGCAGCCTTCGCTGGCATCGGCGCTCCAAGAGATACTTCTGCTGCGATCATCGACAGGCTCAGCGCCGAAGTGAACGCAGGTCTCGCCGACCCCGCGTTGCAGGCGCGGATCAACGAGCTTGGCGGCACGCCCATGCCACTTTCGCCGACCGAATTCGCAAATCTGATCGGGGAAGAAACCCAGAAGTGGGGCAAGGTGATTCGAACGGCAAACATCAGCATCGAATGATTGGTTGCGAGGCAAAAAGCATCGCGCACAGATGGTCGCGCTCCTGCGAAAATCGAGGCCAGGGCGCTTTACTCGAATCCCAGCGCGCGATCGATGTTCTTCAGGAAGAAGCGCCAGTACTTGCTTGCGCCGGAGGCTTGTCCCGGCGGCTTTGCTTGTCCGGCGGGATCGCCCGGATCGTCGCTCGACGAGCGCTCGTTATTGGGCCGCGGGGGGTCTGCTACCGCGCCGGTGGTGAGCGGCATCGGCTTGCTGGGCTTATCGACCAGCGCCTTGGGGACACAGTCACCGGCGGGATTGAACGCTTCCCCTACGGGACATTGACTGCACACAAACCCGTTGGTGCTCCGCAGGAGCGCGACCAAAGCGTCGTCAGGCTGCTCGATTGGAAGGCGAGCGTTGACACGCGACAGGAACTTTTGCGCGGCTGATCGACTGTGCGACGTCCATACGCCATTGATCTGCTCGTTGTAGCAGCCGAGGCGATAGAGCTCCTGCTGCGCCGCGCGAGCCAGGGCGCTGGCTTTGGATTGTGCTTCGTCTTGCGCGGTTGCCAAACCGGCAGTCAAGCAGGCGACCGACACTGCGATCCCCATCAGGACTGGGGCAAGCACCCTCTGCATCGGGCCCTCAAGTTCCGCCAGTGGAGCCTGCGCTACAGAGATTCGTGCTAATTGGCGAACAGAAATTGCGCAGCATAGCTTGACGGATGCGGGTGCATTGAGGCTTTTGCTGCTGCCGGTGATCGCGCACCAGCGATCAATCTACCGGCTCGTCGGTGAGCATGATTTTCATGCGCCTGCAGGGCGTCACGACGGGATCTGCGGAAGCGAGCGAGGCCATCTTGAGTGGCCGCGCAGTTCCAGGTTCCATGTGGGGATAGTCCCGTTTGCCAAAAGGAAACTGCACTCCGAATTGCGGATTGAGCTCCGCGAATTCGTGCATGCAAATGAACTCTTCCTCGCTTCCAGTACCGGCCCGCACGTCGAGCGCGATGCCCAGTTGATGGTGTGACACGCTTCGGACGACGATGGGGCGATGCTTCTTTCTCCTGAGGACGTGCGGCCTTCCCGCGCACGGGCCTTTTTCGCCGATGCACACGCACGTTTGCTCCTCTTCGCTGCGATAGGCGGATGTGATGGTAACCGCGCCGTGCACCTCTACGAAGGCTTTGAGGAATCGAGCCGCAGATTGGGCGAAAGGCTTGGAGAGCTTATCGATGTTCTTGTCTTCGTAGGTCTTGCAATCGTGATCGGACGTGCCCGACCACTCGCGCGGCAACCCTTTCAAGTACGCCATCGCGGGATATTCGGAGTTCTCCCAGGCCGCGCCCTCGGCCCAGCATGCTGCTTGGAGAGCCGTAGAGCAGGCTGCGACGAGCACAGCACGCGTCCACTGTCGGCGCACGGCACTCCCCCCAATTGCATGTTCCAGTACTGCAAGTGCGTCCATGGTCGGTACATTCTGGCCGCGCCCAATTCAAGGGTGGGAGAGCATTTCTGACGGGCATTGTTGTTTTAATTCCCCAGGGTAAGCGATGCGGTCGTGCGTAATGATTAAGGCTGCGTTCAATCGAATGCCGGCAACGCGCCCCTTATTCGCCTTTCCGCTGCTCCTGCCAGGCGGCCACACACCGCCGGTCCAAAGGTGAGCCCCTCCTTTGCAAGCGCGTCCTGGGAGTAAGCCTGCGAGCCAGCAAAACGTGTGCGCGATCTTTGGTCTTATACCAAGCTGCAAATAGGCTTCCTCGTTGGGCCGAGTTGACTGCGGTGGATTGACCGGCCCGGATTGCCGCGTCACTGGCATCATGGTCGCTTCTGCGGGAGGCAGTGATTCGGGGGCTGAGATGGGGGCTGCGCGGTTACGAGAAGGGGAACGTGCCGCGCAATTGAGGGCCGGCAGCTGCCGCAAAGGACGCCAATCAGGCGCGCCGATTGCTGTCGCTGGCGGCTATCCGCAGAGCCGCACGAAGGCGGCTCGGATTGGAGGCATGGACCGACAGACGCTGCGCGACTGGGTTCATGCCCATAATGAGCGAGGGTTTGAGGGGCGCATCGATGCTGCTTCGGGTCGGCCGCCGAAGCTCTCTACCCACCACAAGGCCGAGATCAATGCTCTGATCGAGAAGGGACCCGATCTGAGACCGACGGGGTCGTGCATTGGCGGCGCATCGTTTTGGCCCGCCTTGCCAAAGAGCGCTTTGGGGGCGAAGTCGGCGAGGACACGATCGGACGGGTGCTGCGGGAGTTCGGATTTTCACACGTCTTGGGGTCTTGGCTGTCTTCGACTTGGGTTGGGGCAGTCGCGCTCTCCTGATGCGCCGGACATGCCAAGCGTTGGGTTGAGGCGGAAATGGGGCTAGCTCGCGCCGCTGGATCAGGGGTGAAGATGCCGTGGAGGATGGCTTACGACCGCCCGCACGCCAGACAGCAAGCAAACGGGAGGATGAGCGGTCCGAGGGAGCTTCAGCGCAAGAACTGGGCGATGCAGCGCAGGCAGGTCTGGGATTGCTGATCGAGACGATCCCGTGTGAGATCCCATTCGATGCCAATCATCAGCAACTGGTCGCGCACATCGTTCCAGTCGCGTCCTGGCCGCGCGGCGTAGTCGCGCCTGCACAATTCGGCCACGTCCTTCAGTCCGCTACCGGCGGGCAGCGCTTCGGGCATTCGGCCTTGAAACGCCCCGTGAATGACGGTGAGATCTGCCCACCGGCGCAGTTCTGATGCTTGTCGCGCGGTCGCCATTTGCATACTCGGCGCCATAGCGCCGGCCCTTGGCAATCACTTCCTCGCGGTTGTCCCCACAATCCACCGGTTTTCTTAAGCAAAACCGACAAAATAAAGGCTTTGACGGTTCAATGCACGATTCGTTGGGGGGCCCTGCCCCATTGCATGCCCCATCGGACCCATGAGGATCCCGTCACGGGTAGCTATGTAGAACGTCACTCGGGACCGCCTTCACCTCCCCAGCAAGCCATCTCCGGCCCGCTTAAGGCCTTTGCCGCGGCACGCAAGTGGATCCGCAATGGAGCGTCGACGTCGCTGCTCGGACCGAGAACGAGGCAGCGAACATGCTGCAAACCCACGCCATGGAGGACTACGCCCTCATGGGGCACCTGGGACGCTATGCCGACGCGAGGCTTGGAAGACCGCTGGCGGGATGTTGGCCCTGCGGGAGCGAGCCGGCCGATACACACGGCTCATGCCACCAGGTCGCCATAGACGTGATCGGACAGGCGCTGGGATTGCGGACCCCGTCGAGCGGCTGGAACAAAGGGTCTGGACGCTGTCGTTTGCCACGTGCAAGTCCATCGACAAAAATAAGAAGGCGTGGGTCCGAGGAGAATCGCATGTCCAAGAAAATTGATGTCGCTGCTCTGAAACCCGTCATCGGCACGATGTATCCCCCGCCCTATGACGAGCCGTGCCTTGCCCGATCGAGAACTAAATTGGGTGATGCGGCGGGCCTCACCCAGTTCGGTGTGAACCTCCTCCGCCTGCCGCCTGGAGCGTGGTCCAGCCAACGTCATTGGCAGACTGCCTCCGACGAGTTCGTTTATGTGCTAGCCGGCGAAGTCACACTTGTGACCGATAGCGGTGCAGAGGTGCTGCGCTCAGGCGACTGTGCTGGTTTCAAGGCCGGCGATCCAAATGGCCACTGTCTACAGAACCAGTCAGGCGGAGAAGCAATTATTCTTGAAATCGGCACGCGCGTTCCGGGCGACTCTGCTCACTACTCGGAAGCCGACATGTTTGCCCCGCCTGACGGCAAGCCGGCCATGTATATACGCAAAGACAGCACTCCTTACTTTAACCTGAAGCGGCGTGCCAGCAACTAGGTTTGTATGGGGCACTCCTTATCAGTGGGTCACGGGTGCATCAGTGGGTCACAGGTGGTGCCGGAGTTCGCTGACATTGGCCGTTGAAAGCGATTCCGGTCCAGACACAATGAGTTGGAATGTCCGCACCAACGGAATAAGCGGCTGTTGATTGAGCCAGTTCGTGAGAAGCCATTCTGGGCGACGTAGAATAGAACGGGTTTGCATGAGCCCTCCTTGCGGTGCCGCAACCGGCGGGTCGCCGACCGGGCAACGCGAATTGTAAGTCTGGGCGCTAGCTTGTTTGTGCAAGCAAACAGTCTGACTACTCTGATCGTCATATGAAATCTCGAGGAATAGAGTGATCCCATTGGCGACGATAGACTTCTTGCGCGCCCTCGCACGCGCGCAAACTTCCCTGAAACAGGAATACCTCTCGCGTGCATGACAGCCGCATTTGCGTTTCGATGCGGATTAGCCATGCGTCCCGCGCCATGGTGTGGGTCCGTCGCAGCTCGGCCACGGCGCTAAGGGGGTCGTCCTCGTCGATGTGAAACCGGGATGCACTCTGGGTGCCCAATTCCAGACCAATACGGTCAATGCGCTCGATGCGCATATCACCGCGACGCAATATCGTCGGTGTCTCAGGAACCGCCGTCTCGGGACCGGGCAGCGGCCTCAGCAATGCGTCTGCGGCCTGGGGTGAGCGCACCGGCAGATCGAGCGTGCCACCCGAAATCAGCAGCGTCGCTTTCTCGGGACTCGGCCAGATCATCGGCCAGTAAGCCGTCGATAGGGCGAGTCTGACCTTGTGGCCGGTTGGGAAGATCGAGCCTGCGTCGTTCAGCAGGACACGCACCCTGTAGTGCGCGCCTGGCTCCATCAGTGCTGGCCTTTCGTGTCCGTCGCGATGAGCGAGGTTCAGGACGCCATAGCTAACACGCAGCGATTCCCCGGAAGGGTGCACATCACATAGCCGAACCACCAAATTCAGCATCGGCCGGTCGGATGCGACGTCGAGCGTAACGATCGGTGCGCCGAGGATCTCAATCGACGTATCGAGTGGGGCGGTCTCGAAAACCAGCGAGTGCCTGTCGTCTTCTTGCTGGTCACCTGCCTGATCGTGCCCACGACCGAATGGAACCCAGGACCCTGAACAACACTTACCGACCGACTGCGGCGAGCACACTGCGCGAGGCTTTAAAGGCGCCGCTTCCCTGCGCAGCCCCTCATCGGTCAGAAATAGCCGCCGCGGCGTTATTCTTGGTGATGGCCACGTAGGTTCTGCAATCCACCGACCCGGCAGCGCCTCGTGATGCGACGCCGGTTTCACGCTTTCCATCATCCAAGCGCGCAGGATGGGTTCATCCATCACCCCTGTATCGATGCCCTTCAGCCAGTGATCCCACCAACGCAGCATCTCTTGCAGAAAACCTATCTGCGGGCCGGGAAGTGCAAAGTGCGGATATCCGTGTGCCCATGGCCCAATAAGACCTTTGCGCGGTGCCGTCAGATGCTCGAGCAGCCGCGGAATAGCGTTCTTGTAGGCATCGGTCCAGCCACCGACAGCGTACACGGGACATTGGATCGCCGCATAATCCTCGCACACCGATCCATGCTTCCAATACGCATCGCGTCGTTGGTGCTGCAGCCAAAGTTCGAGGAACAGCGGCACGTTCTCCAGGCGCTCCAGCCACATCGCCCGCCAGCTGTCCCCGACAAGCATTGGGTCGGGCGGGAGGCACATTGAGGCAAAAAAGAACGACGGCCACTCAAGTCCGTCGGCCGCAAGAAGCGCACCTCCCATGTAGTGTGCATCGTCGGCGAACCGATCGTCGGTCGAACAGATGGTAACGATCGCCTTGAGTGCCGGGGGGCGACGCGCCGCAATCTGAAGCCCATTGAACCCGCCCCAGGAGATTCCCATCATACCAACCAAACCATTGCACCAGGGCTGCGCCGCCAGCCACGCTATCACCTCCACGCCATCGTCCTGCTCTTGCTTTGCGTACTCGTCGAACAGCAAGCCGCCCGATTCGCCGCTACCTCGAATGTCGACGCGAACGCCCGCATAGCCGTGGCCGGCCAGATACGGATGTGTCAGCGCGTCCCGTTCGTAAGTCCCGTCGCGTTTGCGGTATGGGAGGTACTCCAGAATCGCGGGAACAGGGTTCTGTTCGGCATCATCAGGCAACCAGATGCGGGCCGCCAGCAGTGTACCGTCTTGCAACGGTATCAACACGTTCTCCATGACCCGCACGGTGTTTGGAAAGGTCGTCACGATCACAGCGACACTCCAACTCGCACAATTATGGAACCGTCTCAGTCAACCGGTACTCCTGACGTGACGCATCTCGACCTCGGGCGAAATGGTGGGAAACCCGCAAGCTATTCGAAATGCGCCAGCTATTAGAAGATAGCCCGTCCACGGCGACCGGGAGGGGTCGCTCACCCAATGGAGGTACGCCGACAGAGAACCGCAAACGAGCGTCGTCTTGAGTGGCGATCGAAGCGCCGACGGTGCACCCTAGAATGCAGCGGTGACCTGTATCGGCTTATGGTCGCGGTGTCCACTTCCTCTTCCTCAAAGTTTAGCGCTGCCGCCGCCCATACCCTGGCACGGTGAAGGATTAGCGTTCTCCGCGTTCTGGCTAGGGGTTTCTCCCGATTACCGTGGCATCGCAGAGCCGCAATCATCCGTCCGCGATACTTAAACGGGCCCGTCCGTGTGTCACGGAGGGTGTGATTTTGTGGCTCGTCGCCTGGGCGGCTGTTCGATCGGGCCCACATGTCGGGGAGATCAGAACGCCCGCCGACTACACCAAAAGTCGGCTCGGGGACGTGATCCCTGTCGAGCTACCAGAGGCCTGCCACGTTCACGAATTGCAGCGATTGCGGTGCGGAAGAAAGTGATGGCACGCTTGCTTTCGGTCAACGTCGGTCTGCCCCGCGACGTCACGTGGCAAGGCAAGACGGTCCACACAGCCGTTTGCAAAGCGTCGGTCCAGGGTCGGCGCATGGTGCGGCAGCTCAACGTCGACGGCGATGGGCAAGGAGACTTGGCCGGCCACGGCGGTGAGCAACGAGCTGTCTTCGTCTATCAGATCGAGTCCTACCACTATTGGCAGACCCGGCTCGGTCGAAGCGACTTCACTTATGGGCAGTTTGGGGAGAACTTCACGATCGAGGGTCTTCCAGACCAGGAGGTGTGCATCGGCGATCGTTACCGGGTCGGTGGCGGCTTGTTTGAAGTGACGCAGCCGCGCGTCACGTGCTACCGGGTGGGCATTCGCATGAACGAGCCGCAGATGGCCGCGCTGCTTGTCGCTCACGGGAGACCTGGCTTCTATTTCCGTGTGCTGGAGGAAGGCGAAGTGGGGGCTGGTGACGAGATCATGCTGGTCGCTCCGGGACCTGAGCGCATGAGCGTCTTTGCTATCAATGCACTGCTTTACATGCCCGGTCATCCTCGCGACCAGGTCGAGCGCGCGCTGCGCATCCCCGCAATGAGCCCCGGCTGGCGTCGCTCCTTCGAGGCGCTGGTCACGCAGGAGCAGAGCAGAGGCGCAGCGACGGGCAACGCCGGGCTTACACCGCCATCGGGCCCACCGCCGGCATGGCCGGGGTTCCGCCGCCTTCGGGTATCTCGCAAGGTGCGCGAGAGCAGCAATATAATCTCGCTGGTGCTTAAGCCAGCGGACGGGCAGCCTCTCACCGCGGCTTTGCCGGGCCAGTTCATCGCGGTACGGCTGCGACCGGCGCCCGATGCGCCTGCGCTGATCCGCAGCTACTCACTTTCGGGCGAGCCCAGTGCCGAACACTATCGGGTGAGTGTCAAGCGGGAAGATTATGGCGCCGCCGGCGCTTACATTGAAGAAAAGCTGCAAGTAGGCGACATGGTGGATGCGAGCGCGGCACGGGGCGCGTTCACGCTCCGGCCGGGCGACACGCCTGTCGTTTTGCTGAGCGCCGGCATCGGGGCAACCCCGGTGCTCGCAATGCTCTACGCTCTGGCAGCCGAGGCATCGCCGAGGGACGTATGGTGGATCTACGGAGCCCGCGACCGCCGCGAACATCCATTTGCTGAGGAGACACAGACCCTGCTCAAAGCTTTGGTCCGCGGTCACAGTCACATTCGCTACAGCTCGCCCGGTCCCGAAGATCGGATCGGTGTAGATTTCGACGCCCAGGGACGCTTGAATATGCGCGTTCTCCAGGAATTGGACGTGCCGCGCAACGCCGATTTCTACATCTGCGGACCGGCCGCATTCATGGGTGAACTGACCTCCGGCCTCGCAGCCTGGGGCACCGCAGCAATTCGCATACACACAGAGATTTTCGCCTCACGTCCGCCTATTAACCCCGGGGTCATTGTGAGGTCGCGTCTGTCGCCGCATTTGCCGGTAGGAGCCCCCGGAGATGGACCGTTGGTCTCGTTCGCGCGGAGCGGTCTCAGTGTCCGCTGGGGGACGGCGTTCCAGAGCCTGCTCGAGCTTGCCGAAGCCTGCGATGTACCCGTGCGGTGGTCGTGTCGAACGGGAGTTTGCCACACTTGCGAGACTGGCCTAGTGGGCGGGAAGGTCGGTTATCGACCCGACCCGGTTGATGCACCCGCAGACGGAAATGTGCTGATCTGCTGCTCCCAACCTGAGGACGACATCGTCATCGATTTGTAAGCACTGATCGCCGGGAGATGGCTCTCGCCTCGAAGCCCACAGACGGGCGAAGGTCATCGAGGTCTGACGCAGCTGATCAGTATGCGACGGCTCTCCCCGGCCAACGATCAAGTTTCAGTCGACTGGCGCCACGCTATGCACGCACTTCATTCAGAAGGGGACGTCAATTCAACAGCGTCCTGACCCGTTCGGTCCAGCCCCCTTGAAGTCCGCTTATGTAAGATCGATGGGCGGAGTGTCGCCGAGCTCAATGGTCTGTCGGGGTAGGCCAGACGGTAGACGCCGGCCTCACACGATCCAGAGGGTGATTGGATTGCAGCAGCCCCCAAAGTCGCTCACCACGTTGGCAGTGATGCCGTTGGCCGCGAGCAATCTCGAAGTTGGACTGCGCCATTGTGCCTTGCTCCCTGATCAGCTCGGGCGGCACCTCATCGCAGCGAGGAAGATGCGATCGAAATGTCGAAGCTTGCAAGGGACACTGCATCACAGGCGTGGCGGATGCTTGCGCCACCTGCCCGACGCAAGAAGCGGATCAGATACGGAGCGGTAATGGCCCGAAACCCGGCGCTAAATGAGACGGTTGGGCTTGCCGCGCGCGCGCCTGCTGCTCGGTCTCTCGACCAACGAGACCGATCATGAAGGCAGCGCCGTGCGCGGCCGCCGTTGCTCGCATAGCGGACGTGATCGGCAATACAGGCACGGTCGGCGATTTGAGGTCTAGCGAAGGTCTGTATAGTCGGTTCGATGGATAGGGGTTGACGTGTCCAAGGGCCATGGACGGTCGCGGTGATGCGAAACCGGCCTTAGGCCATCTGCCAGGAACAGACAAACGGAATTGCGCCGGAAAGGCGATCTGCTAACCTCACCTCGGCAATTTCACCAATTGCTTAGCTCCGGAGCGACCGTGCTCTCGGACGAGGTGCCGGGGGTTCTAGCATGCCAGTGCTGTCGCACCGATGGGTGCTCGCTGTCTGTCTCTTTCTCGTTATGACCTCCGCCGCGCTCGCCGACAAACGCGTGGCATTGGTAGTCGGCAACAGCGCCTATCAGAAAGTAGGACAGCTGCCCAACCCTGCCCATGAAGGCGGGGCCATCGGTGCGTTGTTCAAAGTTATGGCTTTCGACGTTGTCGAGGCCAAATTCGATCTTGGCGTAGCCGACCTGCGTCGCGCGCTGCGTGACTTCACCGATCAGGTTCACGATCGTTGATCTGCGCGTAGGGAAACTTGAAGGTCTCGAAGAGCTGGAAGCGCATGCGCGTGTCGCGGATGTCGCGATGCCCGAATGGATCGAAGCCAAATCGATCCTGATATTGGCGTCACCGCTAGAGCTGATGCGAGCGACGTGCAGACCGACGTTTGGGTGACGCGCATCACCGAGACCGCGGTTTCTGTCACCTCCGTCAAACCGATCAACCTG
>Ga0075425_100003619_pt1 | contig 15710 bp, 13 predicted proteins | sample SoiMethybrSBSTD4_FD_75300 | JGI IMG/M metagenome (GOLD analysis project Ga0075425, IMG submission 75300) | Bulk soil microbial communities from a Populus tree surrounding site in Tennessee, USA - Soil MetaG P. TD hybrid SBSTD4 | ecosystem: Environmental > Terrestrial > Soil > Tree plantation... | reverse complement strand
TCGGAGCTCCAAATCAGCATCTCCGCGACTTACCGATTTGGGGAATATCAGCACCGCTTAACACCTGGAAAGCAAGCTCTATTCACCCTTTACCTACCTCGTAACAGTCCAGAATTTGGCCCGATCGCAAAAACTCGAGAGACGCAACCGCACAATCTGGAAAGTCGAGCGAAAGAATGATTTACACGAAACCACGAAGCAGCACAGCCTATCTGAACATCGTGCGGCGCCGTCCGCTCGTCATCGCCGTTCCAATTGTGGTCCTCGTCAGTTCGGCAGTGCTCTCACTTTCCAAATTCCCAAAATTTTATGAATCGACGGCCGTGCTAAGACTTGTGTCGAACAAGGAACTCAGTTCGGCCGACTTCGCCTCGCGGTTGGCAGACTTTCGCCGACAGCTATCCGCTCACGAGTCGATTGCAAATCTCCTCGAAGTGATCGGGACGCAGGGAACTTCACAAGAGGCTGATGCGCGAAGCAAAATCTCCGTTGAACCTGACATGACTTCAAATGCCGAGAGGGGGTCTTTCGCTATCTCGTTTCTTGCGAATGACCCTGAGAAGGCTCGAGCAGCGACGGATTTGCTAGCCTCGACTTTGGTGATTGCAAATGCAAATCGCCAGCAAAGTCAAACTTCGGACAGCGACGCTTTGCGCAATCGACTCTCGGATGTTCTCAACAAATTGCGAGAGCTAGAAACCCTGGATCCCTCGCTAAGCGGATTGCAATCGGAGCCCCCAAAATCCATCGGCCCGTCAGCCGCGAGCCAGTACTCGCGCGAGGCGCTCCGCAGTCAGCAGTTGAACATCGAGAGCCTGAAAGATCAGCAATACAAAATCCAGCAGCAGCTCGCCGATATTGAACAAAGAATCAGCGGCCAGCGCCAAATTGTGGAGCTTCAAAAGAAAGGCTCGACCTTAGGTTCCAACCCCGCGTATGCGGTTCTGATTTCTAAGCGCGCAGAGTTACAAGGGCAGCGCGACACTTTGATAAACCGTCAGGAGTTAACTGATAAGCATCCGCGTGTTCTCGCGATCAACGACCAGATCGCGGCAATTAATCGGCAGATCGAAGAGCTTCGTCAGCAGGAAGCGACGACTGCAAGCCAAACTCCTGAAGCGAGGGAGTTGGCGGGACTCGAATCCGACCGAAATCGGCTGAAGCTCGATCTGGAAGTTATCGGGCGCGATCTCGCTCGAAGATCCGTTAACGCTTCGGCGCCCAGTGTTCCGCAATTAACTTTGCCGGTCGGTCGAAACCCTGCCAGCTCCAAACGCTCAGAAGAATATCTCGCATTGACGAGGACGTATGACGAGATTTCCGGCGAGCTCAAACGGATTGATGGTCGAAGCGAGGTGCCAAGTTTTGATATTCGAGTGTTGGAGCCTGCCCGCGCGCCCGAGCGACCGATCTCTCGGAACCGCGAGTTGTTGATTGCTATCAACGCTCTTGTGGGCTTGTTGATCGGGCTCACGGTTGCTGGGCTTGTTGAATCTAGACGATTCAATTCTCTGGTTGACGCTCGGGATGTCGAATACCACACTCGGCTCCCGCTCCTCTCGGCGATCCCGCGAGTGATGACCTCAGAACAGCGTCGAAGTGCTCGCAGAAGAGCTTTCGGATTGATTGGACTGACTACAGTAACGTCTGCGGTCGCAGTCTTTGGGCTCGCGAGGGTGTTCGTCGCCTTGGATATCCTGTCTTTGCTTACCAATAAGTAGAAACGCAGGTGCATTGGTAATTTAGCTCCGGAAGGGAAACTATGTACAAGCAATTCTACGGACTTCGCGATATACCTTTTAGCCTGGCGCCCGATCCAAAGTATTTGTTTCGAACAGAAAGCCTGCTCGAGGTTTTCGCAAATCTGCAGTACGGAATCGAGAACGGCAAAGGGATCGTGGTGGTCACCGGAGAAGTGGGAACCGGCAAAACGACCACTCTGCGATTTATGTTACAGTCGCTGGATCGCTCGGTCAGCGCCGCGTACATCTTCAATCCGATTCTTTCGACCGCCGAGTTTTTTGATCTGTTAGCGGGTGAGTTTGGACTGCCTGCTCAGGAATCAAAATCAGGGATGCTCCGCGCGCTCGGCAACATGCTCATCGCGCGACACTCGCAGGGTCTTCGCACGGTTTTGATCGTGGACGAAGCTCACCTTCTGCCGCCTCATCTTCTCGAGGAGATCAGGCTGCTGTCGAACTTCGAAACGAATCGCGAGAAGCTGCTGCAAATAATTCTGTGCGGGCAGCCGGAGTTACACGAGCTCCTGGTTAAGCCCGAACTAAGACAGTTGAAACAACGAGTCAGTCTGAAGAGCTCCATAAAAGCCCTCACTTCGCACGAGACGGGTGAGTACATTCGCTGGCGGTTGCGCATCGCCGGTTGCACTGACGAGAGCTTGTTTGATCAAGAGGCAGTCGGGTCGGTTCATCAGTTCTCGGGCGGCATTCCGAGAATCATAAACAACATCTGCGACAACGCACTCCTGACAGGTTTCAGCGAGGACAGCCAGAAGATCACCGGCGCGATTATCGACAGCGTCGTCGAGGATTTGGATCTCACCTCCGTGAGTCATTCGTCAAAAACCAGCAGCGAAGTGATCGCCAACCGACCGGTTGAAAACAAGACTCGCCCGGTTCCGTCAAACATTTGTTACATCAGACGCGCGATCGAAGTTCCAGTGCGTAAGCCTTTGAAAGCCACCGTTGGTCAAGGACAGTACTTCATTAACTCAAAGAAAGAGAGAGAGTCCGAAACCGCGATGACTTTCTTCTCTCGAGTGAAAGTCAGCAAGAGTTCTTAGCGCGAAATAGCAGCTTGTATTATGGGAAGAGTCTACAAAGCACTGGTTAGAGCAGACAGGGCCGGAATCGGCGAACGAAAGATCGGCCGACCGGAACCCGATCGCACTCCAGTCCCGATGAGAAGATCGGTGACGATCGCTCCGGCGATCACCCGCACGACCTCTGCTCTACCCTCGATTGCCCAGACCCTTCACCAGGCCTCTGAGAAGCCCGCTCGCGCGACGCAGCTGCAAACGGTGCAAATCAAGCTCGACGCGAATCCTCTTTCGGAGCTGGCTGTCATCCATAAACCAAAGTCGTTTGAAGAGCCGCTCGAGATCCTGGACATTCGCGAACTGCCCCACGATCCACTGCTCTCGATCCAGATTCGAGAAGATGTTGGAGCGATTGAGCAATATCAATCTCTCGCGGCAAGGCTGTTGAGTTTCACCGACCAACGGAAGGTCAAGACGGTGTTGATCACCAGCGCAGAACCTGGTGAGGGCAAGACTAATGTTGCAGTTGGAGCCGCGTGGGCCGCTGCAACGCTTTCAAAAAATCGAGTGTTGTTGCTCGATGCGAATCCGGACAACCCGTCGGTGGCCGGCCTGCTCGGCATCAACCCGACAAATGGTTGGTCGAACTTGATCGATCATTCCTGTGAGGCCAAACAGGCGCTGGTGCGAATCGATCCAAACGGACTTTACGTTTTGACACCGGGTCAATCTGCGGGCGGTTTCGATGTGATGTCGGCTTCGTTTCAGGAAATGATTGCCGACGTGGCCTGCAACTTCGATCTGGTGATTGTGGATTCGCCAGCCATTTTGGAATCTGCATGTACGCAACGGCTCGTCGAGACGCTTGATGGAACGGTTGTCGTAGCACGCTCGGCAAGTACACATCGCGACAAGGTATCAGCTGCTCGGAAGCTTATACCAAAGCAGCGACGTCTCGGTGTTGTACTCAATCAGATCGAACCGAGTCTTGTCGGGAAACGCGGCCGAAAGTCGATGTTCGGAAGACTGTTCGGACGAAGATAGTGATTGGCTCAAAAATACAATACGAGCTTGTGCCCGTCCCTGCATTGCAAGTTGTCGCAGGCGCAATTGGGGGAGATTGATAAATGAGACGTATCTCACTAGTCATAGTTGAAACGGTATTATTGGTTGCGACGGCGTTGTTAGCGATTTGGATTCGCTTCGCCGACGAGAGCCTTGATGTTCTAACCTATCGCCAGGGATGGATGAGGATCGCACTGGTAACCGCAGTCATCCAGGTAGCGTTCTATCTCTTTGACCTGTACGACCCTCCGGCGACCAGAAAATACAAGCGCGTAGTCAGAAATATACTGATCTCAATCGCGGTTTCCACCGTAGCGCTGACGCTCCTGTTTTATGCGTTGCGTTCATTGCAGTTTGGTCGAGGAGTGTTTCTCGTTCACATCGGCCTGGTCCTCCTGGTGATTCCTGGTTGGAGGCTGGTGGTGGCGTGGAGTGCTGGCAAACCTCAGCTCGCAGTGCGAGAGCGCGTATTGATTCTCGGGTCTGATGATCAGGCGGTTGAAGTAGCTCGCGCGACGCTCGAAAGACGTACTTCGGGTTTTCACATCGTAGGTTTTGTCGATAACAAACCGGAGCTCGTCGGCAAGAGCCTTATCAATCCCTGCGTGCTGGGACTTACATCAAATATCGGCGGTCTTGTCGAAGAGTATGCGGTAGATCGCATCGTCGTATCGGTTGCCGACCGTCGCGGCGTATTCCCGACTGAGGAATTGCTGAACCTGTCGTTAAGCGGTCGCGTCGCGGTGGAGGAGTCGGCGCGGTACTACGAACGGCTGACGGGAAAAATAGCAAGCGAGATGTTGAGACCTTCGTGGCTGATCTTTGCCCGAGGAAATCGCTTTTCGGATTTCCAACACCACGTCCGAAGGATTGTGAATGTAGGGTTAGCTACACTCGGGTTTGTTTTGTCGCTTCCGATCATGCTGTTGACGGCGCTGGCGGTCAAACTCGATTCGGTGGGGCCGGTCTTCTATGTCCAGGAGCGCGTCGGAAAGAACGGTAAAACTTTCAAGATCATCAAGTTTCGATCGATGCGCGTCGGCGCCGAAGCGAAATCCGGTCCGGTCTGGGCCGAAGAAGACGATCCACGCATAACTCGAGTCGGCCGCATCATCAGAAAACTGCGATTCGACGAACTGCCGCAGTTCGTCAACGTAATTCGCGGCGATATGAATTTCGTCGGGCCCCGCCCCGAGCGACCAATCTTCGTCGAACAGTTGAGCGAAGTGGTTCCGTATTATTCTCAACGACACGTCGTAAAGCCGGGACTCACAGGCTGGGCTCAAATCAAGTATCCATACGGCGCCTCAGTCGAAGATTCGATAGAGAAGCTGCGGTACGACCTTTACTACATCAAGAATCAAACGTTATTGCTCGACGCGATCATCGTTTTCGAGACGATCAAGATCGTCCTATTCGGCCGCGGAGGAAGATAAAAGACCAGGAGTTCTTATGACAAAGAGGATCATCGGAATATTGAGTGTGTTGACGATTGTTTGCGCGAGCTTTCCCGCGTTCGCAGTTCAATCGAACCAGCAGGCGATGGCGTCCAGCGCGACTACTTCGAAGGGGCCCCTTGCTGTCGCCGAGGGTTCGGCCGATTCCACAACAAGCGCGGCGGACGAAGCGGCGATTCAATCTCAGATCAACGCGGTGTACAGCGGTTTCTACAGCTCTTATCGGCTTGGGCCCGGCGACATCGTTGCGTTGTACATCGACAAACATCCCGATGACTCAGTTCAGAGGGTGACGGTATCGCCGGTCGGAAGGATCTACGTTCCGTTGCTTGGTGACGTGGTCGTGGTGGGAAAGACGTTGCCGCAGCTTCAGGACTATCTGACCAACTCGGTCGCGGAGTTCATAAAAGAGCCTCGTGTAACGCTGGCCCTTTTGGAAGCGCAGAGCGCGAAGATAGGAGTGTTGGGAGATGTGAAAATCCCAGGGCTTATGGTGATGACTCGACCGTTGCGGGTGCTGGATGCGATCACGCTTGCGGGAGGAATTCTGGACACCGGTAGCTCGTCGGTATCGATTCTGCGTCAGTATGAGGATGGTCGAGTTCAGGTAATAACCGCCGACATCAAGAAGATTCTAAAAGGCAAGGCGAGCAGCGAAGAGAACGCTTATCTGAGATCCGGCGATACGGTGATCGTACATGGAAACCTATTCAAGACGATTACCAAGATATCCAGTCTGGTTGGGGTGACGTCACTGGTGAGTTTTATGACAAGAGGAGGGCGCTAATGACGGTTTCTTTTTGGAGTCGTCCGGCGAAGGCGTCTAGTAAGGGAAATTACAGTAGAAGGCAAGTAGCAACAAACAAATCAGAACAAACAAGTTGAGGGAAGCCAAAAATGCCAAAGCCAATTCTGGAAATGTCAAAAGAGGAAATGAGCAGAACAGTTACAAACGGGAGCGCGAACGTCGACGCTCGTCGGAGCCCGCTCGCCGATCTGGTCAGCGAGAATCTTCGGACCAGAGGGTTGAGACAAGTCGATTTTTGCCGCCAGACCGGGTTCGATCAGGGATTGTTGTCGAAGATACTGTCTTCAGTCGTCAACACGCTGAACGTGGAGACGGCGCTAAAGCTATCCGAGGGGCTCGATCTTCCCGCGAGCGTGGTATTCGAAGCGATTGGGAAGAAGGATGTAGACGATCTTTTGCGGAAGTTTTACTCGAAGACAGTAATGTAAAAGATAGTCGAGTTAGTTGGGTGGTTCTCGTTAGTCGACATAGGGAGCGCATGCTGCGCGCATGGGCTCCTTTGTCCCTTTTGATGTAGTTCCTTTCTGAATTACTGCCGATAGCCAATAAGCGTGCGCATTCGTATCGGCTGCAAAACCTTCGCAACCGACGCGCCTATCTCAATTCTTTACTCGTCAGACTAAGCAGCCGCAGACCATCGACATCCCTCGAAGTACCCGATCTGAATATTTCATAAACAAAACAAAAATATTCATTGACAACGATCCCGAATCCGCTTATTATCACCTCGCTGAAAATAATCAGCGAACGATGTCTATAGGCAGAGGGCGCCGGCGGAAGATCGGGCCACGAGCGGGCGGTGCTTTTGAGTCTTTCGACCGGTTGCGGCGGGTTCCGTTCGGAATCTGGTGCTCTCTGCTGGAGTCGCTTCTTGTTTGGTCAGTTCGCATCACGTTACTCCTGCCTCGGCTAGAGAGGGTACGCTTGCGGTGAGGTCTAGACCCAGGAAGGCAAAACCGCATCGCGTTCCCTCTCATTTTTTAGTCGCCTGGAAATCAACGAAAAACTACAGGACCGGCGGGACGAATAGCGCACAAGGTCTCGCTTGTCGTAGTAACCTCCCTGAGATACTATCTCGCGCATTGCGCTCAGTAACGATCGCCTCAAAGGGAGGTTCACATGAGCATCTCCGAAAATACACTTTCAAAAACTGTCGCAGTTGCTCGCGCGATTCTCGTCATTACCCTCATCCTCGTCGGCCAGGTAGCCGCACAGGACGGAAACGGCGATGTCACCGGCGAACGACTGGTGAACGCGCGAAAAGAACCTCAAAACTGGGCAACCTACTTCGGAACCTACGACGCCTGGCGTTACAGCCCTCTGGATCAGATCCGCGCTGACAACGTTAAAAACCTGGTGTCGGTATGGGCCTTTCAAACCGGCAAGGTCGAAGGCGGCCTCAACGCAACTCCAATTGTCGTTGACGGGATCATGTACCTGATTGCCAGCGAGGATCGTGTGTTCGCACTCAACGCCGAAAACGGGGAGCGACTCTGGACCTACAACTACAAAGTCCCGCGCGATCTCGTGTCTCCCTACGGAAAATTTAATCGGGGTGTCGCCGTCGGCTATGGACTCGTTTTCTTCGGCACGATGGACAATCACGTCGTCGCGCTCGATGCGAAGACCGGTAAAGAAGTCTGGAACGTGGAAGTCGAAGATGTAAAGAAATGCGGCTGCAACATCAACGGCGCGCCTTTTATCGTCAAGGACAAGCTGATCGTCGGAGGCACCGGCGGTGATAGCGCTCACCGCGGATATATCAATGCATTCAACGCAAAGACCGGCAGGCTCGCTTGGCGCTTCTACACGATTCCGGGACCGGGTGAGCCTGGACACGAGAGTTGGGGCGGCACCGAAATGTGGAAGTTTGGCGGCGGCTCAACCTGGCTGACAGGTTCATACGATCCCGCGCTGAACCTTATTTACTGGGGCATCGGGAATCCATCATCCGATTTCAATAACTCAGTCAGACCCGGCGAGAACCTTTATACAAATTGCATAGTCGCGATCGATGCCGATACGGGAACGTTGAAATGGTACTACCAGGAGATCCCGCATGACGCGTGGGACTTCGATTCGGCGTATGAGTCGGTGCTCATCGATGTGACTCGAAGCGGCAAGACCGAAAAGCTGCTGGTGCATCCAAACAAGAGCGGGTTCGTCTGGGTGCTGGACCGGGTTACGGGCAAGTTCATAAACGCGTGGCCTTATGTAGACACGATCACCTGGGTCAAAAGCATCGACAAGGAAGGCAAGTTAATAGGCCGCAACGAGCCCGAAGCTGGAAAGCCAAATCTCATCTGTCCGAATTGGGGAGGTGGGCGAAGCTGGAATCACTCGGCATACAGCCCGAGGACCGGTTTCTGGTACAACGATGGAATCGAATGGTGCGCGAACGTAACGGTGCTTCCACAGGAGGCCCGCGAAGGCAGGTCGTTTGTTGCTGGAAATGTCGATGTGAAACCGCCTCCGGACGGACCTATTCGCTCACATCTGGATGCGTTTGATCCTGTCACCGGTCAGAAGAAATGGAGTTTGCCTTTCAAGTATCCGATTCTGTCATCGTTGTTGGTGACTGCCGGCGATCTGCTTTTCACTGGAGATGCTGAAGGCCACTTCTTAGCGTTCGATGCGAAGACTGGAAAACAGCTCTGGTCATTTAGCACCGGATCGGGTCACCGCGGAGGGCCAATCACATATTCAGTGAAGGGTCGTCAGTACGTCGCAGTGCCTTCAGGGTTGGGTTCGATATTTGTCAGTTCCATGCCGCGGACGTGGCCGGAAGCAGCCGGTTGGCCTGGTGGATCGACAGTGTTTGTCTTTGCGTTGCCCGATCGAAAGTGAATGAGTGGTACAGATGCCTGATCGCAAGGGTTGGAAAGGCGCAAAGAGACAAACATCTGCTAAGAGATCCCTGGCTCGGTTCGTGTTCGTGCTCTCGGCACTCGTCATCGGAGTTTGTGCGTTTCAGAGAGACGGCTTCAGCAGCGTAGCCACATTCGTCGAGCAGGGCAGCGACAATCTCAAGGATCCGAAGGTCATCTCCGAAGGGGCGAGGTTATTCGCGACCAATTGCGGAAATGCTTACTGTCACGGTACGGGCGGCGCGGGTGGCGGAGCGCCAAGAGTTCGCGGCCGCGATCTTGAAGCGAAATACGTTTTCAGATCGATAGTCAACGGGATCCCCGGCAGTGCCATGCCCAGTTTCAAAAACGAGTTGTCTGAACAGCAGATTTGGAGCGTGGTAGCATTTGTTACATCGGATTCAAAGACAACTCCGATCGCTGAGCCGTCCAAAGCCTCACCGCCAGTCTCGAGCGCGAACAAATCGATCGAATCACCGGCCGCCGAATCACCAACGCTGACCGGAAACCCGCAGGCGGGCAAAGCAATCTTTTTCGATTCCTCAAAACCAAAAAGTTGCCACGCGTGTCATTCGATAAATGGAGAAGGCACAGCGATCGGCCCGGATCTCTCAGGACTGTCGAGCAGGCCCGCAAGCGATCTCTTGTTGAGCGTGATCCTTCCTAGGCAAGTTGCAGATAAGCGATTCGAGACGGTGACGATCACCCTGCGCAACGGCGATAAGGTCATCGGTGTTAAGAAGGACGACGATTCCGAGGCCATCAGGGTTTACGATACGACTGAGCTGCCGGCGGTTTTGAGGACGATTCAAAAGACCGATCTTGTAAAAGTCGAAAGCTCGAAGGACTCGGTTATGCCAAAAGATTATGCATCTCTGTACACGGTTAACCAGATCCTGGATCTCATTTCGTTTTTGAAATCATCGTCACAAGACAAGCGAAGCGTTACGCTGCGAGATCTTTTCGATAAGTGAATTCATCAGAGGGGAATGCCACTGAAGTAACCCCGGAAAATGAAAGAGGCGAGTCCTAAGAAACAGCACGCAAACAGCCGCCGCCACCGACGCGAGGTCGGTGGTAGCGATCTGCATACGGAGTGGTCTTAGCCTGTCAATCATCGCTCCGCCGACACAAGGTTCGGTAGTGGCGATCTGCTTGCGAGATGGTCTTAGCCTGTCAGTCATCGCGCCACCGACACAAAGTCGGTGGTGGCGGCTGCCTGTGAGGTGGTCTTAGCCTGTCAGTCATCCCACCGACGCGAGGTCGGTGGTGGCGGTCTGCTTGCCTGCACCTTCGCCCGCTGGACCATGTCGCTCAGCTGACGCGCTGGAGGCTGGTTCGATATTCGCGCATCGCGTTAACAAGCTTCGGCGTGGAGATGGCTGCGATAACTGCCGCGACGCATACGGCGACCGTGATTTCAAGTGTAGTAAAGCCTCGAGCGGATTTGTCGATACGAGTTGACACTTTGTTCTCCTTCAAAACGAGACGCCAACGAATAGCGGTGGCCGGATACGTCCGTTCGCACAAAGTGAGCGCAAAAGCGATGCCACATGGGTGGTTCTATTTTGTTCTAGCAAATTTGTGGTTCCAGTTACCTGCGTCGGTTACTTGCAATATGGAGTTTGGTCACGATGACCGAGTCTCGCGGTGAGCTGGGTCTGCTATCAAGCGGATGGGTCTTGGTGGACATTAGAATGGAAACTGCTTCGGTACCGGAATTCCTGAGGAAAACGAGAGGAAAAGTAAATTGGAAGAAATTCGAAGGTACAATTGTCAGGGTATGCTAACGGGTGCTGAAGATTAACTTTGCGTTAGTTCACACAATCAGGCTTTGGATATTTGCAGTCGTTTTGCTGAACAAATAAGACTGGGAGTTCAGTGAAGGGAATCGAAGGAGAGGTCATCGCAACCGCTGAACACATCGCGCTCGTAGCAATAATCAACTAGAGCTCGAGTGTTCAGCGTGCGACGATATTCAAGAGTGGGTTACTGCTTGATCTGGCGCCAGGACATCAGTTTGACAGTGCCTACTGATTGTCCGCCGTTAAATGTGAGTTCGAAACTTCCCGACACGCTGTTGGCTGATACCAGCGATCCGGAAACGTCTTTATTGCTGAGTCCTATGACCTGCCCGTCGAATGCACCGTTTCCGCTCAAGTCGAACTGCTCGCCGGCGTAGATGATTCCGCTGAAGTGGGGCACGTCCACGTCTCCGCGAACCTTAACGTCTTCGACGGTTATGAACAGCAGGTTGATATTAACGAATGGCGGAAGCTCGGGTGTTATCAGACCGGTCAGGTTTGCGACGAAGCTCGGATTGCTTGTCGTCTCGATCGAGCCGGTTGAAAGAACTGACAGGTTTAAGGGACTCGCGGCTGTTCCCAGATTGGTTGTGATCTTGGCGCTGCCGCCGTTGGGATTGCTCGAGGTGGGAGTCGCGAGATTGTAATTGTCAAGACCGACAAGGTAGAACGTATGGTTTTCAAAGCCGGACCCAGCAATGTCCCAGCCGTTTCCGTTGGTGTATTTCCAACCGGTAGTGCTGACAGTGGATATAGCGGTCGCAGTTCCGACGCCGTAGCTGTCGCGGCTAATGCTTATTGCCTGTTCATTCTTTGGATCGGCGCCGCCAGTGGTCATTGCGTTCCATATCGAATTGGTTGTTACATTGAGGCGCGCCTCGAGCTTGTTGACTCTCTGTTGAGCGGTCTCAGTGGTCGAGGTCCCAGGAAGAGTCCGATCGGTTCTCGCGTAGTCCGGATCGAGCAACAGCCTGTCGGCCTTGCGTATGATGTAGTCCTGGATGCGCGGCGTGGTTGTCGGTCCCCCTGATGTCAGAGGTGCCTGCGTAACGAACTTCGGTATGTAAAGCGCCGGCTGTCCCCCTGCGTGAAACCCGTCTATTTGTGCGCTGCCGCCTTGGGTAAACGTTCCGCTGGAGGTAGCTGTTTGTTGGATATAAGCACTCGCGCCCACATCTAGATTACTGTTTGAGTGGACTCCACCATAAGCACCCTCGATCGTGCTATTACCACCGATGGCAATGTTGTCCTGCGCAACCAGGGCCGGATAGGGCACGAACCCAACCCAACCTTCCAACGTTACCGATGAACTGGCATAAGACCCCGTCGAGTACAACACGACGCGGTTGTTTGTATCTTTGTTTACGTCACCGTCTTCCCACGCGCCTGTCGGACTGAAGTTCGGAAGCGACGGAGCCATCGGCGACTTTTCATCATCGACAAGATGTACCTTATAGGTGACGCCTGGAACCGCCAGTTGATTCCCAAGTCCGTCAGTCGTTGCGCTGAGTAGTGGCTGGCCGCTCGAATTGATCATGACACAGCCCGCGGCGAACTTTGTGGAATCTGTAAAAGCGTTGTTGCCGGTCAGGTAGCTTGTGTTGAACGTTCCATTCAGGGTGCGCTCGCCAAGGAGTTTCGTAAAGGACGGGTCGCCGCCGGCGCTGTGATTGTCGAAGTTCTTGACCAGGCTCAATCCGTGATAAAGCCCCGCTTCTGCTGCCTGGAAAGCCAGAGTTTGATTCGCGTACGTGCTGCTGACTCCGAGCTCTGACACGGCAGTCATGCTCATTCCCATAGTCATTGCAAGAAGCAGTGTCATCATCAACAACGCCAGAACGAGTGCCGCCCCGCGTTCGCCGTCTCTCTTTTCCGCTACTTTTCGATCGTGCATTGAAGTTACCTCTATCTTTTTAAGAAAAGTTACCTATTCCTCAGCCGTATGTTCGCCGTGAAGTGGACTTCGCGATAACGCTTATCTGTAATTGGTACTCCACTCGGTACCGCAATCAGATCGACATCGACTTCGCGTCGTGATCCGTCGGGGTCTTTAAATGTCAGACTGCGTATGTTTTCAGCTATAGGAACTGTCCTTCGAGTGGAATCAACCGGCTGATTGTTGTCAACCATTACGATTCGGTTGTTCACGGTGTCCAGGCTGAGGGTTACATTTTCTGAGGTGATAATTACATCCGAATTGGATGAGATAGTTGAGTTCGTGGCCGAGTCTCCATTCAGATCGCTGATCAAATGAAGAGACGAGCTGAGGTTGCCCCCGCCAAAATCGACGAAACTTAGCCAATTGACGGCAGTCTTACCAGTAGGATTGGTGCCGGCGCTACGGACTATTTCCTCCAGCCGCGAAACAGCAAACCGAGCGTTGCGCGCCGCGTCTGCATATGCCTCCTCACGTTGGTAGGACAACTGGAAATTGTTAAGAAGCATGAAGGCGACGCCCATTATGGTAGTCATTACCGCCAAAGCGACGGTGACTTCCAATAATGAGAATCCTGATTGATCACTAGCGGGTTTCATAAATTAGCCTCAACTTTGAGTGACAATAATGGTGACCGAAAAACCGTCGGCGAGGCGGGCGGGTGGATTTTCTTGAACTACCTTTATCGTAATCGTTCTCATATCGCCCGTGGTCGCAGGTCCGTCGACAACTTTCCAACTAAAATCCAGAGTTCCAGCGGGAGTATCTGTAACGATCCGGCGATGGTTGTTGTCGGAAGATGTGTAGTCCAGGTTGCCGCCGACCGCCAGCATCGGATCGGTCGTAGCGGTGCTCCAAATCGCGCCTCGTAGTTTGTCTGCCTGATCCTGCGCTGCCGTAGCCAGCACGTTCAACGTGTTAGACGTGCTGTTAGCGCGAGAGACGTAGGCCGCGATCCCTACGATCGACACCAGCCCAAACGTTATTACCGATATGGCAACCATCAATTCGATTAATGAGAACCCGCCCTGATCGGGTCGTTCAACAATGCGTCGTTCTGCTTTTCCCATCGATTTCATTGCTCAATTTGCCTTTTCTAGTGAACCCAAACCTGTCCACGAAGATTTACGCTGACGGTCAATGTACCTGTTGAATTGGACAAGAGGATGTCCGCCTGCGAAGCGCCGATAGGCAGCTCGCCACGCGACGTGTATGTGACACCTTTTCCGTTCGTCAACGTCGTACCGCCCGCGGAAAATGTAACGGTGATACCGCTCGGAGGGGTCTCGATGTAGTAGCTCTGCAGTGGGTCGGCCGGATCAGAAGTATCCGGTGTGCCATCCGGGTTATCGACCGGAGTGAAGTCGTAACCATATTGGGTAACGTGCGCGCTTCCGTCGGTAGCGAAGGCCACCGTCACATTCTTATTCTTTGCCATCGCCAGCGCGCGCGCTCCGCCCATTCGATCGGCTATTCGAGCCGCGGCGCTGCGAAGATTGTACGACCTTACCGAGTTGGCAATTGCTGGTAGCGCAATGGCGATGATTACGGCAATGACCATTACAACGATTGCAATTTCGATCAGGGACTTACCGTCTTGTCCACGATGAAATCTGGGGATGATTTTCAAGGCTATCCTCTGCTTCTTCGAATGTTTTCGGTTTTGTCGACTTGGGAGCGCGTCACGAATTATGCAGGATGTGTGCCGAAGATTTTGCTCATTGGGGTGTCCGTGCAAATCACAGTTTTTGTGTACACTGGCGGTTCGAAGTTGAATGATTCCAAGAAAAACAATAATTTCAGTGACTGGATAACCCAAACAGGGGCATCTTGCATTTTGCTGATTCGTCGGTCACGCGGTCGTTTTGACGTAACTGAAAGTCACAAGTTAGGAGATCTAAATCACCGTCCAGAAATCGCGCCGCTCGCTCTATCCACCCCAACGGGGGTGGCATATTTGTAGAAAGAGACTCGTGGCTTCCGCACCCAGCGGGGTGCAATATATATCCTTCCAATCGAATATTTCTTCAAGGCTCGAGCCTGCTGTTAACACAGTTGAATATTGCACCCCGCTGGGGTGCGGGTGCGAACGGCCCGCGCCTCTACAAATATGCCACCCCACTGGAGGGGAGAGGATGAATTCCTTCACATTTTCGAAAAGGTGTGGGTATTGATCGTGGAAAGGTGGCGACGAAGAGCAGAGCTCTTAGCGGAAGATGTCTTTGCAGTCTCCGCCTTGCGAGCGATCCTGAATGCATCGAAGCATCAGATCTTCGAGTTCACCCTTCGATGTCAGCTGGATCCATTCGGTGCCGGTTGGTCCGTTCAGCATTCCTTCGAACTTAGCATAAACGCCAACCTGTGAAGTCTTGGGTGTAGCCGGAGTGATCTGGAAGCGGAGGACGTAACGAGCTCTTGCCCAGTTTCGAACCTCGACCGAAGGCATCTCGCAGTAATGTTCGAGCTGGCTCTTTGTTGCGATGCCCTTTATGAACACCACGGGCTTGCTGAGCAGCGTGCATTCGCCGGTGTTCGCGTTGCAGTCTTCCTTGTCGAGCGGAATCTCTCGAGTCTCGAGCATTTGTTTGGTGATCGACATCGCATCGTCTCTTGGTGAGGAGATGATCGACGGGTTTGGCAGCGGCTTGGCGGCCTTTGGTCTCTTGAACTCCAGTTGGCCCAGGGCAGTGATCCCGGTTAACAACAGCACAAGAAGAATGAGCGGTCCGCGAGCTTTGACTTTATCAAACATTTTGCTCGATCCTTGCTTCAAAATACTGCGTTGAACGATATCAGTCGCATCGAGTTTATTCAAGGTTATGGGTCTGTCAGGAGAATGACTTGGGTGTGATTAAAGTGAGACGTAACCTTTTCGGAAGAATCTCTAACGAAGTTGGTGGATCGTTCAGGCTCAGCCTAAATGGGACAGCGTGCGACCTCGTCTTGAGATTCCAATCTTCCAAATCCCACCAATGCAGTTGGTGGATCGTTCA
>Ga0075425_100003617_pt1 | contig 15716 bp, 12 predicted proteins | sample SoiMethybrSBSTD4_FD_75300 | JGI IMG/M metagenome (GOLD analysis project Ga0075425, IMG submission 75300) | Bulk soil microbial communities from a Populus tree surrounding site in Tennessee, USA - Soil MetaG P. TD hybrid SBSTD4 | ecosystem: Environmental > Terrestrial > Soil > Tree plantation... | reverse complement strand
GTCGGACTGTATCGCCACCCTCGCAATCTGGGCCTCGCGCGCAACTGGAACGCGTGCATCGACCGGGCGCGGGCACCATGGGTTCACATCCTCCATCAGGATGACCGGATCGAGCCCGGTTTTTACGAAGCGCTACACTCCGGATTGGACCAGCCAAACGTCTCGATTGCCTATTGCCGACACACCTATATCGATTCGGACGGCAAGGTGATCGGTATCTCGTATGTCGAGCGTGAAACGCCTGGAATCGTCGACGACTTTCTCAGAAGGATCGCGTCGGGGCAGCGGATTCAGTTCGCGTCCGCCCTCGTGAGACGAGCCGCGTGCCTGGAAGCGGGGGGATTTGACACATCACTCGTGTATGCCCTGGACTGGGAGATGTGGGCGAGGCTTGCGTCTCGCGGCAAGGTCTGGTTCGAGCCGCGCGTTCTCGCGTCCTTTCGCATCCACGATAAGTCGACTGGATGGAGCCTGGCGAAGAACGGCGTCGCCGTACGCGATCACCTGCGCGCCGTCGCCCTCATAAACTCGTATCTCCCGAAAGAGTCACGACGCGAGCTCCGGCGCGCATCCCTTCAGGGCGTCGCGCAATGGGCGTTTCAAGAATCTACAAGATTGGTGAAGCGCGGGAACATAAGACAGGGTCTCTGGCTCGGCGTCGAATGCTTCTGGCGGTTGCGGACGGGGCCCCGTTTCATCGCGAAAAGGCGACTTCTGCGATTGGTCGCTCTCGCGATTTCGCGAATCGCCACCAAAAGCCTGGTGCGGCCGCAGGCTTGAGGGGACGTCCTAACTTGCAAGAAGAAGTTCGGATCGCGGCGATAGTTCCGACGTACAACCGAGAAGAAACGATTCGTCGGGCTATGGACAGTGTGCTTGCTCAGACCTATCCCGCGGCAGAAATCATTGTTGTTGATGACGGTTCCCAGGACGGGACCCGCGATCGGCTCCGGCCCTATCTCGAGCGAATCCGATACATCTACCAGCCCAATGGCGGTGTCGCCGCAGCCCGGAATCGCGGCGCCGGCGATGCGCGTGCCGAATGGATCGCATTTCTTGACTCCGACGATTGTTGGTTGCCGGGTCATCTCGAGACTATGGCAGCAGCGATTCGCGGAACTCGTGGTGAGGCCGCTCTGTATTTCTCTGACATGAGGCGTGGCAGCGAAGAAAAGGGAATTACGCTGTGGCGTCAGTGTGGGTTCAACATCGAGACTCCGTTCGAATTGAGGCGTAACGGTACTGAATGGGTATTTCTACCGACGCAGCCGATGATGTTTCAAGCCTCAGTAATCCGACGGGAGAAATATTGGGAGTGCGGCGGGCTCCCCGCTGATATGAGAACGAGAGAAGATACGCTGATGTTCTACAAACTCGGTCTTCTGTACCCATGTTGTGCTGTTGCCGGGTGTGGAACGGTAATGATGGACGACGGAACGGTGCGCCTCACACGCGTGATGGACTTGAGGTCGATGGAATTTTGCCTCGCGACGGTGAGGTTATTTACAGAACTGCGATCCGTAGGCAGATCGGTCGATCGTAGCGTACGCAGGGTCATCACCGACGGACTGAGTGAAGCGAGCTTCTCGCTTGCCCGAGTATCCCTCGAGCACGGTGTCTATCTCGGCGCCGTCCGGGCCTTCGTGCGTTCGGCTTTCATCAGCCCCAGGGCTTTTCGACGGTGTCTGTTTCGGTCCCGGCGCCGACGGACGCGGGGAGAGTAGGCGGTGGCTCCATGACGGACAGAACCCACCGTCATAGGGCAGCGATGCGTGTACAAGGGCTGCGCAAGACGAAACCGGCGGAATGAGCGTCGACGCAGCTTGACACACACAAGCCGAAGGCTCACTATCGGCGGACCCCGTCGCGCCAACGGAGGTAGGAATGAAGCGAATCTTGGTAGTGACCGCAATGATCGTCCTCATGCTGTGCGCTAGACCATCAACGGCCGACGCAGTCTTCTATACGTTTTTGGGCGCCAATGGGCTCTCAGGCTCGTTCACGCTCGACGAGAACACGGCGTTCACGATCAGCGTTGACATGTTCGGGACATCCGGGGTTCTGATGTCGCCGCTCAACCACATCTCGGGAGTCTTTGGCGGCTTTACCTTCCAGGGCACTCCATCCCTGTTTGTTTCTGATCTATTTACTGCGTGTTGCGGCGGTGCCGAAGATAGCTGGATCATTCGCTCGACTATTACCGGACCAACTGTGAATGGCCTCACGCCCGCGGCGCTGAACCTGTTCATTTTCCGAAACGCGGATAGCGTAACGCCAATCAGTCTGGTACCGCCGCCGCCGGGCAATATGCCGTCAGATTTCCAGTACACGTTCGCGTTCACGGACCAGAGTTTCATGAGCGGTACCCTGACAACACTGAAACTCGTGCCCGAGCCGTCGAGCAGTGCTTTGCTGTTCGTCGGTCTCAGTACGCTACTGGCCGTGCGTCGCAGGCAGAGCGATCTTCAGAGTCGAGATGATGTGGCTGCTCACCAGACAGAACAGAACTGCGAGCGAAGATAGACGTGATCGACGTCGCCGCCGAGTCCCTGACGCAAGTGCCAGGGGCTCAGCGGCGACGAGCTCGGTTTCGATTGGGATCTATTTCACCGTGAGGCCGCTCGGAGCAGCCGGAGCAGTTGGCGCAGGAGAGGGCGTCGGGCTGCTCGGGGCTGCGGGCGAAGACGACGTCGCGCCGGTCAGTGGGTGCGGATAGGTATATGGCGTGTAACCGGGCTTGGCCGTGGACGTATAGTACTCGCGATTCGGCTGGATGTAGTTGACCACCGACGGTGCAGCGGCTCCGCATTCGTTCGGATAATAGTCATATACCGCCGGTTCGTTGTAGTTTCCTGTCCCAGTATTGTTCCAAAGGTAGATGGGCTCTAAGTCTTGAAGCACTTGAGTCGAACCCGCGCGTGTCGCGCCTGTTGTGTACCCCCATCCTGATTGGCGAGGCGCCGGATACGTCCCTGGGGTGCTCGTACCCCAGCATGCAAAGGGACCCGCGTTACGACGAAGCATCTCAGCGACGAACACGACGGCCGACTTGTTTCCCCACGCCCCAGCCCCCGGGTTTGGGATGACGTTGTCGTGAATTAAAGCCGTTCCTCCACGCAGGGCAACAAACACGTTGAGATTCGTATTTAGACCACCATCGCACTTGGGCGACGCGTCCACTGCGAAGTTGTTGTTGTAGAGCTCGAAGTAACGGCCACCGAGGAAACTCGTGTCGTCGCCGTGCGAGATGACCGAGGAATTCGTGAACGTGTTATACCGAATGACGGTGCGAGCGCTGTCGTCGACATCGATCGCTTCCAAGAGATCAGTGAGCGTATTGGATTCGAAGTAGACATGTGAATCCCCGTTCCTATCCGCGTTGCCGAAGGTCGACGGAGTATTCCAGGGCAAAGCACTCGCCTTGTGGCGCAGAGCGCCCGCATTGTCGAGGCAAGCAGGACCCCACGGCGTCGCCACGAACGTATTCGCCCAAATGACGCCACGGTTCGTCTGGAAGCGTAGCGCGTTCCCGCTTGTCTGAAGAGCGAATTTGTTCGCGTTGATCAGAACGGGTTTCCCGTTCGCAACGTAGTAGACATCAATGAAAAACGTGCCGGGCCCAGGCCCAGCAGGGCCAAAGGAGAAATCAAAGCCGCGCACTGCTATGTTGCCCACTGCTGATTCGGCGATAGCAATCAGGCTCGTGTTCGGGGTCGTGTTGGTGTTGACGATAAGTGTCTGCCCGATGCCCGCTCCTTGAAGTGTGATCGCCTTGGAAATCGATAAACCAGAAGGCCATGCGCAGGTTCCAGCCGGGACGCTGACAGTATCGCCGTCGACCGCTGTCTGCACGGCGGCACTCACGTCACTATATGAGCAGGAGTTCGTCGTGCGCGTGGCCGCCGCCGCAGGCACGGCAGCGCAGATTATCAGGGCAGCGACCCAAGAAGCGACCGTCTTGCAGATGGTCATCTAGCGACCTCCAGGAGCTGCGTTATTTGGCCCGTGTCGCGGGTGCCCGGCGACTTCTTTGGTTCGAGTGGTCCGACATGCCTACGTAGCGCGTACGAGCATAGCTCATACCATGGCGGGCGGCCTCATGGATTGAGAAATCAAGGCGTTTTGGAATGACCTTACCGCCGAGACCCCGTTTCGAACGCCATACCGGCAAACAACCGTGCCGTTGCGTCAAGAACAGCTATCGCGTGTCGGACCGGATGCTGGTGCTCGGGACCATAGCGCGCCCCAACGAGGCTTGCGCACCGACGACAGGTCTTGCCAGATCTTGCCGCCCGAGGGCACACACCTGGTCCCTCAGGCGTCGCTGATGGTGCTCAGGATCAGTGCGCACGCTCCAGATGCAGCATCTTGGGAGCCGGGAGGTTTGGTTTCGGACCACGCCCGACAGCCCAATTCAGGACCCGACTTACGCTCTGTGCCTTCGCTTCCCACGTGAGTCGCTCACGTGCGTACGACATGCCCTGTTGCTGTAGGCGATTCAGATACGGCCGATTTTCGGCGAGATTCGTCAGGATCTGTTCCATCTCCGACACCATCTCGCTCTCATTGGTAAGGGCCACCTTGTACCCGACGTCTGGATTCACGATATCTCCAGGCCCACCGAAGTCCGCGACCACAGGCACCGCGCCGCTCGCCAGAGCTTCGAATACGACACCGGCGCCGTTGTCGCGAATGGATGGAAACACCATCACGTCAGCGGATCGTAGGCGCCTGAGGGCCTCGGCATGGCTGAGCCAGCCGCAGAAGGAAACAGTCTTCTCGATCCCAAGGGATCTCGTGAGCTGCTCAAGACGGTTTCGCTCGGGTCCGTCACCCACAACGGTGAAGCGGGCCAAGTCGCTTCGCAAAAGGGGAGCGGCCGCACGCAACGCAAGATCACAAGCCTTCCGGGGAACCAAGCCACCAATGAAGATTAGCTCAAGGTTGGCGCTGGGCTCCGGACGTCGCCCGTCACCGACACACTGAGAGGGGCCGATACCCGGCTCCGGGACAAAAAACAGTTTCTCTGAATACGCGGCGAGCTCGGCATACGTTTGGGACGAAGCGGCTATGATCGCGGCTGCGTGTCGATAAGTGGATCGAGCGAAAGGCAGAAATTGGTAGAGATTCCTCAAGCCAGAGATCCATTCCCTTTGGTTGTCGAGCTGTCTAAAACCAGGCGGCCACGGCAAGCCTCCATTAAGCGGCCCAATCACGAAAGGTATGGGCCCCTTGCGCAGGAAGAAAGCGAAAGGACTCGGCAGGACGGGTGTCATCGGCAGGATGCGCAGAACGATATCGAACTCGCCGGCAACGATGCGGCGCCGCAACTGTCGCCAGGCCTGCCACTCAAAAGCAACAGAAAACGGATAGCCGAAAGCGGTCAACACCTGGGTGTCGTAGTTGTATTTGAAGATCCTCCGTAAACTCCAGGCGTAGATACGCTCGAGCAATGGCATCCGGACCACTTCGACGCTGCGAAACGGTGCCTTTGCGCGGCGCACAGGTTCCTCACTGGGTGATCTAACGACCAAAGCGACGTCATGGAGTTCGGCAAGCGCTGCCGCATGAGAATAAGTGACATAAGGGATGCTGACTTGCTCCGGATTACAGTCAGGCGCTAACAGCAAAACGCGTAATCGGTTCATGAACTCTCCTTTTGAACAAGGTCTCACTCAATCGCAGATTGAACAGCGTATAGAGTCATACTGTTCGTCGCTTGGCAACCATCCGGCTTTTGCCTGCTTGACGGTGGCTCTGAGCGTCTGCAGGCACATCTGACCGAGGAACGACAATACCGACGAGCAGGAACGTGAACCATGGAAGGCCGTTACCGAAGGCGCTTTCGGTCAGGTTATAGATGACGAGGATCGTCCATACGGCGAGGCTAATCGAAGCGAAGTGCAAAGAGATGCTCAAACGCCGGCAGAGCATTCGATAGCTAGCGATCAGCAGGCAGACGAGTAGACAAACGCCGAGCAGACCCAGGTTGAGGTACGTATCGAGGTAGCCGTTGTGAGCCTCGTTCAAGCCACGCATGCCGTACGCCGCCGCGACGGCCGCCATGCGGGTGCCCAGCCAGAAACTTTGATAACCCACACCGAAGATCGGATTAATATCGGTACGGAGCAGTATCCGCCAGATTTCGGTCCTGCCGCTGAGGGTCGTATCTCGTCCCACAACACCAGCGACCATATCCGATGCGGCGAAGAAGAATTCCAGCAGAAGCCCCGCGATCAGAACGACAGGAATCATCGCCTTAAGTCGACTTGGATTCGCCCTGCCTGGGCCGCTCTGAACCGCGATTATGATCAGACAACCTAGCAGGAAGCACAGTTTCGATGTCGCGCTGTCGGAGAGATTCAGAAGCCATAGGGTCATTACCATAAGAGCCGCATTCACGAGGAGAATCCGTCGCGTCCTCTTCCTGTTGCGATCGGCCCACCGTCTCAAGGTGTCCCAGAAGAGGAAAAGGCCACTGACTAGGCAGAGCGCCCCAAGCATGTTCTTGCTGGAGGCCATTCCAACGAAAGCAGCGCCGCCTGACCATGGGTCGTATACGACGCTGATTTCGCGGAAATACTTGATCACGACGACCGACAGCGGGATGAGTAAATAAGAGACGCGCCGAATCAGCGTTTCGATTGCCTCGAGTGGACGCGTGTCTGACAGGACAACGAGCACCATCAAATACGTTCCCAAGTCGCGGAGCGACCGCCGGAAAGAAGCAAAAGGAAAGTCTGACCAGGTGATGCTCAGAAGGGCAAACAAGACAAACAGTACGAGGGCTGAGTTTCGTGCAAGGATCTCGGGCCATTGCACACGGCGCGCCACCAGCACTCGTAGAGCGAGGAATGTAAGCGCGAGATAGATGATGTGGTCGAGGGTATTTCCCTCCTCGAGGGCTGTCACTGGCGTTGTTCCTGTTACTAGGCCGACCCAGAGGGTAGGCGAACGGGACGCGATGAAAGCTAGCCAGATCGAGGGAAGCCACAGGGCTGGCGAGATCCTTCGATCCTTCGCTGGGTCAAAGGCGAACAAGCAGATCAAAAGGATGAACCACAAGAGCAGTGCTAAGAGCGGCGGCATAGCCCGGTGCTAATCCTTTCGCAAGATTTCTCGCTCTTCACAGACGCTGGCGGAACAAGAGCCGCTCTATCGCCGCAAGCGTCAAGACAGCATTTATTTCGCGAACGTAATTCTTTCGGCCGGCGGTATGGTCTTTCACCATCTCGTCGAGGAACGTTCGATTCCATCGTTGATTCTGGTGGATCATCTCGTCTGTGAGTCGCTCGCGCAGGTAGCCGGACAATTCCTCCTTGAACCAGCTTCCGTAGTGAAGGTACTTATGGAGGCCGGGCTGCCAGAACTGCAGACCAAGACGACGCAGACGCGTATCGACAGCTGATAACCAATGAGGCATTCCTTCGCCGTACCAGTAGTCGAGCTTGAACGAGGCGCGGTGCCAGAAGTAATTAACGATGGACAATAGTCGCGACGCTGGTACCAAACCGGAGTCAGTGCGGATACGGCTCAATTCTGCGCCGCCCCGTCGTATTGCGTGCAAGGCCGGCATCGAAGACCGTCGGGCAGCGTCCGGAGCTCGAAACGCGAGGGCTACGATTTCATTGTCCATATAGGGCGTGCGCCACGTAACCTGCGACTGCGCGGCCCGCACTACTCCAAACAAATGCAGTGGAATCTCGCTGAAAGCGGTGAAGGAGGCCGGGTGCGCCACCGTATTCGGTAAAGGAGGCGCGATCGCGGAGACGCTTTGGCGGAAGTCATCATCGAACAGCTCATCCGAGAGCGCGAGCGGCTTGAACGTCGTCACCGACCGGAGAACCTCGCTGCCAAAATTGCCGGTGAGCCTCAGCGGCGCCAGATCACGGGCGTGGCTGTTCAAATAGATTTCGTGCGCTCCGCAGACACCGAAGCTGCCGTCAGTAATGTAAATGGTTCGGTCGGCCAACGAAGAGAAATTGGAGAAGAAGTCGGACCCGATGCGAATAAGGTGATGCGGTACGTCGCAAGCAGTGGCGACTCGCGCCGCGAGTTGTGCGTCGAGTGTCCGGCCCGTCCGACCGACAAAGGTGTAGGACACTAAACGGGCCTCAGTTTTTGGGCAGCACGCCATGATCATTCGCGTGTCAAGGCCGCCGGTGAGCGAGATACCTATGTCACCATCGAACTCGAAATAGCGTGGCAGCACCCGCGCGAACGTCGTTTCGAGTTCGGTGATAAAGGCTTCTGCTGCGAGCGCGGGTTGCGACTGCCAACTCGATGGAAGGAAATAGCGGCGCTTTTCACGGTTACCATCTTCGAAGGTCCACAGCGAGCCGCCAGGCAGGAGATGGATGTTCCGAAAGAGCGTGTTGCCGTCCCATGTGCAGCCATAGTGAACAAACTGGGCCAAGCCGTTCTCGTCGAAAGTTCGAAGCTCCGGAAGAACGTGAAGCAACGCTTTGGCTTCGCTGGCAAAGAAGAAACCATCCTGCGCGTCATGGTAATAGACGCGTTCCATCCCATAGCGGTCGTTGAAGAGAAAGGCCTTCTGTTGCCGCTTGTCGATCAGGAGGCCACTGAACAGCCCATTCAGCTGCTCGAAGAAGGATTCACCCTTCTCCTCATAAAGATGAACCATCCAAGTGGCGTCAGTTGCCTCAACGCGATGGCCTCGTGCTTTGAGCTGAGTACGGACGTCCGGGTCCGCGAAGCACTCTCCTGCAACAAGCAGGATGACGTCGCCCTGCTCGTTCGTGAGCGGCTGAGAATTCGCGAACGAATTCTCGAGAGCGACCCAGCCAGCAAAGACTCCGAGTTCGGGAGCCGCAAAGGTGCCGGAAACATGAAACTTCTCATGCTGCATGCATCCGGTCATCGTCTCCACTAGGCGGCGGCATACGCCCGGGTGGCGCCGACTGATGAGCCCGACTATTCCGGGCATGAGGTCCGCCGCCGAGTTATCGCGAGACTGAGCCAACGATTTCGGAGAGTCCTTAGTTGGGTTCGCAGTCGAGTGGGAAGAATGTCCTTCCATCCTCGGTGCAGCCCGAGTGTGACTGCGAGCTGTCCCCTCCGCGTTAGGGGGACGTAATAGCGCGGCAGTTGGGTTTCGACGAAACCGTTGTGGCGTTTAAAGTCGACGAGTGACCCATCGCCCCAGTACGCATAGACGAGATGCGGCAGACGTTGTTTTTCGCAGACCTCGACTGCTTTGGCAATCAGCGCATTATTCGGCGACTTGTCACGGTGCCCAACTTTCGAGATGATCTGGCCGAGTGAGCCATAATCTCCAGCATCTGCCAGCATGATGAAACCGATCAATTCGTTCCCATAGTAGGCGCCGAGCAGATGTTCCCGAAAGAGATAGCGCGAGAACTGCTGCTTGACCGTTTCAAAGTCCTTTCCGTAGTGCCAAAAGCGCCGTCCCTGCCGAACGGGAACCTCATTGAAGATTTCCGTCATGCCCCGGACGAACTCGTCATCGTAACGCGCCTCGCGTACCTCGACGCCCTTTTTCTGGGCCTTTCTGACGAGATTCCGGGTGACCGGCCTGATTTGCTTGTTCCACCAGTGGTCGAAGGTTGTCACCGGCAGGGCGGCGATGCTCTCCCATTCCTGGCGGAAATCGAACTCGGGCCGAGTGTATGGCAGGCGCTGCCAGAAGGTGAAGATGTCGGCATTCACCGGGCCTTCTTTCAGCGTGGCGATCACGGACCTCGGGTCTCGGACATCCTCGAACCACTCGTCCTCGAGATGGACAGTCGTCGCGACGCCTCGCGACAGCGCATAGGTCTGCCCCTCGATCTCGAGGCACTCGACCCGAGCGGGCTCTCCGTTGACTAACGTCTCTCGAATGAAGGTGCTCATGACGTGCCCGATCGCAGCCACTGTTCGAAGAGCGCCAGGCTGAAGAGGACTTTGTGATTGTCCTGACGCTTCGATCGGTGCGCCTCCAGGAGGCGACGCACCGGTTCGGGACGGAGGAGACTAAACATTCGGGAGCCGGGATCCAACAGTAAGTCCTCGATCTTCCCAGTGACTGAGGACTGAAACCAACCGTCGACGACATTGGTCGCGAAGCCGCGCTTTCTGCGTTTTAGAATAGGCGCCGGCAGGAACGTTCGGGCGACCCGGCGATGGAGCCATTTGCGAATCCCACGACGTACCTTGAAGTCGGCACCGAGCCGCTGCACGTACTCCACGACCTCCCGGTCAAGATATGGGACTCGAACTTCGAGAGCATGAGCCATTGAGAGCTTGTCGCCGTACATAAGGAGCTCGTCGGGTAACGACGAGCGGAGCTCCAGGAACTGCAGTCCGCCGAGCTCGTCGGTGTGCTCCATCGCGGGAAGCAGCTCGCTCCAACATTCGAGGATCCTATCTCCGGAATCTGGGGGAAGGTGTCCATCGCGGAAGAGACCATCGACAGTCTCTCCTGGCGCGAGTGAAAACACCTGCTGGTATCGTTTGAGGCGGTCCGGTTGTGAAAGAGACATCACGCCGCGCTTCAGTGTTTCGTTACGAGGCAGCTGCGTGATGGCCGACCCGAGCAACGATCTGAGCGGGTGCGGCAAGCGCCGCCAGTAATCACCATACTGCACGCCGAGATGCCGCTTGTAGCCGCCGAAGAGCTCGTCCGGCCCCTGCCCAATCAAGGCGACCTTGACGTCGTGGCGAGCCCGCTGCGAGACGAAGTACATTGGAACGATCGACGAGGTCGCGATCGGCTCCTCGAGGGCTCCAACGATTCGCGGCAGCGAGCGCTCGAACTCGGCACGGTCGAGTTTGACCGGGATATGTCGAGCGCCGAGCTGCAGGGCGGTCTCCGCGGCGTCCGCCAACTCGTCGTCCTCGAAGCTCTCCCCGTAACCGACGGTGTAGGCCGGCCATGGACCGCCATGCTCGTTCATGAGTGCCAGCAGAAGCGCGGAATCCATGCCGCCGCTCAGCAGGACACCGACGGGGACGTCGCTGATGAGGTGACGGCGTATCGCGTCGCGATAGAGCTGCATCAGCTCTTCGCAGGCCTCGTCCTCAGTCTTCGGCGTCGAGGCGGGGGTTGGTGTATACTGGTACCAACGTTCCCGTCGCGCCACTCCGTTCTCGACAACGAGCATCGTTCCGGGCGGCAGCTTCTCGACGCCCTTGAAGATCGTCAGCGGCGAGGGCGTGTAGCGATAGCGGAGGAATAGATTGAGCGCAACGGGATCGACCTGTGGGCGCTGGCCAAGCGCGGCGAGGACGGGACGCATCTCGGAGCCAAACCAGAGCGAACCGTCTCGAATGGCATAGTAGACGAGCTTGATGCCCATCGCATCGCGGGCAAGAACCAGACGCCGCCTCGACACGTCCCAGATCGCGACACCGAACATGCCGTTGAGACGATCGAAGACGTTCGTTCCCCATTCCTTGTAGCCGTGAACAATCGCTTCGGTGTCCGAGCTCGTTCGGAAGCGATGGCCGCGACTCTCCAGTTCTGCCCGCAATTCACGGAAGTTGTAGATCTCTCCGTTGAAGATGACCCAGACGGTCTGCTCGACGTCGGACATCGGCTGATGGCCACCCGCCAGGTCGATGATCGATAGCCGACGAAAACCGAGACCGAGCGGTCCCTCAACGAGAAAGCCTTCGTCGTCCGGCCCCCGATGAGCGATCGTCCCCGTCATCGCCTCCATGTCGCGGAGTGCAACGGGCGCGCGATCCTCGAAGTTGTACTGGCCGCAAATTCCGCACATAGTGGTCAGGCGCCCCCGTCTTGCGCTGCTTGAAGCACGGGCTCCGGCGCTTCCGCCACCGCCCTACGCTTCGCCTCGGTCAGATAGAACGCCAAGCTTCGGAACATCTGCGATTGCCCCCAACGATGCATAGGAACGTTGTCCCAGCCGATGAGCAGGCGGCGCGAGCGGAATGAGCCATCTGATTTAACCCAGCGGGTTAGTATTTCGGCGAGGACCGTGTCGAGCGTTTCGCTGAGCCTGGGGAAGCGATCTCGGAGAAGTAGACAAAGGTTTATGCACTCGGCGCAGTCGTAGAGCTCGCGCTGGTAAATCGTCAGACGGGGCGCCTTGGCAAAGGGCTTGGGCAGACCGTTCGTATCGAACAAGTGTGAGATGTAATAGTCGATACCGCGGCACAGCGCCTTCCAACAGCCCTCGTGCCCCGTCATGGTGTGAATCTTCGCGAGCGCCTTCATGACGAAGCATGTGTGGAAATGGTCGACGAAATCCCGCATGCCGTCGACCGCATACGGCCATGAGCCGTCGGCATTCTGGGCTTCCAGAACGAACTCGAGATTCCGCTTGGCAATGTTCCAGTACTCGCTCTGGCCGTATAGTCTGGAGGAACTTGTCAGCAGGAAGGCGCGATACGCGGCCGCATTGACGACACCGCCACCGTCGAATGGTGTATAGGAGCAACTACTGGCAGCCGCTGACGTCCTAAAATCCTTAATGTCGGCGCACGCGTGACGTGTGATCGAATGCAGAATATCGTTCCAGTGGCGCCGTTGGTCTGCCGCGAGTAGCGGTGAAGATGTCTCGGCAACTTGAAGCATCTGAAGGAACGCCTCGTAGACGTAGGGTGTGGTCGTAATCAGAGGCGTCTGTGCTTTAATGATGCCATTGCGAGTCACCCAGTCGAACGGATATCCCCAGCAGTGTTCTTGAAAACCGCCGCACCGCGTTTGTTCCAGCATCTTCAGGAAGTGGATCGCCCTCGTCAGGTGCGAACTGTCTCCACTGTCCTCATAGAGAAATGCGTGCCCCATCGCATAGTGCGCATCGGCAATAGGGAATCGTGGAGGCCGATACCATAGGCGCCGTGCCGACGGCGCGAATGCCTCGCAAAGAACCATCGGCGCTACGGCGAGGGTCCCGATGACCCGTGAACGATAGTAAAGCGATTTGGCTCGGCCGCCGATCGGCCCTGCATAGAAGCTCTGATGATCAGACGAAGTCTCGCCAAAAGCGTCCAGCCACGCAGTGAATCTGCTCAGCACGGCTTGAACGCGTTCGAGTACCGCTGTACTCACGCTTTCTCTCCATAAATCATCCGATGCCACCCCCAACGTCGCCCGATCCACTTGGCGATCGTGTGAGGAATCAGTTTCCGGATAAAAGGCCAGTGGTCGACATTGAATTCCCAGACCTCCTGGCGAGCGCTTTTGAAAGCAGTGAACAGGGCAGCCGCGTCCCGACGGCCATACACGCGAGAAAGGGGGCAGAACGGCCCGTCGGTGTTCATGCTGATCCAGCGCTCCTTTGAAACGGCTCCAGCCTTCATGAGAGCGTCGCGATGACCTTCGAGTTTCCATCGATCGAAGCCGGTGACCGTAGCAAGAAGCCCGGGCATGAACTTCGGCAGGAGACACCAGCGAAAGATCCGTCGCAGGAACATGATCTCGACGTAGTAGTTGATGGAGCTGCGGTTGTAGAGCATGACGGTAAAGGTGCCGCTCGGTCGAAGCACGCGGCGTATCTCCGCAACGATCCTCTCGGGATGCGGTGAATGGTGAATGACACCAAAGCTATAGACATGGTCGAAACTGGCATCCGGAAAAGGCAGTCGTTCTTCAGCATTCGCGAGCTCGAATCGTCCGGGGACACCGAAGAGTTCGAAGCGCTCCCTCGCGAGCTCGATGGCGGCGGGAGTGAGGTCTACCCCAACATATCGAGCCCCGTGTTTAGCGAACTCCAGCCCGTCTGTAGCGATGCCACAGCCAATCTCGAGTACGTCCTTACCTCGGAAACCTCGAAAGTTCGCGACATGAGGGACATGCCACTCGCGCTTACCGAACCGTTTGCGCGAGATCTCGTCGAAATACCGGCGTCGATCCTGCTCAGTGGAGAGGTCGGCCTGGCAGGGGCTCGCGTTCCAGTAGCCTTCGACCTCAGCGATCTTCACGTCCATTTGTCAGCTCCGGAGGGTGACCCGGCCGGTCCGGGCGAAGTCCGCAAACAGTCTGCGCAATCGCGCAAGCTGCTCTTGACGATGAAAGCGGAGCAGTTCAGGCGAAACGGGTCTAGCCGTTCGGCTCACCAAACCATAGAGATAGCCGCAGAGCAGGGCAAGCCCGCCGACTACGTACGGCCATTTAAAGATCTGATAGGTTACCCGGAAGACTTCCCACACTGGGTGGTTACCCAAAAAGTAGTCCTTATGGCCGTAATCGAATCTGGCCTTCAAGATGCCGGCCTCGGCCGTACCCATCACCCGGTAGTGATAGATAAGCTTCTCGGGAAAGGCGCGCGTCTCCCATCCCTTAAGTCGCGCCGTCCGGACCGCGATCCAATCGATCCCACCTAGCTTGCTAGGAATGTAACCGCCGATGTCTTCGAAGCACGCTCGGCGAAAAAGCTGACAGTTGCCGGGCACGTCCTGTTCATGATAGAAGCTGTCCTTCAACGCGACGAAACGGCTCTCGCGCAAAGCCGTTCCCGCCACACCAAGCTGCGATCTTTCGAGAAACTTCTGAAGCAGGAACTCAAAATAATCGGGCTCGAATGAGACATCCGCATCGATGTTGCCGACGACGTCGAAGTCAATCGACTGGAGACGTGTAAAGCCTGTGTGAAACGCGAGCGCTTTGCCGGCAAAGTGTCGCTCAACCCGATGTGGGAGGCGTATCAATTCGATCCAGGGGAATCGGCGCGCGTAGTCCGCGACGATGTCCGCCGTGCGGTCGGTTGAGCCATCGTCGACGACGACCCAGCGTTCGGGCAGAACTGTCTGAGCACAGACAGAGTCGAGGGTCTTCTCGATGAATGCTTCTTCGTTCCGTGCCGGTGTGATCAGAACGTACTTCATTGTTTCACCGCTTCCGTCCAATAACCGATCATCTTCTCCAACGGCCGGGCGGTATGCTCAGCGACCCAGGGCAGCACGCCTTCGGCCCGGGTGTGGAATTGAAACCGGCCTCGGAGATCGTCCGGCATCGGCACGGTACGAATCGGATCGGCGTCGAGCGGAACACCGAGGTCTCGTGCCGTCCGCACCGCCGCCTCGGCGATTTCGCGGTGCGATATCGCCACACCGCTGCCTAAGTTGTACACACCCGAAACGGGACCTGATTCCCAGGCCTGAATGAGGACGCATGCGACATCGTCGGCGTAGACGTAGTCGCGCCGGATATCGCCCTCGAATAAGTCGATCAGGCCTCGTTCCTTGAGGAACTGGAAGAACCGGGTCGGGATGCTCGCGTTCCGCGATTTGTGACTCTCGCCCGGGCCGAAGATGTTGAAGAATCTAAAGCCTACGACCGGCGACTTCCACTGATCGAGATGGGCGTGTACCCAGCGGTCCACAAGGAGCTTCGAGTGGCCATAGGGGTTCAGCGGGTGTTCGCACGCCGTATCGCCGGCGCGGCACATCGGGCTGTTTCCATAAAGGGCGGAGGTTGAGGCGTAGAGCACCGGGATGCCCCGGACCTGGCCGAGCTCCAGCCACTTGCGAGAATGCTCGAAGTTGTACCGCAGCATGCTCGTTACGTCTGTCTCAAGGACATCCGTCCAGGCGCCTACGTGGAAGATGACATCCAGCGGAGGAAGGCGGCGATCGAGATCTTCCACGCTGAGCCCGTCGATCGTGAAATAGTCGACAAAATCAGCGACGCGCAGGTGCGCCAGCGTGGCGAGCTTCTCGGGACGGCGAGCGAAGGAGTCGACGAGCACGACGTTGTCGCGTCCGCCCGCATTAAGCGCGCGGATCAAGCG
>Ga0075425_100003615_pt1 | contig 15719 bp, 7 predicted proteins | sample SoiMethybrSBSTD4_FD_75300 | JGI IMG/M metagenome (GOLD analysis project Ga0075425, IMG submission 75300) | Bulk soil microbial communities from a Populus tree surrounding site in Tennessee, USA - Soil MetaG P. TD hybrid SBSTD4 | ecosystem: Environmental > Terrestrial > Soil > Tree plantation... | reverse complement strand
GAAAACTCCCAGCCGGATCCCTGGTGCACGACGGCCGCTTGCGCGACCGCCAGCGTGCCGGGCTCGAGGCCGGCGCGGTGGTACTCGAGAGCGCCCACGAGCGCCGGTGCGCGACTAAATGCGTGTTCGCTCAGGAATCGCCCGAACTCGTACTCCGGATTCAAGCCGGGCTCGATGCGCCGAAACAGCTTCAGCACGACCCTGCCGTCGGCGAACGCGAGCGTGTTGGACTGATCGCCAGCCGGCCGCGTCCACGCGATGGACGGCCGGCGCTCGAGCGCGTCTTGACGCAGGATCGTGCCCATGACCCGTCCACGCGCGGTCGCGGTTTCCCTGGGCTCGGTTATCAGGCGCAGGATCTCGCTGCACGTCTCGTCGTCGATCAGCCCGTCGACGATCGCGCCTTTCCGCGCGCCGGTGATCCGCGCGAGCACCGCGCCGGCCGATTCCTTCAGCACCCGGTCGACACGATCCTGCCCAACAAGCGTGAGCGGCAGCAGATAGGCGTCGGCGTGGCCGTCGGCGTATTCGACGGCGACGATCGTGAGAAATGCCGGCTCGGTGCCGTGCCGAATCGGCGTCCAGTCGCTGAAGCTCACGCGGCGAATCTCGCGCGCCTTCGACGCGAACCACCGCTGCCGCTGCAGGAACGGCGCGAGCGCCTGGCGCTCGAGGACGGTGCGCGTGCCGCTGTCGAGCAGGTTCTGCCAGTCGACGCCCATCAGCAGCGTCGGGAGTGCGGCGACGAGCGCGGCGTGCGGATCCTCCGGCGCGACGGCACGTGGCGCCGTCTGCATCGGCTGCGGCTGCAGGGTGAACCAGTACGACGCGTACGGCCCCAGCGTGAGGAAGTACGGCTCCGCCGTGATGCGCGGGAACTCGACGAGTCCGGCCATCTCGATCGGGATCAGCCCCTCGAAGACGCGCAGGTCGAGCGCGACGGGCTGAAGCGATCGCGAGAGGTTCGCCACGACGAGAATAGTTTCGCGATCGTCGCGCCGGAGGAACGCGAGGATCTTCCGGTTGGCGGGATAGATGAACTCGAGCGAGCCGCGGCCGAAGACGCGATGCTGCTTCCGCATCGCGATCTGGCGCTTCATCCAATGGAGCAGCGAGAACGGGTAGCGCTCCTGCGCCTCGACGTTGATCGCCTCGTAGCCGTAGACCGGGTCCATGATCGGCGGAGCGTAGAGCCGCGCCGGATCGGCGCGCGAGAACCCGGCGTTGCGGTCGCTCGTCCACTGCATCGGCGTGCGGACGCCGTTGCGATCGCCGAGGTAGATGTTGTCGCCCATCCCGATCTCGTCGCCGTAGTAGAGGATTGGCGTCCCCGGCAGGGCGAACAGCAGTGAGGTCAGCAGCTCCACGCGGCGGCGGCTGTTCTCGACGAGGGGCGCCAGCCGCCTCCGGATGCCGACGTTGAGCCGCATCTGCGGATCGTCGGCGTAGACCGAGTACATGTAGTCGCGCTCTTCGTCGGTGACCATCTCGAGCGTGAGCTCGTCATGGTTCCGCAGGAACAGCGCCCACTGGCAGGTCTCGGGAATGTCGGGCGTCTGGTTCAGGATTTCGGTGATGGCGTGGCGATCTTCCTGCCGGATCGCCATGAACATCCGCGGCATCAGCGGGAAGTGGAACGCCATGTGGCACTCGTCCGCGTCCCCGAAATACGCGCGCACGTCGGCGGGCCACTGGTTGGCCTCGGCGAGCAGCATCCGTCCGCGGTACGCGGCGTCGAGCTCGCGCCGCATCCGCTTCAGCACCGCGTGCGTTTCCGGCAGGTTTTCGTTGCTGGTGCCCTCGCGCACGCACAGGTACGGGACGGCGTCGAGCCGCAGCGCATCGACGCCGAGGTCGAGCCAGAACTTCATCACGTCGATTACCGCGTCGACGACGGCGGGATTGTTGTGATTCAGGTCGGGCTGGTGCGAGAAGAAGCGATGCCAGTAGTACTGGCCCGCGACCGGGTCGAACGTCCAGTTCGACTTCTCGGTGTCGGTGAAAATGATGCGCGTGCCGGCAAACTTCTTGTCGGTGTCGCTCCAGACGTAGAACTCGCGGTCGGGCGATCCCTTCGGCGCGTGCCGCGCGCGCTGGAACCACGGGTGCTGATCGGATGTGTGGTTGACGACCAGCTCGATGAGCACCTTGATGTGGCGGTCGTGAGCGGCGCGGACGAAGGCGGTGAAGTCCTCCAGCGTTCCGTAGCTGCGATGCACGCTCCGGTAGTCCGCGATGTCGTACCCATCGTCTTTGAGCGGCGAGGGGAAGAAGGGGAGCAGCCACAGGCAGGTGATGCCGAGTCCCTGCAGGTAGTCGAGCTTCTGCGTCACGCCGCCGAAGTCGCCGATGCCGTCGTTGTTGCTGTCGAAGAACGACTTGACGTGCGCCTGGTAGATGATCGCGTCCTTGTACCAGAGCGGATCGTCGGACGCGGACGCCGTCGCCGGCACCGGATCGACGGTCACGTTCAGCACGGGTACGTCAGCCGGCATTCACTCTCCCTCAGCCCTCAGCCCTTCAAGCAACAGCACGTGACCCTGACGAATCTCAGGATCGAACCGCACGTAGTTCCACTCGCCGCGCCACTCGTAGACAGTGTCGTCGAGCAGATCGCGGACCGCGAAGGTCGCGTCGGCCGGCACGCCGGGCACCTGCACGTGCCCGTGCTGCATGTGGTGCGGATCGAGATTGACGACGGCCAGCAGCCGGCCGGATCCGTCAGGCGCCGTCTTGCTGTAAGCGATGATCTCCTCGTTGTCGGTCTCGTGGAACCGAAGCGTGTGATTGAACTGCAGGGCGCGATGGCGCCGGCGGATCGCGTTTACACGGCTCACGAGCTCGTCGATGCCTCCGGGCCGATCCCAGTCCCAGCGGCGATACTCGTACTTCTCCGAGTCGGCATACTCCTCGCTGTCGGGCGCAAGGGCGCGCGCCTCGCACAGCTCGAAGCCGCTGTAGATGCCGTAGGTGGCCCCGAGCGTCGCGGCGAGGAGCAGCCGCGCCTGAAACGCGGGACGGCCGCCGCGCTGCAGGTAGGCATGCAGGATGTCGGGCGTGTTCGCGAACAGGTTGGGCCGCAGGAACTCACACAGCGGCGCGCGTGTCAGTTCCGTCAAGTAGTCGGCGATCTCGCGTTTGGTGTTGCGCCACGTGAAGTAGGTGTATGACTGCGCGAAGCCGGCCTTGGCGAGGTACGCCATCACCTTCGGTCGCGTGAAGGCCTCGGCGAGAAAAATCACCTCGGGGTCCAAGGCATGGACGCGGGCGATCAGCCATTCCCAGAAACCGAACGTCTTCGTGTGCGGATTGTCGACGCGGAAGATCTTCACCCCGCGCCGCACCCAGAACATCGTCACCTCGAGGAGCGCGTCCCAGAGTGCGCGCCACTCGTCACAGGCGAAATCGAACGGTACGATGTCCTGATACTTCTTCGGTGGGTTTTCGGCGTACTTGATCGTCCCGTCCGGCCGATGGCGGAACCACTCGGGGTGCTCGATCACCCAGGGGTGATCGGGCGAGCACTGCCACGCGAGGTCGAGCGCGATCTCGAGTCCGAGGCGCGCGGCCGCACGCTGAAACGCGTCGAAGTCGTCGAGCGTCCCGAGCCCGGGCTCGACGGCCGTATGCCCGCCGGCGGCGGATCCAATCGCCCATGGGCTCCCGGGATCGCCGGGTCCCGCCACGGGCATGTTGTTGCGTCCCTTCCGAGACGTCACCCCGATCGGATGGATGGGCGGCAGATACACGACGTCGAATCCGAGGTCCGCGATGCGCGGCAACAGGCCGCAGGCTTCGCGGAACGTGGCGCTGCGCGACGAGTCCGGTCCGGCCGACCGCGGAAAGAATTCGTACCAGGCGCCGGCGCGCGCGCGGTCGCGGTCGACCCAGAGCGCATGTGCGGCGGACCGCGTGGCCGTGGAGCGGTCCGTGTAGACGGACATCGCGGCGGCGAGGTCCGCGCTCTCGGCGAGGGCGACACGCGCCGCGGGCGGCGTGGACTCGCAGAGCGCGTCGGCCCATTCGAGCAGCCGGCGCGCGTCGGGCCGCCCTTCGCCGACTTGTTCGGCGCGCGCGGCCGCTTCGCGCACGATGAGCGAGCCTTCGAGCAACTCGAGCGCCACGTCCTGGCCGGCGGCCGCTTTGGCCGCGAGGCCGCGCCGCCACGTGAGAAAGCGATCGACCCAGGCGACGATCGCGTATTCGTGCCAGCCGATCTCGCTCACGTCGAAGCGTCCCATCCACTCGTCGGTTCCGTCGGCGACGAGGGTCATTGGCGTCTCGTGGGCAGGAGAGGTGGGAAGGGCAGGAGAGGCGGAAGCGGCAGGAAATGCAGGACGGGACGGCCCGAACTGCAGCATGGCGCTGAGGACGTCGTGACCGTCGGCGAAAATGTTCGCACGCACGACGACGGGTTCGCCGACGGTGCGCTTGATCGCAAATCGCCCGCCGTCGATTTCGGGCCGGATGTCTTCGATGACAACGCGGCGGCTATGCGGCTCAGGAATTGCGGACTGCGGACTGCGGAGTGCGGACGGGCTGGCGACTGACTGACGCATTCGTCAGGCTCCGACCGTCGACTGCCTTTCGGCGGCGTCCGCCAGCCGGCGCCGCTTGCCGAGCGGCGACATCGCTTTGAACACGACGACGGATCGGCCCTGCAGCGGATAGCGCACCCCGGGGCGCAGGCGGCGCTCGATCGCGTGCGGATCGGCGGTCGTGAAGACGCGCTGCCACAGCAGATCGCCGGCAAGCGGCGGCAGCATGAACGCGATGTTGTCGTGGTGCGCGTTGAGGAGCGCGAGCAGCGTGTCGCCGATGATCGGCTCGCCGCGCTCGTCGACTTCCTCGATCGCGCTGCCCGACAGCAGCATCCCGAGCGTCTTGACGAAGCCGGCGTGCCACGCCTCGTCGGTCATCTCGTTCCCGTCGGGCTCGAGCCAGGCGACATCCTTCACCGCGTCGCCGCGAATGCTGCGCCCCTGGAAGTATCTCCGCCGCCGCAGCGTCGGCTGCGCGAGCCGGAAGCGGATCAGTTTCGCCGTGAACTGGAAGAGCGCCCGCTTCTCGGCATCCAGGTTCCAGTCGATCCAGGAGATCTCGTTGTCCTGACAGTAGGCATTGTTGTTGCCCTGCTGCGTGCGGCCGATTTCATCGCCGTGGCTGATCATCGGGACGCCCTGCGAGAGGAGCAGCGTCGCGAGCAAGTTGCGCACCTGCCGGTCGCGCAGCGTCCTGACCGCGGGGTCGTCGGTCGCGCCCTCCACGCCGCAGTTCCAGCTCAGGTTGTTGTTCTCGCCGTCCCGGTTCTCTTCAAGGTTCGCCTCGTTGTGCTTCTCGTTGTAGCTGACGAGATCGCGCATGGTAAAGCCGTCGTGCGCCGTGATGAAGTTGATGCTCGCGTACGGCTGCCGGCCGCCGTGCGCGTAGAGATCGTTGCTGCCGGAAATGCGAGTCGCCAGCTCCGACACGGTGCCCGCGTCGCCGCGCCAGAAGCTCCGGATCGAGTCGCGGTACTTGCCGTTCCACTCGGTCCACAGCACGGGGAAGTTGCCCACCTGATAGCCGCCCTGCCCGAGGTCCCACGGTTCGGCGATCAGCTTCACCTGCGACAGCACGGGATCCTGGTGGACGATGTCGAAGAAGGCACCGAGGCGGTCGACGTCGAACAGTTCGCGGGCCAGCGCGCTCGCGAGGTCGAAGCGGAAGCCGTCGACGTGCATCTCGAGCACCCAGTACCGGAGGCTGTCCATGATCAGCTGCAGTACCTGCGGGCTCTGCATGTTCAGCGTGTTGCCGCAGCCCGTGAAGTCCATGTAGTACCGCTTGTCGTCCGCGACGAGCCGGTAGTACGAGGCGTTGTCGATCCCTTTCAGCGACAGCGTCGGCCCGAGATGGTTGCCTTCCGCCGTGTGGTTGTAGACGACGTCGAGAATCACCTCGAGGCCCGCGGCGTGCAGCGCGCGCACCATCCGCTTGAACTCGCGCATCGCACCGGCCGGCGACGTCGACGCTGCGAGCCGCGGTTCCGGAGCGAAATAGCCGAAGCTGTTGTAGCCCCAGTAATTCGTCAGCCCCTGCTGCGCGAGGTGCCGATCGCGCGCGTGATGGTGCACCGGCATCAGCTCGATCGCCGTGACGCCCAGCTTCGTGAAGTGCTCGATCGCCGGCTCGGTGGTCAGCGCCTCGTAGGTGCCGCGCACGCGCTCGGGAATGTCCGGATGCAGCTTCGAGAAGCCGCGCACGTGCATCTCGTAGATGACCGTGTTGTGCCACGGCGTTCGCGGCGGCCGATCGTCGCCCCACGTGAAGGCGGGGTCGACGACGGCGGCGAGCGGCGCGCACCACGCGTTGTCGCGCGCATCGCACGACAGGTCGCCGTCCGCGTGCCCCACTGCGTAGCCGAACATCTCGTCCGCCCAGCGAACCGTACGCGCCACGGCTTTCGCGTATGGATCCATGACAACTTTGTTCGGGTTGAATCGATGGCCGGCGGCGGGGTCGTAGGGTCCGTGGACGCGATAGCCGTAGAGCTGGTTCGGCCGCGCGTCGGGCAGGAACCCGTGCCACACCATGTCGGTATGCTCGGGCAGCGGAATCCGCGCCGTTTCACGCGTCGCGTCCGTCGTGTCGAACAGGCAAAGCTCGACCTTAGTGGCATGCGCCGAGAAGATCGCGAAGTTCACCCCCGTTCCGGTCCAGGTAGCTCCGAGGGGATACGGGTAGCCAGGCCAGACGCGCACGGCATGGCTGCATCACTTTCCATGCCAGGGGTTAGGGGAGTAGGGGTAGCGATTAGGGGTTAGTCCTACCAAATGCGAACGCGATCGCCGGGTGCGAGATATAACCGATCGCTCGCACGCACGTCGAACGCGGCGTACCACGGATCGAGATTGCGCACGGTGACGGCCCGATACTGTGAGGGCGCGTGGCCGTCCGTCAGGATGATCTGGCGAAGGATCGGCTCGCGGAATTTGTCGCGCCAGCTCTGCGCGAAGCTGATGAAAAACTGCTGGTCGCCGGTGAAGCGCTGTTCGGTCGGCGGGGCGGCGCCCTTGAGCGACATCCGATAGGCGTCGTACGCGGCGGCGAGGCCGGCCAGATCCGCGATGTTTTCGCTGAGCGTCTGCTGACCGTTGATGGCGAGATCCGGCAGCGGCTTGTAAGCGCTGAACTGACTGACGAGCCGCGCCGACGCGCTCTTGAAGTGCTCGAAATCGGCCGGCGTCCACCAGTTCGCCAGCTTGCCCGAGGCGTCGAACTGGCTGCCCTGGTCGTCGAAGCTGTGGCTGATCTCGTGGCCGATGATGGCGCCGATGGCGCCGTAGTTGTGCGCGTTGGGCGCGTCGGCGTCGAAGTAGGGCGGCTGCAGGATCGCGGCGGGGAAGTTCAGCGCGTTCTGGATCGGCAGATTCACGGCGTTGATGGTCTGCGGCGTCATCCACCACTCGTTGCGATCGATCGGCTGCGCCAGCTCGCGCACGCGGTACCGGTATTCGAACTCCTCCGCCCGCATCGCATTCCCCAGCGCATCGTCGCGCTTGATCTCGAGGCCGCTGTAGTCGCGCCATTTGTCCGGATATCCAACGCCCACGATCAGCGTTTCGACCTTCTGCTTCGCCTGCGTCTTCGTCGCCGGCGACATCCAGTCGAGGGCGTCGATGCGGCGCGCGAACGCGGCCTTGATGTCGGTGACCATCGCCTGCGCGCGAGCCTTGGACTGCGGCGAAAAATGCTTCGCGACGTACATCTTGCCGACGGCGTCGCCGAGGGCGTTGTTGGTCGAGTTGATCGCGCGCTTCCACCGGTCCGGGAGCTGCGGCGTTCCGGCCAGCGTGCGGCCGTAGAAGTCGAAGCGCTCTTCCGCGGACGCTCGGGAGATCAATCCCGACCAGTCGCTGATCGTGATGTAGGCGAGGTAGTCCTTCCACGCCTCGATCGGCTGCGAGCCGACGAGCGCCGCCTCCCCGGTCGTCGCCGCGGGGTGCCAGACGACGAAGGTGCGTTGGGTGTCGAGGCCGGCGGCGCCGAAGTACGCCGCCCAATCGAGCCCCGGCGCCTTCTTCTCGAACTCGTCGCGCGGCCAGGTCTGTGCCTTGTGGACGTCTTCCGACTCCTCGCGCGACGCGTGCACGCGTGCGATCCGCGTCTCGAGGTCGATAATCCGCTGCGTCTTCGCGTCGGCATCGCCGACGGCGGCGAGCCCGAGGAGCTTGACGACGTGGGCGCGGTACTTCGTGCGCGTCTCGGCCATCTTCGGGTTGTCGGCGAGGTAGTACTCGCGATCGGGCATCGCGAGGCCGCCCTGCAGGAGGTACGCCGTGTTGTGCGACGGCTCGTCGAAATCCTGCGCGACCCACATGCCGAAGAGGTGAGCGGTCTGAAAATTCGTCGCGTTCAGCGGGTCGACGTCGGCGCGCAGCATCGATCCGAGCTCGCGCGCCAGGGCTCGGCGATCCGCGATCGCCGCGATCCGATCGAGCGTTGGCTTGAGCGTGGCAAGCCCGCGCGGCTCGAGCGCCGCCTCGTCCATGTAGGCGGCGAAGTAGTCGGCGGCCTTGCGTTCGTCGGAGCCCGGTGCCGCCTGGGTCTCGGCGGCCTCGAGGAGCGCGCGCGTGTGCCCGAGCGCCTGCTCGTCGAGGCTCGAGTCGAGGCCCCACGCGGCGCGGTCCGGTGGAATGGCCGTCGCCTGATCCCACGCCCCGTTCGCGTACTTGAAGAAGTCGTCGCCCGGCCGCGTCGTCCGGTCCATGCCGGCGACGTCGACGGCGTGGCCCGCAGCCGGCGTCACCTCGGCGGGACGCGCGCAGGCGGAGCACGAGACGACGAAAAGCAGGCACGCGCGAAAGATTCGGGACATGCCGACCAGTCTAGCGCGCGGCCTAGTCGGCGCGAAGCGTGGTCATCGGATCGATACGCGCGGCACGGCGCGCGGGCACGCAGGACGCGCCGGCACAGGCCGCGGCCACGATGAGCACGCCGGCGGCGTACGCGGACCGATCGAACGCCTGCAGCATGACGATGCGCCAGCCGAACAGTCTCGCGGCGCCGAGCGCGAGCAGTACGCCGACGCCGGCGCCGATCGCCGCCAGCCGCAGCGATTGTCGCAACACCAGCGCGACGACGTCTCGCACGTTCGCGCCGAGGGCGATGCGGATCCCTATTTCCTTCGACCGCTGCGCCACGAGGTACGACAGAACGCCGTAGACGCCCGAGACCGTCAGCACGAGCGCGAGCCCGCCGACCGCACCGGCCACCCAGGACGCCGCACGATACGGATAGAGACGGACCGCTGCAAGATCCTCGAGCTTGTGAATCTGCTGAACGGCGCCCGGCGCCGCGACAGCCAGCGATCGATCGAGCGATCGGCGCGTGGTTTCGGCTTCACCAGTGACGCGCACGGCCAGTTCGGTCCCCGCCACGGCGCTGTCAGTCGGCACGTACAGCACCGAAGCCACCGGACCCGCGATGTCCACGTCGGCGCCAGTGTCGCGCGCGACGCCCACGACCAGCACCGACGCGTGGCGCTCGAGTCGAGAGGCGAAGTCGGAGCCCTTCGCGCTCGCCACGATCCGAAGCGTCTGGCCCACGGCGTCGCGATCCGGCCACCAGGTCCGCGCGGCCGACTCGGAGACGATCGTGACCGCCGCGTGTGAACGTCCTTCGTCGGCCGTAAAGTTTCGGCCGCGCACGATCGTGATGTCGAAGACGTCGAAGAAGGCCGGCGAGACGAAGCGATAGCGTGTCTGAACGACGTCGGGCCGCCCGGCGAACCCGACGGCGACGCCCGATGCGTTCGCGCTCAGCGGAACGGCGGAAGCCGCGGCGACGCCCTTCACGAGGGCGCTCGCGGCCAGCGCATTCAGCACGCGCGGACGGAACGGCTCGCGGATGTCGAGCGAGATGACGTCTTTCGTCCGGACGCCCGGATCGACGTCCGAGAAGCGCCGTGCGCTCTGCAGCAGGACGGCGGAGGTGATGAGCAGGGTGATTGACGCGGTGATCTGCACGATCACGAGCACCTGACGAAGCCGTGCCGAACCGATGGCGGATCCGAAATCCCCGCGCGCCATCTGCACCACATTCGCGCGCGTCGTCTGGAGCGCGGGCGCGAGGCCGAACAGGATGCCGGTGACCAGTGTCGCGCCGAGCGTGAAGGCGAGGACGCGTGCGTCCGGCGGAAGTGGCGCCACGCGCATGAATTCGACAATGTCGGCCGGCACCGTGGTCAGCATCACGCGCACCGCGCCGGCGACGGCGAGATACGACACGGCAATCGCCGCGGCTCCGGCGACGACGGCCAAAAGCGCGCTTTCGGTCAGGAGCTGCCGGACGAGGCGCCGGCGCGCGGCGCCGAGCGTCAGACGGATGCCGATTTCGCGCTGCCGCGCCACGCCGCGGGCCAGCATCATGTTCGCGACGTTGGCGCACGCGATCACGAGCACGAGCGCGAACGTCGCCACGACAGGGGAGAGCGCGAGCACCATCTTGGGCGACAGGGGAATCGACGTCGCCTTCGAGTCGAGCCACACGGTCGTGGCCTTGTCGGCGTCAGGCACGTCTTCAGTCTCGGCTCCGCCCCAGACCAGCAGCGCGGCTTCGGCGGCCCGGGTCGTGACGCCGGGCGCGAGGCGGCCGACGACGTGGAGGCGGTTTTGACCCGCGGAACCGAGCAGGCTCGGTCCGTCCTCGAGCAACGGGCTCAGCGTGATCGGGACCCAAATCTCGTGCGAGGGGAGCTCGGTCAGCCCGTCGAAGCCGGCGCGCGCAACGCCGACGACTTCGCACGGAAAAGCCTGAACCAGAATCGTGCGCCCGACCACGGACGGATCGCCGCCGAACTGACGCTGCCAGAACGCGTAGCTCAGGACCGCAACCGCCTCGCGCCCGGGCGTCGCGGCGTCCGACGGCTCCAGCACACGCCCGACGGCGGGTTCGACGCCGAGCATGCGGAAGTAGTTGCCGCTGACGAGCGACGCGTACGTCGGGTGGCCCTCGATGCGGTCCACGAGCGGCGTGCGCTCGGCGAGGATGTCGGTGAAGATCGCGGGCCCGGTCCGAAGCCGCTCGAGCTCGGGCCACGACAGCCGATGCATCCGGCCCGCGCGCGTGTTCCAGCCGATCTCGTAGAGCGAATACGGGTCGCGGACGGCGAGCGGCTTGAGGACGTACGCGTTGAACACCGTGAACACCGCGGTGTTGAGACCGAGCCCCAGCGCGATCGTGCCGACGACGGTCAGTGCGAACGTGGGCGCACGGCGGAAGCCGCGCAGCGCGTATCGCACATCCTGCCAGACGGTGTCGACCGCGCCGATCCGGCGCGCGTCGCGGCATTCGTCCTCGACGAGCGCACGCGACCCGAAGCGGCGCCGGGCGGCGTCGCGAGCGCGACGAACGTCCAGGCCCGCGGCCGCATGCTTCCTCGCGTCCATCTCGAGGTGGAAGTCCAACTCCTCCTGCAGGTCCTGTTCGACGCGCGCGGGGCGCAGGAGGGCGCGCAGCCGCAGCCACCAATCGCGGAGGAGCATGTCAGGCGAGCTTCAACACGCGCGAGATGGCCGCCGTGAGACGCTCCCAGTCGGCCGTTTCGGCGCCGAGCTGCCTGCGGCCTGTCGCCGTCAGGCGGTAGAAGCGCGCGCGGCGTCCGAGCTCCGAGACGCCCCACTCGGCGGCGATCCAGCCCCGGTGCTCGAGGCGGTGGAGGGCGGGGTAGAGCGAACCCTGATTCACCTGCAGGACGTCCCGCGACAGCTGCTGGATGCGGTCGGCGATCGCCCACCCGTGCCGTGGTTCTGTCTGCAGTGTGCGAAGAATCAACAGGTCGAGCGTGCCCTGGAGGAGGTCGAGCGCCTTGTCCGTCATAGTGTCGAATGTCGACACTATCGGCTTTGTTGTCGAGTGTCAACAACAGCGCGACCGACTAACCCCTGAACTAATCCCTAATCCCTAGCCCCTGACCACCCCTACTCCGAGTAGCGATCGTTGAACCAGGGCTCTGCCGAGTTCGAGTAGCCCCGCAGCTCCCAGAAGCCCTTGCGATCCTCGGCGAGGAATTCGATCTTGCGGATCCACTTGGCGCCCTTCCACGCGTACAGCTTGGGCGTGATCATTCGGCACGGGCCACCGTGTTCGCGCGGGAGCGGGCGTCCTTCCCACGTGTGCACCAGCAGCACGTCGTCGTCGAGCGCGCGCGCGAGCGGCACGTTCACTGTGTAGGGGATGAACGTACCGGGCGCGAAATCGTAGCCGGTGCAGAGCACGAAGTGCGCGTCGTCGGCCGGCACGGCCAGCTCCGCGATCGTTTTGAACCTGACGCCTCGCCAGTGGTTGTCGTAGCGGCTCCACGTCGTCACGCAGTGAAAGTCGCTCGTGTCGTCGACCTGCGGCAGCTGCATGAAGTCGTTCCACGTGAGCTGCAGCGGGTTGGCGACCAGGCCGCCGACCTCGAGCTTCCACGTGTCGAGGGAAACGTCAGGCTGTTCGCCGAGATCGAGGACCGGCCAGTTCTTCACCTCGTGCTGCCCAACAGGCAGCTTCGGCATGCCGTGCCGGTTGGGCGGTCCCTCACCCGCGGGCCGGCGTCCGGCGAATTTGACGTTGACGGCGCTCTTGTCGAGCGCGATTTGCCGCTGAATGTAGCGCCGCCGGCGCTCGACGAGGTCGCGATCGGTCACAGACTGAATTGTACGGGCAGGAAGGGCAGGAGGGCGGGACGGAAGAACAGTGTGACAGCGGAACAGCATGGCAGGAGCTTTTCCCTCCTGCCTTTCCAGCCTGTCCTGCCTCTCCTGCCCTTTAGTGCGCCGGCACCGCGACCTCGAGCTCGAACTCGTCGGGCGCGAGGAACTCGGACGGGATCTGCGGCCGCAGCGTCACCACCTGGCCGCGCCGTTCGGACTTGTCGCGATACATGCGGTGGTCGGCGGCGGCGAGGAGCGCTTCGTACGTGCGGCCGTTGTCCGGGAAAACGGCCACGCCGGCGCTCGCGCCGACGCGCAGCTTCGCGCCCCCGCGGACCTCGATATCGATCTCGCTGATCCGCTGCTGCAGGTCGCGGCGCTTGTGGTCGGCGTCCTCCTCCGAGCAGCCCGACACGACCAGGATGAATTCGTCGCCCGCGTAACGCACGCAGAGGTCGTACGGCCGCAGCGCGCCCTGCAGCGCCGTCGCGACCGCGCGCAGCGCCTGGTCGCCCACGTTGTGGCCGTAGGTGTCGTTGATCGTCTTGAGCCCGTCGATGTCGACGACGATGACGGCGACTTCGCTCTGCTGCCGTTCGGCGCGTGCCAGCTCCGACGCCAGGTGCACGAACATCGACCGGCGGTTCGGCAGACCGGTGAGCGGATCGGTCAGCGAGTCCTCCTGCGTCTGCTCGAACACGATCGAGTTGTGCAATACGGCGCCGGCCTGCTCGGCCACGCGCTCGAGCAGGCGCCGGTGATCGTCGGTGTAGTGGTTCTGCTCGACGTGGTAGAGCGCGAGGCAGCCGATGAACGTGTCGTTGAACTGCAGCGGACAGACGATCGCCGCCTGCAGCACGGTGTTCGGGTCGAGCCCCGCGGCCTGGAATGTGACGCCCGGCTGCCCGTTGATCAGCGTGTGGCCGTTGCGGGCGACCCACGCGGACAGATCGTTGGCGACGCGGATTTCCGCGTTCAAGAGGCGCGGCGCGTCGATGCCCGTGGCGAAGCGGCACTTCAGCGACTTGGTGTCCGGCTGGTGCAGGAAGAGCGCGCAGCCGGACCACGGGACGATCTTCGAGAGCTTCGATGAGATGAGCGCCATCGTGTCGGAGACGCCGAGGCTGGTGCCCATCGCCTGCGCGATTTCGTACAGCGCGTAGATCTCGCGGTGGGCGAGCGCGATATTCTCGAAGGCGTTGGTGCTGCTCGTCGGGACCAGTCCGGCCGACGTCGAGCCGAACGCCGACCCCGGCACCGGTTCCGCGAGCGCCGGCTTGGGCCGATCGGCCGCGACCAGTTCGACCAGCGACGGCAGCAGCTCAACGAAGATTTGCACCAGCCTTGGATCGAGTGCGCGTCCCGCCTCGCCCCGCAGCAGCGCGATCGCGTTCTCCCGCGACAGCGCCTTGTGATACGGACGATCGGTTGTGACCGCATCGTAGTAGTCGACGATCGTCAGCACGCGCGCGCCGATGGGAATGGCCTCGCCGGCCAGTCCCTGCGGATAGCCCTTCCCGTCCCAGCGCTCGTGGTGGCAGAGAATCAGCGGCGCGACGGGATACGGGAACGGCACCTCCGCCATGATCTCCGCGCCGACCTGCGGATGAATGCGGATCTTCTGGAACTCTTCCTGCGTCAGCGGACCGGGCTTCGACAGAATGTGTTCGGGGACGGCGAGCTTGCCGATGTCGTGGAGCAGCGCCGCCGTCCGCACGCCCTGGATCACGTCATCGGGCAGCTTCGCGGCCTCCGCCAGCTTCGTGCCGTACATCTGCACGCGGCGGATGTGCATGTGCGTCGTCTGATCCTTGGCGTCGATGGCGCCGGCGAGCGCCTGAATGATCGCCAGATGCAGGTTCGACGTTTCCGAGGTCTGCCGGAGGTGCCGTTCCTCATCCTCGATGCGACCCATGTACACCTTGTAGGTGCGATACGTGAGGTAGAGCGGCGCGTACATGAGCGGGACGGTCCAGTAGCCGGCGCGGTCGATCAGCGCAGCAGCGACCGCCGCGGCACCGGCGCCGACGAAGTAGCTCGGCGCGCTCCAGAGGAAGTTGTTCTGCCACGTCGCGGCAACCGGCTCGTCGGTGGAGAGTGCGACCGCCGTGGCGACGAGGCCGGTGTTGAGCAGAAAGTACACCGTGGCCGCGCCGACAAGCGGTCGCGCAAGCGCGCTCAACGGCATCAGCGGGTTTGCACCGCCGAGGAGCTCCGCGGTGAGCCCGGCCGCCTGCACGGTGAGGATCAGAGACGCGGCGCTGAAAAGCGTTCGATACAGCGGATTGCGATCGCTCGTGCGGACGACGCACTGGCTGAGGACGCCGCCGAGCGAAACGAGCATCGTCTGGTGCGGCCCGAGCAGCAGCAGCGACGCGAAGTCGACCGCAAATGAGACCGACATCGTCGATCCGCTCGGCACCATCGGCAGCGGGACCTTCAGCGAGGCGGAGAGCGACGAGAGCAGGAGCAGGCCGAAAAAGAGCCACGGCTGCGTCGTCTGAGCGCGGGGCAGACACACGGCGAAGACGCCCGCGCCGACGCCGATCACGACCGTGATGAACCGCGCGGCCCGAGGCGGCAGCGTCGTCATCAGTGAATCACCACCGATCGGCTCGGCGCCGCGGTGTCCCACGTTTCTTTCAGTACCGCCCACAGCGACTGATCGACGTAGTCGTCGCCGCGGCGAATGGCGCGCCGCAGCACGCCTTCCTGCACGGCGCCGATCTTTCTGAGCGCGAACATCGCGCGGACGTTGTTGACGTCGACGCGCGCTTCAAGACGGCGCGCGCCCGTGGAGGCGAACGCGAACGATCCCACCAGATGCGCGGCTTCGCCGAAGACGCCGGTGCCGCGCGCGCGCGGCGTCACCGTGCAATCCCACAACGCGCCTTCGAAGAACGGGTCGAGTTGCCGCACCTGGATCAGGCCGACCAGCGACCGCTGGTCGGTGAGCACGATGCTGTAGGTGAATGCGATGCCGCCTGCGCGGTCGCGCAGCGCGCGCTCGATCATCCGGCGCACCGAGGCGGTTTCGAC
>Ga0075425_100003614_pt1 | contig 15724 bp, 10 predicted proteins | sample SoiMethybrSBSTD4_FD_75300 | JGI IMG/M metagenome (GOLD analysis project Ga0075425, IMG submission 75300) | Bulk soil microbial communities from a Populus tree surrounding site in Tennessee, USA - Soil MetaG P. TD hybrid SBSTD4 | ecosystem: Environmental > Terrestrial > Soil > Tree plantation... | reverse complement strand
CCGGTGTCGTATCGTTGAAGCCTTCACCCGGGCCGTCAGTGTTGTTGATGATGATGGTCGCCGCTCCGGCGCTGGTGGCCAGCGCGACGAGGCTCGCGAGCATCACGAGGACGGACACGTTGCGCAGATGCTTCATGACGCGTCCTCCTTACTTGTGGCTCGCCGGGTCGGCGGCGGGGTTGAGGCCCTGGGTGCACGGCGTCGACAGCTTGCCGTTGGCGTCCACCGTGGCCACGATCGCGTTTTGATAGCGGCCTTGCAGATTGACGTAAATACCTTTGCCGCCGGACGGATTCGGGCGCTCGATAAGTCCCTCATCCGATGTGGACATCTGGCTCGCGAGCTGGGCCGGAATGGCCAGCCTGGTGGCACCGGGGACGGGATGATCGATGATCGCGCCCGTTACCGGATCGATGTTGAGAACAAGACCCTGCTGGGACGGCACCGGGATGGTGCCTGCCTGCGCGGGTGCCTGGGTGTCGTGCGTCATTCCCAGGAGCGCAAACGCGGGCAGGATCGAAAGCATCATTAACTTCCGACTCATGAGGGAAACTCCATGGCTGAGGTGCAAGACCGTGGTGCCGGACGTGGATGTCCGACGGGATACAGGCTCTTATTGTATCACAGGCCAGACGGTGCCCGCACCGCGGTTTTTGCGATGGGGACGCCATTTGAGCGCTTCCAGCCTCCACGTTCCTCTTCATTTCCGATGCTTCCCTGGAAAGTTCGTGATTTGGCGCGGCACGGTGTGTCCCACGATTGAACAGTCGTTCAATTGCGGAGGTCGTGGGCAACATGCGTCGAATTCGAACCGCCGTGCTGGCAGCCTTCCTGTGCCTTGTGTTCACCGGCACGGCGTGGGCGCAGACACCCGCGCTGATGTGGGGGAAACAATTCAACGGGGGCACCTTCCCCGCCGTGAACGCGCTCGCGGTCCGCGCCTCCAAACTCTGGGTCGGCGGCGGCTACTCGATCTCGATCGACCTCGGCGGCGCCAGCTATGCCTCACCGCAGAATTCCTATCTCGCCCAGTTCAGCAGCGACGGCGTCTACCAGTGGAGCCACGCCTTTAATATCGGCAACGGGGCCATCACTGCGATGGGCGCAGATCTCTCCGACAACATCTACATGACCGGATTTTTCTCCGGCACCGTCGACTTCGGCGCCGGGGGGCTCACAGCGCTGGGCAGCAACGACATCTTCCTCGCCAAATTCAATTCGACAGGAGTCCACCAGTGGAGCAAGCGCTTCGGCGACGCCGCCAACGACGCCGGTCTCGCGCTCGTCATCGACAGCGGCAACAACGTGATCATTGGCGGAAGGATTGGCGGCACGACGGACTTCGGCGGCGGAGGCTTGATCACGGCGGGCGGCAGCGACGCATTCATCGCCAAGTTCAACGGTTCGGGCACGCACGTGTGGAGCAAGAACTTCGGCGACGTATCGAGCCAGGAAGTGGACGCTCTCGCCAGCGTGAACGGTGATGTTTACGCAACCGGCACGTATTTCGGGACCATCAACCTGGGCGGCGTGGACCTCCCCAGTGCGGGCCTGACTGACATCTTCCTGGCGCGCTTCAGTTCATCCGCTGCACACCAGTGGAGCAAGAATTTCGGGGATGCGATGTCTCAGAACGGCGTCGACGTGGATGCCGACGTGACCGGTGTGTACCTGCTCGCCAATTTCCAGGGCGGAGTCAATTTCGGTGGCGGCACGCTCTCCAGCGCGGGCAGCCAGGACGTCGCCATAGCACGATTTTCCACGGCTGGTGTGCACACCTGGAGCAAACGTTTTGGCGATGCGGATATCCAGACGTCCACCGGGCTAGACCTGTCAGGCAGTACGCTCGTGGTCACCGGCTACTTCGAGGGATCCATCAGCTTTAGTGCGAGCCACCCGCTGTGGGCCGGCTCATCCGGCTCCGACGTCTTTCTCGCGCGCCTCCTGTCGACCGACGGCAGCGAGATATGGAGCCAGTACTTTGGAAACAATTTCAACAGCGACTACAGTTTCGATGCCGTGACGGATGGATCATGGACGTACGTCGGCGGTCGCTTCGACAAGGACATCGACCTCGGGTACAACGGCTCTCTGTCGTCGCCTGACCGCACCGCCGAGGCATTCCTCGCGAAGTTTGCCGCCCTCGACGCCGAGCCGGTGATTCGAGGCGTATTCGATGTCGGAAACGACCAGGGTGGAAAGGTGCGCGTCGACTTCACTGGCGCGGCGTATGACGCGATCATCACGCCGCTTCCCATTCGCAATTACGAAATCTACCTGCGCGACGATCCGCTCGATGCCAGGACGGCGCGCGGCGCCTCGATCGCGGCGGATACCTGGATTCTTGCCGGCGAGGCTCCGCCGCACGCGATCGGCAACTACTACACGCTGGCCTTTACGCAACAGGATTCGACGCTCGCCACCGGCATGCACGAATCCTTCTTCAAAGTGCGTGCGACCACCGATGATCCGTCGCTCTACTACGACTCTCTGATCATGAGCGGGTATTCGCTCGACAATCTCGCGCCATCGGTTCCGTTGAACTTCGTGATCGACAACCAGGAGTTGTCGTGGCACGCGCCCGCCGATGCCGATATCGCGTTCTACAGCGTGTACGGGTCCGACGGCGCCTTCGCCACGGCCGAGCTCATCGATTACACCGGCGCCACGCGCCTGGACGTGAGCGCGCACGCCTTTGCGCACTATTTCGTCACCGCGACCGATCGCGCCGGCAACGAGGGCCGCCCGGCATCGCTCGACGGATCGCGCGCAGGTGCGGCGGCGCTGCCGCGCACGCTGTCGGTCTCCGCGTATCCCAATCCGTTCAACCCCGCGACCACCATCCGCTACACGCTTCCTGCGGCAGGGCGCGTGCACATCGACGTGTTCGACGCCTCCGGCGCGCGCGTGCGGGCGCTGATCGATCGCGAAGCGGGCGCCGGTGCGTTTAGCGTGGAGTGGAACGGCCGCGATGATGCCGGGCGTGCGGCCGCATCGGGAATCTACTTCGCACGCATCGAGCACAATGGCTCGACGCGCACGTACAAGCTGGTGATGTTGAAATGACGCGGCGAACGTTCGCAGCAACGATGGGCGGCACGCACCGGGCAGTGACGGCGCTGCTGTGGCTGCTCGCGATGGCGGTCGCCGGCCCGGCACACGCCGCGCATGCGCCCCTCTGGAACCAGTCGTGGGGGGACGCCAACCTCCAACAGGTGCTCGACGTTGCCGTCGACCGCGGCACCGGGCGTGTCGCCATCACGGGAACCTTTACCGGCTCCGTCGACTTCGGCGGCGGATTGATGACAAGTGCGGGGGGCAACGACGGTTTCATCGCCACCTTCGATGCCGACGGCACGTTACTCGCGCAGCGTCAGTTCGGCGACGCCAGCAACCAGTACGGCGAAGCCGTCGGCTGGTCTTCGACGCATGCGTTGTACGTCACCGGGTATTTCGCAGGCACCGTGAACATGGGCGGAGCCGCGCTGGCGAGTGCCGGTTCCAACGACATCTTTCTCGCCCGCTACGACTATCGTCTGGATCCTCTTTCCAGCGCGAAATTCGGCGACGCGAGCTCCCAGATCGCCGTCGATTTGACGATCGATGACGGTGACAACGTGATCATCACGGGTTACTACCTGGGCACCGTAAATTTCGGCGGCTCGACGCTCACGAGCGCGGGCTCCTACGACACGTACGTCGCCAAGCTTTCACCGTTGCTCGCCCATGTTTGGAGCAAGTCGTTCGGCGATGCGGCGGGCAGCCAGTTCGGCTCGGGTGTCGCCGATGATGGCAATGAGAACGTTTACGTATGCGGCTACTACACGGGCACGATCAACCTCGGCGGCCCGACGTTTACCAGCGCGGGCTCCAATGATATCTTCGTCGCGAAATTCAATCCGGCGGGCACCTACCAGTGGAGCAAGAGCTTCGGTGATGCCAACAACCAGGTGACTTACCGGCTGGGCGTGAGCGGTGGCGGTGACGTGTATCTCACCGGTTCCTTCACCGGCACGGTGAACTTCGGCGGGTCACTCCTGACGAGCGCCGGCAACGAGGACATGTTCCTCGCCAAACTGAACTCGTCGGGCAGCCATCTCTGGAGCAAGCGCTTCGGCGATGTCAGCACACAGATCGGGACAGCGGTGTCGGCTGACAACAACGCGGTGTATCTCACCGGCCAGGGGATCGGCGATGTCGACTTCGGCCTCGGCAACCAGCACGGCCTCGGCGGCCGCGAGGCGTATTTCGCCAAGTTCAAGTCCGACGGGACGCCGGTGTGGGGACGGCTGTTTGGCGACGCGTCCGACCAGTACGGAACCTCGGTGGACCTCGGCGCGGGTCACGTGGCGTTGGGCGGTTATTTCCTCGGCACGATTGATTTCGGCATGGGTGCGCTGACTGCCAACGGGTACGACGGCTTCGTAATGCTCGCCAGCACCGATGCGCGCGAGCCCGTCATCAAGTCGGTGCGCGATGTTCCCAACGACCAGGGACGCAAGGTGAGCGTGCGCTTTTCGCGTTCTGGCAACGACGACGCTGTGTCGCCCGACAGGATTCTTCGTTATGACGTCTACGTGCAGGATACAGTCAACCCCATGCGCGGAATGGCGTTCAGCCCGCAGGGCGGGGGTCCGGGTGTGTTCATGGGATCAATTCCCGCACACGGGGAGCCCACTTACGAGATGATCGTCCCCACCTTCGCCGATTCCACTATCGCGGAAGGCGATTTTAACACGGCGCTGTATCTGCTTGCGGTGCGCGAGAACCAGGTTTCCTATTTCCAGAGCTCGCTCGGGGTGGGCTCGTCGATCGACAACCTGGCGCCGCACATGTCGGCGCTCGTGCTCGACCAGCACCTGCTGCAATGGCAGGCGTCCACCGCGCCCGATGTCGACTATTACAGCCTGTACGGCGGTTCCACGGCGAGCTTTGCAAGCAGCACGCTCATCAAGTACACGATCGATACGGCGATCGATATCGCCGCCACGCTGAAAGCGTACTACTTCGTGACGGCGACGGATTTTTCCGGCAATGTGAGCACCCCCGTCATGCTGCGGCGCATCACCGGCGCCGACGGGCCTCCCACCGCGACCGTCCTGTCGTTGTCGGCGTATCCAAACCCGTTCAATCCGGCGACCACGCTGCGCTACACGGTGCCATCACGCGGCCACGTCACGATCGACGTGTATGATGCACGGGGAGAGGTAGTCGCGCGCCTTGTCGATGAGGAAAAGGAAGCCGGAGCGTATACCGTCGCATGGGATGGAATAGATCAAAGCGGTGCGCGACCGGGCTCGGGAATCTACTTCGCACGCATCACGAGCTCCGGGTCTTCCCGCACCTACAAACTCACGTTGCTCAAGTAGACGCAAAGAAAAAGCCCCGCGCTCTTCAAGAAGAACGCGGGGCTTCGTAGGTTCTGCGCGGGGTGTTCCGGGTTATTTCGGCTGTTTTACGATGCGCATCCACGGCCTTGGCGACTGCCAGCCCTCCGGGAACTTCTTCTTCGCATCCTCGTCCGAGACCGAGCCGGCGATGATCACGTCTTCGCCGGACTTCCAGTTGACCGGTGTGGCCACCGCATGCTTCGCGGTCAGCTGCAACGAGTCGATCACACGAATCAGCTCGTCAAAGTTGCGGCCCGTCGTCATGGGGTACTGGAACGTGAGCTTGATCTTCTTGTCCGGGCCAACGACGAACACCGAGCGTACCGTGGCATTGTCGGCGGCCTTGCGCGTCGACGCGTCGCCCTCGGCGTTGGGATGGATCATGCCGTAGAGCTTGGCCACCGACATCTTCGTGTCACCGATCATGGGATAGGTCACGGCGGCGCCCTGCGTCTCCTTGATGTCCTCTTTCCAGCGCTGGTGATCGGGTACGGAATCGATGGAGATACCGAGAATCTTCACGTTGCGTCTGTCGAATTCCGGCTTGGCCTTGGCCATGTAGCCGAGCTCTGTCGTGCACACGGGCGTGAAATCTTTCGGGTGGGAGAACAATACGGCCCACGAATCGCCGATCCACTGATGGAACGACAGCGGGCCTTCGGTGGTGTCCGCTTGAAAGTCGGGGGCGATGTCGCCAATCTGCAGGGCCATGACGGGATCCTCCTCGGAAAGCACCCGGAGGGTGCGGGGCAGGTCGAAGGTTTGACGCGGAATATGTAACGCAACCGCGGAGCGCGGTCAAGCCTTGCGGGTTCGCGGCGAGGTGTGCGTGTGATCGGTCTTGCGCAGCGGCGCGTTCGCGCTCCGTCGCTCCCTCGGCCTGGCCGGCGGCACGAGCGTGGTGTGGTCGTTGTCTCCGACGGCGATCCGTTCGTTGCCCTCGCGGCGCTCACGGATGGCACGGAGCAGCTGATCCAGTGGTCCCGACTTGGTGAAGTACGCCCTGGCTCCCGCCTGCACAACGGATGCGCGAGCATGCTCGGATTCCTGGAAAGATAGAGCGATCACGTCGATGCTCATGAAGCGCGACTTGATTTCGCGGGTCGCTTCGATTCCGTTCATGCGCGGCATGGCGAGATCCATGATCACCACGTCGGGCATCAGCTCGCCGGCCTGCTTCACGCCGTGTTCGCCGTCCGATGCTTCGCCGACCACCTTGATGTCGGGATAATTGTTCAGAATTGAGATCAGCCCACGCCGGAAAATCGTGTGATCATCCACCACCAGCACCCGGATGGGCCCGTTTTCGTGGGTGGGCGCCGCCACGCTGTCGCTTGCGACCACCGCTCTGATACCGGATGCGGCGACCGGCAGGCGGATGACGGTGACGGTGCCGTGGCCGGGTGCGCTCTTGATCTCGAGTGAACCGCCCATCAGCTCGACGCGCTCGCGGATATTGAACAACCCGAAGCTCGCCCGCCCGTCGCTCCTCACCTGCTCCGGATCGAATCCCTTCCCGTCGTCGCTCACCTCGATGCCGACCTCGTCTCCCGCGGTGAAGATGCGCACCTGCGCGCAATCCACACCGGCGTGTTTGCGAATGTTGACGATCAGCTCGCGCACCGCCTGGAACAGAAATTTCTTGGCTTCGTCGGACGGTTCGGCCACTCCCGGATCGCCGCGGACTTCGACTCGCACGCCGTGTCGCGTCTCGAACCAGTTCGCCAGCCACGCGATGATGTCGGCCAGCGATTCACGCAACACCGGAGGGCTGAGCTCCACGGTCAGCGAACGCGACGACGTGATGGCACTGTCCACGATCTCGCCGATGCTGCGCACCGCCGGCAAGAGCGCGGTTCCGGCCACACTGCCCTCCAGGTTGGCAAGCCGCAGACGAATCGCCACCAGCATCTGCTGGAGGTCGTCGTGCAGCACCTGGGCCAGCCGGCGGCGCTCCTCCTGTTCCGCCGTGGTGAGTGCGTCGGCCATGGCGCGCAGTTTCTCGCCGCGCTCCTCGGAAAGGAGCGTTCGCTCCTTGACCTTCTCCTCGAGCGCAAAGTGGCTTTCGCGGAGCAGGCGCTGCGTCTCTTCGAGCTCGTGCACCAGCTGGTCGCGCCGCACGACGGTGATGGCGCGGTCGATGATGTCGCCGGTCTCGCGCGCAATCAGATCGACCCACTGCATGGTGCGCGCGTCGGGCGCGCCTGCGTCCTGGAAATGGACGGTCAGGACACCCATCACGCGGCCGTCGCCACTGACCATCGGCGTCGATACGATGGACCGCACTCCGGCGCGGCGGTGTGCATCGAGCTGCGGCGTTCCCGCAAACAGCGGACTCGACTCGACGTCCTCTACCACGGCCTGTTGTCCCGACTCCCACGCTGCGCTGCACGCGCTCGCGGGGGTCCCCAGCTCTTTCTCCCAGAACTCGACACGCCACGGCTCGAAGGCCCGGTGCGCCGCGATGTAGTGCTCCCCGGTATCCGGATCCACCAGCTGCACGTCGCCCGAAAACGCGGAGGAGACCCGGATGGCAGCGTCCAGCGCGTCTTCCGCAATGCGGGACGGATCTTCGCCGCGCACAAAATGCGACGCGATGCGCTGGAGGCTGCTCATGGCTTCCAGATCGGATGACAGGCGGTGGTGCGCCACTGTGAGCTCCTGCTCGCGCGCATGGAGCGCGTTCTGCTGCTCTTCGAGATGAGCAAGCAGGGCCTGATCCGCTTCGAGCAGGCTGAGATCGGTTCCCACCAGGGTAATCATCGGGCCCTCGAGTGTTTCGGCGCGACTGGCCCACAACTGCATCGGCACCGGTGACTCATCCGGGGCGAGGAACATGATGCGGTCGTGCGTGGTGCCGCGTTTCGCGTTGTCGAGGAGCAGGCTGATGCGATCGAGATGATGCGGCGCCACGATTTCGCTCAAGTGCTGGCCCATGAGCTCGCTGGTCGCGCGCTGCAGGAGAGCGCAGGCGCGATGGTTGCAGTACAGGATGGTGCCGTCGGGCGAGGTGGCGATGCCGGCCTCGTTCATGGTCTCGACCATGATGCGGTGGAGGTTTTCGGTTCCGGCCAGCGAAAAAACGCGGTCGCCTTTTGTGCCGCTCACAATGACGGCGTCGACCTCTCCTTCGCGGATCGCACGCAGGGCATCCTCCGCCTCTTCGAGGCGCCGGCGCAGCTCGTCATTTTCGGCGCGGAGCTTTGCCGCGTCCTGATTGTCGAGGCTCATCGGTTGCTTGTCACTCCCGTGATTCCCGGTCGGGGCGCAGGTCGAGGCCGACCAGCACGCGGTCGGTGTCCGCCATGTCGCCGATCAGGCGCCGCAACGGCAACGGCAGGTGTTTGATCAACGTGGGTGCGGCGATGATCTGCTCGCCACGGGCCAGCGTCGGGTGTTCGTAGATATCGATAATTTCGAGCGTGCACTGGTCTTTGAGATGCTCGTCGCAGATACGGCGCAGGTTACGGATCGCAGTCGAAGACCGCGTCGTCAGACCGGCGACGTACAGGCGCAAGAGGTATCGGTTCGCCGTCGCGTCGGATGCGGGCGAACGCTTTTTCGAAGGCGGGCGCTGTCGTTGCGGTTGCATGTTGCTGCGTCCTTCCTTGTGTTTTCGGTGATGCTAACGCCGCGGGCGCAGGTCGAGGCCGACCAGCACGCGGTCTTCGTTGGAGAGATCGCCGATGATCTTGCGCATGGGCTGGGGGAGCTTGCGCACCAGTGTCGGCACCGCGACGATCTGGTCGCCGCGCGCCAGTCCCGGGTTCTTCAACAGGTCGATCACCTCGATCGTGTATGACGCGTGAAGGTGGGTCTCGCAGATCTTCTTGAGATTCCGGATGGCGAGGCGTGACCGTTCGGATTCGCCCGCCACGTACAGGCGCAGGTCCCAGTTTTCCGGTGCGTCCTGCGCCGTGGTGAGTCCATCGCGTGCGACAGTGTTCTTCATGACCTGCTCCCTCTCGTGGCAGAGGCGGTGCGGCCCCGGGCCGTGGATGCCGCGCGCGTGAGCCGTTCTCCCGTCGCGCGCGCCCCGGCGTAGGCGCTGCGCAACCCGATGCCGCGCTCGCTCAGCGTCATCTCGCGTAATTCGTGTGAATGTGACATGCCGCGGCTCTTGAGCACGAAGAACTCGCGCTTGCGCGCCCCGTCGGCTTCTATGACGCGCAGCCCGAGCCAGGTATCCATGAGCGAGCTCACGCCTTCGTCGCCGCGATTCAAACCTTCGGGAACACCGAGACTGGTGAACATTGCGGTGATCTTCTCGTTCTTGATGAAATCGATCACGCGCGTCAGCATCGACTTGATCTGTGCCTGGGTTCCGACCGCATCGAGGTTGGTGATGGGGTCCATCACCACCGCCGTCGGCTTGAGCTCGACTACGAGTTTGTGCAGCGCCACCAGGTGGCTCTCCAGCCCGTGGATGGTGGGACGCGTGGCGTGGAAGGTGAGCAAGCCGCGGCGGCGATACTCCTCGAGGTCGATTCCGATCGAACGCATGTTGCGCACGATCTGGTCGGACGATTCTTCCGACGACCAGTAGAGGCAGCGCCCCCCGGCCGCACATACGCTCTCCGCGAACGCAGCAGCGAGGCTGGTCTTGCCGGAACCCGGAGGGCCGCTGATGAGCACGCTGCTGCCCACGAAGTAGCCCTTCCCGCCCAGCATTCCATCCAGCGCCGCAATTCCGCTCGATATGCGCTTGCTGCTCACCGGGTAGGTCAGACTCGCCGAGCTGATGGGCAGCACCGACAATCCGGTTTCATCGATAAGGGTGGGATATTCGTTGGTGCCGTGGCGCGACCCGCGGTACTTCACGATGCGCATCCGTCGTGTCGCCACCTGGTTCTCCACACGGTGGTCGAGGAAGATCACGCAGTCGGAGACGTATTCCTCGAGCCCGTGGCGGGTGAGCTGTTTCTCGCCCTGCTCCCCGGTGATGATCGCCGTGACCTTCTTCTCCTTGAGCCAGCGAAAAAGACGGCGCAGCTCGGCGCGCAGAATGCCTTCGTTGGGGAGGCCGGCGAAGAGCGCCTCGAGGCTGTCGAGTACCACGCGCCTGGCGCCGATCTCGTCGATCATGCTGCCGAGGCGGACGAAGAGGCCTTCGAGGTCGTACTCACCGGTTTCTTCGATCTCGCTGCGCTCGACGTGAACGTGGTCGATGAGGAGCTTCTTGTGGCGGACGAGGCCCTCCATGTCGAAACCGAGCGATGACGAGTTGTTCTCGAGCTCGCGCTCGCTCTCTTCGAACGCCATCATGACGCCCGCCTCACCGAATTCGCGCGCGCCGCGCACCAGGAATTCGGACGCAAGCAGCGTCTTGCCGCTGCCCGCCGAGCCGCACACGAGGGTGGGACGGTTGCGCGGGAGGCCGCCTTCAGTAATATCGTCCAGACCGCGGATTCCGGTTGGACACTTTTCGATGCCTGGTGCGAAAGCCTGGTTTTTTGACCTGTTTTTCATGGAAGCTGGGTGGGCACCCCGTGACCATGAACGCACACTGCCCGAAACACGGGACGTGCAAACAGTTACATCATCGGTGAAGGCATCACCGATTGCAAGAGGGCGGGGACACTTTAAGGTGTTTTACCTAGAAGCCGCTTACCGCTTGCTTACGCTTGAGCTGCAGCACGCGCACGTCCGGATCGACGACGATCTTGTCCGGATCGAAGTCACACCGGATGGTGACCGGCGCCGATTCGCCCGCGCTCAGCGTGATGCTTGCCCGCGCATCCTTGTACGCCGGATCGACCGTGTACACGCCGTTGCGCTCGCCGTCGGCGGGCTTTTTCCAGCGCTCGCCCGACGTCGCCGCCACTTCGACCGGCATCTTGCCGGTACCGATGTTGGTCACCGTGCACGTCACTTCATAGCCGCTTTCGGTTTTCGTCTTCTTCGCCGCGGCAACCTGGTACTGCGGAACCACCTTGTCTTCGAACCATTGTTTGCAGAAGGCGTCGTACGCAACCTTGTCGTCCGCGTACGGGCGCATATCGGTGACGAAATCCTGCAGCGCCGGGTGGTCGCGGCTCGTGCTCCACTTCTGGAAGAAGTGGTGATACGCCTCCATGGCGCGGTCGTGACCGAGGAAATCGTAGAGCATCCAGAATACCCAGCCCCCACGATCGTAGATCACGGTGTTGTCGTAGCGGCGCTTGCCGTCCACGTCGTACATGGGACGCTCGTCGTCGGGGCGACGGCGGTCGTTGTAGCGCGCCTCGATGCCTTTCGCAAATTCCATGCGGCCGCGCGGACCCTTCATCTGCTGGAAGAGCAGCATGGTGGAGAAATGCGCGGCGCCCTCGGATAGGAAGTCGCCGTTGGGGCCGTTGGCCGGTGTCAGGATGTTACCCCACCACTGGTGCGCCGCCTCGTGCGCCGTGACGAGGAAGGTCGCATCGGTCTGCGAGGTGTTGCGCGTAAGAAAGCCGATGTTTTCGCTGAAGGTGATGTCGGTACCGAAGCCCTGCGCGTAGCCGGCGAGTCCCGGAAACTCGGAGAGCTTGAGCTCCTTCCACGGATAGGGCGTGAACCACTTCGAATACCACTCGCGCGACGCATCGAGCGTCGACGAGATTTCGTCGACGTTGTACTTGTGACCCGGGTAATAGAACACTGTCGACTGTTGGCCCTGTTTGACGGACCATCGTCCACAAACGATGTTCAGGATCTTGGCGTCGTGATCGGTCTGCCACACTTGCGTGCGCCAGCCGTCCTTCACCGTGTTGCTCGTGCATACGCCCACCGAGTTGAGCGTGTACGCTTCCGGTGCGGTCACCGTGATGCGCGCGGGAAACCACGCCGTGGCGCCGTAACCGCCGCGCGTCACTCCTTTATAGTAGTCACGACGGTAGCGCTTGGGTTCGGTGGTGTTCTTCTCCGTCTCGCCCACCTGCTCCATGAAACCCAGTACCGGCATGAAGCTGGGTTGGAACGCGGTGAGCACCACACCCGAGGGCAGAATGAACTCGTCGGTGTTGCCCCCGTTTTTCGTGATCCCGCCCGGGAAGCGTCCGTCGAACTTCCATCCGATTACCACACTGTCGCCCTTGGCGAGCGGGTGCGGCGGTGTGAAGACATAGAGATGCTGGCTGTCCTCGGGTTTGTATTCGGCACCGTTCATCGTCCAGGAAAGATTCTTCCAGAAGAGCCCGCACGTGAGCGGAATCTGCACCAGCGATGAATCGAGAGCATTGGTGAGCGTGAATTTACCTTCGCTCGCAATCGAGTGCTTCACGGGGTCCAGCTTCACCGCGACATCGACATTGGCCACATCGGGCAGCGGCGCCTCGAACCAGGTCTTGAGGTTCTTCGCCCAGTAGTTCTTCTGGGCCTTGCGCGCCGCGCCGCCGTCGATGCCCTGCCTCACCAGGAACACCAGCACGACGCAACACGCGAGGGGTGCGATGGCGTACGGCAGCATGCGGCCGGTGCTGCGCACCAGGCGCGCCGGCGCCATGCGGTGCATGGTGCGCACCGCGTCCGAACCGCGGCGCCGGAAGAGCCGCATGGCGAGGACAAAAAAGAACACCGCAAACCCGAGCACCATGAACCGGTTGAGAATGAGCGCCACGCGGTCCGTCTCGAAAAAGCCCAGATCGCTCCAGCGCATCACGCTGAACAGCGGCCAGTTCCCCGCCCAGCTCATACCACCCGTGAGCGCCTTGTAGCCGGTGAACATCATCACGCCCAGGCAGAGCACGTAGGAGCCGTAGCGATTTCCGGTCGACGCATAGGCAAACAGCACGAACGCGCTCCACGCGATGAACGTGGGCGTCATCAGGAGGCCCCAGATCATGAGAAACGGCGTGAACGAGAAGGACACGGTGTGCTGTATCGCGATGGCGATCACGCACGCGATGAGCGAACCCAATAACACCAGCACTGCCACCATGCCGTTGGCCAGCGACTTGCCGGCGAGAAAAGCGCCGGTTCCGAGCGGCGTCGAAAAGAGCAGCGCCGAGAAGCCGGTCGCGCGCTCGCGCTCGAGCGACTCCGTGATGTAGAACATGAGCAGGAGACACACAAAGACGCTGCACTGGTTCGCAACCGCGACCGCGCTGTTGCCGGGTGTAAGGAGCAGCGGGGTGTCAAAGGCGCCGATGGCGAGGATCACGTTGCCCAGCGACTGCACCAGGATGAGCGGAACGAAGATGTAGAGGCCGGGTTGGCGACGGAGCTCGCGCCATTCCGAACGCGCCACCGTCATCATGCTGGCGAAGAACGACGTGGCACTCGCGCGCATGCCCAGGGACTGCAGCGCGCCCTTCGCTTCCTCCCAGGCCGGCGCCTCCGCGCGCTGCTTCTTCTGGCGGCGCGAGACCCTGGCATTCGCGACGCCGCGCATCGACTGCGCGACGGATCGCTGGGTCAACACCACGCTTCCCAGCCCGATGCCCACCAGCCACAGACGGTTCAACCAGAAGAGCCTGTCGTACGCCACGTGCTGCGTGTTGTAGAACTGCGCGCCCTTGTCGACCTTGAGGTGCGTCTCGTTGAGCCAGCGATACCCGGAAACATCGAGCACCTCGAGCACGCGGTTCCACTGCAGGGAGAGCCAGGACGGCGACCACGTCCACAGGAAAAAGCCGCAGATCAGGAGCGTGGCCACCGGCAGCACGAACACCATCACGGCGTTGCGCGTGCGCTCGCCCACATACATCGACACGCCGGTATAAAAAATGACGAACGGCACGCCGATCGCGAGCGCGGGCATGAGATAGTTTCCGAACGAGAACGGCCCCCGAATCTCAATTGCGCTGGAGTTGGGCACGGCATGGTTGAAGAACGACAGCATCGCCGCCTGCCACAACATCACCACCACGAAGCTCAGGAACACGGCCAGGAAGCGCCCCCACACGTACTCGGCCGGCGTCATCGGCGTCGAGTGCAGGAGCACGTCGACTTTTACTTCGCGATCGCGCAGGAGTGCGAGACCCGCGGCCACGGCGATGAAGAACGAGTAGTACAGAACGACGAGGTAGGTCGTCATCTGCGTCTGCGCGTATTCGGACGTGATCCAGGCCTTGGTCCCGCCCACGGTGCTGTCACCCGACGAGATCGACATCTTGCCGCTGGAGAGACCGAAAGCGGTCAGCGCGAGGAAGATGGCGAGCGCGATGAAGAGCGGGCGCCGGAAGGAATGCCAGAACTCGACATCGAATGCGGCGTGAAGCCGCGCAATGCTCATCGCACCGCCGCCACGTCGGCAGCCGAAGGCGTTTCATGTCCCGGCAGCGTACCGAGCTTCATCAGCACGAGGTACGCGTCCTCGAGCGTCACCGTGGCGGGGGCGAATCCCGGCGGTGGCGTATGGCCCGGCTCGTACACACGCGCGTGGTTGCGTCCTTCGACCAGGAGGGACTGGGTGACCGTGCGTTCGGCACGCAAGCGCGGAAGCTCGGCGATGTCCACCGTGCCCTCGAAAATGTGGCCGGCGATGGCGGCGCGCGCTTCCGATGGTGTGGTTTGCGCGAGGAGCCGCCCCTGTCGGATCACCGCGAAGCGCGGGCACAAGACCGCCACGTCCTCCACGATGTGCGTGGAGAGCAGCACGATGCGGTCCGCGGCGAGCTCCGAGAGAAGCTGGTAGAAACGCAGGCGCTCTTCCGGATCGAGTCCCGCGGTGGGTTCGTCGACGATGATGAGGCGCGGATTGCCGGCAATCGCCTGGGCAATGCCGAGGCGCTGGCGCATGCCGCCCGAGTATCCCTTCACCGCGCGCTTGGCGGCAAAAGAGAGGTTCACGCGCTCCAGCAACTGGGCCACGAGCTGCTTGCGGCCGCCGGGCGCATCGACGCCCTTGAGCGTCAGCATGTGATCGAGCATCGCCTCACCCGAGAGGTGCGGGTAGAAACCGAACTCCTGCGGCAGGTAGCCGAGCTTCGGCCACAGTTTGCGCGGATCGGCGAGCGTGTCCTCGCCATCCAGCGTGACGGTGCCCGACGTGGGCTCGAGCAACCCCGCGAGGATCTTCATGAACGTCGACTTGCCCGCCCCGTTGGGACCGAGCAGACCAAACATCCCCGGCGCCACGTCGAGATCGACGCCGTTGAGTGCGGTAACCGGACCGGGATAGATCTTGGTGAGACTTCGAGTGCTTAACACGGGGGACCTCCGTCGTTCATATGGCGATGCTTGCCCGGATTCTACGACAAGCCGCGCCAGGATGTTGCGACGGATGTATGGAACGGCGAAGGGCGGCCCCCTTGAGGAGACCGCCCTTCGAAGCGGAGGCTGGAGCCCGGCTACGCCGCTGCAGGCAGGTCGCCCGTCTCCTGGTCGACTACGTCGGCCTTGTGCCGCTTGGCGACCACCATATAGATGGA
>Ga0075425_100003613_pt1 | contig 15729 bp, 13 predicted proteins | sample SoiMethybrSBSTD4_FD_75300 | JGI IMG/M metagenome (GOLD analysis project Ga0075425, IMG submission 75300) | Bulk soil microbial communities from a Populus tree surrounding site in Tennessee, USA - Soil MetaG P. TD hybrid SBSTD4 | ecosystem: Environmental > Terrestrial > Soil > Tree plantation... | reverse complement strand
CTGCTCGCAAGGTGCGTGAAGCGGGCTACCACCACATAGATGCCTATGTTCCATTTCCAGTGGAAGGGTTGTCCCAAGCGCTGGGCTTGGGCCGCAAGCATGATTTGGTCCCGCTTTTGACTTTAATCGGCGGACTGGGCGGCGGGCTGGGCGGGTTTTTCTTTCAGCTTTGGGTGAGCATGTCGTCGTATCCCATGAACATCGGCGGCCGCCCGCTGAACAGCTGGCCCGCATTTATTCCGGTGACGTTTGAGATGACGGTGCTGGGAGCTTCGACGGTCGCCGTGCTGGGAATGCTGGCGTTGAACAAGCTGCCGCAGCCGCATCATCCTTTATTCAATGTGGCGCGGTTCAAGCAAGCTTCCATCGACAAATTCTTCCTTTGCATTGAAGCTCAGGACCCGAAATTCCAGCTGCAAGAGACGGCGCGTTTTTTGCAGAGCGTGAATGCCCAGCACGTGACCGAGGTTCTCGATGAAGACTAGCGCATCGCTGTTGGCTGCGGCGCTGTGCGCGATAGCGTTGAGCGGATGCGATGAAGCGATCCGCCAGGACATGGCCAACCAGCCAAAGAACCGTCCCGAATCGGCCAGCGATTTTTTTGCCGATGGGCGCTCGGTGCGGCCGCTGGTTGAAAATACGGTGGCCCGCGGCTCGTTAGACAATGATGTGTACAACGTGCCGAAAGACTTCGCGGGTTTTCCGCCCGCAGTGAAGGTAAATGAAAGGCTGCTGCGCCGCGGCGAAGACCGCTACAGAATTTTCTGCACCCCCTGCCACGGCTTGCAGGGCGACGGTCAGGGCATGATCGCGACGCGCGGCATGAAGCATCCGCCGAGCTATCACATTGACCGGCTGCGTCAGGCGCCCAACGGCTACTTCTACGACGTAATCACCAACGGATTCGGCGCGATGTACAGCTACAGTGAGCGGATTCCGCCCGCCGACCGCTGGGCCATCGTAGCTTATATGCGCGCGTTGCAGCTGAGCCGCAACGCTAAGGCAGCCGACCTGCCGCCGGATCTGCGGCAACGATTGGACCACGCAGCGACGTCAGGGGGAACCAAGGAATGAGCGCGCCGGAATACCAAGCGCCGGAGAGTGTGGGGCGTCTGGAGCAGCGCGCGCTGGTCCTGGGTGTGCTGGGTGTAGTCGGATGCGTGGCTGGGTGGGTCATGAATTCCGCCGCCTTTTACCGCGCCTATCTGGTGGCCTTCCTATTTGTACTGGGCTGGTCCCTGGGTTCGCTTGGGTTGCTGATGATGCAGCACCTGACGGGCGGGCACTGGGGGATTCTGATTCGGCGGCCGCTGGAAGCGGCAACGCGGGTTTTGTGGCTGCTGCCGGTGCTGTTCATTCCGTTAATTTTCGGGATGGGCAGTTTGTATTCGACGCACAGCGTGGATGGCGAAGTCCGCGTGGGATGGCTCGATGCCCCTAAAGGCGCAGCTGAAGGTCACTTGTCCGATTTGCAGCACTGGTACCTCACGGTCAACGGATTCCGGCTTCGCCCCATCCTCTATTTTGGCGTGTGGATCTTCCTGATGTGGCTTTTCAATAGAATGTCGCGCCAGCAGGATGCGAATCGCGAGGACCGCGCTCTTCGCGCTCGCCTAAAATTCTGGGCCGGCCCCGGCATCATGCTTTATGTGTTTGGCATGACGTTTGCGGCGGTTGACTGGGCAATGTCGCTTTCCCCGCACTGGGCGTCCACGATTTACGGGTTCTTATTTGTCGCCGGCCAGGCCATTTCCGCGATGTCACTGATGATTATTGTGGTGGTCATGTGTTCGCACGCTGAGCCATTTTCGCACTTCATTCAGAAGCGGCACCTGCACGATTTGGGCAAGCTGCTGTTCGCCTTCAATATGCTTTGGGCGTACTTTGGATTTTCGCAGCTGCTGATCATCTGGGCCGGCAACCAGCCGGAAGAAATCAGCTTTTATAAGTCGCGGCTTTACGGCGGATGGGGCGTGGTCGCGGTCATGGTGCTAGTGCTGCACTTCTTCATTCCGTTTTTTGCATTGTTGTCGCGCGACCTGAAACGCAATCAGGCACTGTTGCCCAAGATCGCCCTGTGGCTGATCGCCATGCGCTGCCTGGATCTGTTTTGGCTGACGCGGCCGGAGTTTACCTCGCATGCGCTGCCAACCCTTTGGGATTTTGCGGCCATCCTGGCGCTGGGCGGAATCTGGCTATGGTTTTTTGCCAAGCAGCTGAAGCAGCAGCCGCTGCTGCCGCTGGGTGAACCAGAACTCGCGGAGGCCATCGCGAACCATGAGCACTAAGGAACAACACGGCCACGAAGCGAACGGCGCGCCGATGCATTCCGACGTGACGTTCGAGCCGCGCGACATTGATATTGGAACGATTGCGCGCTACCTGGTGTATCTGGCCATCACCATCGTGGTTGCGTTGGTGATCTGCGTTCCGATTTTGAACGTGCTGACCAAAATGGTGGCCGAGCAGGATACGCCGATGCCGGCGATCCGTGCCGAGATGAGTCAGAAGCAGCGGGACGAACAGCAGCTTCCGCCGAATCCGCGCCTGCAGGGCGTGCCCGGGCACGAAAGCGATCCGCAACAGGACATGCGAAACAAGATTGCAGCCGACACCAGAGCCAATGAGACGTTGACCTGGGTGGACAAGGACAAAGGGATTGCGCAAATACCGGTGGCCGATGCGATGAAGATCATCGCGGAAAAGGCAGCGGTTCCCGCGGCGATAGCGGAGAAAAAGCAATAAGCATGAGCAGACGGCGCAACATTCTGACGCTTGGCATCCTGCTTGTCGCGGTGGCGCAGGGATATGCGCAAGCTCTTCCCGACAACACGGGCCAAGCGTCAACCGGTATGCCTGCCATTTTGCAGAATGTAGCGTTCCGGCCGGAATTGAACGCGCAGATGCCACTGGATGCGGCTTTCACCGACGAGAACGGAAAAAGCGTTTCGCTGAACATTTATCTGCATCACCAAAAGCCGGTGTTACTGGCATTCGTTTACTACGGCTGCCCGATGCTTTGCACGCAGCTCGAACAGGGAGTGGTTGGCAGCTTGCGCATGCTTTCCTTCAATCCCGGCCGCGACTACGACGTTGTGTTTATCAGCTTCGACGACCGCGACACCGTCCAAATGGCCGCGGCAAAGAAGAGCACGGCGATGGAGCATTTTCGCCGGCCGGACACGGCGTCCGGATGGCATTTCCTGACCTCCTCGAAAGAATCCATCGCCGCGGCAACCAACGCCGCCAATTTCCATTTCAATTTTGACGCCAAGAACAATTTATTCGCGCACGGCAGCGGCATCCTGCTATTGACGCCCGAGGGCCGCATTTCGCGTTACTTTTACGGAGTCGAATTTCCTGGCCGAGATCTGCGGCTGGGCCTGGTGGACGCTTCGCAGGGGAAAATCGGCACGCCGGTGGACAAAGCTCTGCTCTTCTGCTTCCAGTACGACCCGTCGGCTGCGCGCTACAGCGCCACCATTTTGGGCGTCATGCGCGTTGGCGCGGTACTGACTGTTTTAGCGCTGCTGTTTACCATTTTATTTTTCCGCCGCCGCGATCACCGAGCTTCGCGAACGACTTTGAGCCAGCAAGGAGCACACTGAATCGTGCAGTCCGAATTGCCATTGTATCCGGAGCAAGCGTCTAACTTCGCTCCCCAAGTGGACGGCTTGGTGCTGTTCATGATCGCGGTCTGCGCGTTTTTTGCCGTGGTGATCTGCGCCGCGGTGATTTATTTCTTCTTCAAATACCAGCGCAAGCGGCCCGACGAAGTAGGCTTGCCGATTCATGGCGACATGCGGCTGGAAATTGCCTGGATCGTGCTGCCGTTTTTCCTGCTGATGGCCATGTTCGGGTGGGGCGCGGTGATTTATGTGGACTACCGCCATACCCCCAACGACACGCTGGACATATCGGTCATCGGCAAACAGTGGATGTGGAGGCTGCAGCAGCCCGACGGCCGCAGGGAAATCAACGAGTTGCACGTGCCGGTAAACCGCAATGTCCGCCTGATCATGGCCAGCGAGGACGTGATTCACGATTTTTCGGTGCCGGCATTCCGCGTGAAGATGGATGTGGTGCCCGGCCACTACAACACCATGTGGTTCCGGCCCACCAAGCCCGGCAGGTATCATTTCTTCTGCTCGCAGTATTGCGGCACTAACCACGCCGTGATGGGCGGCTGGGTCACGGTAATGGAGCAGGATGAATACGCGAAATGGCTTTCGGGAACTTCGGCCTCCGAGGATCCCGTAGCGGTTGGTGAGAAGCTTTACTCCGACTTGGCGTGCAGCACCTGCCACCAGCCGGACGGAAAAGGCCGCGGGCCATCGTATAACGGCGTGTACGGCTCGCATGTGAAATTGGCGGACGGCTCCACGGCGTTGGCGGACGACAACTACATCCGCGAATCCATCCTTCAGCCGAATGCAAAGATTGTTGCTGGGTTCCAGCCGGTGATGCCCAGCTTTCAGGGACAAGTGACCGAAGACCAGATTGCGGCCCTGACCGCGTACATCAAGTCGCTGAAAGACCAGGCGCCTCCGGGGAAACCCGGCGCCGCCGAATCGGCAACGGGGAAGAAATAGTATGAGCAGCGTGCAACAACCACCGCTATCGCCACAGCCGCTTGCCGAGCAGCAATTGCCGCGGGAGCACTATCTGAATGCCACCTACGGCATTCGCTCCTGGCTGTTGACCACCGACCACAAGCGCATCGCGCTGCTATACCTGATCTCCGTCACCTTTTTCTTTTTTGTCGGCGGAATCTTCGCAACGCTGATCCGTATCCACCTGCTCACGCCGGGCGGCTACCTGGTTACCCCGGAAACGTACAACAAGCTGTTCACTATGCACGGCGTGGCCATGATTTTCTTTTTTCTGATTCCGTCGATTCCCGCGGTGCTCGGAAACTTTTTGATTCCGATCATGATCGGCGCGAAGGATCTGGCCTTTCCGAAGATCAATCTGCTGAGCTGGTACATCTATCTTGTCGGCGGCGCATTTGTCTTGTACTCCTTCGCGACCGGCGGTCTCGACACCGGCTGGACGTTCTATACCCCGCTCAGCAGCATCTACTCGAATTCGGCCGTCACGCCGGCGGTCATCGGCATCTTTATTAACGGTTTTTCCTCGATTCTCACCGGTCTGAATTTCATTATCACCGTGCACACCATGCGCGCGCCCGGCATGACGTGGTTCCGGTTGCCGCTTTTTGTCTGGGCCAACTACGCCACCAGCATTATCTTTGTTCTCGGCACTCCGGTCATCGCCATCACGCTGCTGCTCGCCGGCCTGGAGCGCATGTTCCATATGGGTTTCTTCAACCCGGTATACGGCGGCGACCCGATTCTGTTCCAGCACCTGTTCTGGTTCTACTCGCACCCGGCCGTGTACATCATGATTCTTCCGGCCATGGGCGTAGTCAGCGAAATCATTCCGACGTTCGCCCGCAAGCCGATCTTCGGCTACGACTTCATTGCCGCATCGAGCATCGGCATCGCCGTGATCGGGTTCATCGTCTGGGCCCACCACATGTTCGTCACCGGCCAAGCCACCTATGCGGCGCTAGCGTTTTCGTTCCTGAGCTATCTGGTCGCGATTCCGTCAGCGGTCAAGGTCTTTAACTGGACGGCTACTTTATATAAAGGCTCGATTTCCTTCGACACGCCGATGCTCTACGGGCTTGGATTCATCGGTCTGTTCACGATCGGCGGTTTGACCGGATTGTTCCTGGCATGCCTCGGCCTGGATATCCACCTGCACGACACCTACTTCGTTGTCGCGCACTTCCACTACATTATGGTGGGCGGCGCCATCATGGGTTATCTCGGCGGCATCCACTTCTGGTGGCCCAAGATAACCGGTCGTTTGTATCCGGAATACCTTGCGCGCATTGCGGCCATCACGCTTTTTGTTGGCTTTAACCTGACTTTCTTCCCGCAATTTATTCTCGGCTATCTCGGCATGCCGCGCCGCTATCATAACTATCCGCCCGAATATCAGGTGCTGAACGTCATGTCCACCGCCGGCGCTTCGATTCTGGCTCTCGGTTATCTGCTGCCGATGATTTATCTGACCTGGTCCATGCGCTACGGAAAGATCGCCGGGAAAAATCCGTGGCCAGCAACGGGCCTCGAATGGACCACCGATTCGCCGCCGCTCACGGAAAATTTCCATGAAACTCCTGTTGTTGACTGGGAGCCGTACGACTTTCTGCATCGTCCGGAGTTGGGCCTGTTGGGCGCAACTTCCAAGAAGCCTGCGCCCGCCCATGGCGATGACTGATGGAGGTTTTATAGCAGCGGGCTTTACGCCGCTGCCGGGAATGATTTGCAGCGACGGCGGTAACCCGTTGTTGCTTTTGTAGAAGAGGAGCACCGCGTGCACCGCACCGGAGAGCTGTACGGACAATTCCAGACGTTGGACCAGCAGAAAGAATCCGCCACGCTGGGCATGTGGGTCTTTCTGATCACCGAAATTCTTTTCTTTGGTGGCGTCTTCATGGCCTACACCATCAACCGCCATGCTTATCCCACTGCGTTCGGCGTCGGCGGCAACATGCTCGATCTGGCCCTCGGTTTCGGCAACACGGTTGTTCTGATTGCCAGCAGCTTCACCATGGCTATGTCGGTTTGGTCAGCGCAAACCAGCCGGAAGAAAGCAGTTCCTGTTTGGCTTGTTGCGACGCTGGCCCTGGGCTCGGTATTCTTGGGCATCAAAGTGGTCGAATACAAACAGAAATTCGACCACCATTTGATTCCCGGCCACGGCTTCGACATCACTTACTGCTCCAACAACCCTTCGGCCTGCGGCCTGTCCGGTAAAGCGCTGGAAGACGAAAAGAAAGAGATCGAAGAAGGCATTCGGGCAGAAACGGACGATCCGAATACTCCGGAAGGCCTGGCGAGGGGCCTCATCGCTCTGAACGCACACGCCCAGCTTTATTTTTCGCTCTATTTCGGCATGACCGGCTTGCATGCCCTGCACATGATCATTGGAGCGGGGCTGTTGTTATGGCTCATCTTTGAGGGTTTCAAAGGCAGGTTTGACGCCAATTACAACACCCCGGTCGAAAACATCGGCTTGTATTGGCACTTTGTTGATATCGTGTGGATTTTCCTGTTCCCGTTGCTGTATCTGATCAACCGTCACTTGGCCTGATAGCTGTGATCTGAACGAGGAGAAGCGCGTGGCAGAACATTCCGAGCACATTGTTTCCCCGAAGATTTATGCCGTCGTCCTCACCGCATTGTTGGTCGGCACGGTTCTTACCGTGCAAGCAGCAAAGATCGACCTTGGTCGCTGGAACATTGTCCTTGCGCTTACCATTGCCGTGACGAAAATGACGCTGGTCATTCTTTTCTTTATGCACGGCAAATACAGCTCACGCCGCACCAAGCTCATCATCGCTTCAGGATTTTTCTGGCTCGCGATTATGCTCGTGCTCACGCTGGCTGATTACACCACGCGCCATCCCGAGCCGAGCCGCAGCCAGCTCCAGCAAACTCCCGCCCGCACTAGTCCCGTGCCGTCAGGTTTTTCCGCCTAACTTCCAGCTTCTCTCTTCCATTTTCCGGTTATATATACACACCTCTGCCGTGTTCGGTAGTTCGGGGTGTTTGGAGGGTTTGGTGTGCCCGGAGGCTTCCGGGACACCATCGGCAGAAGTGCAAAAAAGCAAAAGGGGAGAAGTCAGCCGGCCCAGCCCTCAATCCCCTAAAGGGATCCTCGGCTAACTCCTCCCACGTCTTGGAAGGATGCAACCCGCTCGCCACTCCTAAGTCCTTTCCTTGCAATACGTTCCTTTCTGAAAACCTTGTAAAAATGTGGTACTCCGGCGCGAAATTACGTGTCAGCAATTTCCTGTAGCTGGCAAACTTCATAAATTGACAGGTGTCGCAGCCGGTTTCTTGACCCTCCCCTCGTGGCGCTGGTATTGTAAAGAGTTACTCTGGCCTCAGTGTCGCTGCTGGGCGCCGGGGCTCGCCTTTCGCGGCGGGCAGGCTCCTGCGGAGGGAGCCTAGCGATATGGGCCTGACCAAACTTGTCGTCCGGGGCGCTCGCCAGCACAACCTCAAAAATATCAGCATCGAGATCCCGCGCAACACCCTTACAGTCATCACGGGTCTTTCCGGCTCCGGGAAATCTTCTCTGGCCTTCGACACGATTTATGCCGAAGGCCAGCGCCGCTACGTCGAGTCGCTCTCTGCCTACGCCCGGCAGTTCCTCGATCAGATGGAGCGTCCTGAAGTCGATGTCATCGAAGGACTGTCCCCTTCCATCGCCATCGAGCAAAAAACCACCACGCGTTCGCCGCGCTCCACTGTAGGCACCATCACCGAGATTTACGATTACTTGCGCGTCGTCTACGCCTCGGTCGGTGTGCCTCATTGCCCAAGCTGCGGCAATCCCATCAAGCGCCAGTCGAGCGAAGCCATTGTGCAAGCCATTCTCGGGGGCGAACTCTGCCAACCCGACGACCGCATCATGATCCTCGCGCCCATCGTGCGCGGCCGCAAAGGCGCTTATCGCAAAGAGCTGGAAAAATTGGCGCAAGACGGCTATGTGCGCGTGCGCATCAATGGCGAGCTTTTCCCGCTGGACGATCCTCCGCAGCTCGATAAGCGCAAAAATCACACCATCGAAGTTGTCGTAGACCGCTTGCTGGTCAAGCAGGGCATCGCTTCACGCCTCGAACAGTCCATCGCCACTTCGCTGAAGCTCGCCTCCGGCCTGGTTACAGTGGCGGTTGTCGGTGGCCAGGAATTTACCTTTTCCGAAAAACTGGCTTGCCCTGATTGCGGCATCAGCGTTCCGCAGCTCGAACCGCGGTCGTTCAGCTTCAATTCGCCCTACGGCGCGTGCCCCGCGTGCAACGGTCTCGGCTCGAAATACGATTTCGATCCCGCTAAGGTTGTCACGGATTGGACGCGCCCGCTATTTGACGGCGGACTTGGGCCGGGTTCCGGCTCCGCCATTCTCAAACGCACGCTGGAACTCGCTGCGTATGCGCATGGCTTCGATCTCGACGCGCCGTTTGAAAAGCTTCCCATCAAAACTCAGAATCTGATGCTCTACGGCTACCCGCCCGTCGGCGCCCCTGGCTTTAAAACCAATGGCGAAGCCGCAAAAATGAAAGGCAAGGCCGACAAAGGGTTCCGCTTCCAGGGCGTTCTGAAATTTCTTGAGCGTAATTTTGAAGAGTCGGGTTCCGATTCTTACCGCGAATGGATGACGCAGTACATGTCTGCCACGCTGTGCAACGTTTGCCATGGCAAGCGGCTGCGTCCCGAATCGCTTGCCGTGAAACTTGCCAGCAGGTCTATCGCCGATTTCACCGCGCTCTCACTTTCCGCAGCGCGACCCGCCGTGGACAAGATCATCTCCGAACTATCGCCGCGCCAAAAGGAAATCGCCGCGCGTCCGCTCGAAGAAGTCGCCGAACGTATCGACTTTCTTCTCGCCGTCGGCCTCGGATACCTCAGCCTCGATCGGTCCGCCGCCACACTTTCCGGCGGCGAAGCGCAGCGCATCCGCCTGGCCACGCAAATTGGCTCGCGCCTTCGCGGCGTTCTCTATGTTCTCGACGAACCGTCCATTGGCCTGCACGCGCGCGATAACGAACGCCTGCTCGGTTCGCTTGAGCGCCTCCGCAATCTCGGCAACACCGTTCTGGTTGTCGAACATGACGAAGACACCATCCGCCGCGCCGATTTTGTGGTGGACCTCGGCCCTGGTGCGGGGAATGCCGGCGGCTATCTCGTCGCCCAAGGCAAGCCTGCACAAATCGCCGCCACGGCCGAATCCCTAACCGGCCAATATCTATCCGGCGCCGCAAAAATTGATGTCCCGCACACGCGCCGCAGCCCCAATGGAAAATCCATCCAGATTGTCGGCGCCTCGGCCAACAATCTCAAAGACGTGGATATTGCCATCCCGCTCGGCCTGCTTACGGTGGTTACCGGCGTCTCCGGATCCGGCAAATCCACGCTCGTGAATGACATTCTCTATCGCGCCCTCGCGCAGAAACTCTACCGTTCACAGGAAGCGCCCGGTGCTTACAAACAGCTCCTCGGTGCTGAGCACATCGACAAGATCATCGAAATCGATCAAGCGCCCATCGGCCGCACGCCACGTTCGAATCCTGCCACCTACTCTGGCGTTTTTGCTCCCATCCGGGAACTCTTCGCCATGCTCCCCGAATCGCGCGAACGGGGCTACAAACCCGGCCGCTTCAGTTTCAATGTCAAAGGTGGCCGCTGCGAAGCCTGCCAAGGCGATGGCCTGCGCCGCATCGAAATGAATTTTCTGCCGGACGTTTACGTCACCTGCGAAGTTTGCCGCGGCCGCCGCTACAACTCGGAAACCCTGGCCGTCCGCTTCAAGGGCCATTCCGTCAGCGACATTCTCAACCTGCAGGCCACCGACGCGCTCAAGCTTCTCGAAAACATTCCGCAAATCCAGCAGAAACTTGCCACCATCGTTGAAGTCGGCCTCGGTTACGTCCAGCTCGGCCAGTCCGCAACCACTCTTTCCGGCGGCGAAGCCCAGCGCATCAAGCTCGCCCGCGAACTTTCCAAGCGCCAGACCGGCCGCACTTTCTACATTCTCGACGAACCCACCACCGGCCTGCATTTCGACGACGTGCGCAAATTGCTCGATGTTCTCCAGCGCCTCGTTTCACTCGGCAACTCCGTCCTCATCATCGAGCACCACCTCGACGTCATCAAACAAGCCGACTGGATCATCGACCTCGGCCCCGAAGGCGGCGAAGGCGGCGGCCGCATCGTCGCCCAAGGCCCGCCCGAACTCGTCGCCCGCAACAAAAAATCCTATACTGGCCACGTCTTGGCTCGAGTTCTGCACATCGCCAGCGGCAATGCCAACGGCTCGCACAAATAGCCGTTACGATTTCCAGGAAGAGACCAGCCTGTGTATGCCTTTCTCTATCTCGGCATCAAGCTAGCCGGCTACGGCTTGTGGTGTTTTCTCGGCTTGGCAAAACTGCGCGTCGGTCGCGATGCGTCCGCGGGCCGCGCCCTGATGCTGGGTTTCGTCCGTCTGTTGCTGGGATTGTTCTTCGGAGTGCTTATTTGGTTGGCAAGCTCGGTAGTTCTCTCCAGGCTCGGTTATGGCTTGCCGCAAAATGTCGTGGCGTATTTGCTGGTTTATGTTCCCGTGCGCTGGCTCGAGTGGAGCATCATGGCGGTCATCCTTGTGCCTGGCTCCCTTTCCGAGTTTTTGCTCGGCGCCAGAACGCCCGACCGCCTCTGGCGCCTCGGCGGAATCCTCATCTCCTGCCTGGCCGACATTCCCTTGATCATCTCCCTCGGCGGCGTCATCCCCACCGGCCGCTTCCTCTGCTGAGCAAGTCGCCGATTCTCCGGTGTTTCCTAGTGGCGGGCTTTCAAGAACCGTCCTTTCTCTCTTTCGATTTCCCGCTCTTATCCGGCACCTCCTCTTTCTTGCCTATTGCACTTCCCCCGTTTACAGTGAAACGTCCGCAATGACCAAGTCTGTTTACAGCACCCAACCCATCACGCTAGGCGACGTCGCCACCCATCCGCTCGCTTCCCGCAAGAGCAAAGTCTCCATCGCCGATTTCGCCAGGACCGGCAAAAAGCCCAACGCTTCCTTCACAAATTTTCTCGATGCACTCCCCAACATCCTCGCTGCGCAAGATCTGCGCGGACTTCTCTCCGCCATTCACGCCGCAAAACGCGCCCGCAAAGCGATCCTCTGGGGACTCGGCGGCCACGTCATCAAAACCGGCCTCGGCCCCGTTCTCGCCGACCTCATGCGCCGCGGCTTTGTCTCCGGCATCGCCATGAACGGCGCCGCCCTCATCCACGACTTCGAAATCGCGCTCAGCGGCAATACTTCAGAAGACGTCGAAGCCGGCCTCGACGAAGGAAAATTCGGCATGGCCACCGAAACCGGACTTTTCCTGAACCAGATCGCCAGCACCGCGAACTTCTCCGGCATTGGTTATGGTGAAGCCGCCGGAAAATTCCTGGCCTTGCAAACCCGCCGTCTCGCCGCGCAAAATACCAGCGCCAGCGTGCTCTTCACCGCCTACCAACTGCAAATTCCCGTCACCGTCCACCTTGCCATCGGCACCGACATCCCTCACATGCACCCCGCCGCTGACGGTGCTGCGCTCGGCGCTGCCACCCATCACGATTTCCGCCTCTTCTGCGCTCTCGTCGAAGCCATGCATCCCGGTGGCGTCTATCTCAATTGGGGCTCCGCTGTCCTGTTGCCCGAGGTTTTCTTGAAAGCGGTTTCCGTCGTTCGCAATCTGCACGTGCCACTCCGCCCTATCACCACCGCAAACTTCGACTTTATCCAGCACTACCGTCCATTGCAGAATGTAGTGAAGCGTCCCATCGCCCCCGCCAAGGGGCGCACTTCGGACTCAAAGGGGTATGCCATCACAGGTCACCACGAACTCTTACTCCCTCTCGTAGCCGCTGCGCTCGTTTCCGGTTGGCCGCGCACCGCGTCCCCCAAACACCAGTCCACCAAAAAGGCGGCGCCCAGGCCCAAATGAATCCTTTCGACGAGAATCCTTCGCAGCCGCGCCCCGATCAGCCCTCCGATCAACAGCCAGGCAGCCAACCCGGCGCGAATCTACCTTCAGATACTCCGCGCGAAGAGTCGTCGCCGGAGTCGCTCCGGGAATCACTCGACGAGCTTTCTTCGCGGATCGTTGTTCATTCGCCGTACGCCGCCGAGCTTCCCGGCGATCCTCTCTCGGTAGCCGCGTCCATTCCGCCCCCACCGCCGGCCAACGCCTTCCTGCCCGAAGACCTCCGCGTCCCCTGGTCCTGGCTGCACCTGCTTTTCTTCGGCCTTTTCGCTTTCGGCAGCATCCTCGCCATCCAGATCGCGCTGGTCGTCTATTTCAACACCAGCCGCCATCTCAGCCCGAAAGAAATCGAGCAGCTCTTTCAAAACCGTCCCGACGTCGCCGTCGGTTCCAATGTGCTCTGGTTTTTTCTGATCTTTCTTTTTCTCTATGTGACCATTGCGGTCCTGCAGAAGCTCCCCTTCTGGCTTACCTTCGGGTGGAAAAAACTTGGCATTAATCCTGATTGGCCCGTCAGCCCCTGGGTCTACCTCGCTGGCGGTGCCGGCTTGGCCGTCTGCGTCGCTATCGCCAGCACCAAAATCAAGACGCCCGAACATCTTCCCATTCAGGAGCTCTTCAAAAATCGCACCGGCGCGTTTCTTCTCATGGGTATGGCGGTTCTGATCGCTCCCCTCGTCGAAGAAACCGTTTTCCGCGGCTACCTCTATCCGCTCTTCGCTTCCACATCCGCGCGCCTCGCTCGCCACTTCGGTTTCGATCCCGCTTCCGCCGTTCAGACCGGCACGCGCGCCGGCATTGTCCTCACCGGCGTCCTCTTCGGTTTTCTCCATGGGGCGCAGCTCGGCTGGACCTGGGCTCTCGTCGCCGTTCTCTCCACCGTAGGCATTGTCTTCACTTTTGTGCGTGCCCGTGCCCGCTCCGTTTTTGCCAGCTACCTTCTCCACCTTGGCTACAATTCCTTCATCGCCTTCTCCGCCATCTTCTCCACTCGTTTCTTCACCCAAATGCCTCCGCATCCCTGATGTTTCTCAATCTCGGAACATACATTCACGTTACCTGTTCTTTTTCCGCAGTCTTGCGATATCCTTGACGCGCCATGTCGTCAACGTGGAGACAATATAGTTGAACGCGACATCTGGCGAACTGCCCGGCCCCGGAATTACCCAGGCTCGCGCGGCTCAACCTTTTCGCATCACTGCTGCGCTCTCTTACCTGATGCTGCTCGGCGGACTCCTCACCGTAGTTTTATCGCTCTACATCGTCGTAACAACCTGCTCGAGTCTCCCTTTCTGGGATGGGTGGACCCAGGTCGAAGTCGCGGCAAATGGCCGCAGCCCGGTCTCGCCTTCCTGGCTATGGCAGCAACATAACGAGCACCGGCTGGTTGTACCCAAACTTTTTCTGGCTCTCGACCTGCGTTTGTTTCGGGCTCGACAATTCTTTCTGCTAGCCACCATTTTCGTGATTCAGCTGCTGCACCTCACTCTGTTGAGCTGGAGCATGCGAGTGCTCGGCGGCTGGAGCGGAGCATTGTGGCGCGCGGGCACCGGCGTCGCCGCGTTTTGCCTTTTTTGCCCGACGCAAGCCGAGAATTTTACCTGGGGTTTTCAGGTTTGTTTCGTCCTGCCGCCCTTCTTCGCGACCTTGTCATTCGTGGCGCTGTTGCTCTACTGGACGGAAACACAACAGCCTGACAAACAGCCGTCACCTTGGTTTCTGGTCCTTTCCATTCTCGCCGCGACCGGCGCCGCTTACTCGCTTGCAAATGGAAGCCTGCTCTGGCCGCTGCTTGCTGCGGCCGCACTCTACCTCCGTTTGCGGCCCCGCGTAATTCTGAGTTTCGCAGCTGCCGGCGTGATCAGTACCGCTCTTTATCTGTACCACTACGTTCGTCCCGAAGGACATGCGAATCCATTCCAATCCCTCGCCGCCCCGCTCACAGTATTGAAATATTGCTCGGCTTATTTCTTCAGCGCCTGGCCCTACTACGATACCGGCGCCCGCCTCATCCTTCCCCGTCTTGTCCTGCCGATGGTTGTGCTTATGTTGCTCCCCGCTGCACTGCCTTATCTCCGCAAGTTTCGCCCGTTCGCAGTGCAGCTGATCCTTACCATCCTGTACTGTCTGGGCACTGCCTTCATCACCGCGACCGGGCGGTTGAGTTTCGGCATTTCGCAAGCCACAGTCTCTCGTTACCAGACGGTTGCTCTTCTCTTCTGGTGTTGCCTGGGCCTGCTATGGTTGGGTGGCGCATTTTTCGCCCATTCACGAATCAAGTATTTGTTCTTGGTAGCGCAGCTCTGTTTCCTCACCGTCTTTGCCATCGGGGCAACCAGGGCCAAGGATCAGATCTGGATAATGCGCGGGCACGCCTTCGCGCTAAAGACGGCAACCGCCGCCCTGCTGACGGGCGTGGCGGACCCCGATTCTCTGGGGCAGGCCTATCCCGAAAAGGGCATGTTTCGCAGGGTAGTGCCGTACATGAAAGCAAATCGGCTATCCGTGTTTTCAGGCGGCCTCTCTTCCACCATGGGAAAACCGTTGCGTTCGGTTTTTTCCCTCACCGACCCGAGCGAATGCGCCGGGGCTTTGCAGACCGTCTTTCCACTCGACAATTCCTTTGGCCCCGGACTGGGTCCCGGCCTTAGAGTCCTCGGCTGGGCCTGGGACTTCAAACACCAGCGACTTCCTTCGGCTATCGCCGTCACAATGGATGACAACGTGGTCGGGGTGGGCGCTACCGGTAATTGGCGGCCTCCACATTCTGACGGCTTCGTTGCTTTCTCGCCCGCGCTGTCGCCACAATCCGCCGCAACCTTCTACGCAATTCTCGATACTTCTCCGCCGTCAGCCTGTTACATCGGGCGATTGTTTGCGAAGTAGAAACCGTCCACGCGCAGGCGCGAACTCCCTGGTTCCCCATAATTACAAAACACACCGGGGTCCTATGCCCTGTCCTCGAGCTCAGTTACAATGACAAAATATAAAAGGATTACTGTCGATATGTACGTCGCCCAACCCATTGAGTGGACCGATCGCGGTGTGGTCATGCTCGACCAGCGGCGCCTCCCGGCCGAGGAAATCTCCTATACCTACACCGCCTATCAGGACGTCGCCAAAGCCATCCG
>Ga0075425_100003611_pt1 | contig 15731 bp, 14 predicted proteins | sample SoiMethybrSBSTD4_FD_75300 | JGI IMG/M metagenome (GOLD analysis project Ga0075425, IMG submission 75300) | Bulk soil microbial communities from a Populus tree surrounding site in Tennessee, USA - Soil MetaG P. TD hybrid SBSTD4 | ecosystem: Environmental > Terrestrial > Soil > Tree plantation... | reverse complement strand
CGCGAGGCTGGAAAGGGTGAAGGTGTGATAGGCTCGCCAGGTTTTCAAACTATAATCGGCCCCCGCAAGCATTCGGGAACAGCAATGGAGGTCGCAATGCGTGTGTCTCTGAGGCGATGGGTCCCTGGGCTCCTGGCAGGCGCGTTGGTGTTGGCGGTATCGAGCCCGGCGCTCGCACAGGATAAAGATCCGGCGAACGGGACGTGGAAGCTGAACGTCGCAAAATCGAAATTCAGTCCCGGTCCGGCGCCGAAAGACATGACGGCAACGATTGAGTCCGCGGGTCCCGGGCGTCACGTCGAAGTCACGGGCACAACGGGAGACGGCGCCGCGTTGAAGTGGGGCTACAGCGGCAACTTCGATCGCAAGGACATTCGCGTCACCGGAACGAATCCCGACGCGGATGTCGTCATGCTGAGGCGGCTGTCGCCGACGACGGTTCGAAGCACCTACAAGAAGGACGGAAAACAAACCCTCGTGAATGGCGTCAGTGTGTCGGCGGACGGCAAGACACTGACCGTCGCGCAGAGCGGCGTCAACGCCAAGGGACAGACCGTCAAGAATACGTTGGTGTTCGACCGGCAGTAGATTCCCGAAGATCGACAGAGGTGGACGGCAGGCCATGCCTGCCGCTCCGCCCGGACGCCGAGGTCGCGACTAAGGTGTCAAATCCCGCACCGGCCGTACTTCCACGCTGCCCTCGCGAGCCGGGGGAATTTTCGCCGCCATTTGAATCGCGTCATTCAGATCTGCTGCGTCGAGCAGGTAGAAACCCGCAAGCTGTTCCTTCGTTTCCGCAAACGGTCCGTCAGTCACGGAAACTTTTCCGTTCCGCACGCGCACCGTTGCCGCAGTCGCGACCGGTTGAAGAGCTTCAGCCGAGACGAGTACGCCGGTCTTTCTGAATCCATCCCCGCACGCCATGCATTCCTTGTCGGGAACGGCGCGGAGCTTTTCTTCTTCGAGGTACACGAGGCAAAGGTACTTCATGGTTTCTCTGTTTTTGCGGATGACTTTCGGACCGCGCGTCCGGGTTCGACCAGGTCGGTGCTCCGCAATGCGGCCAACTGGCGTTCGAGAAACCGCCGCTCCGGCTCCTGTTTCGTGAGCCCGATGGCGCGCTCGTACGATGCGCGAGCGTCCTCCACGCGTCCGATCCGCCGGCACAGGTCCGCCCGTGCGGCGTGTGCCAGGCGGTAGTCGAGCAGATCTCCGCGCGCGAAGATACCGTCGATCAGGTGTACTCCGACATGCGCGCCGTCGCGCATCGCCACTGCAACCGCCCGATTCAGCTCGATGACCGGTGACGGGTCGGTGCGCAACAGGGCGTCATACAAGCCAACGATCTCATTCCAGTCGGTAGCGGCAGCATCTGCCGCTTCAGAGTGAACCGCGGAAATCGCCGCCTGAATTGTGTAGCTGCCAAAGCGCCGGGATAGCAACGCCTGCTCCACGAGTCGTGCACCCTCGATAATCATCGCTCGATCCCAGCGCGATCGGTCCTGATCGTCAAGCCGGATCAACTCTCCACTGGGTGACGTGCGCGACTCCCGCCGCGATTCGTGAAGAAGCATCAACGCGAGCAATCCAAGTACTTCGGGTTCTGGAAGGAGCTGCGCCAGCAGGCGGCCAAGCCGGATTGCCTCTGCTGAAAGATCGGCTCGCGTCAGACGGTCCCCGCTCGAGGCGTCGTAGCCTTCGTTGAACACGAGATAGATGACGCGGAGCACCGCGTCCAGCCGTCCCGGCAGCTCGGCTGGAGTTGGCACCTGGTAAGGAATGCGAGCATCGCGAATCTTCGATTTCGCCCGCACGATCCGCTGCGCAAGCGTTGGTGCGGGCGTCAGAAAGGCCTGTGCTATCTGCTCGGTCGTCAGGCCGCACACTTCACGCAGCGTGAGCGCAACTTGCGCATCCGGCGCAAGCGCGGGATGACAACAGGTGAAGATCAACCGAAGACGGTCGTCCTCGACGCTTTCTTCGTCGGCCCATGCGGCGGTATCGATGACAGCGACGTCGGCGCGCGCACCAACATCATCGAGCGCGTCGAAACGCGACCGGCGCCGAAGCCCATCGATCGCTTTGAATCGTCCGGCCGATACGAGCCAGGCGCGCGGGTTCGCCGGGATGCCGTCTCGTGGCCATTGCTCGAGCGCGGCTCTGAACGCGTCATGCAGTGCTTCCTCGGCGACGTCGAAGTCGCCGAGCAGCCGGATCAGCGTCGCCAGGACGCGACGCGAGTGTTCAACATAGACGGCGCTGACCGCCTCATGCACTGGATCGGTCGTGGACACAACCACCAATCACATCATCTTCGATTGTCGGGTGCAAGCGCGCGGATGGAAGGAAACGTGCGGAAGAAAACCGGGTTGGAGTGACCTCCAACCCGGTTTTGAAACAACCTAGTTACTGCAGGATGAGGAGATCTTGCGAATGGATCGAGCCTGCAGTTGCTTTTCGTTCAAGGTGCCGGTGACGCCGACACGATGTCCGACATGGCTCGACAGCCGCACCCGGTGACCCGGGTCGACAACCTCCACCGCCGCCGCGCCCTTCTTGAGGAACGCGGTCTTCCAGCTGCGCGACTTGGGGGCATCCACGCCGTCCGTGTCGGTCAGGCGATAGGTGTCGTTTGCCTGTTCAAGGCACCCGTAGATCGTCACCGGAGTGGTGTTCGCGGCGCTGGTTTTCGATGCCTCCGCATCAGGCGTCGTCGATGCAAGAGACGACACATCGACAACCGTCGCCGATGCCGGCGGCTTGGGTTGAACAGTCGCGACCGCAGAGTCCGGCCGTGCCTCAGTTGACGCGGTCCGGGGACTCGGTGTCATTTCCCGCGCCGCAATCACGATGACCGCGCCGGTCACGCACATGGCCGTCACGAGCATCGCGCCCGCACCGAACTGACGCTTGGACGGTGCACTGGTCTTCGAGCTCGCGCTTGCTGCCGCCGGTGATTTCTTCGAGGCTGCAGTAGCCTTCGAACGCGTGGCTTTCTTCACGGGCATCGATGGTTCCTCCTTCGCAAAGCTGCGACGGAGGAACATTCAGCAAAGGAGGTGCCCGCATCGAGCGGATGGGGGAGTGGTGTAAGACGCTGCTGTGATAGGGGTTAGCCGCGCGGACCGGTTTGCCGCTGGCGGTGTGTCAGAAGCGACACACCCAAAATCGTTATCAGGCAACGACAACTGAATCCCTCATCACTAATCACTAATCCTGGATCCCCAATCCCTGAATCCCCAATCGCTGAATCGGCAATCCCTGAATCGGCAATCCCTGAATCGCCCATCGGCGAATCCTCAAATCTTCGAATCCGAAACTGCGATTCGTGGATCCGTGGATTCGTGGATTCTCGGATTAGTGATTCGTAGATTAGTGATTCGTAGATTAGTGATTCGCAGATTAGTGATTCGCAGATTGGTGATTCGTGGATTGGGGATTCAGGATTAGTGATTAGTGATGAGTGATTCATTCAGCTCTGAGCGCGGAAGATGGGTCAATGCGGGTGGCGCGTCGCGCGGGATGATACACGGCGAGCGCGGCGGCGCCCATGACAGCGGCAATGCCGCCGGCGAAGGCGAACGCATCAAGGAGCGAAATGGTGTTCAAGTGAATGGCTGCGTTCAAAGTCTTCAACGAAGCAAAAGCGACTCCGATACCGATGAGCGCGCCCAGGACGGAAAGGCGCGCGGACTGCCGCACCATCAGTTGAACGACGCCGCCGGGTGTTGCGCCGAGTGCGATCCGTATGCCGATTTCGCGCGTGCGTTGGCTCAGCATGTAAGTCAACACACCGTATAAGCCCGAGACACTTAGAATGATCGCGAGCGCGCCAAGCAGGAAGCCCACGGAGGAAGCCACTTTCAGTGGATAGTTTTGCAGCACCCGCATGTCTTCGAGCGGTAGCACTTCAAATACCTGCGGGTCCGGAGCGACGCGTCTGAACAGATCTTGCAACGTGTTGGGGCCGAGATCGCTCGCCGTTCGACCACGGACGAGCGCGGCGATCGCATGAGTGCTATCGGCGGTCGTTGGCAGGTAGATGTGCCCTGGGTCTCGGCCATCGACGATAAAGCCGCTCACGAGATCCGGTGCCGTTCCAATGACGGTGACCTCTTCGTAGCCAGGCAGCTCCTCGACCGGTCGTCCTTCCGGCCGTTCAATCTTGATGACTTTCCCAATCGGGTCGTCGCCGGGCCAGAACTGACGCGCCGTGGCTTCGCTGACGATGGCGACGCGTGCCTCGGACCGGGCCTCGTTGGCGACGAACCCGCGACCGCGCACGATCGGAACACGCAAGAGCGAAAAGTATTCAGGTGAAACGAACGTGTATCGCGTCGCGGTCGCAGAAGCGGCTCCGACCGGAGCTGCCGCGACCGTTCTGGATCGAATGAACAGTGGGTTCCCGCCTGTGACTGCAATCTCGGCGACCCTCAGATCTGTCGCAAGAAGCGGGGCAAGTCGCCGTAGCAAGTCGCCTTCGGATCCGCGCACGTTGATTGAGAAAACCCCGCCGGTCTGGTAGCCAAGCTTCAGCGATCCGACAGCGATACCGTTGCGAGCCAGAGTGACGGCGACGACAACCAGGACAAGTGATACGGCAACTTGTGCGATCACCAGTGACTGCCGCAATCGCGATGTGTGACGGCCGCTTCCGCCTTGGCCGCGCAACGCATCGATCAACGTAAGCCGAGATGCCTGGAGAGCGGGCATGAGTGCGAACAGTGCGGTCGCCACGACGGCCGTGCCCATCGCGAAGAGGAAGACTCGATGATCCAAACTCAGCGGGACGAGCCGGAGTATTCCCCCAACCGAAGGAGGCAGAGTCCCGAAGAACGCCGCAACACCAACACGAAGAGCGACAGCCGACAACGCGAGGGCTGTGAATCCTGACGCGATCGAGATCAGCAGTCCTTCCGTCACGAGTTGACGGACGACCCGGTTCCGGCTGGCTCCCAGGGACAATCGAAGGGCGATTTCACGGTGCCGCGCCATGGCCCGCGCCAGCATCACGTTCGAGACGTTCGCGCAGGCCGTGACGAGAACGAGCGCGAACGCTGCGAAGATGGGTGCGAGCAGCGCGAGCATATCGAGAGAAAGGGCATTGCGTGCTGCCGGTTCGACGTGCGCGCGGAGCTCGACGGCAGGCTCCGCGACGATGGTAGTCATGAACGGAGTCAACGCGTTCGAGGCGTGCTCTGCAGAAATCTCGGGACGAAGCCGAGCGGTGATTTCAATGGCTCGCTCGGTTACCCCAATCAGGCTCGGATCCGACAACCGAGCGTACGTCGTCAGCGACACCCAGACATCCCTGGGCGAATCCGCAAGACCGACGAACTCCGGTCGCAGGACACCAGCGATCCTGAATGGATGGCCGTTCAGATCGATGTAGGTGCCGACGATTGCTGGATTGCGTGCGAAGAGACGGCTCCAGGCCTCATGGCTCAGAACGGCCGCGTTGCCTTCGGCTGGTTCGAGTGAGGGTCGCCCGAGTAAGACGCCCGGGCCAAGCGTCTCGAAATAATTGTCCGAGACGAGCGCGGCGGCGAGGGGACGGTCCTGCGAGGTCACGAAACGCGTGCTTTCAGCGACAACGCCATCGAACAGGTCGACACGATCGCGCAGCGCCTGGTAATCAATCCAGCGGAACGCCTGTCCACCCGACGTGTGCGTCCGCCACCCGATTTGATAGAGCGAGGATGGCTGACGTACGGCGTACGGACGTAACACGTACGCGTTGAACACAGTAAACGCCACGGTGGCGAGTCCGATGCCGACGGCCAGCGTCAACACCGTCGTCGCGAAAAATGCCGGATTGTGCCGCAGGGTTCTCGACGCGTAGCGCAGATCCTGGTTGAACTGTTCGAGCCATACCCATCGGCTCTTTTCGTAGAAGCGCTCTTTCACGAGGGCCACGTTACCGAACGCCTTTCGAGCTTCCGCGTCCGCGCGGTGACGGCTCCATCCTTCAGCGACGAGACGATCCGCCTCGATATTGAGGTGTGCCTGGATTTCGGCGGAGAAGTCGTCGTGGGAACGAGGTCTGCGAAAGAAGGACATCATCCCTTCTCCGGTTCCGGACCGAGCACCCGCGTCATTGCCGCAGCGAGGCGCCGCCACTTCGTCGATTCGTGGACGAGCTGAGTTCGCCCGCTCTTGGTGAGCGTGTAGAAACGCGCCTTCCGGTTGTTGGACGACGTTCCCCAGGTGGCGACGATCCAGCCTTTTTCTTCCAGCCGCTGCAGCGCGGGATACAGCGCTCCATGCTCGACGAGCAGTTCGTTCGCCGAGGACTGCTGGATTGCGCGTGCGATGCCTTGCCCATGTTCCGGGCCGAAGATGAGCGTACGGAGAATGAGCACATCGAGGGTGCCCTGCATGAGCGGAAGACGTTCGGGCCGTCGGGTAGACATCTGACCTGAGGATCGATCATCTCGGGTCAGATGTCAACCCAAAGAACGGCTATTTTTGCCTGCCCTAATTAATGTCGATGTTGTAGGCTCTTTCAGCCATGGTGTCGAAGTCCGGTTGCATGTTGATCGCATTGGTGGCGCTCGCGGGGCCTCAAGCGGACCCGAGGGCTGCCGTCGCCGAACGGGTCATGAAGCTGACGCGCGACGCCACCTGGAAGCCCGTCACCTCGATACCGATCGAGTTTCCCACGCATCATCCGCAAGGGATGGTGAGAATCGGCGACACGTTCTATGTGACGTCCGTCGAGGTCAAGGTACCGACCACCCGGTTTGCAAAGCCGGTGGATGGGTACGATCGCGATCCCGGTCAAGGCATCGGACATCTGTTCAAGATCGATAAGACCGGAAACCTGCTGGCCGACTTGCCGCTCGGTGAAGGAACCATGTATCACCCCGGAGGCATCGACTACGACGGCACCAACATCTGGATACCGGTCGCTGAATACCGTCCCGACAGCCGATCGATCATTTACCGCGTCGATCCGGTCCGCATGCAGGCAGCCGAGGTCTTTCGTTTTGCCGATCACATCGGAGCCATCGTTCACAACACAGACGACAACACGCTGCACGGCGTCAGCTGGGGCTCCCGTCGCTTTTATCGCTGGACGCTCGACAAGCAAGGCAGGGTCACCAATGCTGATGTGCCGGCCGACAAGCTCCGGGTGATGAACATCTCCCACTACGTCGACTATCAGGACTGTAAATACGTCAGCGGGCGGCGCATGCTGTGCTCCGGGGTGACCGAGCTGCGGCAGCGGCCTGATGTGACGCCGTTTCGCCTGGGAGGACTCGAGCTGATCGACCTGTCTGGGGGTCGTCCGCTCCATCAGGTCCCGGTACTGCTCTGGACGGCCGACGGTCTCGACATGATGCACAACCCGGTGTGGATCGAGCCGACATCCACGGGCCTTCGCGGCTATTTCATGCCCGAAGACAACACCTCCACCATCTACATCTACGACGTCGACGTGAAGTAGCGCGAAAAGGTGGCTGGCACCTTTCCCCGTAAAAGGTGGCTGGCACTTTTCCCCGTAAAAGGTGGCTGGCACCTTTTCTTTGCTTTTCGTTCGCCCTTGCGTCGCGGACTCTCCACTTGACATCCCAGTGGAGTCGTGTCATTGTTCCACTGCGATGACCAGTGAAGGCAGTGGCCGCGTCGAGCTTCTCCAGGGCACCCTCGATCTGATCGTCCTGCGAGCGTTGACGACGATGGGACCGCAGCATGCGTATGGACTCGCCGCCAGGCTCGAACAGATTGCCGATCACCCGTTCTCGCTGAACCAGGGCACCCTGTACGCCGCGCTCGTGCGGCTGGAACAGAGCGGCTGGATCAAGAGCACGTGGCAGAAGACCGAGAACAATCGCGAAGCCAAGTACTACGCGGTCACGAAGAGCGGCGCGCGCGCCCTCGACAAGCAGACGGAACGCTGGCAACGGCTCGCGGGGCTGGTGAACAAGCTGTTGCTCGAGGAGTCATCATGATCTGGGTCGTGCGCCGGTTTGCGAGGCGCCTGCGAAACGTTGCCCGCCCGTCGCTCGCCGATCGTGAATTGACGCGCGAGATAGACGCGCATCTCCTTCTTCTCGAAGACGAGTTCCGCCGCCGCGGCCTGTCGGACGAGGACGCCCGATACGCTGCGCGGCGTGCATTTGGCGGCATCGAACAGGCCAAGGAGCAGCAGCGTGACGCCCGTTCGTTCCGTTGGCTCGACGACGCCGGGCGGGACGTTCAGTACGCCGCCCGAATGTTGCGCCGTTCGCCAGGATTCACAATCGCCGCCGTCCTGACCCTCGCACTGGGCATCGGCGCGAACTCCGCGATCTTCACGGTCGTCCATGCCGTGATGCTGCGCCCACTGCCGTATCCCGAACCCGACCGCCTCATTGGCGTCGTGCAGCAGCACAAGTCGTTTGGTGTCGATGTCGTGACCTTACCGGACTACCTGGAGTGGCGTGATGAGGCGAAATCTCTTGCCGCTCTCGGCGCCGCATGGAAAATCACCGTCAACCTGACTGGCGTTGACGAGCCGGAGCGGCTCGGCGGCGCGCAGGTTACATCGAACCTCTTTAGGACTCTGGGTGTCGCGCCACAACTTGGTACAACGTTTCCCGACAGCACGAGCGACTCGCAATCGGTTGTTTTGTCAGACCGCCTGTGGCGCCACCACTTCGGCGCAGCGCCGAACGCGGTAGGGCGTACCGTGTGGCTCAACGGCGTGCGCCGGACGGTGATCGGGGTCATGCCGCCCGGATTTGCATGGCCGGAAGGCGTGGAGCTGTGGATCCCGCTTGTGCCGGAAGCCGCGATGAACCGCGGTTACCACCAGCTCCAGGTTACCGGCAGGCTCGCTCGGGGAGCGACAGTGTCGGACGCGCGCGCCGAGCTCGAGGCGCTTGCCGCGCGTTCGGCCGCCACGTTCCCGGCGACCAACAAAGACTGGGGTGTCCAGGTATCATCGCTGCTCGACTACACGGTCGGACCCGCGTCGCGTTCACTTGTGATTCTGGCAGGCGCGGCGGGATGCGTTCTGCTGACTGCGTGCGCCAACGTCGGCGGTCTACTCACGGCCCGTGCGCTCGCGCGCCGTAAGGAAATCTCTCTCCGCACCGCCCTCGGAGCGAGCCGCTCGCGAATCATGCGGCAGCTCCTGACCGAGAGCGTCGTCCTTTCTCTGCTCGGAGGAATCGCCGGTGTCGTGGTCGCCGAGTACACGATTCCCGCGCTGCTGTCGCTCACCACGCTGCCACGCGCGGCGGACATCGCGCTCGACACCCGGATGTTGCTTGCCACACTGATCGCGTCGATTTCCGCGGGCCTGTTGTTCGGGCTCGCACCAGCCGCCGCGACATCCCGCTTCGCCGTCAGTACTGCGATCCGAGTTCGAGGCGACGTCACGTCGGGATGGCTGCGATCGACGTTGCTCGTCTTACAGATCGCAACCGCGGTCGTCCTGCTGACCGGTGCGGGCTTGCTGCTTCGAAGCTTCTACAAACTGCAGACGGTAGACACGGGACTGAACGTCGATCGCATCCTGACGGCGCGTTTCTTTCTGCCGCGGGCCAGTTATCCCGAGGAGCGGCGCGTGTCCCTGTACGAGGAGATGATTGCCAGGACGAAGGCGCTACCGGACGTCGCGGACGCGGCAGTGGTAAGCGCCTTTCCGTTCTCGGGGGCCAGCGCCAACGTCGCGTTCACCGTTCCGACCCGGCCTGCTTCCGAGTCGCTTCTGACCGCAAATTTTCTGGCAGCGACTCCAGGCTATTTCCGCACGATGGGCATTCCGCTCCTCGCCGGCCGAAGTTTCGAGACGACCGACACGGCGACGGCGCCGTTTGTCGCCGTCGTCAACCAGTCCATGGCAGACCGATACTTTCCCGGTCAGAATCCCATCGGCCAATCGATACAGATCCTCGGTCCGAAACCGCGACAGATCGTTGGCATCATGCCTAACCTGCGCCAGCGCGCGCTTCATCTTCCGGCGGAGCCGGAAATCTACGTTCCGCACGCGCAATTCCCGTCCGGCGGGATGTTCCTCGTCGTGCGCACGAAGGATGACCGGCCGCAGCGGGTTGCGCCGGCCGTGCGCGCGACGGTGCGTTCGGTAGACCGCGACCTGCCAATTGCCAGCATTCGGACCGCCAACCAGCTACTCAGCGACACGATGTCGTCTCGGACACTTAACCTGGTGCTGCTGTCAGTCTTTGCGGCACTCTCGTTGGTGCTGTCGGTCGTCGGCGTCTATGGCGTGCTCGCCTTCACGGTGTCGCGGCAGACGATCGAGATCGGCATCCGCATGGCGCTCGGCGCAGCGCGCCGCGACGTCCTGCTCCTGATGATTCGAACAGGACTGGCCCCTGTGATTGTTGGTGTCGCCTGTGGGCTCGCTTTAGCTGTTGTCTCGACGCGTGTGCTGCGAACACTGCTGTTCGACGTCACACCGTCGGATCCCGCGACTCTTGTTGCGGCTGTCCTCGTCCTCCTTGCCGCCAGCCTGGCGGCCGTCGTCGGTCCGGCTCGACGGGCTGCGAACGTGGATCCACTGCTCGCGTTGAAAGCCGAGTGATGAGCGGCTAACTCCTGGAACCGCGCGCGGCAGTCTCTGTACATGAAAACGGCCGGCGGAAACCCGCCGGCCGCTTCTGTTCGCAGGGAAGTCTTACCGACTTCCCCCGGTAGTGTTTGCCATGCATGCACCTCCCGGCCGCGACCGATTGACTACTCGCCCCGGTGAGGGCCGTGGTCGCTCTAGCCTTTTTTTGCGCCGCCGCAGAGCGACGGCGGACTGACGTCTCAAGAATAACATGATGCGCGTGGCACGGTCTAAAGACCGTGCCCTACATTGCAACCCGCGGCGGTGTAGGGCGGGGTCTTCAGACCCCGCCATGCTATCGTTCTCGCGAACGATTCATGGCGACGCTGCTCCAGACGCGCGACCTCAAGAAGCACTACCAGATGGGCGTGTCGGTCGTGCGCGCGCTTGATGGCGTGTCGCTGTCGGTCGAACAGGGAGAATTCGTCGCGCTGCTCGGGACATCCGGCTCCGGCAAGTCAACGCTGCTGAATCTGATCGCCGGACTCGATCGGCCGACGAGCGGGTCGCTGCAGATCTTCGATCGCGATCTCGCGCACATGTCGAGCGAAGAACTCAGCCTGCATCGCCGGCGCAACGTCGGCATCATTTTTCAATCCTTCAATCTGGTGGCGACGATGACGACGCGTGAGAACATCACGCTGGCGATGATGTTTGCGGGTGTGCCGCGTGCCGACCGTGATGCCGTTGCCGGCGGCCTGCTCGAAGCGGTCGGGCTGGCGGGCCGCCAGGACCATCGTCCTCGCGAACTATCGGGCGGCGAACAGCAGCGTGTTGCGATCGCCCGCGCCCTGTCGAACAAGCCGCATTTGCTTCTCGCCGACGAGCCCACGGGGAACCTCGACAGCCATACGTCGCGCGACATCCTGGGGATTCTCAAGAATCTGAACGAACGCGAGGGCAAGACCATCATCATGGTCACTCACGATGCGGCGCTCGCGGAAAAGTACGCGAACCGGACGATCACGCTGCTCGACGGCGTGATCGTCGACGAGCGAACGGCGTCGCGCCTATGACGTTCCGCGATACGCTCGGCCTGGCGCTTCGGAATCTCGGCGAAGCGAAACTGCGGACGTCGTTGACCACCCTCGGGGTGTCGATCGGGATCGCATCACTCGCGGGCATGGTGTCGCTTGGCGTTGGACTTCAGGATCAGTTTGTCGCTCGTTTTACCAGGTCGGGACTCTTCGACACGATTACCGTCACACCCGGACAGGACGTTCCAGGCGGTCTCGCGACGCTTGCGCGCGGCGGCCGCCGGGGCTTCGGCGCGAACCGGCGTGCGCAGCGCGCCACGCCATCCCCTGAGGCGACACCGCTCCGGTCGGACTTGAACGACGGCACCATCAAGGAGCTCGCCGCCCTCGAGGGTGTCCGGGAGGTCTATCCGAATGTGCGCGCGCCGGTCGAAGCGAAATACGGGGGCGACTCTGAGGGGCTGCTCGCGGCGGGCGTGCCGATGACGGCAAAGGACGAAGGCGCCTTTCAATCGATTACGTTCGGCCGGTTCTTCACTGATGATGCCGCAGCGGAGTGCCTGCTGAGCCTCGAGATGGCCAAGCGGATCGACGCCGCCAATCCGCAGGGCCTCATTGGCAAGGATCTGATTCTGATCCACGCCGCGCCGAGTAACCGCGGTGTCGCGCTCCCCGCGGCCGAAGGGGGACTATCAGCGAACGCCTCGCGGGTTGAAGAGCCATACCGAATCGTCGGCATCATCGAACGGGAGACCGGCCCCTTCGGCGGGTCCGCGGCGGTATCGGGTTTGATGATCCCGCTCGGCCGCGCGAAGGCCATCGCGGCTGCGACCCGTGCGCTCCAGCAAACGCTCGTGCCTGAACGCGCAACCGAGAGAACCTACAACACGCTCACTGTGAAAGTGAAGCACGCGCAAGCAGTTCAGGACATCGAAGATCAAATCAAGAAGAAAGGGTTTTCGGCATTCTCGTTGAACGACGCCTTGCAAGGCGCGAAGCGCGGCTTCATCATCCTCGACATCGTCCTCAGCCTCATTGGTTCGATCGCCCTGGCGGTCTCATCTCTTGGCATCATGAACACCATGGTGATGTCGATCCTGGAGCGAACGCGCGAAATCGGGATCATGAAGGCGATTGGCGGCAGCGATGGTGACATTCGCCGCATCTTTCTCATCGAAGCATCGGCCATCGGGTTCTTTGGTGGCGTAGCCGGCGTCGTGCTCGGGTGGATCGTCGGCAGAATCATCAACTTTGGCGCGAATGTCTATATCCAGAATCAGGGAGGCACGCCGGGCAATCTTTTCTCACTGCCGTTCTGGTTGATTGGCGGAGCGATCGGATTCTCGATCACCATCAGCCTGCTTGCCGGCAGCTATCCGGCCGCGCGAGCGGCCCGGCTCGATCCAATCCGGGCGCTGCGACATGATTGACCAGGAGTTGCTGTGAAAGCCGTATTCCTTCTCGTTGCCGTACTTGCCGCGCATCCAGTCTTCGGTCAGACCAAGGCGAAGGCGCAGAACGTTCCAGAGATTGCCTACGACTCCGTTCCGGGCTTTTTGAAGCTGCCAGCCACCCTCTATCTCGGCGAAGGCATTGGCGTCGCGACGAACTCGAAGGGCCACGTGTTCGTGTATACGCGGAGCGGGGACACACGCCTGTTCGAATTCGATCAGAACGGGAACTTCGTGCGCGAGATCGGTCAGGGACTTTACGGATTCGAGTTCGCTCACGCCGTGCGAGTGGACCGCGACGACAACATCTGGGCCGTGGATGAGGGCACCAATATGGTGATCAAGTTCACGCCGGACAGCCGCGTCGCATTGGTCCTGGGACGCCGGCCGGAACCGGTCGAGGGTCTCGTCGCCGCGACACCAGGTGCGCCGGATCCCGAACCGGAGCCTTACGTTTTCAGCCGTCCCACAGATGTCGGTTTTGACGCCGCCGGCAACATATTCGTCACCGACGGCTATGGCAACTCGCGGGTCGTGAAATTCGACAAGAACGGCCGCTTTCTGAAGCAGGTTGGCACAAAGGGAAACCAGCGCGGTCAGTTGAACCTTCCTCACACGATGGCGATGGATGCGAACGGTAATGTGTATGTGGGCGATCGCAGCAACGCGCGCGTTCAGGTGTTCGACAACGATCTCAACTTCAAAGCGATCTACGACAACGTCGGCAATCCATGGGCCGTCTGCATTTCACCGGGACCGCACCAATACCTGTTTGTATCGAACTCGATTCCCGACAACGGTCTTGCCCAGTACCGTGATATTACCGGCGAGATTTACAAGATGGAACTCGACGGCACCATCCTCGGCAAGTTCGGCAAGCCCGGAAAGCAGCTCGGGGAGTTCAGTACGGTGCACGAAATCGATTGCCGCAATCCAAACGAGCTGTTCGTTGCTGAAATTACGGCGTGGCGAGTTCAGAAGATCCTGCTTCGCGCAACATCGCCGGCACGATAGGAGAGGTGAATGCTTCGGTGGTTATGCCTCGGCGCGGTTGTGGCGGCTCTTCTGACGCCTGATGGATTTCAGGCGCAAGCGCCTGTTCCTGAGATCGCCTTCGACGCGTCCGCGGACTTCCTGAAGCTGCCATCCGATGTCTATCTAGGTGAAGTCGCTGGTGTCGCGACGAATTCTCGCGGTGAGCTGTTCGTCTACACGCGAACGGGCAATCCGACCGTCGGCCTCGGGAACTCGCGCTTGTTCTCGCATGGAGGCGGGCGGCTGTTCGAGTTCGATCGCGGCGGCGGACTGGTGCGGGAGATCGGCCAGGGACTGTACGCGTTTCTCGCGCCGCACGCCGTTCGCGTCGATGCGCAGGACAACATCTGGATCGTCGACGAAGGTTCGAATCAGGTCGTCAAGTTCAATGCGGATGGGCGGGTGCTGATGATCCTCGGCCGCAAGCCGGAAGCGGTGACGATTCGCGTACCTTCGCCGAGTCCACCATCGTCGCCGGCGTCAGGCGGATCGGCTGCCGCGCCTGGCGCGGGCGGTGCAGGCGATCAGTTCATCCGTCCAAGCGACGTCGCATTCGATGGCGAAGGGAACATCTTCGTTGCCGATGGTCACGGGGCGAACGCGCGGATCGCGAAGTTCGATCGAGACGGCCGGTTCCTGCTGTCGTGGGGCTCTCGAGGCACCGGCCCCGGTCAGTTCAACGTTCCGCATTCGATCGCCACTGACACTCGAGGCAACGTTTACGTGGCCGATCAAGGGAACAAGCGAATTCAGATCTTTGATGGAAAGGGCGGGTTCAAATCGCAGATTACAGATGTCGGAGTGCCGCAGGCCGTCTGTGTGAGTGGCGGACCTCATCAATATCTGTATAGCTCACACGCAGGCGACAAATACGGCATGGACGACGCGGCGATCTTCAAGCTGGAGTTGGATGGACGCGTTGTCGGGAAGTTCGGTGCCGCCGGAAAGCAGCTCAAACAATTCGGCCTCGTAAACACAATCGACTGTCGAACCGAAAATAACTTGTACGTAGGCGAGCTGACGAATTGGCGTGTCCAAAAATTGACGCTACGGCCGAGTCAGGCTCGCTGAGCGACGGGAAGGCGCGGATGGACGGATTCTGGAGTCATTTGGCGTAGAATAACGGCACAGCCCCGATGTTGTCGTCTGCTGCATTCGTTCTCTTTTCGATTCTTGCCGTTGCCCCGCCAGAGGGGCAGATCCTCCAGGTGGCACCTCTCGCCCGCGGCGACCAGGTGCTTGTTTCGTTCAAGCTCACACAGGAACCGACTGAAGAGATCCGGAACGCCATTCACAGCGGCCTTACGGTCAGCCTCGTTTACAAAGTGGATCTACGCCGGGGTGCGAGCGTCTGGTTCGACCGCACGATCGAGTCGGCTGTGGTGACGGCGACCGTGCGCTTCGACAATCTCACGAAAAAGTACGCGGTCACGCGTGCGATCGATGGCCGCATCGATCGGGCGGATTCGATGGAGCGTGAAGAAGCCGCGTGGGCGTGGCTGACCAATCAATTCGAGAGGCTGCCGCTCTTCCGAAGCGAATCGCTCGAGGTGAACGCGGAGTACTACGTGCGCGTTCGAGCGCACACGACTCCGCGCATCATGTCTTTCGTGTGGCCGTGGCAGGCCGACGACGTCGTGGGCCTGGCCAAATTCACGTTCATGCGGTGATGCGGCAACGTTCTGCGGCCATCATCGTCTTGTT
>Ga0075425_100003607_pt1 | contig 15734 bp, 21 predicted proteins | sample SoiMethybrSBSTD4_FD_75300 | JGI IMG/M metagenome (GOLD analysis project Ga0075425, IMG submission 75300) | Bulk soil microbial communities from a Populus tree surrounding site in Tennessee, USA - Soil MetaG P. TD hybrid SBSTD4 | ecosystem: Environmental > Terrestrial > Soil > Tree plantation... | reverse complement strand
CGTCGTAGAGCAATCCGGGTTGAGTGTAATGATTTAAGTGATCGGTAGACACCTGTTGGTGTGTCTCGTTCGACTGCGAAGTTGTGAACCACAGCTGCCACCACGGGAAAAAGGAATCCTCTTGAGCCTTTAGCTCACGATAATAAACTTCGGGTTGCCGCCCGCGCCGTTCGCTCCAATATATGCCCAGCCCAGCGCAAATCAGCACCAGAGCGAATACCGTTAACAGGACTTCTATTGTAGTCATTGGCTTGGCCCTCCGATTGATTACTGTCTCTGGAAAAATTCCTGGCGCCCTCCTTTCTGCGTATAGGCGGGATTTAAGATTTTATACCAGAGGGTCTGCGCTGCATACTTGCCATCTTTCCGGTTCACCACTAAACCCTCGAGGTCACTTTTCTTAACCAGTTAAAACAGCTTCAGCGCGTCCCGATCCAAAAAGCTGACATAGCCAACGCAAGCGGACTTACGCGGGATAACCGAGCGGAGGATCTTCTTGCGCTCGACGAGCGCAAGGTCCCGCAGATCGCGCCCATTTAGCCAGATGATGTCGAACGCATAGTAAACGGCTTGGCATTGCCGTTTCATTAAATCGTAAAACGCGGGCCTGCCAGCGCCGTCTAGCGCAACGATCTCACCGTCAGCACAACGTCTTTTACCTTCAGCTCTTGGCTATCAAGGCGGCGAGATCGCCGAACCGTTTCATTTCATTTCCCAGGCGGGAAACGAATTGGCAGCGGCCACCGTTAAGGTGAGCGGTGGCGCGAAAGCCGTGGCATTTGAGCTCGTAAACCCACTTGACGCTTTCAAATAAATCGCGCCGGCGAATCGGGATGATCGGCTGGAGTCTCGTCGGAAACATCCTAGCGTCCGGCCCCGCCCGCCCTCAACGCCTCGACGATCCGCTCGTAAGCGTCCTACAAAGAGATTCTAGACACCGTGATTCCGCGCGATTCTTTGAACCCAATTTCCCGCTCTCGTCGAGCTCCTTATCTCGGAGCTGGATCGAGAGAACGCTCTCTGGCCTGCTATAGAGAACCGCCGCGGAGCCTCTTGTCCTTCTTTGTGGTCGGCATATCACCGGAAATATCCCGCTAAGATGCTGCGGAGATCAAAGGCGGCGAACGTAACAAGTAAAAAGGAACGTTTCGATTATGCCAGCAAGCGTGGCACCTAAAAATTTAGACTTAGTTTCTACTGTACCACGTACCCTCGCGCTTCCATGCAGGAACGGTAGATATCTGCGTCTTGCCTGGTCTGGGAGGTTCCGAGGCCGAATACAGACCACGAACTTGGCGATTCGGAAGCGCGGAGGCACTCGAAACGATCCTTTGCGGATTCTTGTTGAGACGTTCCGGGTTTGACCATTTCGGGGACGCTGCACGCGGCAAGCATGAGGGCGAAAACTAGTGACAGGTATTTCATGAAAGTTGTGTTGTTATCCTGGAGAGAGGAAAGTCATTCGCTAACCTATCATCACCGAGAGAATATCGGCAAGGCTGATCCTGAATTAGTCGACCCGAGAGACTGGCATTGGGTCTGGAGATCATTTCAAACCTTTCCGAAGAGAATCCCGAAGGATAAGAAACAGAAACATCGCCATCGAGCCGATAAATAATATTCCAACGATTAATAATTCCACCATGTTGTTTTTCTCCGAGTTGTTAAATCCTCATCGTTTAAGCGTGTCCCTCATTTATTTGAGATGAAAGTGACTGTCAAACGACAATCTTTTCGGTACAGAAATCATGATCAACCTATTTAGGGCGAAGACGCAAGGAAATGCCGCGCGGTGCGCTAGATCCCGCGGGCAGGAAAACACGGCGCGGCGAGCGTGGTGAACGACTCAAAAATGAACTGATGCCTACCGGAAGGGCTGGAGGCTCATGCGGGCGTCGACACGGTTTGCTCCTTAGACCTGAATCCGGATCGCCAAAGCATGTGCCGAACTGCCGTCGGCTCAATGCCAAAATGAAGACAAACCCAAATGAAGCTACCGACATTTTTGTCAGACGATAGGAACCAAGCACGCGCATCGCGGGCGTGGTCATTGTCTGTGAGATCCTCGAGGGCTTTCATCATGACGGCGATCCACAAATCCCGTTCGGCATTTATGATGATCATTCGCTAGGGGGTTTAAAGTGGAAAGTGGACTAGAGGAATCGGGGTTACTCTGATTTCGGCCGTCGAAATACCTTATAAGCAGGCTTGGACTGAGCCAATCGCAACTCGCGAAACTCATGGGATGTCTGGCCGAACACGATTGCTCATTGGGATCGAGGGGAGAAACCGATTCCCGGACCGGTGGAACTCTCGATGAATCTGCTCTTGGAAAAACGGGAGCGCGAGCACGGTGACATTGCTGCTGACAACGAAACAGGTCGGCGAGCGGCTCCGCCTGAAAAAGCGCGCGGTTCTGGCACGGGACGTTCCAAGGGTAAGAATCGGGCGCGGACACGGAAAGATCCTGTTTCGCGAGGAGGACGTTGAGCTCTACATTCGATCGCATGTGGAGACGAAAGGGGTAAGGGGTTCGTTGGAACTTCGCCAAGTGGATATTGCCTCATTTCGGTGAGCAGACCCTCATCGGCGCAATCAAACCTGCCGACATCGAGAGCTTTGTCCTGATGCAAAAACGGCGCGGCGTTAAAAACAAAACCGTTTGGAACTTGGTTGTCTATGTTCGCGCCACGTTCAATTGGGCGATCAAGAATTCGATATGCGAAAGAACATCCCGAACTCACTCCGATGCAAGTCATGAAAGCGGTTAAGGCTTCGCTTCGCCGGCGGGAATAGATCTGTTTGCCGTTTGTCTGATTGCTGCGTCCGGGGAAGATCAAGTCAGAGTCGGGGTAGTTTCGCCGCTGAAAAAGACCGCGCTCGATCTGAACGACATCGATTACGTCGCATCGGTCCTCGACGGATACGACCGAGTCTATTTCTCCGCGATGTGCTCGGAACTGTCTTGGATAACGTCAGGAACGCCGATACCGCACGCAGATTGATGCGTCACACCGACGAAATACATGCGCCTGGTCAAAGACAGAATGCAGCAAGCAGTCAAATTTTTTTGGATCACCTACGGCACACGCGGGTCTCGCAAAAATTCTTGGAGACCAAATCCAGCGGAAAACGACTCAAAATAACATCTTAGCCAAAATCGGGAAAAAGGCTCTAACTGCTTTGATTAAAAGGACAAATTCTGGTGGCGGTGGTAGGAGTCGAACCTACGACGCCGCGGATATGAGCCGCCTTGACAGCGATCCTAACTATCTGGAATTACTAACGGAATTGCTTATGGAGGCAGGTCTTGGAGGCGAGTAGGGCCGCAAAACGGCGGCGTTACCGTCACGAACTTGCCACGCTGAAAGCCGGTGTATCCAAGTTAGGTAGCCGCACAATAGACGGCAGATACCGAGTCGGTCGAGCGCTGGCGCAATGGCGACGCGACTTGATCAACGACCTCGGCGGCGATGAGAATATCAGCACGCAACAACGCTCGCTAATCGAACTCGCGTCAACGTCAAAGCTCCTCCTCGGCAGCATTGATGCCTGGATTCTGAGTCAGCCGACGCTTTTCACGCGCAACTCCTGCCGGTGATCCGCGAGCGGCAGATGATCGCTGATGGCCTGGCGCGCTACCTTGCGCAACTTGGACTAGAACGTCGGAGCAAGCAAATTGATCTGGCGCGCAGGCTCCAGTTGGCGCAGCGGGCTGCGCAGGAGGGCAAATGACCTGCATTGCCATGCGCTCTGGTCGCTTTTTTCTGGAAAATACCCAGGTGGAAAAGCCGTGGAAACGCGAAAAAAAATTGCGCCTGGGCACTGTGGCAGGACTGCACTGATTCGGTGACATGCACGCGAGCTTCTGCGCCTCATGGGAAACCTTCGTGGTCAGGCCGACGAACAATACGACGCGATCGACAGCCGGTTCATGCGCCGCGTCGAGGCGCTCGACGTCGGTAAGGCTCCGGTACTGGACCTGGCTAGAAGATTGGCGCTACGAGCGCAGGAGGCCCAGGCCAATGATCAAGCGCCCCGATAAACGGCCATCCAAACGCGACCGTTCTGCGCCGCAGTACGATAGGACTGGGCTAAAAACGGCGATCTGCGGGACATTCATCGCCCTCAACATATTGAGGTGTGAAATTACGTTTACTCTCAACTTGAGTCAGCATGTTGAGGGTTCAACCTGGCGAATGGGGCGGTCGAATTCTCGTCGACCGGCCATTTTTATGAGAGCCGCGAAAATTCGTATAGGCGTCTAAAAACCTGCACAGGGCGATTTTTAGCGTTAGTAGCCCCGCAGAGCAAGCAATGCCGAGAAACCAACGACCTCCGCAATGACAAAAATCACGTAGCTGATGATCCGCGTCTTGCGCCAATCCACTCGCCACAACGTACCGCGATATTCCGTTATCTCAATTCCGCCTGCGGGATTGCGGCGATCACACGACCGGCGCGGAACGATCATCAACCGGCGTCGACGTGAATTATCTACGTTCACTCGCAGTATGCCGAGATGGACGGAGGTTTGCGAGGCGCTCGAACTGAATGAGACTACGGTTCGGCTTGGACCTCGCCCGCCGTCTGGCGGCGCAACGAGCGCGCGAACAGGAGGGCAAATGATCAAGCTCTGCATCGCCGAGAACAATGCATCCCCTCTGCCGTCCGGCGTGCGCTCTGGTCGCTTTTTCTTGGAAAACGTCCAGGTGGGGTGCTGCCAATGCTGCCGAAACCTAGTTCGGGAGAAGCGACTCGGCATTATCGCTGCAAAGTGATCCGCAACCCGACTTCAGAAACCTTGGCTGCTGGATCATCTGCTAAGCCAGCCATTCGGCTGTCCGATTCTTGGGCTACACTGAGTAACGAGATTAAGGAATAAAACGCGAACGCCAACGCCAAAACCGCACTCGCTAACCCTTTCATACGCTGCCTCCTTAGCGAAAACATTTTCGGCAGACATCATGCCTAGACGACTGAACCGCAATAGATGCTTGCCTCCGACTCGCCGCGTAAACTCTACTGGGCAGAAACTTGGCGCGAATGGTTATGAGTTAATCAGGCTCGAAACGGATTACAGTCTAAAATTGGACAATTTTGAAAAGAATTTGGTACGCGGGCGGCAGCGGATTTTCCCAGGTATTTTGCTTCGCCGCCGACGTTTTTGAGTACCAAGACGCGGCGGTATCGACCACGAATAAAGGACGTGGCAAGGCGAACAAAAAGTGCGCGTGGCTACGTGGCGCTGCCTGCGGGATCGAGCGGCACCCTCGACCGGCTCCGGCCAAGGCCCAATGCTCGCCAAGCGCTGAGTAATGTTTCCGATCTCTTTATCCTCTTTCTCATACTTTTTTTTCCACCCAAAAAGGCGGTTGGCTGTATATTCTTGATGCGATCCGACCAGTTCTCTCCGACCCTACTGTTCCACTTTTAATTCGTGGATGAATGCGATAGCGCCTTTCGCGACAACCCTGAGCTGCGAGAAATTGTCACTGCCGAAAAACACCATGACTGCCTTGTGCTCTGAATACTTGATTGACTCCGCGCCGAAGCGATCGCAGCATCGCATTGATGCCTTGCGCTGGAATTTTGCCAGATTTGTATTGCCGCACTTCGGCGAGCAGACGTTCGTCACGAGAATCAAGACCGACGATGTCGAGAGTTTCATTCTCGCGCAAAAACGGCGACTCCTAGCGCGGAAGCGCCAGCACGGCAACGTCAACAAGACGGTGTGGAATCTCGTCGTAGATATTCGGGCGCTTTTCAACTGGGCGATCAAACACGGCCTCGCAAGAGAAAATCCGGTAAACAAGGCCGACTTGAGCGCCATCAAGAATCGAAAGCCACAAAAGACTGCGCTGGACTTAAATGATGTTGAGTTCGCCGCGAGGTGCCTCGATGGCTACGACAGGGTTTATTTCAACTTCATGAGATTCACCGGACTCCGCATGGACGAAGCCAATCGCGCAAGGTGGGAGGACATCGACTTTGACGGCGGATGGGTCGATGTTCGCGGGACAAAGACCGAGAGTTCAGCCGATATCATCCCTCTCGCGCCAGTCCTGAGAGACGAGCTGGAGAAGCACCGTCAAAACTATGCAGACTCCGAGTTGATCTTTCCTGGCCGCTCGGCGCAGATGAAGGGAAAAAAAATTTACTCCAGGCGTCGGTTCTTTGAGAAAATCCAAAAGCTCACGGCGAGAATCCGCTATACCGAGACGCATCCCGAACTGACACCGATGCAGGTGATGAAAGCCGTCAAGAAAGAGAACTACAAAGGCGGCGTAAGGCTCACGGCGAAAGACCTCCGCGATGTGTTCGCCACCGTGATGATGGGCAAAGTCCGCAATGCTGACACAGCACGCCGTTTAATGCGCCACACTTCGCTCCAGACGACGACAAAGTACACGCGCGAGGTCAAGGAGCAGATGCAGGATGCGGTGAGGTTTTTAGGCAAAGCTACAGAACGTACGGACAGGCTGATTTTGGAGGCAAGTCTTGGAGGCAAGTCTGGAGGCGAATTACCGCGCAAAACGACACGAAACGACATCTTAACTAAACTTGCGATCGAAGCACTAACGGCGCGAATTACGAGGGAAAGTGTTGGTGGCGGTGGTAGGAGTCGAACCTACGACGCCGCGGATATGAGCCGCGTGCTCTGACCAACTGAGCTACACCGCCGAAAAAATTAAGCTAACGATAGGACGGGGAAAGATCAAGCGGTTAAACGCGGCCAGAAACAGAATCCCATTTTTCTCTCACCGAATTGCGATTGACTCGCTTTTTTCCGCGCTTGATCTGGTAAAGGACTTTCTCATCCGCCTCCAAGCAAGTCAACATCTTGCCGTAAACCAGGCCAGTATCCAAACCGATTTTATAGGGAAGGTCATAGAAGACCGCCTTGAGTTGTGGCGTGTGCCCGAACAAAACCGTGTAAGGAAGGCGATGACGGCTATAGATGAAAGTGTTTCGGATCCACAAAAGCTCCTCTTCAGTTTGTTCCTCCAGCAGCTTGTGCGGATGAATGCCTGCGTGGACGCATAGGAACGAATCCATGAGATAATAGAGTTGCAACCCTTTGTAGAAATGTAAATGCTCTGTCGGGATCGCGGGCAAGGCTTCTTCTGGGGATACTGTGTCGAGTAACCCATAGCTTGCCAGCGTCGCTTTGCCGCCGTTGATCAGGAACATATCGCCATGCTGACCGGCCAAACCGAGGTACGACAGAAACATGTCTTCGTGATTACCTTTTAGAAATACAAAACGAACCTCGCGGAGTTCGCTTTGGAGCGCGATTAAATAAGCTACAACTCCGGCAGAGTCAGGACCTCGGTCGATATAATCACCAAGAAAAATAAGCGAATCGCCAGAGCGAAGCGGCAAGGCTTCGACCAATCGACGTAACTCGTCGACACATCCATGAATATCGCCAATCACGTAGCGGCTCATAATGGGATGCTAAGCTACTCCTTTGCATGCTGCAATGCACACAGACGGCTGGCAAACATTGAACTTGCCTTGTATGATCGCGGTATGAAGGTACGCGAGATCTATTCCAGTTATCTGCTGGTTTCCGGCGTCATTTGCCTCGTCATGGGCATCGGCAACTGGACAGTCGGCGTGATCGAGACATCGAAATACCAAGCGCTTCTGTACAAAACCGCGCGCACGGGATTGGAAGAAAACTACCGCAACTTTCAGCAACTGGACCATCAGAAAAATGAAGAGGTGCTGCGGCGTATCAACGAGGATCGGGAAAAATACAATGGCGCAAGAGTAAAGCTCAATTTCTTCTATGTCGTTTTAGTCGGAGGACGAGTGCTGCTGCTCATCGGAGCGATTCTGACGCTCGCAACCCTCGTGCGCTTGATTCGTCGTGACACTCAGATGAAAATTAAACGGCTGCTGCGGTTAGCGGAAGCGGATAACGCTTAAGATTCGCTATTTGGAGGGTTTGGACTTTTGATATTTGCGATAATCGTACCCGGTAGCCATCGCCAATAGAACGTCTTCCATTCCACCACTCTTTTCCCGCCGCAAAATCAATAGTCGGTCATAAAATTCTTTGAAGTCTTTGTAGATTCTCTGGCTATCGTCGGTTTGACGTAGATAAAAGTCTTTTATCCGCGTTACTGTGAAGCGCAGAGCGGAAAACCGTAACTCGTTTGGAAAGGAGTCCCACTCCGGAAGCGACAGAGGGCGCAACGTTTCGTAGCCCGAGATCAAAGCCTCAAAGCGGTCGATCCTGTAGCGATCATCAAGGAAACAGAGCGCATTGACGGCGGTTGCGAGGTCGTAGATCAACTTGCCCCGGCACGCCGCCTCGAAGTCCATGATTCCCGTAAGCCGGTTGCCCTTAAACTTCACATTGTCGGCGAACAAGTCGCCATGAATAATCCCCTTTGGCAGATTATTGTCCAGGTAGCTCTCCAGATAAGTGAATTCATCATCGAGCACCCGCACAATGTTCTTTAAGTGCGACGGCAACTGGCGGCGCACTTCGCGATAAATCGCCACGATGCGATTGTAGCCGAAGCGATTATCAATGCCCTTTTTGTAGCTCCGTCCGATCAAATGTAAATTGGCCAAAGCGTGACCAAGAGCGTTCAGATGCGTAGAATTAAGCGACTCGACCGGCAATTCCACTCCTTCGATGTGCCGAGTGACGGTCAAACATTTTCCCTGGAAATCCAAGTTAAATCTGCCATTTTTTGTTTTAAGCGGCTGGACACAAGGAAAGTTTTGCTTGCGCAGGTGAAGCAGTAGCTCGATTTCCTGTTTGGCCTCAACTTCGCTTTTGACTTCGTCGATTTTGAGGAAAAACTTCCCGCGCTTTGTTTCGATCAGGTAATGCGTGTTTACGGAGCCGGTTCGCATCCCGGTAAAATTTAGCAGATCTCCGAGAGCAAACTCCTCGACGATTTTCCCGATATCCTTTTTCGAAAGCGATGTATAAATTGCCATTTGGCGCACAAACCTCTTTACGGGCGCGCTGCTAACTCAGTTACTTATAATGGAAAACTAATGCAAGGTCAAGATTGCGCAAAAAATCACTTGATATTTCAGTAGTTTTTAGTCAAATCATCAAGTGGACCATTTGCACAATGGATCAGGCATTTCGGTAAACACTAAGCCCCCGCACGGCTTGGCCGAAGGAAATTTACCTGCCGACTGTATGACCGCTCCTAATCCGTACCGTGTAGTTTTTTTTCTTGACAATAATGGCCAGCTTTTCCTAATCTCGCCCCCACTTTTCCGGGCTGTTCTAACTGTTCGGCAGTAGGAGGGGATCATGGCGTCAGGGAAGGTCAAATGGTTTAACAATGCCAAAGGGTACGGTTTTATAGAAAAAGAAGGCGGTGGTGATGTGTTTGTTCATTACAGCGCGATCAACGGCGATGGATTCAAAACTTTGAACGAAGGCGAGAACGTTGAGTTCGAAATCGCGCAAAGTGACAAAGGACCGCAAGCCGTAAACGTCGTCAAAAAGTAAATATTTCGAGCGCCGGCGGTGATTCGCCGGCGCCCTACGCTTTTTTTTCCGGTAGACACCGCAGCAGTCGGGCGGCTGTTTCTGTGAAGTCGTCGTTGTTTGTTTCACCACATCAAAAGTAGTAGGTTGGTTTACGATCTCCAACCGGGATTTTCAATGAACGTAAGTGAACAAGTAGATCCGCGAAGTCACGGCCACGATAAACTCTTAGCGGAAACAGTAGTTTTAACACGGCTCGATAAGGCGATTGGTTGGGCGCGCAAATATTCGCTTTTTCCATACCCATTCGCTACTGCCTGCTGCGCTATGGAATATATGTCGTTATCGATGTCGCCCTACGATATCGATCGATTCGGTGCGCTGCTGCCGCGCTTTAGTCCGCGACAGGCGGATCTGCTGATGGTGATCGGAACGGTCAACCATAAGCTTTCGCCGGTTTTGAAGCGCGTTTACGAGCAGATGTCTGAGCCGAAATGGGTGATGGCATTTGGCGCCTGCGCGGCTAGCGGTGGGTTCTATGACAATTATGCGACGGTCCAGGGCATTGATCGCATTATACCCGTGGACGTTTATGTGCCAGGCTGTCCGCCTCGGCCCGAAGCGGTGCTTGACGGACTGATGCAATTACAGAATCGCATCGCAAGGCAAAAACAGCCGCTCTAAGTCCAACTGGCGTAAGCTTAAAAGATGCGGAGAACGGTTGAGGCGGCATTCATCCAGTAAGTTCTCGCACCATGATACCGGCCCAGGACGATCAGCCTTTCAAATCAAGCCGCGGTGATTTTTATCATCAGGGAATCATCACGAAGTTATTCCCGTCAAACAATACCGGTGTAGTGCGCACGCAAAATGGCCGGGAATTGACGTTTTCCTACGATCTGGTGATTCTTTGCGGCGAAGCCAAATCGGCCCTTGATCTCAGAGTCGGCGAGCAAGTCGGCTACGATTTGGGCTGGACATCGAGCGGGCTGCGCATCACGAAACTGAAAACCTATCCGAAAGCTCAAATTGACAGCGATTTAGAAAAATCAGAAGGGCAGCGCCGTTAGCGCGATAATCTGCCGTCCCAGAATTTCTCCGACAAACACCCCTAAGAGCGCGATATAAAACAAGCCGGTGGCAGCCATGGTATGTGGGATGAGCAGCGTGCGCCAGATCATCCATGACAGAACCAATGGCGCGCATTGCCCGACAATGACTCGGGTTACGAGCAAGGTCGAGTGTTGCCGCCATAGTTGCTCTATAGCTTTAACGGTAGAAGGCACGCCAAAGAAGTGCAAAAGCACGGGGAACAACGCGAACAACACGCACTGAGCAACCAGTGAGAAGACGAAGAACTTGTAAACTCTTATAAAAGGATCAAGGCTTTGGCCCGTGTCGATGAGATACCAATGACCAATCAGCATACCCACCGTTACGCTGCCGAGCAGCAAAGCAGAAACGAAAAACATCGAAGGATAAACCAAAGTCTCAACTGATATTAAAGGCGCGTGGTAAAAACGCTGCGCGCTCAGAATCAAGCCCGCGAGTCCCGTCAATATAGAGGTCGCAAAGCTGCGTGCCCGAAAAGTGGGCAACTCGATCCATAGAGAAGCCATATAGCAAGAGAACGCGAGCACGAAAATTAAGTGAAAAATAAGCTCCAGACGAGTTGCCCACGACGCTTGCAGTATTCCTTGCATCCAAAGGGAACTTTCACCCCACAATTCCAGTAAGGCGATCACGTAAAGCACGCCGGCGGTGGATTTGTAAAACGCACGTTCAATTTCATGAAAAGGCGTGCCTGCGATTGCGACGAGGCCGCCAAACGCTATCTGGTAAAAAAAGACCAGGAAACTAGTAGAAAAGCCTTGCACGACCCTGCTCAACAAGCTGCGCGGGGCTTGATGGCAACATGCATGCATACTGCGCCACCGAGATATTTTTTCACGCGCACCTGGCGAAAACCCGCCGCCTCCAGATATTGGCTAACCTGCTCTGGCGAGTGAAACTGCCGAACGGAATCTGAAAGATAGCGATAGGCCTTTTGATCGTTCGCTAAAAGGCCGCCGATGCGAGGCATCAGACAATAAAAGTAAATCTCATAAAGGCGCGCGAACCAGCTTGCGGCAGGCGGAAACATGTCGATCGAGACAAATATGCCGCCCGGCTTGAGGACGCGGAGCGATTCCGTAAACATTAGCGGCAGGTCTGAAACATTGCGCAAAACGAACGCCGTCATGGCGGAATCGAACAGCGAGCTTTTGAACGGCGCAGACATGGCGCTGCCCATGACGAAAGCGGCGCTACGGCCGTAAAGTGCTTTGGCGCGTTTGGCACGCGCCAGACGAAGCATCGGAAGGGAAAAATCCAGCCCGGTAAATCTTCCGTTCCCGCGCGTCCGCCGGGCCGCGTTCAAGGCGAGGTCCCCGGTCCCTGTGCCGAGATCTAGTATGTGAAGATTGGCGCCCGTTACCGCAGCGCGTATCGCCTGATTTCTCCAATACGTGTCAAGACGAAAACTAATGAGACGATTCAGTAAATCATAACGTCCGGCGATCCGATCGAACATGCTCCGAACGGATCGGTCGCGCGAGTCATCGAGGGCGGACATGAAGGAGCGGACGAGCGGGTCGCCGGATGTGGAAACTAAAAATCCCGGTCGATAATCAGCTGGACGAGAGTCTTGAGGCCGTTGCGGTACATCGAAGGCGGCAGCTGCTTTACCGCTTTCAATGCTTCGCGCGCGTAGCGCTTCGACATAGACTTAGCCTCTAGAATGGAGGGGCCGGTCTTAATCGCGATCAGTGCGCTGTCGATCTGCTCCTCCGAAGGTTTGCTGTTTTCAAATACTGCGCTCACCGCGGCTTCCTCGTTGTTCACCGCAAGAACAATCGGCAAGGCGGGATTGCCGTCACGCAAGTCCATGCCTACCGGCTTGCCCAGCAGATCCACATGCCCAACGACATCGAGAACATCATCGACCATCTGGAAGGCAATGCCCATGTTAAGACCATACCGTTCGGCCTCTTCGACCAGTGATGTTGGCGCTCCGGCTAGATACGCGCCGACTTTGGCTCCGGTGTGAAACAGCGATGCAGTCTTGCGTTTGACGATCTCCAGGTAATCGTCCAGGGTTACGGCGCGGTTGCGATTGAAGTGGCCCTGGAGAATTTCCCCCTCGGTTAAAAGAGTGCAGGCATCCGCAGTCCACTGCACAACCTTTTCATCGAATTTGCCGGCGAATTCAAAAGCTTTGATAAAGAGGAAATCGCCAGCGACCAACGTGGACTTCAAGCCGAATTTCTTATACGCGGACTCCTTGCCCCGGCGCGTCTCGGCGCCGTCGATAATGTCGTCGTGCAACAAAGTCGCCGTGTGGATCAGCTCGATGGCTGTGGCGATGTCGACAATGTCCTGGGTGTATTGACCACCGAACGCCGAATAAGCCAACAACGTCACCATCGGGCGCACTCGCTTGCCGCCGCTCAGGATGAGGTGCGCCGAAATATCAGTCAGGCCTTGCTCTCGAGAGCGAATAGCGCGCGCAAGATTTTCTTCAACGCGTTCAAGCGCCTCGCTCACACACGCGAAGGGATCTTTGCTGCCATGGAGCAAAGGTATTCTTCGCTCGCGCCCGGACAAGACATCCGCCGGAATACGATGCGATTTGGTTTTTTGGATCAGAACAACTCCGCACGCAGGGCGAGAAACTTGCAGGAAAAATGGCATAGATCACCAGATTGGTCAAGCCGAACAGAGAGCTGTTGCTGCGCGCAAACGCCGCGAAAAAAAGAAAAACCAGGCCATCCTACGCTTGAGCAAGTGACGTTTTTTCTTGACAAAAACGAGTGAGCCCGACTATATAGCGCGAAGAGTAAGACATACCTAAAGTCAACAGCGCGGAACATCAGGGCACTAAAGGAGGCGAGGACATGGAGTTTACTCAGTTCATGCTGCGATGGGTGCATTTTTTAGCAGGTATTACTTGGATCGGTATTCTTTATTACTTCAACTTTGTGCAGACGCCCTTTTTTGCCGAAACGGAAGCGGGCGTGAGAACCGCCGCGATACAGAAACTCGTCCCGCGCGCGCTGTGGTGGTTCCGTTGGGGCGCCATGATCACGTTCCTCGCCGGCATATCGATTTATCTGATGCGAATGAGCGAGATGGGCGCGGGCCTATTTTACTCCTCACCCTACGGTGTGACGATTACGGTTGGCGGTTTGCTCGGCACACTGATGTTCCTCAACGTCTGGCTCGTTATTTGGCCCAATCAGCAGGTGGTCATCGCCTCAGCCAATCAAGTCGCTTCGGGTGGACAGGCGCTGCCAGCAGCGGCTGGAGCAGGTCGTCGCGGGGCCCTGGCCTCAAGAACCAACACGGTTTTTTCGATTCCTATGTTGTTGTATATGGGCGCTGCTAGTCACTACCCCCAGATGGTGCATCAATTCACCGCTCGGGGATTGTTTTGGTTGCTGGTCATTATTATTATCGGCGCAGTGGAAGCGAATGCGCTGGTCGGCACACAAGGCGCCACCAAAGTTCCGCTGGATTCTGTGAAGGGCGCTCTTTGGTTCGGCTTCCTATTGGCGGGTATTCTGTTTTTGCTGACGATCGGATTGACTTAAACGATCTCTACTTCAGATACGCTGTTAGGTACGGGATTTCATCCTTTAAGAAGGGAAACTGAGGCATCACTTTCGTCGGCCGCTTGGGTTTGTAATTGGGCGGATAGGATGTGCTTAGCACCCGCGTTTCGATCAGTTCTCTCGATGATGCCTTGATCGCCGGGCCGATCGGTCCATCTTTAGACGGATCGTTATTGTGGCAGGCGACGCAGTTTGCGAGATAAACGGCCCTTCCTCTTTGCCAATCGGCGCTCTTCGGCGAATCATTCGATTCGTTCGAACACGCGCTCACAGCGAACCCGGTTAGGATTGCAAAACAAAATAGCAGCTTCATGACGCGACTCCGGCATGACGGCTCCCGAGCGAGTTGTTTTTCTCGGAGCACTGAGCATCCGGAACTATTTGTCGTGACCCGGCGCCGGTCGTCAGAACGTTACCTGGCGAAGCTTAAGTGGTGCGGAGTGCACGGGGTCAATAGAGAAACTCAGCGTTGTGTGATATGTATCGTTAAGTTGGTGCGAAAGGGGGGAATCGAACCCCCACGGGTGTTATCCCACAGGATCCTGAATCCTGCGCGTCTACCAATTCCGCCACTTTCGCGAAGGTGCTCCATCGACTCCGGTTTTGTAACTTGCGTCCCAAGCCTTGTCAAGTTTAGCTAGGGATAGGAGTCTATGCACAGAATTCTCATTATCGAACCCTCGCAAATGCTGCGTCACGCCTTCGTGATCGCTTTATCGTCTGAGTATCACGTCGAGACGAGCGCCGATTTTCCGGCGGCGAATCTCGCAGGAATGGCAGATGTGATCATCGTGAATGCGGCGACGCTGAAACTCAACGAGAACCTCGATGGAAACGGGCGCGAGAGGGTTCACGCTTGGAAAAAACCGGTAATCTGGATCGATAACGAGGAAATCGCGGAGCCCGGCGAATTCTCCACGTTGAATAGCTTGCACTGGCCGATTGATAGAGGCGGGTTAAAAGCAGCGGTTACAACTTGCTTGCAAAAAGTTCCCGCAACGAGAGAACGAACGGATCCAAAAAGAGTAAAACCGCCAGCGCTGCAAACGGTCCAATCCTCTGAAGCACCGCCCGTCTCGACGAATCTTGGCGAAAAAAGATTGATCGAGTTGGTAGATATTGTCGAGTAACAAAATTCGGTTAGCCTGGACGCATATGCAACTGCCGAAGACTTACAGCCACAAAGATGTCGAAACGAAATGGTATGCCTACTGGATGAGCCACGGCCTGTTTGCACCCGCGGATCGACCCGGCCCATCGTTTTCAATGGTCATTCCGCCACCGAACGTGACGGGCTCGCTTCACATGGGACACGCGCTGAATAACACGCTGCAGGACATTTTGTGCCGGTACAAACGCATGGACGGTTATCGCGTGCTTTGGGTGCCAGGCACCGATCACGCCGGAATCGCCACGCAAAACGTCGTGGAGCGGCAATTGGCGCAGAAAAAAGTCAGCCGAGCTGCATTAGGAAGAAAGAAGTTTGTTGAGACAGTATGGAACTGGAAACGCGAAGCGGGCGATACGATTCTGCATCAACTTAAAGCGCTCGGCGTCTCCTGCGACTGGAGCCACGAACGATTTACGATGGACGAAGGGCTCTCGCG
>Ga0075425_100003606_pt1 | contig 15739 bp, 8 predicted proteins | sample SoiMethybrSBSTD4_FD_75300 | JGI IMG/M metagenome (GOLD analysis project Ga0075425, IMG submission 75300) | Bulk soil microbial communities from a Populus tree surrounding site in Tennessee, USA - Soil MetaG P. TD hybrid SBSTD4 | ecosystem: Environmental > Terrestrial > Soil > Tree plantation... | reverse complement strand
CCTGAATTCAAGCAGACGGTCATCAAGTTTCTCGACGATCTGGTCAGCCACTATGTGTTCGACGAAGGGAAGCTCGTTGTGGCGCACGCCGGCATGAGAGAGGAGATGCAGGGACGCGGTTCTGGCAAAGTGCGCGATTTTGCGCTGTATGGAGAGACCACCGGGGAGACGGACGAATACGGACTCCCCGTGCGTTACAACTGGGCGGCTGAGTATCGTGGCAAGGCGATGGTGGTTTATGGGCATACGCCAGTTGCTGAACCGGAATGGCTGAACCGCACGATCAACATAGATACTGGGTGCGTGTTCGGCGGAAAATTGACTGCCCTGCGTTATCCCGAAGGCGAATTGATGTCGGTTTCTGCTCTCCGAACCTATTACGAGTCGGCCAAGCCGCTCTTGTCCCAGGAGGAAACGGCACCAGCGCTGACTACGCAACAGCAACTGGATGACCTGCTCGACATCGAGGATGTCATCGGCAAGCGGATCATTAACACGCGGTTGCACCGCAACATCACGATTCGAGAAGAGAATGCGATCACAGCCCTGGAGGTGATGAGCCGATTTGCAGTAAATCCAAAGTGGCTCATCTATCTGCCGCCCACGATGTCCCCGTGCGAGACCAGTAAACGTGACGGACTGCTCGAACATCCTGAAGAAGCCTTTGCCTACTACCTGCACGAGGGCGTGTACAAGGTGGTCTGCCAACAGAAGCACATGGGATCGCGAGCGGTAGTGGTTGTCTGTCGTGACGCCGACGCTGCGCGCAAACGGTTTGGAATTATGGAAGGAGAGACTGGAGTCTGCTATACGCGGACAGGTCGCCGGTTCTTCAATGACGCGCCTCTGGAGTCGGAGTTTCTGGGGAAAATCCGCAAGGCTGTAGAAGCGGCAGGCATTTGGGAAGAGCTGAAAACTGACTGGGTCTGCCTGGACTGCGAATTGATGCCGTGGTCAGCCAAGGCACAAGAGTTGTTGCGCCAGCAATATGCTCCAACCGGGGCGGCGGCCCGAACGGCCTTGCCCGCGGCCATTACAGCGCTGAGAGCGGCTGCGGAGAATCCTGAGATTGGAGCGCTGGCGGAACAATATGAACAGCGCAAGGAAGCCGCCGATTTCTATATCGAGGCATACCGGCGGTACTGCTGGACGGTGGGCTCTCTGGCCGATCTGAAACTGGCGCCTTTCCACCTGCTCGCCAGCGAGGGTACCCTTCACACCGCGAAAGATCACCTGTGGCACATGGGGACGCTTGCGCGAATCTGTCACGACGATACTGGTCTACTACTCCCAACACCATTTCGAGTTGTGGACCTCACCGATAGGGCCGAGCAGGATAAAGGAATCAGATGGTGGGAGGAACTGACGACAAGTGGCGGCGAAGGCATAGTTGTTAAGCCGTCGGATTTTATGGCTAAGGGTCGGAAGGGATTGGTACAACCTGCAGTGAAGGTCCGTGGACGAGAATACCTGCGGATCATCTATGGCCCGGAATACACGCTTCCCGAGAACTTGCTGCGGCTAAAGAGCAGAGGTCTGGGCGCAAAGCGGTCGCTCGCACTTCGGGAGTTTGCTTTGGGATTGGAGGCGCTGGAGCGGTTCGTCCACCAAGAACCACTCCGCAGAGTTCACGAGTGTGTATTTGGAGTGCTTGCGCTGGAGAGCGAACCAGTCGACCCGAGACTATAGTTTGCGCGGGAATGGCCGGCGGCCGTCCACATTGTCCTGGGAACATGTCCACGCAGGTGCAACTCCTGCCATCCGGTCATTTGTTCTTAGCGATAGAAAAATCATGGCGCGATTCCATACACTTAAACGGGTGGTCACCAATCAGATGGCGCGACCAATAAAACTGCTGTGTCCAAATTGTGTCCTTTTGGCGTGGTTGCCTCTCAGCGGATCCACAAATATGAGGACCGAACTGTCGGTGGCGGGCGATCAAGGGCTGAAATAAGCCGGAAGAAAACAGACCTTTGGGAAGCTACCCAAAAGTCCGCGGTGCGAACGCAACCCGAAGACTTTAAGAATTCTGGCCAAACCTGTGAATGCTGCTCGGAATCATCTACCGGTGGCGACCCGGGTTGAGAATCGCTGGCTTTTTATCTACGCGTCGACTAGACAAGCTCTTCCCAACGCTGCCTGGGAGAAGACTTCTATATTGGGTTTCTCTGCGGGGATGTCCCTAACGAGAGCGCGTTTTTACGGACGGGATTGAGGTCATTGACAGTCAACAAACCAAATTGGTACATGTGAGGCGCTGGCGCGGGGCTTTGGTGCGTATTGGGGACTGGCTCAATTCCAAAAGTGGTCACCTTTGGAATGGTTGCGTGAGCGGGCCCGAATGGCCGGAGAATTCCCTAATCCAGAAGAGTTTGCCAATGCGCTAGCGGTGGATCTTAATAGCGAACTGGCCAGGCTCTCCGTTAGCAAGCCTTCAGACAAAGGTATCGGGATTCACTTCACTGCTTATGAGCGGCCAGACGACCGCTGGATCCCAGAGCTCTTCCTCATTTCAAACCGGGAGGGGATTCCATACACGAAAGTTCGCTCAGCTGGAGTCGGAGCGTTGCGTGAGACTTGTCACACGCTCAAAGATATTCCGTCTTCGCCGGAGCATAGCAAGCTTGAATTCAGAGTCGCCGTCCACGAAGCGCTCCAAGCCGGGACACTGTTCTACTACAACAATGGAGACCCACAACTATTCAACCCAATCGCAAAGGCAATGTTTGATAGCATGAATGCCTTTAGCCAACGTGGTGTGCTTGTCGATTTTTGCGACCGCGAAAACCCATTGCAACCTTGTTTGGCGGCCATCGAGGTAGTCCGCGACGTTTTGAGGAGGCACAGGGGCATCTTGGGTCGCGCGGAATGTCTCATCGGGTCGCCCGGAATTGTAGCCTCCCTCGGTCTGAGGGGGCGATTCACGTCGCCGTTTACAGAGGATTGCTCCCTTAACAAAGTGAAAGAGGTACTCCTCAGCGGACTCTGCGGCCACTTCCAAGGAGGCCGCCCATGACTCCGTGGCGTCGCACAGACCTACTCACCGGCCAGCCAGATGCCCTAGGGGCGGGAACGATTCAGGGCGGATCGATGTATGCGCGGGGGGCTTCGCCCCGGTTCGAAGAGCCTGGGAGATGATTTCCAACGCCGGACCTGCAATCGGAGGAATGATGATCGTGCAAGTCAACAAGCCTTCGCGAACCCAGGTTTGACCCGTGCAGGGAACTCCGTCGCAGCCTGTGAAAGGCATTCGCAGCCATTCTTTTCGTTGGTTGGCATCCAGAACCTCACTAAACGCCTTTCGGGCGCCCATCGCCATTGCATCATTCTGACAACCAACTGCAACGACATGGAGACTACGTGAGGTCGAAAGCTTCAGCCATGAACCGACGCACGCGTGAGCAGTCGCCTCCGTCCAAGCTGCGCGGATACTTTTCAGCTCAATTCGTGACGGCAGAGTTTCAACGAGACCAGCTTTTCTCTGCTGTGCCGCCTCACTCGAGGAGGGGCCCTCAATATAGAGCACTGCGCCGCCATTCTGCAAAAGTTCTTCAAACTGCTTTGCCTGGATCACGCCTACTTCAGAGTTGTCACAGGTTACTGCACAAACAGGCGATTGGGAACAGCCATGCAGCTGAAACAGGTAGTCAGCGTCGCGATTCAACACGACCCAACCCACTCCGGCAGAAGCCGCAGCTCGCGCTACTTGGGACATTGCCGTGCCTACCGGTTCCACAACAATGGCATCTGGACGCGACGACTTGGATCTTTGAATAGCTTGGATGATCTGCTGGCTTTGTTCTACTGCATTACCGGACGCGTAGGCGATCTCCAGATCGATTTCACGAGTGCGTGCCACTTCCTCGGCCGCTAAGGCCTGCTCACGCTGATAGTCGTTATCATCTGTCATCAACGACAGAAAAATGCGCACCTTCTCGTTCGCTGACGAACTCATGGGACTCACAGTTCAGGCCGTTACCTTTCGAAGACAGTCCAGAATGGAGCGCACCTGTGGAGTTCTGATCGTCGGCTCTTTCAGATATAGACGTAACCGCTTACATTCCAGACAAGAACTAATTTGTGACTCTCGGGGTGGGGCTGCTCCTTCTCGATCAATGTTTTGATTGCGTCGAACGTGACGTAGGCGGCGAGCAAGAAGAAGCTCACCGCTACCATTTTGACCGCGATTTTTCCCGGCAAGAATCTTGCTTGCATCGGCCCTGGGTGTGACCCATGCGTTGGCAGACATTCCGGGACGGAGGAGACCTCCTTCGTTGGGAACGTCCACGCGGACTGGAATTGTCCGTGACTGCGGATTGACTTGTTTGCCGATCAGATGAAGTTGTCCGGAAAAGGTACGGCCAGGCAGGGCAGCAAAACTGATTCGCACAGGTAGGCCAAGTTTGAGCCGCACGGCATCCCGCTGGAACGCCTGAACCACAAGCCACAAGTTCGAAAGGTAATGAATCTTCCTCATTGGACTGGCTCTGTCAACTGGACCGTTCCAGGCGACTTCTCCGTTGGTGGCTTGTTGAGAGCATGCGCCGTCGCAAACTCCTTCTGCGCTTCCTGCTTGCGACCCAGTTTGTTGAGTGTCAGCGCATACTGGTAGTGGGCCGGCCCGTACTCGGGCACGGCGGCAACAGCGTCCCGCAAATATTGCTCAGCCTTGACATAGTCGCCGCGGCGAAACGCAATTACTCCCATTTCGGTCAATGCGCCGCCATGCCTGGGATCCCGCTCCAGCACTCTCTTCAACAGCGGCTCGGCCTTGTCGTCGCGGTTTGCATCTACTGCCATTTCTGCCAGATCGTAATAGGACTCTGTCTGCTCTGGTTGAAGTGCAATCGACTTTTCGTACTCGATGGCAGCCTCCTCTGGCTTTGCAGAGAGCCGCAAGATGCGTCCCATGCCGTAGTGCGCGGATGCGTCATCCGGCTTGAGCGCAAGATACAGTTGCATATAAATAGCCGCTTCGGTGGGCATTTGCTGATCTACCTTCAAGTGCGCCAGGGCATACAACGTAGTTGGGTCGTTCGGGCGCAAGGCAAGAGAGCGCTTCAATGCAATGTCAGCATCATGAAATACCTTCATTCTGTCTTCAAGGATGCCAAGTGTCGTCAATAGATCCGCATCATCAGATACAAATTTCTTCGCCCTCAAAAGGCTGATCAATGCGCCCTCGTCATCCTGTGCCTGCAGTTGTGTCTGTGCGAGGATGATTGCCGTCCGCACCTCGCCTTGACGGAGCGCCACATTGCGAGGGCTTCTTTTCAATCCGCCCTCGAATGTGTCCAGGGCCTCTGGATATCGCTGCATTTTGAGCAACAATAAGCCAAGACTGCGCCATGCTGGTATGTGCTTGGGATCGGCCGCTATGGCCTTGCGGAAAAACTCCTCTGCTTTGGTGCCTTGTCCTGGTTGTTGGGTTCGTACTGCTCCCATCAGCGTCAGTGCGACAGGATTGCTGGGCTGCTGGCGCAGAATCGAACTCAGCAGATCCTCTGCGGCATCACTGTGCCCTGAAGCGGTCAAACCCTGCGCCTGGCGCAACTGCTCAGGGACGTTCGCTATCTGCTGAGGGAAAGTAGCTCCCGAGAAAAGTAGAGGCCAGGGTATGGTAAGAGCGAAGATTCTCAGGGGCACATACATAAGAGTGCACGGCCAAAAGCGACATTTCTCTTTTGGCCGCCATATTGTCTGTTCAGCTTTAGCGTACTTAGAACTTTATTCTACCGGTAAGCTGAATGCTCCGGGCGCCATTGATCGTACCAGTCGGGATTCCGAAGTTGGGATCATTCGGAAACACACTTGGGGTCGCGAACGCGTGCCGGTTGAATGCATTCAGAAACTCTACTTTAAGTTGCGCTTTGACTGCTTCCGTGATGGTGGCGTTCTTAATCAGGCTGAAATCCTCGTTGTAGTATGGATTCATTCGGAGCTCACCCGTGACGCGAGGAAAATTTCCTAGGGTAAAGGGATCCGTGGCGCTGCGACTTGCGTTCTCGTCGAAAAATGCGGCACGATTAAACAACGAGTTGACCGTAGCATCGGAACTAAACGGATTCAACGTTCCGTTCCGGCTTGCCGCGCTCTGCAAGCTCTGTCCCGCTACCCGGTCAAAGCGCACACAGTTGTCCCAGCCCGGAATGCCGGTAGCACAGCCGAAGGACAGGGGAACACCAGACTGATACCGTTGCACCCCGCCAATCTGCCATCCACCCACCAGCAGATCCACGACCCCGTGACTACCATTCAGGAAGTGCTTGCCACGCCCAAATGGAAGTTCGTAAATATAGCTGATCACAAAAGTGTGCGGAACGTCCTGGATGCTGAGCGACTTTTCTCCGTCAAGATTGTACGGATTCTGGATCTGTCGAATTCCGCCGTTGATACCCGGAAGTGCGCTATCGGAGTTGGTCAGATCCTTCGACCATGTGTATGAGGCCTGCAGATTCAATCCTGCACTGAAGCGACGCTCAAGGGTTGCCTGCAGAGAGTGATAGGTGGATTGACCGATGTTCTGATAGCAGCAATCGGTGGCGATGAAATTGTACTGTGGAAAGGGTCGCAGTGCGTCCGCAACCAGTCGGAACGCGGGATACGTGGGATACGGTAATGGGACGCCAGCATCATTCCCAACAGCGCTCTCAAACAGCTTATTGCCAAGAGCAAAATTGCTGGGACTAATGTTATTGATGTTCTGGATTCCGGAACGAAGGTGAGTACCTCGCTGCCCGACGTAGGCAATCGTGGCCATCAGGTCAGTGGCGAGTTCGCGCTGCAGCTGGAGGCTCCAGTTTTGAATCATCGCCGGCCGCCCCTGATCCTTTCCTATGTACGCTCCCCCGACCCCCCTGAAGTTGAAGACGTCAGGATTCAACACGGGGGGAAGCTGAAAAGAGGGTACGCCGCTGTCGATGTTAAAAGCCGGATCGAAGCCATTGGGCCCCTGGAAGTGTGGGAAGTTGCCGTATCCGGTCAGCATGGCGCTACCGAAATCGGCCGGATAGTTCGGGCCATAAACGATTCCATAGCCACCGCGAACAACAGTCCTGTTGTTGTCGAATGGCGAATAAGCAAAACCGATGCGAGGCCCAAAGTCCTTGTAGTAGGTGTCCGCCCACGCGGTGTTGCAGTGGCATTCGGTGCCGAACACCAGGGCCCCGGGCAGATTGCCAGCCGTCACATCAGGCTTGGTCAAGTCCAGGTTCGAAGTGTTGTTGTTAGCTTCGTGGCGGGGAGCATCCACATCCCAGCGAAGTCCCAGATTCAATGTGAGCTTATTGGTCACCTTGAAATCATCCTGCACAAATAGCGCGTAGTAATGAGAGATCCACCGTGGCTGGTGAGCCCGCGTGCCGACATCAGAGGACTCCACCTGTCCAAGGAGGAAACTTGCGATGCCGTTTCCGGTTTGCGCGTTTAAGGTAGGCACCGCAGCGGTTTCGCCTCGGATAAAATTGAAAATTCCAGAGACGTTATCGAAGGCGATGTTTGAGTACTGCTGGTAACGGTAATCCATGCCGAACTTAAAGTTATGAGCTCCATGCGACCATGCGACGCTGTCATTAACCCGAAGTCCATTGTCCACGTTGTCGGCTGCTTGGTTCTTGCCGAAAGACGCGACACCTTCTCCAACATTGAACCGGGGGAAAGGCTTAAATGGACTGTCCACTAGAGTTGCCGGGACATTCCCGATTCCAAGCGTAGCCGCCCAGTCTGTGTTGGCCTCTGCTGCGACCGTGTAGTTCAAGCTGTTAGTCCGATTGAACCCGACGTTGATGTGATTCAGCAGAGTGGGAGTGAAAACGTAATCCCAGCCGGCTCGATAAAGATAAGTCAGGAACTTTTGGTCCCACTGATTGAGCTCGATCGGCTGAGGATAAGTTTGTGTCGCCTTCTTGCTGGTGTTGTCGCGCCAGCTGTAGGAAAAGAAAATCCTGCTTCTGTCAGAGATATTCTCGTCGCCACGGATTGTCCATGCGGTGTTGATGATTGGGTAAGAGCCGTTGAACGTGTAGTTATTCAACAGCGAGTTATTCGTCGGAGTAGGAATGAGCGCCAATAAATTATTGGCAACTGCACTGAAACGGGCCGGATCGATTATGTTGAGGGGGAAGGCTGACCGGCACGGCACGCCACCGACGAGCTGTTCTGTTGCGGGATCGAAGATCTGGCCCGGGTGAATAGGTGTGCCGTCACAGGGATTCGTGCCCAAAACGACACTTGGGTTCAACTGAGCCGAAAAATCTCCGGCGCGTTGGGCGACAGTGGGCACGGTGGTTGTATTGCTGCCGCCCGCAGTCTGCCGGTACTGTTCCCAGGAGAAGAAAAAGAACGTTTTATTCTTGCCGTTGTACACGCCGGGAATACGAATGGGCCCGCCGATATTGAAGCCGTAATCATTTTTCTTGTCCGGAGGAACGTCGAACAATCGGCGGCAAGCAGCATCTCCGGGTGCACAGAGAGCTTTGCGCCCGTTATTGAACCAATTGTTCGCATCAAGCGCATTGTTACGGAACAATTCGTACACGCTACCGTGATAGCTGTTGGTTCCAGACTTAGTGATGAAGTTTTCGACTGCACCGGTCGTCCGACCGTATTCGGCAGGGAAGGTAGCCGTCTGGACTTTGAATTCCTGCAGGGCCTCAACCGAAGGCGCCTCTTCGTCAAAGGACGATCCGTTCTCGCTGCGCGTCTGGCTCGCGCCATCGACCATAATCTCGTTACCGAAATTCTGTCCACCCCCAACCTTGGAGATAAAAATTCCGTTAGAACTATTGGCGGTTCCGGGCCCAGCTGTACCCGGCATTAGAAAGACAAAAGCTTCCGGCGAGCGAAGATTGCCAACTCCCCCGAGAGCCAGAGGCAATTCCGCAATCTGCCGCGAACCCACGACACTTCCAATGTCCGATGACTCGCTCTCCACAGCCTTCGTTCCCGCTCTGACCGTTATCACCTCGCTGGATTCACCGATCTGCATCTTCACGTCCACGGGAGTGGTTGTGTTCACTTGCACCAATACGTCGTGTGTGGTCGCCTTTTTGAACCCGGATTGGGTGACTTCTACGGTGTAGATTCCCAAAGCAAGTTCCGGGAACCGATAAGTTCCGGAAGACGACGTCACCGTACTCGATCTCACTCCGGTTCGTGTTTCGGTTGCGACAACGCTAGCTCCGACAACGACGGCTCCTGACGGATCTGTTACTGTACCGGTCAACACACCTCGAACCGTCTGTGCCATCAATTGGCTCGTAGGACACACGAGCCAACCGGCAAGCAGCAAGGTTAGCGTCAATTTTCCCAAGCATTTCATTTCCGACCCTCCTTGGGGGCAAATCTTTCAGAACGGAACGCGTAGTTCCATCGCGGCACGTCAGCAGCGCGCGAATTTGCAACCATGTAAACGCTTACATTCTCAGGCCACTGGAGAAAGCTGCTTGTCATTTGTCATTTCGGTTGTTATGAAGTAACCGGTCTTCTCTTCTCGAAGCCCACGGTAAATGGAGGCGTGGAAGCGCTTCCATGCAACTTGACACGCACCCTACCCTCAATCGATGATTTTTGTCAAGAACTATTTTTCGGAACTATTTTTCGGTATTAAGATTCTGGCCGCACTCTCGTGTGGATTCAGGCTCATTATGCGCAGACCTGTACTTCTAGCTAAACTGGCCTTGATCTCGTGTCTGGCACTCTCCTTCACTCTGCTGAACGCTTGTCGACCACGCCCACGCGAGATCGCCGTCATTCCTCGGACGACGGCAACCACGCTCTGGGAAGCCGAACATGCAGGCGCTGAATTCGCAGCACGTAGGTTTGGAGTTCGGATACGTTGGAACGCGCCGACACGAGAAGACGATGTCCAGGCGCAGATCGGATTGGTGGATCTCGCAGTTAAACAGCGATGCAGAGGATTGATCCTCGCGCCCGATCAGCCCAGAGCATTAACGGTTCCGATTCGGCGGGCAATTGCTGCGGGAGTGCCCACCGTCGTCGTTGGCTCTGCCCTCTCTTTACCGCCTCAGCGGAACTTATCCTACATCGTAAATGATGATGAAATGATCGGGTCGATAGCCGCCATGCGAATCGGCGAGGTGCTGCGTAGGAAAGGAGAAGTCGCCGTTGTTGGCATTGACCCCGAATCACTCAGCTCTCTTTCTGCGTTGAGCAGTTTCGTGTCTGTAATTGAACAGCGCTTTCCGGATATCTCCGTAGTGGACAGACGGGCCGCAACAAACAATGACCTTGATTCGGAACTGGTCGTCAACCAGGTGCTGCTCTCTCATCCGCATGTAGATGCGATCTTTGCTCTCGATGCAACTGGAACGCTTGGCGCCTATCTTGCCCTGAAAGCCCGCGGCTTGACTAATCGGGTGAAAGTCGTCGGGGTGCAACAGAGTTTTGAGCTCGCTAATGCAATCCGATTACATCAGATTGACTCGATCATTGCAGAAGACACCTTTCAGATGGGTTACCGGGCAGTGGAATCTTTGGCGCTCGGTCAAGCCAAAACCAGCATGGTGAAACTTGCCCCAATGCTCATAACTGCTGACAATGTGGACTCGACCGCTGTAAGACCCTTCATCACGAATGACTGGAGGGCAGAGCACCCGTGAGGCGAATCGGGCAGCTGGTCTGGATAAGGTACACACTGCTGTTCACAGTGGCCGCCCTGAGTGTAGGGGTATTTGCCTTAATTTACTACCGCAACCCAAACCGGGAACTTCCCTATCGCGATCGGTTCGTCGCAGGACGGCTCAATGAATGGCAGGAATTCGGGGGGGCTTGGAGCATCGCCGGCGACAGCGTACGAAATGATTCTGACGAACGCGGCGCAAAACTAGTTACCGGTTCACCCTTCTGGACAAACTATAAGGCCGAGGCGGATGTTCAGTTGCTGGGAAGAGGGGATGCAGGAATCGCGATACGCGTTAGCGATATTGAGGACGGCGTCGATTCCTACAGTGGGTACTACGCGGGATTAAGAATGCAAGACCAGTCGCTGGTTTTAGGGCGCGCCGAATACGGCTGGCTCGAGTTCCCGCCGACTCGCATGCCGGGGGGAGTGAGCCTTAATCGCTGGTATCATCTGACGATTTCTGCATATGACTGCACCCTTCGTGCCTCAGCGACCGCTCTCGACACGGGTGAAAGCGCTACTGCCAGTGCCTTTGATCCGAATTGTGCTCGATCGGGAAAGATCGGACTTCGCGATAACAGATCAGGAGGCATCTGGCGCCACATTGCAGTGCACGAGCTCGACCATGCAGAAGATACGCACGTGTCGCGCGAGAAGCCAACCCCCACGTCACTTTATCCAACAAGTCAAGGGCTGCCGCCGACCTCTGGACTTGACTTTAAGGAATTGTCTTCGAGCAGGCCAACGGCCAATGTCGTCTCCATCGACAATGTCCGCCTCCTCGCAGTATCGCATCGGCCGGTTCGCGTCACGGTTCGAGGCACCGTAACTCTCACCACACCGCGTACATATATTCAGGACACAAGCGGCGGCGCAGAAGTTGTTTTTGCCGAACACGGTTCCCTCAAATTGGGCGATGAAATTGAGGTTACGGGGGATGCCCACCGGGAGGACCTGAGTATACGCATTGAGAACGCCATCAAACGTAGCATCGCTGGCGTTGCCCCCGTTCCCGCGTTCTCGATAACTCCCCTCCAGGCAGCAATGGGGCGCTACGATGGGGTGTTCGTCGAATTGGAGGGCAAGGTGGACTCGAAGGTCCGCACCGACAACTCTGTGCTGCGGCTTCATCTCAGCGGAGGACAACAGGAGTTCTACGCAATCTCGAACAAACCCAAAGCCGCGGCGGTATTTACGGAATTAGACGTAGGAAGCTTGGTACGTATGCGTGGAATCTGCGTCCTTAGTTCCGCCTACACCAATGACAGGGTTCCGTTTACGCTAATTGTTCGTTCTCCGGACGATATTGAAGTACTATCCGGACCTCCATGGTGGAGCGGCGAACACCTCACAATGATGGCGGCGGGGATGCTTGTCTTAGGGTTTCTGATCCACGTCATGTATAGCCGTGCCGAACAGGGCCGGCGAGCGGCGTTCCTGAAGGAAAGAGAACTGCTTGCGCACGAGATGCATGACACTCTCGCACAGAGCTTCGCTGGACTTGACTTCAAGTTGAGAGCCATCCGCAATCGTACGCTGCGTGATACCGGGAACATCGATGGACTGAAGCTGCGTGCAGAATTACAGGAAGCATGTGATCTTGTGCGCCACAGCCACGGCGAGGCGAGGCGAAGCCTCACTTCGCTGCGCCCGGAGATTTTAAAAGAGCGGGGATTATCTGAGGCTTTGAGTCAGGTCGGGCGCCGGATGGTCGCGGCAAGTTCAATGGAGATCAAGACTGAGATAATCGGCCAGCCACGGCGCCTTCCCGTCCGCCTCGTTGACGCGTTGTTTCGCATCGGGCAAGAAGCCATCGCGAACGCGGTTCAGCACAGTCACGCGAAACATGTGAGGATCGTGCTTGACTACCAACGTTCGCAGTTGATGATGGCGGTAGAGGACGATGGCCGGGGATTTCGGGCAGACTGTGAGTCCGAGGGTTTTGGGCTCACAGGAATGCGACGCCGGGCCGAAGGGATTCATGCTAAGTTGGAAATTGAGAGCAACGGCGTCGGTACCAGGATTGTGGTTACGGCACCATGGAAGTCTGACACGTCCTGGCTTTCGTTCCTGTCGTATCGTAAGAAGGCATGAACCGCCAAGAAAAATATGGCAAAGCCAAAAGAGATTCGTCTCTTAATCGCGGACGACCACCCGGTTGTACGGGCCGGACTTGCCAGCATGTTGAGCTGCTACTCTGACCTCGAAGTCATTGGTGGCGTGTCCGGCGGCGCCGCTGCACTCGCCGCGATGAAAAAATCCCCCATAGACCTGCTTTTGCTTGATTTGCGCATGCCCGAGATGAGCGGTATTGAGACGTTGCGTGCGGTCAAGCAGATGGATTCCCCTCCCAAAGTCATCATCTTGACCAGTTTCGAAACCGACGACGAGATATATCAAGCCATCCTGAATGGCGCCGACGGCTACCTGTTGAAGGCAAGCTCAGATGAGGAGATCCTAGCCGCAATTCATACCGTCATTTCCGGGCAACGCTACCTGCCTCCATACATAGCCTCTCGCTTTGCCGAGTGTACTCCCCGAACCCAACTCTCCTCATCCGAGGTTGAGCTCCTCGATCTGTTGGCCAGAGGACTTACTGACGGGGAAATCGCCACCCGCCTTAAGGTCAAGAAAAAGCTGGTTTGGAAACAGTTTAATGAGATTTTGGAGCGGCTCGTCGACGAAGAGATGCTTAGCGAAAGTTTCCCGGCTTCGCCGCCAAAGATCACCATTGCGGAGGTTGCGCGAAAAGCTGGTGTTTCAATGTCGACTGTGTCCCGCGTGCTTCACAACAAAGGCAATCACACTCCCGAGACTCGCTCGGCGGTGATGCGCGTCGTGCGCGAATACGGGTTCGATCCGAACCGAACAGCGGCTTCTCTGGCCATGCGACGCGCACGGCCGTCTGCTGAGGACAACTGAACTCTGCCAATATGGCGTCTTGACCTCCTCGTCATCAACCGCATCGACAAAGGCAAGTTCGGTTTTTTTCATTGACACTGTGCAACGGTGTGGTAATTTCTGGGCTTTCTATGGAAGCGCTTCCACGAGGGGTGAGTTGCCAGATGAAAACACGTAAACCGATTCTTCCTATCACGACCATAAGGGACATAGCAAAGCTCGCCGGCGTTTCGACCGCGACTGTATCAAGGGTCCTTAACCAGAGGGGCAGTTTTTGTAGCGCGACGAAGAAGCGAGTCGAAGCAACAATTCGCGCTACAAATTGGAGGCCTAATGTGAACGCACAGCAGCTCAGGCGAAATCCTAACAAAAAGCAACTCAGGAGTCGGGCCGAACTCTTTCAATCTCGTGCAGTTCGTGCCTCAACCATAAAATCCAAACTCGCTGCTACTACAGCGCGGGGAATTCGCTCAGGCTGTTAAGCGACCTTGCGAAACAGCAACACAGCACCTCGGCTCGACCACCTTTACTCGGGCACTTTGCTCCCATACGTGCATGGCCTACGTCAAGGCAATGAGGTTCCAGTTGTGGCCAGGAACTCGGCTGATGACGAAAAGTAAGATCTTTCGAAATGTTCAAGATGAACTGGATTGCCCTTCTTACTTTCACCGTTGCAGTGGCCTTCTATTCTCAAAAGGCAGAACCAGCACTGATCTCCGGCACTTTTGTGGACGTAACCGCCAGTAAAGGGATTCATTTCACACATGAGGCCTCCCCGACTTCAAAGAAATATCTGCTGGAGACGATGGGCTCGGGCGTGGCTGCATTCGACTACGACAACGACGGCCGGCTCGATTTATTTTTTGCTAACGGTGCACAGATAGACGAGAACATGACCAAAGACGCGTCTCCAGCGAAGACAAGTTCGAAGTATTGGAACCGTTTATATCACCAGACGCCTGATGGATCTTTCGAGGACGTTACAGAACGCGCCGGATTGAAGGGCTTGGGGTATTCCACGGGAGTCGCTGTAGGAGACTACGACAATGATGGATTCGATGATCTCTTCGTGGCCGGCTACGGGCATAACACCCTATACCACAACAACGGAGATGGCACGTTCACAGATGTGACTGAGAGAGCTGGCGTGGGCGGGGGCGGGTGGTCCACGAGTGCTGCGTGGGTCGATTTGGATCGCGATGGCAAGCTCGACCTTGTGGTTGCGCGCTATCTGGACTGGCACTTTGATGACCCGTACTGCGGCGAGCACAGAAAAGGTTTCCGCGCCTACTGTCATCCCGATTTGTTCAAGCCGGTCAAGTTGCTTGTTCACCACAATGACGGGAATGGTAAATTCTCTGAAGTTTCAGAAACAATCGGGATGAATTCCCCGGGTAAGGGGCTCGGGGTAGCCTTCGCCGACTACGATGGAGATGGATGGCCCGATGTCTTCATAGCGAATGATTCAGTCCCTGAATCGCTCTACCACAACAAAGGCAACGGTACCTTCGAAGAAATTGCCGTGCCTTCACAAGTTGGCTTCGATGCAGACGGCCGAACTTACGCGGGCATGGGCGTTGATTTCACCGACTACAATAACGATGGGCGGCCCGATCTGATCGTTACGGACTTGGCGAATCAGAGGTATGCGCTATACCAGAACCTCGGCGACGGCAACTTCGACTACACCACATACTCGACCGGACTCGGTGTCATCACACTGTTGCATTCCGGATGGGGTGTGAAGTTTTTCGATTACGACAATGATGGTTGGAAGGATCTCTTCGTAGCGCAAGCCCATGTGCTTGATACCGTGGCACAGAGTTATCCGAACCTCAGGTACAAAGAGTCTCCGTTGCTGCTGCGAAACAATGGAAGCGGGAAATTCTTAAACGTTTCGCCGCAATCAGGCTTGCCATTCCAAGAGAAATGGGCCGCCCGGGGACTCGCATGCGGTGATTTCGACAATGACGGCAAGACCAGCGTTGTGGTGACGACTAACAATGGTCCGGCATATTTTCTCAAGAACGAAATTGAGACCAACCGACATTGGATCACCTTGCGCCTGCAGGGCACCAAGAGCAATCGCGACGGAATTGGCGCCGTGGTGAAAGTCACCACCGATTCCGGTTCACAGTGGAGCACGGTTACTACCGCAGGCAGCTATGAGTCTTCAAGCGATCGCCGCGTGCATTT